>Ga0114939_10000685_pt1 | contig 28089 bp, 26 predicted proteins | sample AshMeaCrysSpring_FD_87196 | JGI IMG/M metagenome (GOLD analysis project Ga0114939, IMG submission 87196) | Groundwater microbial communities from Big Spring, Nevada to study Microbial Dark Matter (Phase II) - Ash Meadows Crystal Spring | ecosystem: Environmental > Aquatic > Deep subsurface >...
AAAAGGAAACAGTCTACGCAAAAAACGGTAAAATTGTCAGTCGTAAAAGTTCTTTAAAGCAAGGAAAAAGAGGAGGGGTCAGTATCACCGAATTGAGGGGTCAGTATCACCGAAATATGCACTCAATATTCCAGCGGTTTATGGTATCCAACAAATCTATTTGATCGCTGGCGAGTTCTACATCGGTTTGGCTATGAAGGTTCTGCAAATCGTAGATTCTTGGCGGATAATTACCCGCATTATCCAAAACCCAATTGGCTTTCAGGAGCTTTTCAATAGAGAGACAATACATAAAGAATGCTTCCACATTTCGCTTTCCTTGCTGTAAATACAAAGCAGTGTCCCAGCTATCCTGATCCGTTCTTTTCCAATAATCTATATGTTCTTCTTTCGAAAGCACTTATACAAAACTACCCAATTACTGCTTTTAAACTCAAGTCAAGGCTTTGGGCCTGGTGTATGAGGGCGCCACTGCTCACATAGTCTACCCCGGTAGCGGCATATTCTTCTATATTATTAAGTGTAATGCCGCCGCTAGCTTCCGTTTCAAAATCGGGGCCCAGTATTTCAAGGGCAGATTTAATATCGGCGGGAGCAAAGTTGTCAACCATTACCCTGAATACCTTGCCCCTGCCACAGGCTGCTACTCTTTTCACATCGTTAAGGCTGCGGGTTTCCACTTCTATTTTCAGGCCGGGTTTTACTTCATTTGCATAACGCCATGCCTGTTCGATGGCTTTTTCTATGCTTCCGGCAAAATCAATATGATTATCCTTAAGCATAATCATATCGTACAGGCCAAAACGGTGGTTAACGGCGCCGCCTATACGCACCGCCTCTTTTTCCAGCAGGCGAAAGTTGGGAGTTGTTTTTCGGGTATCCAGTATGCGCGTTTTGCAGCCTTGCAGGCGCTTTACGTAGGTATTGGTAAGCGTGGCAATGCCGCTCATGCGCTGCATACAGTTGAGCACCAGGCGCTCGCAGGTGAGTATGGTGTGTATTGTAGCTTCCACCTGAAACGCTGTTTGGCCCGGCTCCATGGTTTCGCCATCGTGCTTAGTTATTTGAAGCTGAGCTCCTGGCTCTGCCATTTCAAAAATATGGCTGGCAACCTGTACGCCTGCCAGCATACCCTCCTGTTTTATTTTGAGTACGGCTTTGCCCCTTGCATCGGCAGGTATACAACTCAGCGTGCTGTGGTCGCCGTCGCCTATATCTTCGGCAAGGGCCTCTGTTACCAGATGCTGCAGTTTCTGCTCAAATTCTTGAGGGCTCATATTTACTGTTGTTTGTACCTCAAAGAAAAGCAGATAGTTGCTAATTGGCAAAATGAGCCGTAGCGCATCACATGTTGATGTGAATTTGCCCTCATGCCGCCCCTTGTTGGCACTTCTTTAAGAAACATTGCACCAACATTGCCGTATCACTTTTTAAACACCACGTTTATGAAACACAAACTTCACACCATTGTTGCCTTAGGCACCTCAGTTGCGTTGCTGGCAAGTTGCAGCAGCGGCAATCATTATCGCAGTAAAGACATTGACGCGTACAACGTCAAGTCGGTAGCCGTGCTTCCTGTTCAGGTTAATTACAGCGGGCCAATCCCAAAAAAGGCAAGCGCCGACTACCTGCCCAATATGCTGGCCGGCCAAAGCAAGGCATTTCAGCGAGCGCTGCACGACAACCTGCTGCGCTATTCAAGGGAAAAGAAAAAGGTTGGCTATGCTGATTTCCTGTCGGTTGATAAAACCAACGGACTGCTTGCCTCCAAGGGAATTACCCGGGCCAACGTGGGCGAATACGACACGGACTCTCTGGCAAAAATGCTGGGGGTAGATGCTGTAGTAACCATGCAGGTAAATACCAACCGGATAATGAGCGATGCCATGGGTATGGCACTGAGCACGGTAAGAAATGTGCTGTTTTTTGGCACCAATACCGACCCGGCCCTTACCGGCCAAATACCAGCCAACACCGGCGACCTTACAGCCAATGCAGCCTTAGTAAACCGTGGCAAAACATTGTGGAGCAGCCGCTACAATGAGCCTACCGACTGGAGGCGCGGCGCCGACGATGTGGTGTACACCGTAACCAAGCGCATGGGCAGGAACTTTCCATTCTAGTGAAGGCTTTGCTACCTGCAAGTGGTATTGTACAAGCAGCGGAAGTTTGATATATTTAAAGCAAATTTTCTGCTATGCGATGCTTTTTTGCCGCAATGATTGCCATTTGGAGCCTTTGGCTGCAGGTAGCTGCCCAAAGCGTAGGGATAGGTACGGCCAGCCCACGTCCGTCGGCACAGCTTGAAGTAAGCAGTACAAACAAAGGCTTGTTGCCTCCGCGCATGACAAGCGCCCAGCGAAAAGCTATTGCCAACCCTACTGCCGGCCTGATGGTGTTCGATACCGATGCAGCTGCGCTTTATGTATTCAATGGCGACAGCTGGCAGTCCTTAACGGTTGGAAGCCTTTTACATGGTACGTACAGCAGCCGCACACTGGATATAGCACAGGATGCATACTTTGGCCAGGATGTAGATGTGGATGGCGATTGGGCGGTAGTGGGCGCCCCCCATGTGCGCGTAGGCGATAGCGTACGCAACGGCGCCGCCTATGTGTTTAGACGCGTTAACGGTGAGGGCTGGCAATTGGTACAGCAACTTTTGCCCAATAGCCTGGACAACATTGGCTTGTTTGGCTATACAGTAGCCATTAGTGGAAGCCTGATTGCCATAGGCACCTTTGCGTGGGACGAAAACCAGTCGGGTTCAGGAGATGGCGAAGGGGCTGTGTTTGTATACCAGCGTAATGCAAGCAATTCGTGGAATTTTCTGCAGAAAGTAACCAGCACTTCTTCCCAGGATTTTGACAGATATGGCATAAGTGTAGATATTTCAAGTTCACACCTGATAGTAGGCGCCAATTTTGAAGACATGGGCGCCCAGGACAACAATGAAGGGGCTGTTTATTTTTACGAATGGACAGGCAGTAGCTTTAGCAATGAACTCAAACTAAGGCTTCCGCAATCACCAAAGCCCGGCGACTGGTTTGGCACTTCAGTGGCCTTGTCGGGTAGTTATGCTGCTGTGTCGGCAACCAGCCGCGATATAGGTACAAAAGCCGACCGTGGGGTTGTATATATTTATGTATACGGAGGAGGAACCTGGACCTTCCAGGACTCAGTACTTTCTTCTACAACCAGCACCAGGTTTGGCCAGAACCTGGATTTACAGGGAAATTATCTTGCCGTTACCTATGGCAGTTACTCAGACGAAACCTGGAACGCGGACGTGTTTCTACGTAGTGGATCTGAGTGGAATTTTTTAACAAAAGAAATATCCGATGTTACAGTTTTTGCTGATGACACCAATTCATCAGCAGATGTTGATTGGGCATTTCCTTACTTGATAGTTGGAGCTTCGGACGAGAGTGTTCCAACTCCCTATAGAGGCGCAGTATATGTGTTTGAGCTTGTGTCGGGTCAACTCGAAAGACGTAATATTATTTACGATCGCACCGACAATGGCATTAATTTCGGCGGCTGCGTTGCGGGTAGCGGTAATTTTATTTTTATTGGTGATTTTAGTATGGGTGGGATTTCCGGCGGTGGCGCCAGGGGCAAAGTAACCATTGCCACTATCAGCGATTAAGGGATAGAAATTCATCGCCAGCCCAAATAAATATTATTTCACTGCCAGTGAGGCAGGTTGTTGCTTTTCGAGGTGTAGAAAACAGTAACCGGGTAACGGAATGTTCTGTTATCGGAAACTGGCAGTCCTGTAAAACAAAAGTGGCCGGAGGGGGTTTATCGCCTTAATCTGGCCACTTTAGTACTTTAAGAATGGATTTTACTAAATATCTAGCTTGGCGTACTTGGCGTGGCTTTCAATAAACTCGCGGCGTGGCGCCACTTCGTCGCCCATCAGCATGCTAAAAACCCGATCGGCCTCGGCGGCACTTTGAATGGTTACCTGCTTCAGGGTGCGGTTTTCGGGGTTCATGGTGGTGTCGCGTAGTTGGTCTGCATTCATTTCGCCAAGGCCTTTATACCGCTGAATAATCACCCCGCTTTCGCTGCCACCGCCCAGCTTTTCGGCAAGGGCTTTGCGCTGTTCTTCGTTCCAGGCGTATTCCTGATGCTTACCTTTTTTTAGCAGGTACAGCGGTGGCTGGGCTATGTACACATACCCCTGCTCCACCAGCTCTTTCATATAGCGGAAAATGAAGGTGAGGATAAGCGTAGCAATGTGACTGCCATCCACATCGGCATCGGTCATAATAATGAGCTTGTGATAGCGCAACTTGCTGAGGTCGAGCGCCTTAGGATCTTCGGGGGTTCCAATTTTTACACCGAGGGCGGTAAACATATTCCGGATTTCCTCGTTGTCGTAAATCTTATGTTCCATGGCCTTTTCCACGTTCAGAATTTTACCCCGTAGTGGTAATATAGCCTGGAAGCTGCGGTCGCGGCCCTGCTTGGCGGTACCACCGGCACTGTCGCCCTCCACCAGATATAGTTCGCATTTGGCGGGATCTTTTTCGCTGCAGTCGGCCAATTTGCCCGGCAGGCCGCCGCCGCTGAGGCCGCTTTTGCGCTGCACCATTTCGCGGGCTTTGCGGGCTGCCGCACGGGCCTGTGCAGCCAGTATCACCTTCTGAATGATGCTTTTTGCCTCTTTGGGATTCTCTTCCAAAAAGTACTGGAGAGTTGCTGCCAGGGTGGTTTGTACTATACCGGCCACTTCGCTGTTGCCCAGTTTGGTTTTGGTTTGGCCTTCAAACTGGGGCTCGGGCACCTTTACGCTGATAATGGCGCTCAAACCCTCTCTAAAGTCATCGCCTTCTATTTCCACCTTGGCTCTTTCAAACATGCCTTCTTTTTCGCCGTAGCTTTTAAACACACGGGTTATGGCCTGCCTGAAACCGCTTACATGCGTGCCGCCTTCTATGGTGTTAATATTGTTTACATAGCTAAAAATGTGCTCGCTGTAGCTGGCGGTGTAGTTCATAGCTACTTCTACGGCCACATTAGAGTTATCATCGCGGCCTTCGCAATAAATGGGCTTAGGAATGAGCGAATTGCGGTTTGCACTATTATCCAGCATTTCTACAAACTCCACAATTCCGCCTTCGCTGTAAAACTCAATCTTGTAGGATGTGCCATCGTCTTCCTTTTCGCGCAGGTCGGTAAGGATAATGCGAATGCCCTTGTTGAGGTAAGAAAGTTCGCGCAGGCGCCCTTCCAATATATCCCGATTGTATACCGTACTGGCGGTAAAAATGGCAGGATCGGGCCAAAAATGTACGCGGGTTCCGGTTTCGTCGCTGGTTCCTATTTCGCGAACGGGGTATTGGGGAATGCCGATGTGGTATTCTTGCTCAAATATTTTGCCTTCGCGCTTTACGGTTACGAGCAGCCTTGCACTCAGCGCGTTTACGCAACTTACGCCCACACCATGCAAGCCTCCGCTTACCTTGTACGTATTCTTGTCGAACTTGCCACCGGCATGCAGCACGGTCATTACCACTTCAAGGGCGCTGCGCTGTTCTTTGGTGTGCATGGCGGTGGGTATGCCCCGTCCGTCGTCCTGTACGCTTATGCTGTTGTCTTTGTGAATGGTAACGTCAATGTTTTTGCAGTATCCTGCCAGGGCTTCGTCTATTGAGTTGTCAACCACCTCATATACCAAGTGGTGTAGGCCCTTCACACCCACATCGCCTATATACATGGCCGGGCGCTTACGCACCGCTTCAAGCCCTTCCAACACCTGAATACTATCTGCACCATATCCCGCGGGATACTGTTGATCCAATTCCTGATTTTCTGTGCTCATAAAGGAAAAAGTCCGCTTTTTAGCTACTTTACCGGTAATAGGCTTGTGCACATGGCGGGTAGACATCCGCCCCGGGCAACAGCCACCCGATGAAAGCGGACAAAAGTAGCGAAATGCAGGCAGGCAGCCAATTACAAGGCTGGTTAAAAAAGCCTAATTATCCCCAAAATGAAGGTTATAAAACCTACCAAAACAAGGTGCCTGGTATGTCGGCGTAATGCCCTACCACTGCTGACGGAATGGCAAATGGTGGCAGGCAGAGAAAAACATAGTGAGCAGCCGGGTAAATGACACTTGTTTTGACTTGCAGCATCAAACATGCGGCAGGGCTGCGTATTCAACATTTGAATGCGGATTGATGCATCAATTATTAGATCAGATTTGCTTTAATCAAGCTCAAAATCAGGTGTTTTTCGGCGCAAAGTCGCTTCAGAAAGTGAAGACTAAAAACCTTTTACCAGAAAGGGTTTTGACAAATAAACTCCGAAAATACATAAAGTAAACTCCGAAAATACATAAGCTTAATTCCGAAGATACATAGCTTTGCCACAAAGGAAAGCACATGTCAAAATCACCTATTGTACAACGAACTCTAAGCACTGTGGTGGCAAACACGATGAAGCTGTTTCCTATGGTGAGCATTACCGGTCCACGGCAAAGCGGCAGAACAACTTTGTGCCACCTGGTGGGGCCCGGTTACACTTACCTGAACCTGGAAATTGACGAGCATAAACAATTTGCCGAAACCGACCCCGGAGGCTTTTTGGAAAAATACAAAGACGGGGTAATACTGGATGAAGTGCAGGCCGTGCCGGCATTGTTTCCCTACCTGCAATACTATACCGATAAGCGAGGCAAAAACGGCGAATACGTTCTGTCGGGCTCGCAAAACTTTTTGCTGATGGAGAAAATAACCCAAAGCCTGGCAGGCAGGGTGGCGGTTTTCTCGCTCCTTCCCTTTGGGATAAACGAAATATGGCCCTACCTGCCCATTACACAACGTCAATGGCCTGAATTGGCTGTAAAAGGCTTTTACCCCAAGTTGTTTAAAGAAAAGAAAATGCAGGCAAAGGTGTTTTATGGCTCATATATCAAAACCTATCTTGAAAGAGACGTGCGCCAAATTATTAACCTGCGGCAGCGGCGGGCCTTTCAACAATTTCTGAAACTGTGCGCAAGCCATGCCGGGCAAATATTTAATGCAACAGAAATTGGCAGCAAAATTGGTGTGGATAGCAAAACCATAAGTAATTGGCTCTCGGTGCTCGAAACAAGTTATGTCATCTACATGCTGCCGCCTTATTTCGAAAACTTTGAGAAGAGAATTATCAAAAAGCCCACATTGTATTTCTATGACACGGGGTTGCTTTGCCATTTGCTAAACATAGCCGATGCCGATGCCCTTGAAAATCATGCCATGAGCGGAGCCATATTTGAAAATTTTGTGATTACCGAATTATTGAAGAACGCCTACCACAGGGGCGAACAACCACAAGCATACTTTTGGCAAGACAGTAATGGCAGGGAAGTGGACTTGCTGATGGAAGAGCAGTCGCGCCTGAACCTGTATGAAATAAAACAAGGCAAAACCATCAAGCCCGAATTTTTTAAGAACCTTGATTTGCTGAAAACTTTGAGTACAGAAAAAGGGCTAAACCCTTTGACAAAGGTGGTGTACGGTGGAGTGGAAAGCTACCAACGGCAAGGCCATGAGGTGATGAGTTGGCAGAAACTGGCAGATTAAAGGCAGCATGATTGCCTAATGCTAAATCAGACCTAAGTTGAATAAAGGTGTCAGTCTGCTGCCAGGCCATGATAGACTTCGGCCAGCGGCATTTTTATGCCCAACGCCTGCAAGTCCACCACTTCGGTGCACTTTCGATAGGTTTCGGTTTCCCATGTACCGCCGGCTGTTTTTCTATGTAGCATTATGTGGCAATACTCAGGCTCCACCAGCATATAATAGCGCAGGCTTGTTAGCTGGCAGTAACCCAAACATTTATCAACCAAATCGTATGTACTGGTTGTAGCAGATAACACTTCGACTACAAGTATCGAAACGCTGGCTCAATACAATTCACCCAGATTGAATGAAACACCAAGCGAAGGCAGCTCAACCAAAGCGTCTTTGTCGGTATAGTCTTGCCCTTGCCATGTGCCGGCCGGCGTACGCTGCAGCAGGTTGGCAATGGGCGCCTCAGGCTTTACCAACAGGTAATACTGCAACTGTGGTATAGTGCGGTAGGCGATAAACTTGTCGATAGCATCGTACACCCGTGAGGAGGGCGACATCACTTCGGCAATAAGTGCCGGGGCTTCCAAAAACAGTTCCTGAGTGGCGTGCTCATTGGTCGCCACTACGTCGGGTTAAAAAATGCTGCCATCTGGTACCTTTACCATCCTACCCTGTGCATACGTTTTGTATCCCTGTGGCTTCAATTTTGCTTTCAAATTCTCGTTCAAATTCTCGATAACATTATCGTGAATAATTGTTCCTACGGGCATTTCAATCATTTTACCAAATACAAATTCGGGCCTAACCTCCGAATGCTGTTCAGTGGCCAGGAATTCCGAAAGGGTCATTATTTGTTCGGCGATCATCGTATCCATTTCGGGCCATTTTTATACTCAAATATAATTGTTTCAATTGGTGCTAAGGCCTTTCAAACACCAGGCAATGCTGCCAGGGCAGGTTGGCTATGTTTTTAACAAACCTGAAGCCGGCTGCTTCCAGTTCACGCACCGCCTGCTTCTCGCTCATTTTGTGCACTTCTTTTATGGGCACATCGGGGTCTTCGGCCCTAAACTCTACCAGGTAAAGCAGGCCGCCGGGCTTTAGCGACCGTAGCATAGAACTGGCCATTTCCCGGGGATACTCAAACTCGTGATACACATCTACCAGCAGCAACTTATTTACAGTGCCGGGCGGAAGTTTGCAACTGGAATCGGAGCCCAATACCAGGTCTACGTTGGTTATCTTCTCTTTTTTTAGCCTGTTGCGCAGGTAGCTGATCATTTCGGGCTGCACATCTACAGCCACCACTGTGCCTGCCGGGCCCACCATGGGGCTCATGCGCACCACGTGGTAGCCGCTGCCGGCTCCTATGTCAGCCACTACCTCGCCAGCCTTAAGGGCAAGGTTCTGCAGCAGTAGACTGGTATTTTCTTCCTGCTCCCGCTCGCTGCGCTCGAGCCAACTGATGCCCTGGTGGCCCATAACCCATGCAATTTGGCGGCCCATATACCACTTGCCAATACCGTTGGGGTCGCCGGTTTTGTAGGCGTAGCGGTCCTGGCCAATGCAGGAAGCGGAAATAGTTGCGATGAGGACATACAGAAAAAGTTGGCGCATAGGAAATTAAAAACAGGGTTGCCGGGCAAATAGTTTGGCAAAGCAGCCTGCCGGGCAATGCTCTACTGCATAAGGGCTGCGGCGCCTGGAGGGCCTGGTGCCCTGCGCCCTGCCTGTGCGCTGGCCTATGTGCGCAGGTACAAGGGCAGCAGGCGCATGGTACGGCACCCCTAAAGGCGCCGAACAAATGCCTCTGAATGCTGTGCAGTATAAAGCCCCAAATCGGTACTCACCCGGTTTATAAACTGTTAAGCATCTGATACTTTTGGTATTGCAGACCAAACGATGTTGGAACCTTGAAAGAAATGGGTTTAATTTCGCCTCATGCAAGAATCTCTGGCAATATTGAGCGAAAGTGTGCGGCGCGACCTGATGGTGGACCAGCTGAAAATGATAGCTCAGCAGGAAAAGCATATTCCCAACTCGGTAGAGTACGATATGCGCCGTTATATAAAGCAGCCCGGGTGGCAGGTAGATGACATAGGCATGCTGGAATACAACTATGTAGGTAAAAAACACCCCGATAATGCCCTGCAACTAAAGTTTTGCGTAGCCGGCCGTGCCTACTGCGATGAGGACGAATGTGCAGAGGGCGTAAGCTGCAAAAAAACAGGACTGGACAACTGCAGCGACGAGGTGGACACGGTGGATGTGTACTCATTCCGCTTTACGTATGGCTACCTAAAGCAGTTTTTGAGCAGCAAAGTGGCTGTAAGCGAGGCGGAAAAATATTTGAGCTTTGAATACACCCAAAGTGTAAGCCACCTGATACCGTTGTGCAACAAAAACCGGGTAATACTGCAAAGCCTGTTTAACCATAAATACACCGATGCACTGGAAAATATTTTCCTGAACAGTCAAATACAGTTTTTGCTGGTGTACAGCCTTGACTGCCTGTTTGGCGAGGGCGACCGCGACAAGGTGTACCAGTGCAAGTTTTTGGAAGATGAGCGTGGCCGCGATACCATAAGCCGTGCCCGAGAAATACTCATTCAGCACATTGGCGACCCCATTACCATAAAGGAACTGGCCCGCAAAGTGGCCACCAACGAGTGCTACCTGAAAAAGGGCTTCAAGGAAATGTTTGGCACCACCATATTTGAGTTTTACCAAAGCCAGCGCATGGAGCATGCCAAATACCTGCTGTACGAAAAAAGCCTTAGCGTAACCGATGTAAGCGCCCTGCTGGGCTATAGCAGCATATCGCACTTTAGCACAGCATTTAAAAAGCATACGGGGCTTAAGCCGTGTGAGCTACTGAGCAGGAATTGATTTGCCTTTTTGCGCGTCGTATAACACACCTGAGGTGGCAGTGACAGCAGTCATTTTTATCCAGCCATCACGCTTACCGGAAAAAGACAAACCTTGGAAATGAAGGCCTGTGGATTTTTTCCATTTGTGGCAGCATTGCGTATTTAAACGAATACCCGAGTTTTACAGCCTCAATGAAGTGTTGAACATGCTGAAAGCAGTGCTGATGACGCTTTTGGTGGCAGGTTTATTTTTTTCAGCGGGCTCCCAACCATATATGGCTACCGATAGCTGCTGCACCTACAGCAAAGTTGCCGACAGCCTGTTTACCCTGGCAAACAGCCCCTCTCCCATGCGGCATTTTGCAGCATTGTACCATCACACTACGATTGTGATTGCAGGCCACGCCATGGCTTTGCCACCTGCCGGCAGAGCATTTTTGGAGCGGGAAGTATACGGCTTTTACACGGCGGTAAGAAGGGCCAACAACCAGTACCTGCAACACTATGAGCCGCCTTCAGGAAGCTGGCAATTTTATTTTTCCGATACCGTGCAGGCACCGGTTTTCTTTTACCTGGCGGGGCTAAACGCGCATATCAATGGCGACTCATACCATACCCTCAAATCTACCTACAGCGCCGAAGAACTTCGGCTGTTTAAACCGGTTTACAAGCAGCTTGACCCGGTACTGATGAAAGTAAGCGACAGTCTGTATACCATGTTCAGGCATGTAAAAGCGTTTGACCGCGCACATAAACTTTCGCTTGGTGGCTCCCAATTATATGTTCGGCACCTGCTGCGCAATTGGCGCCGGCAGCAATTTCGCATTGCCCAGGCATGGTACGCCAACCCCATACGGTACAACCGGCTTGCCGGCAAAGCAGCCAAACGTAAGGCAAAGTGGGATGCATTCACCTCCAAATACTTTGGGGAGCAACGGTAACCGGTAGGCACAGATGGGTTTTAGCAGTTGCAATGCTACCATGTTCATACTTATGTGCTGATTCGCCCCCATTGGCACACAGTTGATCGTTCTAATTGATTCGTGGGCACTCGTCAACCGCGCATGCTTGAGTCCTGCACGGTGATATTGTTAAAAAACAAGAAAGAAAAAGAGTAATGTTTTGGTAATTCCAAGGTAGAATTTTTATTTTACGGAAAAAATATTTTAGACGTGCCTAAAAATATTTTTTGGTCAACCATATTCCTTGCATGGCTACCCTTGGCGGTAGCCGGGCAAACGAAGGTGCTAAGCGGCCATGTGATTGAACGGGGCACGGGCATGGCAATACCCGGCGCCACCTTGCAGGCAGGCGAACAGCGCACAGTAACGGCAGCAAACGGATCGTTTAGCCTGGCATGGCAGCAGGGTGACAGCCTGCGGGTGAGCTGTACCGGTTTTGCCCCAATGGCTTTACTGCCGGATGTCGATGCAGGTAACCTGCACATAATCCTTTCTGTAGCCGCCCACCTGCTGGAAGATGTGGTAGTGAGCGGCACCCTGAAGCCCGTGCGCCGTGCCGAAAGCGCCATTCCCGTAGAAAGCTATTCGCCGGCCTTCTTCCGTCAAAACCCCATGCCTTCGGTGTTTGACGCCGTGAGTATGATGAACGGGGTGCAAAGCCAGCTCACCTGTAACGTATGCAACACCGGCTACCTGCGTATCAACGGCATGAAAGGCCCCTATACTATGGTGCTGATAGACGGCATGCCAATTGTAAGCAGCCTGAGCACTGTGTACGGCCTGAGTGGCATACCTACCAGCATCATCAAGCGCCTCGAGGTGGTAAAAGGCCCGGCAAGCACCTTGTATGGCAGCTAGGCGGTGGGCGGGCTTATCAATATTATTACCAAAGACCCTACAGGCCGGGGCGGAGTGAACATAGACATGAACCTACCGAACCTGGGCGAACTGACGGCCGACCTTGGCGCTCAGCTCAAGGCCGACCGGGCAACCGGTTTGCTCGGTGTATCTGCTTACAATTACTGGACACGCCACGACATCAACCACGACAACTTCACGGATGTAGCTCAGAAGCGGCGCCTGTCGCTGTTTAGCAAATGGGAACTGGACCGCAATAGCAAATTGCCGGCTTCACTGGCCGTGCGGTTGCTGGGCGAAACACGCTGGGGCGGCGAAATGCACTGGCACCCGGCCTATAAGGGAGGAGATGAAGTGTACGGCGAGCTTATTGCCACCCGCCGCGCCGAACTGATAGGCCGGTATGGCATACACCGCAACCTGAACCTGGAGTACAGCTACAACTACCACTGGCAAGACAGCTATTATGGCACTACCTGGTACAAAGGACAACAGCACACCACTTTTGCCCAATTGCGCTGGGAAAAATCACTGGGGCGGCATAATCTATTGGCCGGCATCCCTTTCCGGTACCTGTGGTACAACGATAATACGTCTGCCACGGCGGCCAAGCCCGCCGGCAATGCTCCCAGCCGCCAAAGCATGGCGGCCCTTTACCTGCAAGACGAAATGAAATGGAACCCGAAACTCACTACCCTGCTGGGCATGCGCTACGAGTATACCAACCTGCAGGGCGGCATTGTGGCACAGGGGATTGCCCTCAAATGGTCGCCGGCAGAGCACCACACCCTTAGGCTGAGTGGCGGCAATGGCTTCCGCATTGTAAACCTGTTTACCGAAGACCATGCGGCACTAAGCGGTTTTAGGGAAATCGTGATAAAAAACGCCCTGAAACCCGAGCGCAGCTGGAATGTCAACCTGAACTACACCGGCGATGTACACCTGAATGGAGGCGTGCTGGGCTGGGATGCATCGGCCTTTTTTACCCGCTTTACCAATAAAATAATACCCAACTACGACAGCGATCCGTAAAAGATCATTTACGACAACCTGGATGGCTATGCGGTAAGCAAGGGGCTTTCGGCAAGTACCACACTCACCTTGCGGAGTGGCCTGCGTGCCATGGCTGCTGCCACTTTTATGGATGTATTTGCGGTGGCCCAGGCCCCTAATGGCTACAACGAGCGCACCCAACAGGTGTATGCCCCACGCTGGAGCGGCACCTACAGCCTCAGCTACCCGTGGCGCGGCGTTGGCCTCAGCATTGACCTGACCGGAAAATGGTTTGGCCCCATGCGCCTGCCTGTGGTGCCACACGACTTTCGCCCGGCCTACAGCCCCTGGTACACCCTTATGAACCTGCAAGTGACCAAAAAGTGGGGCGGACGCACCGAAACCTATATCGCTGCCAAAAACCTGCTCAACTTCATACCCCAAAACCCCATCCTGCACCCCGATAATCCTTTTGACAGGCAAGGCGGACTGTACTGGAATACCGATGGTACGCCCAATGCCGCTACCAACCCGCATGGCTACACATTTGACCCTACCTACAACTATGCCCCAATGCAAGGCATAAAACTGATGCTGGGGATGCGCTTCAATTTGGCTGGCCGGTAATAGCCTGATTTATTCCGCTATCTCTTTGATTTTCAACAAGTTTTTTCCTCTAAAAGGATAAACTTAAAATCCATTGAGAATTTTTGATCATTATGTTAAGAATTTTTGCTTATTACATTGAGTATTTTTGATTGATTTATTGAGTAAATTTGCAAGACATGAGCTATCACAATGGAAATCAGGAGATTACATCTAGAGAAAATCACGGCACGGATGGCAGAGAAGCGCCGTTTTATACAAGTGATTGCCGGCCCAAGGCAGGTAGGTAAAACCACCACCATACGGCAGTGGATGAACGAAACCAAACAACCCTGCATGATGGTAACTGCCGATAATGTTGCTGCCGGCGATAATAGCTGGCTAACCCAGCAATGGCAAATGGCACGCCTGCGGATGCAAAGCGAGCAGCTGCACGAATTTGTGCTGATTGTGGACGAAGTGCAAAAACTGCAAAACTGGAGCGAGGCCGTAAAGCGCGAATGGGATGCTGATTCGCAAGCGGGCCTAAACCTGAAACTGGTGCTGCTGGGCAGTAGCCGGCTACTGCTGCAACAAGGCCTTACCGAAAGCCTGGCGGGCAGGTACGAGCTCATTCCCATGCTGCACTGGACCTATGCCGAAATGAAAGAGGCTTTCGACTTTAGCGCGGATGACTATGCCTGGTTTGGCGGCTACCCCGGCCCTGCCGAATTGATAGCCGACGAACGTCGCTGGAAGGATTACATGCTGAACAGCATCATTGAACCCTCCATTAGCCGCGATATATTGATGCTGACACGGGTAGACAAACCCGCCCTATTGCGACAAACGTTTGAGTTGGGTTGCCTGTACAGCGGCCAACAACTGAGTTACAACAAAATGACAGGGCAGCTGCAGGACGCAGGCAATACCACCACCCTGGCCAACTACCTGATGCTGCTGGGCGAGGCAGGCCTGCTGCAGGGGCTGCAGAAATACTCGGGATCGGCAGTGGTAACACGCAACACCTCGCCCAAACTGCAGGTGTATAACACGGCATTGATGACTGCCTATGCCCACGCTACCAATGAGCGCATTATGACAGACCCGGCAGCGTGGGGCCGCTGGGTAGAAAACGCGGTAGGTATGCACCTGCTAAATGCCAGCAGGCAGCAAGGCTTTGGACTGTGGTATTGGCGAGATGGTAACTATGAAATTGACTTCATAACCAAACGTGGCAACCAGTTGGTAGCAATTGAAGTGAAATCGGGCAACCGCATTAAAAACAGTGGCCTTGAAAGGTTTGAAAAGCAGTTTGGCACCTGCAAAAAATACCTGGTAGGCGCCGATGGCCTGGCGTGGCAGGAGTTTTTGAAGATTGACCCGCAACTGCTTTTTGATGCATAACTTATTATCTTTTTAACCGGATGATGCGCAAATCATATTCAGTCGCATTTTCCATATTTGCAATAAAAGCACCGGAGGTGAGATCTCCCCTGCACTTAAGGCAAAAAACATATAAAAACACCATAATGAATGCATAAGGCAACATCCACATACCGTTACATAATATCCATCGTTTCAGCTCTGCTGTTTACTGCATCAGCTGCCGGGCAGGGCGGCCTCAATAAACCCGCACTGCCTACACCGCAGCAGGTACAGTGGCACCAAATGGAGCGAACCATGTTTGTGCATTTTGCACCCAATACCTGGCAGGGTACCGAGCTCGACAACCGCAGCACGCCACTCAGCCGCATTAACCCTACAAAGCTGGATGTAAACCAGTGGATAGACGCAGCTGAATCGTTTAGCGCCAAAATGATCATTTTCGTAGCCAAGCACGTGGGCGGCTTTTGCATGTGGCAAACCCAAAGCACGGATTACAGCATCAAGAACACGCCATACAAAAACGGCGAAGGCGATATTTTAGACGAACTGGCCAAAGCCTGTTTCAACAGGGGCATGAAATTAGGTTTGTACATCTATCCCGGCGATGATACATGGGGTGCATACCTGGGTGGTGGCGGCAAAACAAAAGATCCCTCCAAACAAGACGGCTATAATAACGTACTTCGAATGCAATGGGAAGAAGTGCTCTCCCGCTATGGCCATCAAATTCATGAAATATGGTATGATGGCGGGCTGGTGGTACCACTGGAAGACATTGTGAAAAAATATGCACCCCATGCCATCGTGTTTCAAGGGCCCTTTGCCAGCATACGGTGGCTGGGCAACGAACAGGGCATTGCCCCTTACCCGGCCTGGAACAGCGTAAAACTGGTAGATGCCAAAACGGGTGTAGCCACCGCGCAGCATGGCACCCCGGATGGTGAAGTGTGGATGCCCCTGGAGGCCGATGTAACCCTGAAAAACCACAATTGGTTTTGGAGCCCCACCAATTACAAAAACCTGCGCAGCATAGATCAGCTGATGGAAATTTATTATAAATCGGTTGGCCGCGGCACCGTGTTGCTGCTAAACGCTGCACCCGATACCACGGGTTTGATACCGCAGGAAGACATGGAATTGTACCGGCAATTTGGAAACGAAATTAAAAGACGGTTCTGCAACCCGATTGCATCCACCTCAGGCCGTGGATTTATCCTGAAAATGAAGCTGCAAAAACCCACCCGCATAGATCATATTATACTTCAAGAGGATATTGTATTTGGCGAGCGGGTAAGGCAATACGTCGTTGAAGGAAATACACCGGTAGGATGGCAGGAATTGGCCAAAGGCGCATCAGTTGGTTACAAGCGCATTGAACAATTTGAGGCGGCAACGGTAGATGCCATCAGAATTCGATTTACACGCTACAGCTATCCGCCGGTTATTAATAATTTGTCGGTCTATTATGCAGGTACCAATACCTCTGCTAACATTTCTACTGCCAAGAGCGAAGTACTTTTGGCAACAAAAAAGATTGACAAAAATGGAGTATTTAAAATAGATCTTTCAGACTTCATAAAAATAGCCGGGCAATATGATTTGCAAATACGCACTCCAAAAAATGACCCCATAAAAATTGTATCTGCTGACTTGGTTTTGCAGGGTATAAGCACCCCGGGCTTTACGCGCATTAACCAAAACGGAACTTGCAGCATTAACATAACGGCGCACCCTTCTGGTGGCAAGGGAACTATTGTACTAACCGGTAAGGTTCACTTCGGCAAAGACAACCTAAATAGTACGGTAAACATGTTTTTGTCTGCAACCAGATAACATGCATTAAATAACTAGAGTATATCTCAAAAGTGTAAATGATTACTTAACCACAATGGCACAATGGAGGCACAAAGGCCACAATGCCGGAATTTACTGTGTTTTTCGTAGTGAACCTTGTGCCATCTTCGTGACTTTGTGGTAAAAAATGACTTTTGAGATAAGCTGTAATCTGTTTTGCTTAATTCCATCCCGGGAAAAGCTCCGTTGCCTCAATCGTTTTATCAAGGTCTTCGTAGGTAAGCGCATTGTTGAGAAACCAGCTTTCATAAGCGCTGGGTGGCAGGTAGATACCGCTGCTCAACATATGATGAAAATAGGCTTTGAATTTGTCAATATCACAAGCGGCTGCCGTAGCAAAATCAACTACGTTATGATCGCCGAAGTGCACACTAATCATACTACCCAATTGGTTGATGGTGTAAGCTGTTCCACTCGCTTTAAGTACCGCATCAAGTCCATCGCGCAGGTAAATCGTCTTTTGCTCCAGCTCAGTAAATATGGAAGGATTTGATTTAAGCTCTTTCAGCAAAGTATAGCCTGCAATCATGGCTACCGGATTTCCACTCAGGGTACCGGCCTGGTACACATTACCCAGGGGTGCAATGCATTCCATGATCTCACGCTTACCACCAAAGGCGCCAACCGGCATACCAGCACCAATTACTTTTCCATAAGTCACCAGATCTGCGTCAACACCAAGCAGTTGCTGTGCACCACCCGGCGCCAAACGAAAGCCCGTCATCACTTCATCAAAAATGAACACGATACCTTCCTGATCGCACAAGGCTCTGATACCTTCAAGAAAGCCTGGCTTAGGCAGAATGCAACCCATGTTGCCGGCAACCGGTTCAACTATGATGGCAGCGATTTCACCTTTGTGAGCATCTACCAATTGCCGAACAGCATCCAGGTCGTTGTAGGCACAGGTAAGGGTGTCATTACTCACACCTGCCGTAACACCAGGAACAGTTTGAATATTAAAGGCGGCCACGCCACTACCGGCTTTAACCAAAAAGCTGTCGGCATGGCCATGGTAGCAGCCCTCAAATTTGATAATCTTGTTGCGACCGGTATAGCCACGTGCCAAACGAATTGCACTCATGCAAGCCTCCGTACCGCTGCTTACCATGCGGATGAGTTCCACATTGGGCACCATGCTGCGGATGAGTTCCGCCATTTCAATTTCCAGCTCGGTAGGAGCTCCATATGATGTGGAGTCATATACCTTTTCGCGTATTGCTTCTACTATTGGCTCGTAAGCATGGCCCAAAATTATTGGTCCCCAACTGGCAATGTAGTCAATGTACTGATTACCGTCTTCATCAAAAAGGTAAGCGCCCTTTGCTCTTTTTATAAACAATGGTGTACCACCTACCTGCTTAAAGGCACGCACTGGTGAATTTACTCCTCCGGGAATAGATTGCTGAGCTCGCTCAAATAGTTGTTGGCTTCTTGGATACATCTTGGTAAAATGTTTTGCCACAAAGGCACAACGAAGGCACAAAGCCTACGGAGAATTCTCGTTAGTGCACCTTGTGAAAATTATTTGTGACTTAATGGTTAATTAATCGCACAGCATCCTTTGCAAAATATGTAGCTATAAAATCAGCACCTGCCCGCTTGATAGAAGTAAGTGTTTCCAATATAGCTTTTTCTTCATTAATCCAACCCATTTTAGCCGCAGCCTTTATCATAGCATATTCGCCGCTGATGTTGTAGGCGCTCACAGGCACCTCGCTCACGTTCTTCACCTCACGTATGATATCAAGATAGCTCAAAGCCGGCTTCACCATCACAATGTCGGCACCTTCATCAATATCCATCAGCACTTCCTTTACAGCTTCAGTACGATTGGCGTAATCCATTTGATATGTTTTCTTGTCGCCAAAGCCAGGGGCACTTTCGAGGGCATCGCGAAAGGGCCCGTAAAAACACGAAGCATACTTAGCGCTGTATGCCATGATACCTGTTTTGGTGAAACCACTTTGCTCCAACGCCATACGAATAGCGCCAATACGGCCATCCATCATATCGCTGGGAGCCACCATGTCGGCACCCGCCTGTGCATGGCTCAAACTCATTTGTGCCAGCACTTCTACCGTTGCATCATTCACTATTTCACCATTTTCTGCAATGCCATCGTGGCCATAAATGCTAAAAGGATCCAGCGCTACATCGGTCATTACAAACATTTCGGGGCAAGCTTCCTTAACTGTTTTTATTGCACGCTGCATCAATCCATCCGGGTTCAATGCTTCGCTGCCTTTATTATCTTTCAATTCATCCTTGCACTTAATGAAAAGCAGGACACTTTTTAATCCTAAAGCCCATAATACTTTTACTTCTTTTGCCAGGTTGTCGAGGCTGTAACGATAGTAGTTGGGCATCGAGGAAATTTCTTCCTGTACCCCACTGCCCTCCACTACAAACAACGGAACGATGAAATCATTGGGCGTCAGAATGGTTTCGGCTACTATGCTTCGTATGGCGGTTGATTGACGTAGGATGCGGCTGCGACGATGAAGTATCATGGTATGTGAAATGTCAAACTCTTTTATGGAGTATGGTTTTGTTGTATCAACATGTATTGGATTTTTTGGCCCAGGCTACTCTTTCCTCTTCTGATATTTCGCTTATCCAGGCCCGCGGATGCAGGCAAGCCTGCAGCAGTATATCCTCTTCTGTACCAGGGGCAGGTTGATAATTATAATCAAACCGTACCGTTGGCGGCAGACTCATCAGGATGCTTTCAATACGGCCGTTTGTTTTGAGTCCGAACAAAGTACCCCGGTCGTGTACCAGGTTGAATTCTACGTAGCGGCCACGCCTTATTTCCTGCCAGTACTTGTTTGCATCTGTATAAGCGTCATGCTTGTGCTTTTCCACAATGGGCAAATAGGCATCTAAGAAGGCATAGCCACATTTGTTTGCCAGCGCAAGCCAAATGCCGTCTGGATAGCCGTCAACAGCCCTTTTGTGGTCGTAAAAAATTCCTCCGATGCCTCGGCGCTCATTACCGCGATGCGTGTTTACAAAATAGTTGTCGCAGGTAAGCTTGAATTCAGGGTAAAAACCTGGGTCTATCGCATCGCAGGCATTCTTAAATGCCTGGTGAAAATGGCGGCAATCATTTTCGCTAATATAGAAGGGTGTAAGATCGGTTCCGCCACCAAACCATCTGTCAACTACTTCACCAGCCTCGTTGTACAATTCAAACATGCGGTAGTTGAAATGAATGGTTGGCACAAAAGGATTGAAAGGATGAATAACCGATGATATACCTGCCGCAAACCAACTGCAGCCATCGATATTAAGTTGCCGGCGCATAACATCCGTAACCTCACCAAACACAACAGAAGTGTTGACACCCCCTTTTTCGAATACATTACCGTTTCCAATCACTCGGGTCTTGCCCCCGCCGCCTTCCGGACGTGCCCATTCGTCCTGCACAAAACTTGCCTTGCCATCTACCTGCTCCAACGCCGCACAGATGTCATTCTGCAACTGGTGAATAAATATTATAAACTGGTCCTTTATTTGCATCATGTACAAGTTTCACAAACGTCAATTGTTACGTACCAATAACAACTCAATAGTCACCGACAAGCGTTCATATTTCATCTTTCACTTTTCGCATACACTTCTCACTTCCCATATTCCTTCACGGCATCCACGAAAGCTTTCGCATGGTCCACGGGTACATCGGGCGTAATACCGTGACCCAGATTGGCTATATAGCGCCGCGTTCCAAAATCATCAATCATTTCCTTTACCCGTTGCCTGATTTGTGGAATAGGCGCCAGCAACCAGGCAGGATCAAAATTGCCCTGCAGGGTAATGCTGTTGTTCGTAAGGCTTCTGGCTGTCGCGGCATCCACGCACCAGTCTATGCCAATGCCGGAAGCGCCGCTTTGAGCCAGTGCGGGCAAGGCATACCAACTTCCCTTTGGGAACAGGATGACCGGGGCATGCACATGCAGTGCCTGCGCTATTTGCACCAGGTAGGGCTGCGCATACGCTTCAAAGTCCTGCTTACTCAACGAACCGCTCCAACTGTCGAACACTTGCACCACATCAGCGCCAGCTTGCACCTGTGCTTTCAGGTAAGCAATGGTAATGTCGGTGATCTTTTGCAGCAAAGCATGTGCCAGTGTGGGCTGCGTAAAGCAAAACTTCTTGGCCTTTTCCCAGGTCTTGCTCCCTTTACCTTCTACCATGTAACACATGATAGTAAAAGGCGCACCGGCAAAACCAATAAGCGGAACCCTCCCATCTAGTTGCTGTTTGGTCAGCATTAATGCCTGCATCACGTAGCCCAGGCTTTCTTCCACACCTTCGGTGATGAGGGCATCAACATCGGATTGCGTTTTGATGGTTTGCGGAAGTGAAGGTCCCTTTCCTTCTTCCATCAGCACTTCCACGCCCATAGCTTGTGGAATCACCAGAATGTCGGAGAAGATGATGGCCGCATCGGTTCCCACAATATCAATTGGCTGCAAAGTAATTTCAGCAGCCAGTTCGGGCGTTTGTACACGGGTAAAGAAATCATATTTCGCCTTAAGGGCCATATACTCCGGCAGGTAGCGTCCTGCCTGCCGCATCATCCATACCGGTGGGCGCGGCACCTCCTCGCCCCTCAATGTCCTCAATAATAAATAATTATTCAACATAATATTTATATTATCCTTGCAATAGCTTTTGGCCGTTTTGCGTTTTGAAATACTCCAATGCACGTTGCACAAGTGCGCCCTTGCCTGTATTGGCTGCCACCACCACTTCGTTGCTGCAATAACGGCCTATTTCGCTTGCGGTGGTATTGCCTGTGGCAAACAATACAACGTTAGCATCCAATTTGTTTCCCGAAAAGAAGCTGCGTACTGCGCTAGGACTGAAAAATAAAATACCGTGATAGTGCTGTTGCAGCTGTACCGGTATTTCGTATGTTTCATAAACCACCCACTCTTGAAGTTTTAAGCCGTACTCGCTTATTACTTGCGGCAGTTCGTTTCGCCTAATGTTGCTGCAAAAGAAATGAAGCTCCCAACCGCCGGCAGCATCTGCCAAATGATGGGCAAGGTCGGTAGCACTTTCTCCAGTTGCTATGATACTTGCCCCGGTAAAGTACTTCTGTACGAGCTGCAGTGTAGTAGCGCCAATACTGGCTACGCGCCACGTTGGCTTAAATGGCGTCACAATGGTTGAAACGGACTCCACGGCATTCATGCTGGTGAACACTGCTACGATATCTCGTTTTGCCAATTTTCGGATTTCAGCAACTAAGTTTTCGTCCACCACAGGAACTGTTTTAATAAATTCCTGTTGGCTCAGTATAATGCCCTGTTGGGCTGCTAATCCAACCAGGTCATCATCCAGCGGTCTGGTACTCAGGATCTGTATTTTTTCAGTATTCATGACCTGAGCTTCGCAATTATTTTATTGCCACCCTGCTCCAACAGTTTTTGCGCTGCCGTAAAGCCAGCATCACACACCTCATTGGGCCCGAACGTACAGCTCACTTCCACAAGGTCGCTGCCATCGGGCATACACACATTTCCAACAAAACTTATATGACTGTAATGGTGCTCTGCATGCGCGCTAATGGGCGTGGCACAACCACCCAGAAGGCTTTTGAGAAAATCTCGTTCGATGGCAGTACAGCCAGCTGTGATTTCATCATGGATCTTTTCGCCTGCACGCCGTGCATACCCGTCGTCTTCCCTGCATACCACCATCACCGCACCTTGGGCAGGAGCAGGCAGCATCCAGTTGAGCACCAAGTGGTTATTGGGCAGTAAACCAATCCTGTCAAGCCCTGCCCGGGCAAATACAGCACCGTCCCATGCCGATGCCTGCAACTTGTCGAGCCTGGTTTGCATGTTACCGCGTAGGTTTTCAAACGTGGTATTGCGGAAGCGGTGCAACCATTGTGCTTTTCGGCGTATGCTGCTTGTGGCAATCACAAGGCTTATATCGCTATTTTCAAATTTTTCCCCGGGCCCTTTAAACACCAACACGTCTTCCACATATCCGCGCGGCAGTACGGCGCATTGCACAATACCCTGGGGCAGCTGTGTAGGTACATCCTTCATAGAATGTACCGCCATATCTATCTTATGAGCCAACAAAGCTGCATCCAGGCTTCTGGTAAATACGCCCTGCACCCCCATGGCATACAACGGCGTTACCAGGTCTATATCACCCTGGCTCCTGATGGGAACAAGTTGAGTATCGTAACCAGCAGCTTGCAGGCCACCCTTAACCTGTGCGGCCTGCCACAGGGCCAATTTACTTTCGCGTGTTCCAATTCTGATCATGATTGCTGTAAAACTACTGCCGGATGCTCGAGGAAATACCTGTAGGCATTGATGAACTGGCAGCCCTTGGCAACCTGGCTGCGCAGGTTCACCATCAGATCGTTAATGGTTTGCTGCACCAGTGCATCCGCATCCGCATGCACCGGCGGCGAAGCCATTTCGCAGGCTGATACATCACCCTGAAGTAAGCCGTGCAATTGTTCCTTCATATGCTTTACGGCATGACTGTGACGGTAAGTATGCAGCCATTGATAGAACTCGGCCTCATACGCTGCAATGATTGATTCCGCTTTGGGTACCTCCTGCATACGCTTGTCCACTGTGCGCTTCAGCTGTTCCGAAATATCGTCCACATTTACCAAGGTGGTACCCGGCCTTTCCGCTATCGTACTTTCCACATTGGCCGGCACCGACAGGTCGACCACAAAACGCCGCTTATTACTGCGTAAATACCGGTTCAAGAGAACTGGCTGGTTGGCAGAAGTGCTTACGATGATAGCGTCGTATGCATCTGCGTTATGCGCCAGTTCTTCAAAGGGTAAATATCTAACATTCAACTCAACCGATAATTGGCGCGCCTTTTCGTTCGTGCGGTTACACACCGTAAGTTCAGCCTCAGGTAAATATTGGAGCAGGCTTTTGCAAACTGAGGTTCCGAATTTTCCGGTACCCAATACCAGCGTTTGCACTTTGGCGCCGCTGGTTTGGCGATGCAACCATTCGATGGCTGCAAACGATACCGATACCGTGCCCGTACTGAGCAGTGTGGAGGTTCGGATTTTTTTGGCTGCCTGGAAAACAAAATTGATCGTGCGATCCATCACCGGCCCAATGAGACCTTGCTTACGCGACAGGTTAATGGCAGCCTTGAGCTGACCCTGAATTTCATAGTCGCCAATTATTTGCGAATCGAGGCCGGCGCTTACCCTAAACAAATGATGCAGAGCATCTCGGCCAGTAAAGTGAAAACCATGATGGAGGAAGTCTTCTACAGAACCCCGTACATGCCTGCTAAGAATCCATACCAGTTCGTAAGGATGCTGCACATAGCCGTAGATTTCGGTGCGATTGCAGGTACTTAGTACAAATATGCTGTGCAAACCGTGGTCCGCGGCATCTTTCAGTATTTTTAATACGGCAGGCTCATCCACGGCAAATTGACCACGAATATTGGTATCGGCCTTGCGGTAGCTAATGCCGGCTACGCAAAAACGCGACAACATATGATCCGGATTAAAATGCATAACGCGCCAAAAGTATCATCTCAAGTATTGGCAGGGCGTGTTTCAAGAGTCATTTATCTGTCAAATTATAGGTTTTACCAAATTATGACAATGCGCAAATCAGGTAGGTCAGCAACTTTGTTGCTTTAGCGTTTATTAATTTTTTCCTTTTTCTCTGCATGGCAAAGCGTGGTATCGTACTCATGAATCTTGGCTCACCCAATTCGACCAACGTGAGCGATGTACGCCTTTACCTGAATGAATTCTTGATGGACGAACGGGTAATAGATGTGCCTTACCTGATAAGGTTACTGCTTGTAAGAGGTATCATCGCGCCTTTCAGGGCTCCCAAGTCGGCCAAAGCCTACCGCTCTATCTGGACCAAAGACGGCTCACCTCTTATTGTGCTCACCAAGGCCTTGCAAGAGGCGTTGCAGCACAAAACAACTGATCCAATTGCCATTGCCATGCGCTATGGCAACCCCTCGCCCGGCGTGGCTTTCGATGAACTGCGCGCTGCAAACCCCGACCTGCAAGAAGTGGTTTTGGTGCCGCTATACCCGCACTATGCCATGAGCAGTTATGAAACCGCCGTGGAATATGCCAAACACATCCATCAAAAAGGCGGCTACACATTCAACCTGCAGGTGGTACAACCTTATTACAGGCACAATGCTTACCTTGAAGCACTTGAGTACAGCATGGTGCCTTACCTTGAGCAGCACTACGACCACCTTCTGTTCAGCTATCACGGTGTGCCCGAAAGGCATATTCGCAAAGGCGATGTAACAGGCAGTCATTGCCTTAGCACGGCAGGATGTTGCGATATACCTTCTGCCGCACATGCCAAATGCTACCGCCACCAGTGCATGACTACTACAGCCATGGTAGCCGCCAGGCTAGGCATACCAAAACATAAATTTAGTGTAAGCTTTCAATCAAGGCTGGGCCGCGACCCATGGTTGCAGCCTTATACTGCAAAGCGCTTGGAGCAGATGCCCGGCGAAGGCATCAACAAGTTGCTGGTGGTTTGCCCGGCTTTTGTGAGCGATTGCCTGGAAACACTGGAAGAGATTGCCGAAGAAGGAAAAGAAATCTTTATGCACGCAGGAGGTGAATCGTTTACAATGATACCATGCCTGAATGCGCATCCCCTATGGATAAACGCCATTACACAACTGGTGGAAGAAGTATAACCTTTTATACGTTGGCGTTTACGAAAGCATTGGCGTACATCCAGAAAAGAAAACTTTGCAAAGCCGACAACATGATGTACCTATATCTCAAAGCTATTCATATCATTTTTGTGGTAACCTGGTTTGCAGGGCTGTTTTATTTCCCCAGGTTACTCATTTATAATGAAGAGGCCGGCGAAAAGCCTGTAGAAGTGCGCGATGCGCTGCGTGCACAATTTGCCATAATGATGAAACGCTTGTGGTATGGCATTACCTGGCCATCGGCCATACTCACGCTCATTTTCGGATTGTGGGTGCTTATCAACGGTAATTGGATTGACGTTATGGGAGGAGGCGCCACCTGGCTATGGATTAAACTGGGATTTGTGTTGGTTCTCTACCTCTACCACCTTTCACTGCAACGCATACTTTCCCAGCAGCTACGCAATCAGTTCAGGTATTCTTCGATACAACTACGCATATGGAATGAAGTGGCTACCGTTATTTTGGTGGCAGTAGTAATGCTGGTAGTGGTAAAATCGAACATGAGCCTGGTATGGGGGCTTGGTGTACTGGCCGCACTTATTGTGCTGCTTATGAGCGCCATCCGGCTTTACAAAGCTGTACGCGAAAAGCGGAATCAACCGGGCAACTGATCAAACAGCATTGCTGAAGCGCGGAGCCGAATGTGCCTGCGTACTGCGCAGCAAATGCAAGTCGAATGCCCGGGCAACATTTCGGATGAAGTTCCTGCCCTGTTCGGTCAATATTGTGCCTGTGGCATCCCACCGTACAAGCCCGTCAGATTCCAACATGCTCAACTCAGGAAATGTGTATGCTTCCAGCGTTTCGCGATGATCATCACTAAACCGCACTTCGCCTTTGCAGCATACATCCAATATGTAGCGCCTGAACAGCATATCTTCGGAAGTAAGGCAGTAACCTTTTGAAACCGGCAACTGATAACTTTCGACGGAGCGGTAATAATCGGTCAGGTTCTTGTGATTTTGAGCAAAAGCAAAACCTGCATCGCTGATACTACTTACGCCAAGACCAAGCAGAAGTTTCGTTTGCTGCGTGGTATATCCCATAAAGTTGCGGTGCAAGGTTTTAGCAAGCCATGCTTCGTGCAATGCATCGCCGGGTAATGCATAATGGTCCATTCCGATATCGGTATAACCGGCGTCAGTAAGCAATTTTCTTCCTTCCAGGTATAAGGCCAACTTTTCTGATGCTGATGGCAGGTCATTTTCGTCAAACAAACGCTGCCCGCGGCTTGTCCAAGGCACATGGGCATAGCTGTAAAAAGCGATCCGGTCGGGACGAAGGGCAATCACATCCTGTACCGTTTGCCGCAGCCCCTGCATCGATTGCCGTGGCAGGCCGTACACGAGGTCGTAATTAACCGAAAGGAATCCAACGCTTCTGGCTTCTTCGGTGGCCCGGCGTACCTTTTCCAGCGGCTGAATGCGGTTGATGATATGCTGCACTTCGGGATCATTGTCCTGCACACCATAGCTGATACGGCGGAATCCCAGTGAATGCAGGGTTTCGAGGTGCGGCGTCGTCGTATTGTTTGGATGCCCCTCGATGCTGAATTCGAATTGCGGATGGCGCACTGCCTGTTCAAAAATGGAATCCACCAGTTTTCGCAAATTAACCGGCGAAAAAAATGTTGGGGTACCGCCGCCAAAATGCATTTCGCGAATGTGCGGCCTGGCACCAAGCAGCTCCAGATACATGCGCCACTCCTTCAGGAGAGTCTCCAGATATACTTGCTCCACACGGTGGTTGGTAGTGATTTTTTTGTTGCAGCCACAATAAGTGCAGAGGCTTTCGCAAAAAGGCAGGTGTACATACAGGCTTATACCATGCGACTGGTTGGAGGCTTCAAATTGTTGCTGCAAAGCGGGCAACCAATCGGCCAGGGAAAAAGGCTCGTACCAGTATGGCACGGTGGGGTAGCTCGTGTACCTGGGTACCGGCTTATTGTACTTATTCGCAAGACTATCGAGCAAAGATGGCTGCATCATGCAAAAAGAAGGCCCTGCAATTTGCTTTTCAATGACAGTAGTCATGAGAGGGGCTCCGGTGTGTCACCTGCGTGTAAAAAAATGCCGGGTTATTTTTAACTCAGGATATCTTTTTTGCGAAAGGCATACCACGCCACCCCAAAGAACAAAGCCACATGCCCCACCAACACCGCCGCAGCCTTAACCAATGCACCCACGCTATACACCGATCCGCGTATGGCTGCACCGCTTTCATCAACCGCCATATTGAATAAGCCCTTCCACGCCGTCATATAGCTGGTAA
>Ga0114939_10000687_pt1 | contig 27990 bp, 31 predicted proteins | sample AshMeaCrysSpring_FD_87196 | JGI IMG/M metagenome (GOLD analysis project Ga0114939, IMG submission 87196) | Groundwater microbial communities from Big Spring, Nevada to study Microbial Dark Matter (Phase II) - Ash Meadows Crystal Spring | ecosystem: Environmental > Aquatic > Deep subsurface >...
GCGGATATTTTCAGTTATTCGGTGAACACGGCCGAGTCGGTGCGGGCGGTGCTCGGCGCGCGCTACCACTATTTCATCCCGCTGGCGGGCCAGGTCGAGCGCGCGCAGGTGGCCTACGAGATCCGGAAGCGCGAGGCCAATGTGATGGATTTCGACGATCTGCTCACGAAGACGCTCGAACTTTTGACCACCCATCCGGAGATCGCGGCGATCTACCAGGACCAATTCCGCCATATCCTTGTCGATGAATTCCAGGATACCAACCGCATCCAGTCGGCGCTGGTCGAGGCGCTCGCCGCGCGGCACGGCAATGTGATGGTCGTCGGCGACGACGCGCAGAGCATCTATTCGTGGCGCGGGGCGAATTTCGAGAACATCCTCGGCTTCCCCAAACGCCACCCCGACGCCGCAGTTTACAAGATCGAAACCAACTACCGCAGCGTGCCGGGCGTGATCGAGGTCGCAAACGCCGCCATCCGCGCCAACGAGCGCCAGTTCCCGAAGAACCTCTCGGCCACCCGGGAACCGGCCGCGCTCAAGCCGGCGCTCGTCCCGCTTTCGACGAATACCGAGCAGGCGGCTTTTGTGGCCCAGCGCGTACTGGAATTGCACGAGGAGGGCCTTCCGCTCGACGAGATCGCGGTGCTTTACCGCGCGCATTTCCACTCGATGGAAGTGCAACTCGAATTCACCCGGCGGGGGATCCCGTTCGCGATCACCAGCGGGCTGAGATTTTTCGAGCAGGCCCACATCAAGGATGTCGCGGCGTTTTTGAAATTCGCGGTGAACCCGCGCGATGAGGTCGCCTTCAAGCGGCTTGCGAGGCTGCTGCCGGGGATCGGCGCGAAGTCGGCGGAGTCGCTCTGGGTGCGGATCCGCAGCGCGGGCGCGGGCGCGATGGCGGGTCTCAAAGTGCCCGCCAAGGCGGCGAAGGCGTGGGCCCAACTGGCCGCGACGGTCGAAGAAATCGGGGGCGGCAAGACCCCCCCCGCGCAAATGATCGAAGCGGTCATGTTCGCCATTTACGACGAGATCCTCAAAGAGAAATTCCCCAACTACGAAGCCCGCAAGGAAGACATCGGCACCCTCGCCGCCTACGCGCGCGATTTTGAAAACGCGGCGGATTTTCTCGACCGCCTCGCGCTTCTCGCGGGCCCCGAGGTCGCCGAGGCCCTGGCGGGCGGCAGCGAGTCGGATGGCAAGGTCGTGCTCTCGACGATCCACCAGGCGAAAGGACTCGAGTGGAAAGCGGTGTTCCTGATTTACCTCACCGAAGGAATGTTCCCGCACTCGCGCAGCAACGACCGCGAGGAAGATATCGAGGAGGAACGCCGCCTCTTCTACGTGGGCCTCACCCGCTGCAAAGACGAACTCTACCTCACCTACCCCGACATCCGCCTCAACGCCGGTTACGGCGAGGCGTTCCAACGCCCGTCGCGATTCCTCTCGGAAATCCCGCCGGACCTGCTCGAGGAATGGGAGGTCAACGGCGGCGAACGCGCCGCAGCGGACGCGGACGCGCCGTTTTGATTCAGTCGAGGGTCTGACGATACCGATTTAGCGCCACGGCAAGGGCGACGACGAGGAAGAGCCCGACCGGGGCCAACTCGCCGAGCGCCTCGGGCCACCCCCAATCTTTGAGAAGAACCCCGCGCGCGATGCGGTTGAAGTGGGTGAGCGGGAACACCTCGCCGAGCCATTGCGCCCAGACCGGCATCCCGCGGTAGGGGAACATGAAGCCGGAGAGAAGAAGGGAGGGGAGGAAGAAGAAAAAGGACATCTGCACGGCCTGGAGCTGGTTTGTGGCAACGCTGGAAAATGTGACACCCACCGCGAGGTTGGCCGCGATGAAGACCAGCGTGCAGCCCACCAGCACAAGCAGGTTTCCCCCCACCGGAACTCCGAAGACACCCCACGCCGCCAGCAGGATGAGCACGACCTGCACGAGCCCGACCAGAATATACGGCACGATCTTGCCGACCATCACCTCGAGCGGCCGCAGCGGCATCGAGAGCAGGTTTTCCATCGTGCCCCGCTCGCGCTCGCGCGTGATCGCCAGCGACGTGATCATTACCATCCTCATTGTGAGAATCACCCCCATGAGCCCGGGCACGATATTGAATTGCGAGAGACCGGCCGGGTTGAATTCTCGGTGGACGACCACCCGCGCCGGCGCGGACGGGCCCGGCGCCAGCCCGGCCAGCGGACCGGCCAGATCGCGCTTCCATGCCTCCGCCACAATGCCCTCCATCGCGCCGACGGCATTCCCGGTCGCCGAAGGGTCGGTCGCGTCCGCCACCAGCAAAATGTCCGGATGGTCGCCCCGCACGAGCGCGCGCGAGAAATCCGGCGGCAGGTGGAGGGTGAATTGCACGTCGCCCCGCGCGAGCGCGGCGGCGGCCTCATCGGGGCCGCCCGCGCCCGTGAAGCGGAAATACCGGCTCGCCTCCATGGCCGAGACAAGCGCCGCATCGTAGGGCCCCCGTTCGGAAGCCACCAACATCGCGGGAAGGTGGCGGGGATCCGAGTTGATCGCGAACCCGAAAAGGAAAAGCTGGATCACCGGGATGCCGACCATCATGCCGAGCGTGAGCCGGTCGCGGCGCATCTGGACAAATTCCTTGGCCATCATGGCCGCCGTGCGTGTGATCGAAAACGCGTTCATCGGAAGTTGTCCTTCGATGCGGCCATGAGGTGGATGAAGACGTCCTCGAGGCTCGACGGGATCTGTTGCCATTTGGTGCCGGGCTCGGTGGCGACGGCCGTCCGGAGGAGGCCCGGGTCGGTGCCGCTCACATGGAGCGCGCTTCCGAAGGGGGCGACCTGCTCGACGCCGGGTTCTCGCGGCTGTAAATGACGGGCGGCGAGTAGGCGGCCTCGGGCGAAACATAGCGGACGATGCCGCCGGCCGACTTTCCACCGCTGGTCACGCGCGCCTTGCTTCCGATTCCGAACGATCCCAGGGCGGATTCCGGCACGTAGATGCGCGCGACGATCTCGCCGGGTGGAAGCAGGCTCACGACGGGAGCCCCGGCGGGCACCCAGTCGCCGGGCAAAAACATCGTGTCGAAAACCAGCCCGCCCGTCGGGGCCGATTACCGCTTTTGTCCGGCCAGCCATGCGGCCCGCTTCAAAGCGGCTCCGGCCGCGCGGGCCTGTGCGGTCGCGCGTGCGATCCGGTCTTCGCGTTCCGGCAGGGCGACGAGCGCGGAATACGCGTCCACGGCGCGCACAAGTTCCTGGAAAAAAAGTTCGGCGGATTGGTTGCGGTTGAGGTCTTCCTCGGAGACGACCTTTGTTTCATAAAGCCGCTGGGAGCGCTGAAGTTCGAGCGTGGCGTAGAGGCGCGCGGCCTGGAGCGCCTTGGAAACATGCGCGAGCGGGGTGAGTTCCTCCGGGCGGGCTCCCTTGCGGAGGTCGGCCGCTTCGGCCTCCGCCGCCGCGAGTTGCTCGCCGGCCTCCGCAAGCGCCTCGGCTTCGGGGGACGGCTCGAGCGCGAAAAGCGGGCGACCCGCATCGACCGCCTCCCCGCGTTTCACATCGAGCGCGGCCAACCGCCCGGCGACCGGGGCCGCGACTTGCACAAACCTCCCCGCAATGTAGCCCTCGAATTCCCCGGTGGGGGTCCGCTCGCAGGCGGGAAGCAGGAGGAGAACCCCGGCCCACAACGCGGGCAAAAGGCGAAAAATCAAAGAGGGTCTCAAGCCGGGCCGATTCGTCCGCCCCGGCGCTTTGGATTCATTGCGCGGGCTGGCAGAAGGCAAAAGCGGCGCGGGGACACGCCGCACTCCAAAGCGCTTCGCGCGAAAGGCGGGAGTGTTCATTTCTTTGGAATTGGATCCGCGCGTTGAAGAGCTGATTGGGTCCGCTTCCACCTCAGTAGGTTCCGCAGGCTTCGTCCCCGCGCACGATGGCCGCGCCGGACGATGTGCCGAGGCGGGAGGCTCCCGCGTCGAGCATGGCGAGCGCGGTGGCGCGGTCGCGGATCCCGCCCGAGGCTTTGACCCGGCAGGCGTCGCCGACGGTGGATTTCATCAAACGCACATCGTCGATGGTGGCTCCGCTCCCGGCGAACCCGGTGGAGGTTTTCACGAAGGCGGCTCCGGCATCGACGGCCAGACGGCAGGCGGTGCGTTTGAGATCGTCGGTGAGCAGGCCGGTTTCGAGAATCACTTTCACCGGGCGTCCGTCGGCCGCCGCGACGACTCCCCGCAGGTCGCGGAGCACGCCCGCGTGGTCGCCGTCGAGCAACCATCCCACGTTGAGCACGGTATCGATTTCATCGGCCCCGGCCTTGACCGCAAGGGCGGTCTCGGCCGCCTTCGCGGCGGGGTCCATCGCGCCAAGCGGGAAGCCGGTCACCGCCGCGACCTTCGGTCCCCCGTCGGCGAGGACCGCCCGCGCGAGCGCGACACGGGACCCATTCACGCAGACACTAAAAAATTGGAACGCCACGGCCTCCCCGCAGAGCCGCTCGATATCCGCCCGCGTCGCATCGGGCTTGAGCAACGTGTGGTCGATGGTCCGGGCGAGGTTCATCGCAGATCCCCCCGGCGGCGCAAAAACTTCTCAAGCTGGCCGGTGTCGAAATCGGGCAGCACCTCGCCGTCCATCATTTCCAGGGTGGGGGCAAGCGTCTGACCCGAAATCTCGCGCATCCGCGAGTAAGCCGCACGGTCGGAAATCACATCCACCCGTCGGTAGGCGAACCCCCGCGTTTCGAGCCATTCCTCGGCGTCGTCGCACCAGGGACAACCGGGTTTCACGTAAAGAATCATCGAGAAAGCGAAGGATGAACCCCGCCCGCCCCACGGTCAAGTCAAGCATGGCTCCCGCGAATCCGCGCGTAAGCGCGAGGAAGACAGGGCGGTCGCCCCGGGGATCCTTTCTGCCACAGCACGGGCGACGAGGGCGTCGCCCATCCGTTTCCTCTATCTTTTGTCGAGCTTCCTTCGCTGCGTCCCGCGTTCTTACGCGCGGATTTGGGCCGGCCGGCGGCCAAAGCGGTGCGGGGGCGCTTGCTTATTGTCCGGAAGTTTTTTCGGTTTCCAGAATGGCAAAAATGGGTTCATCGGGAAAGTTCGTGGATCGGCCCGAAGCCGGGGAAGCGAAACGACACGAAAGCGTCCCGTAAGGAATCGCGGGCGCAGCCCGCCCTTGGACTGCTGTGGTTCTCCACAGCTCCGGGGGCATGGCGGATTTCAATCGAAGATGAGCCAAAAACGAAAAAGATCCGCGCTTTGTGACCCACCGTTTGATTTTCCAAGTGGGCCGGATGCGCGATACTCGGGCTTTCCTCCAGAGCGGCAAAGAATTGCCGCAGTCCAAGGGCGCTTCGCGCGGAATTTAGAATGGCACGTCGTCGTCCGGGGGCAGGTCGTGGTCGTGGCGCTGTTGTTGCGGGGGCTGGCTGCGGGACGGCTGGGCGGGATGGCTGGACTGCCGGCGGGGCGGTTCGTCATCGCCGTGGTGGGCGGGGGCGGATCCGCCCTGGCGCGCGCCGAGCAACTGGATTCCCTCGCCGACAACGCGAAGCTTGGAACGCTTCTGGCCGGTTTGTTTGTCGTCCCATGTGTCGAGCTGGAGACGTCCCTCGATGAAGATCGGGCTGCCTTTTTTGCAGTATTGGTTGACCACCTCGGCTGTGCGGCCCCAGAGGGTGACATCGATGAAGGTCGTTTCATCGCGTTTCTCGCCATTGTCGGCGGTGAAGACGCGGTTGACAGCGAGGCCGATATCGGTGACGGCGGTGCCTTTGGGGGTGTATTTGAGTTCCGGGTCGCGGGTGATGTTGCCGATCAACATCACTTTGTTGAGGTTGGCCATCGGGAGGGGTGCCTCAGGCGGCGGTCGAAGCGGCGCGGGCCGGGAGCTGGATGTAGTTCTGGAGCATCACGTCGGCGTCGAGTTTGAGCTTCGAACGCAGACGGTCGATGAGGGCCGGCGCGGCCGAGAAGATGATGTTCACGAAGTAGGCCGATTTGAGGTGGGCGTGTTCGTAGGCGAGGTCGCGCTTTTCGAGGCGCTGGACCTGTTCGACCTGCGCACCTTCGGAGGCGAAGAATTTTTCGAGGCGTTCGACGGTGTCTTTGATGGCTTCTTCCTTGCCGCGGATGTCGATGGCGAGGAGGACTTCGTAGCGTTTGTTCATGGCGTTTGGGTTCTGTTTTTGTTGAATTGGTTCATGGCGGCCTCGATGCCGCGGGCGTTGGCAAACTCGGCCGCGTCGGCTGCGGCCAGGATCGCCTCGTCGATGAGGGGGACTTCGTCGGCAGAAAAACGCGAAAGCACGAATTCGTCCAGCGGAATCCGACCCGCCTCGCCGATGCCGATCCGGATGCGGGGCACGGCTTCGGTGCCCAGGTGAACGAGGACCGACTCGAGGCCGTTGTGGCCGCCGCTGCCTCCGGACGGCCGGATCCGCAGGGAGCCGAGCGGCAGGCTGGCGTCGTCGAGGATCACCAGCACCTCGCGGGGTTCGATCTTGAAAAATCGGATGTAATTGCCCACCGACTCGCCGCTGAGGTTCATGAACGTCTGGGGTTTCATGAGCATCCGGCCGCCGCATTTCGCGACATCGGCCTCCCATTTCTTGTCGAAAACGGGAGCGCAGGCCGAGCGGCGCGCCAGCTCGTCCACCACGGCAAACCCGACATTGTGCCGTGTGCCGCGATAACGGTCCCCGGGATTGCCGAGTCCCACCATGAGCCGGAAGACGGTCTCCACCGCGGGCTATTTCTTGGCGTCGTCGGTCGCTTCGGCTTTTTTCTCTTTGATGACCTCCGGAGCGGCCGGGGTCTCGGAGGATTCGGCCGCCGTGGCGACCGTGGGCTCGGAAACGAGGAAAACGGTAAGGTCGGGATCCGCCGCCGCCGTCACGCCGGAAGGAAGCTGGATATCGCGCACGTGCAGCGCCTCTCCGATATTCAAGGCCGAGACATTCGCGTGGATAATCTCGGGAAGATCCTTCGGGAGGCACCGGATGGCGAACGAGCGCATGCTCTGCTGGAGAAGGCCGCCGTAGGTCTTCACGCCGACGGGCTCGCCGACGGGCTCGATGGGGATCTCCGCCTCGATTTCCTCGTCCATGGAAACCGCGTGGAAGTCCACATGGAGGATGTCGCGCCTCACCGGGTGGTGCTGCACTTCCTGGATGAGCGACAGGCGGCTCTCGGTCTTCGGGCCGTCTTTGATCTCGAGTTCGACAAGGATGTTTTCGCCGACGGCATGGGAGAGCAGGGCCTCGATATCGCGGCGGTCCACCTCGACATTGGCCGGGGCCGCCTTGGCTCCGTAGATCACCGCCGGGACCGCCCCGCGGGCGCGGACGGCTTTGACAGCATTGCGGCCCGACTCGGTGCGGGGACGCGCGGAAAGTTTGAGTTGTTTGGACATACGATGGGACGTTGGGTCAGGGTTTCTTGTTTAATTCAAAGAGGGAACTCACCGATTCGTCATCGTGAATCCGGCGCATGCCCTCCCCGAGCAGTTGGGCCACAGAAAGCACCTTGAGCCTCGCGCCGACATCGGCGCGGGCTGGAACGCTGTTCGTGGTAATCAGCTCCTTGATATCGGAAACCGACAACCGTTCGGAAGCCAAAGATGTCAGAACCGCGTGGGAAACGCCAGCATAAATATCGCGGGCACCGTTCTCGCGGAGGATTTTGGCGGCTCCCACGAGGGTGCCGGCGGTCTCGGTGAGGTCGTCCACGATGATGACATTGCGGCCTTCGACCTCGCCGATGACGGCGACGGGCTCGATTTCGGTGGCGGTTTTGCGGCGTTTGACGACGATGGCGAGGCTGCCGCCGAGCGCGGAGGCGTAGGACGAGGCCATTTTGACGCCGCCGACGTCGGGGCTGACGACGACGACGTCGCCGAGTTGCAGCTCGCGGAGGTAGCGGATCATGACGGGCAGCGCATGGAGGTGGTCCACCGGGATGTCGAAGAATCCCTGAAGTTGCTGGGCGTGGAGGTCCATCGTGAGCAGGCGGTCCACGCCGGCGGCCACGAGCAGATTGGCGACCAATTTGGCGGTGATGGGCACGCGGGGCTGGTCCTTGCGGTCCTGACGCGCGTAGCCGAAGAAGGGAATCACGGCGGTGATGCGCGCGGCGCTGGCCCTGCGCGCGGCGTCCACCATGATGAGCAATTCCATGAGGTTCTGGTTGGTCGGCGGGCAGGTCGGCTGGACGATATAGACGTCGCGGCCGCGGATGTTCTCGTTGATTTTGACGAATGTCTCGCCGTCGGGGAACGAGGTGACGGTGGCGTCGCAGAGCGGCTGGCCGAGGTATTGGCAGATTTCTCTGGCGAGGGCCGGGTGGGCGGTGCCGGTGATGATTTTCATTTCCGCAGAGCGGAGCGGGGTGGCCGTGGCGGGGCCGACGAGGGCTTGTGTGGTCAATTGAGTGGCTCCGGGGTGGGCGGCGGGTTGAGTGGGATGGTGGGCTCGAGGCGGGTCTGGGCGAGGCGGCGAAGGTAGGCGTCCTCGAGGGTCTTGCATTTCTCCTCGAGGGATTTGTCCAGCTTGATGATGCGGGCGAAAAGCATGCGGTAGTATTCGCGCAGGGCGGCGCGCTGATCCTCGGGCGAGCGGGCGGAGTCGGCTTTGGCCTTCATGGCGGCGATGGCGGGTTCCTGCTCGGCCTTCACGCGGAGCTCGCGGTAGCGGATGGTTTGCTCGCGGCGTTTTTCGGTTTCGCTCTCGATCGAGATCGGCGAGGGAGGCGCGGGGGGCTCGTCGGGCACGATCGCGTTCGGGTCCACAAACGCCTCGTCCGGCACCGACGTGCCGGGATCCATCGGAATGATATCCTCGGTGAGCAGAGGAGCCCCCTCGTTCGCGGAGGGAGCCGGCAATTCCTCGGGAGCCAGCAGGGAACCCGGGGTGGCGTCCGGAGCGGGCGAAGCGGCGGGCGATGGCGACGGCGCAGCATCCGGCGAGGAGGCCGGCGCCGCAGGCTCGGTCGATCCGGCGGGCGCGGCGGGTTCGGGGGTGGTTTGCGGGGTCTCCTGGGCAAGGGCGGATGCGGAGGCCAACGCGAGAATGATGAGGAATCTCGGCATGGCAGGAATCAACCAACGAAAGCCCCTCCCAATCAACGCTTTTCTTGGAACCCGTGAAAAAATTCAGTCCGTGCCTTCTCTTTCATTTTTAGCGCGGCCCCCACCATGAACGCCTCATTTGAGGCGCTTGCACTCTTTTCCAAATTCTTGAAGCAGCCTTTCAGGAGAGAATTGCGATTTTCAGCGGGGTGAAGCAGCGCGGTTGCGCGAAATCTACCTGTCGAATTGCGGGCGGTCGTCTTCTTTGTCCACCATGCCCTCGATGGTGCGGTGAGGTTTGAGGTTGTCGGGTTGGGGGGAAACCGACCGGCGGCAGGGCGGCGGCGAGGACGGTTTCTTTGCCGTCGCGGACGACAAGGTAGTCGGCGATCCGCGAGCCCGCGGGGTGTTTTACGTAGAGGAGGAGCCGGCGGTTCGTCTTCGGCGCGGGCGAAGTGATGCCGCTGCTCGTTGACGACCAACGCTCGCAATTCACGCCCATCCTTGGCGCCGCCGACCCGCGCAAGCCCGCGTCCGGACCCGCCCGCCGGTTTGCCGTCCCGTTTGTTTTGGTGACGACGCTGTTCGCGCTGTGGGGGTTTGCGAACGACATCACGAACCCGATGGTGGCGGCCTTCAAGAACATCCTGCTCATCAGCAATTTCGAAAGCTCGCTGGTGCAGTTTGCGTTTTACGGCGGGTATTGCTTCATTGCGATTCCGGCCGCGCTGTTGATCAAGAAATTCAATTACAAGTTCGGGATCCTGACCGGCCTCGGGCTCTACGCGGCGGGCTGTCTGTTGTTCCTGCCGTCGGGATGGACGATGCAATTCGGGGCCTTCCTGCTGGCGTAGTTTGTGATGACGTGCGGGCTGGCCTTCCTCGAGACGAGCGCGAATCCCTTCATCCTGTCGATGGGCGATCCCGAGACGGCGACCCGCCGGCTCAATTTCGCGCAGGCGTTCTACGTGGGCGCGCAAATCATGGTCTGGACGTTCATCATCCAGTATGCGGTGAACGAGCTCGGTCTCACCAAGGAGGCCGCTCAGGGCTACAATATCGTGGCGATGGTGATTTTTGTGAGCAGCCGGTTTGTGTGCACCTACCTACTCAAATTTGTGAGCCCGGGCGGGTTGCTCATGGTGCTCGCGGCGGGGGGGGAGCCCTGCTCACGCTCGGCGTGATTTTCCTCCGCGGCATGCCGGGCCTTTACGCATTGGTCGGCATCTCGGCCTGCATGTCGCTCATGTTCCCGACGATCTACGGCATCGCATTACGGGGGATGGGCGAGGACGCCAAACTCGCCTCGGCCGGGGTTGATCCTCGCCATCGGCGGGGGCTGCCTTATGCCGCCCCTCCAGGGTGCGATCATGGACATGGGGGCCTTCCAACTCGGGTCGCTCGCGCTCTCCGGCACGCGGGCCTCGTTTGTCCTCCCGCTCATTTGCTTTCTGGTGATCGTGCACTTCGGCTGGCGCACGTCCGCCGTCCACGACCGCGTGAAAGCGTGATCCGCCCCGCCACCGGCCGGGTCAGGACCGGCGCGACCGGAACGCGGAGAGCAAAATGGGCGCCCCCTCGATGTAGAGGAGGTCGTGTTTGAAATCGCCGACATAGTGCCGGCTAATGCACCCCTTCTCGCGCCAAAGACCCCAGGAAATGCTGTAGGTGCGCGGCAGGGCGCACCCGCCGCCGGGATTCTCGCTCGCCATGAGCGCGTAAAGCGTCTGCTCGAAAAATTGGGGCGCGTGCGCGGCGTCGCCGATCTGCGCGAAAAATTCCTCGGTCCGTCCGGTCCGCATCGCCGCCTTCTGCATGAGGACGAGTCCGCTGTTGAAGCGGGGCAGCAACTCGGCTCCCGCGCGGGCGGCCACCTCGCCGCGGGGGATGCAGAATTTCTCCCGCGTGTCCTCGTTGTAGAGGCACTCGCGGCTGCCGGAATCGGCCCACGCCAGAATTTCCGACGGCTCGCGGAAAAATAGAACATCGGAATCGAGCACGATGAAACGCTCGCGGTCGGCATACGCAAGCGTGTCGGCAAATTTCAAAAACAGGTTGTATTTTGCGCGGTGGGCGAGGCTGAGCGGACATCCCGCAAAAGCCTCCGCCGCCCGCGCGTCGGCCTCGGCTCGCGGCACAAACGTCACGCCAGGCAGCACACGCCCGATCTCGGCCCGCGCGTCCACGCCCACGGTTCCGTCCTCGTGGATGAAAAGCGGCCACCGGCGGCCGGTGAAAAATTCAAAACTCGCCGCCGCAAGCAACCCCGCATGCCACGTGCGCGACGAGACCAACATGTGGACCGAGGCGGATTCCTCGCGGCGCTCCGGCCGCCGGAACCGCGCCAGCGCCGCCCCGGCCACCGGACCCCGGCAAATCCCCGCCAGCGCCGAGCGGGCCGCCGTGCGCATGCGCTGGAGAAATCCGGATTCCATGTCCGCCTACTCTATCACAGACGCGCGGCCCGGCGCAATGCTCCCAGCGCCGCCATCGAGAAGATTGTCGCGGGCCGGGTCCGGATCGCCTTCCCGATGGAGGCGAGGGCGGCGGCGCGGCTTCCGGCCGCATACGCGCACCGGATGTGGTGGGCGGCGACGGCCCGCCGCTTTTCCCGCGCCACCACCGCCGCGCCGCCGATCAGCCCGTAGTGGGGCGAGAAAATGATCTCCCGCTCGGCCAGCACGCGGTCCCAGTCCAGGATGGTTTTGGATTCGGGCTGACGGTATTGCACGGCGAGCACGTCTCCGCACCGCCGGAACGCGAACAATCCCGACAGCCGCCACCAGTATTCGTAATCCATCGCAAAGTGGAGATCCTCGCGCAGATCGCCCGCCGCCTCGCGGGCCGACCGCCGGAAAAACACGGCGGGTTGGTGCAGCCGCGCCCGGCTCGTCCACCACCGCACAAGGTCGAGCCGGTCCTCGAAGACGGCCACGGCGCGCTGGGGAGGGCGCCCGTCGTAGGAGACCTGCTCGACATCGCCGAAAACCACCATCGTCGAGGGGTCCGCAAAATAATCGAGAAGGACACGAAATGTCCCCGGCTTGTAGGCGTCGTCGCTGTTGAGCCAGCAGATGATCTCCCCGCGCGCCATCGCGAACCCCTTGTTGAGAGCGTGGGATTGCCCGCGATCCTTCTCGCGGAGGAAACGCACGCCGGGAAATCCCGCGACGACCTCCGCCGTGTTGTCGTCCGAGCAATTGTCGAGCACGATGTGTTCATACGTTCCGCAATCCTGACCCGCCACCGAGGACAGGCACTCGCCGATGAACTTGCCCTGGTTCCAAGAGGGTGTGATGACCGAGAAGTTCATGGGGTCAGGCTTCGTGGACCGCGCGGGGCTCGACGCCCGCCCAGTCCGGCGGCGCGCCCGCCGGGGCCGCGAGCGCGTAGAGGGCCGAGCGCCAGTGGCGCAGACCGGCTGCCGCCGCGAGCGCGCGCAGCGGGCGTATGAGGGCGCGCTCTCTCCGCCAGACCGCCTCGTCCAGCGCCCGCCGCAGAATCTCGCGGTCGTCGGGGATCCACGAGGCATCGAGCCCGAGCCCGGCGCACCACCCGCGGAGGTCGCGCTGCGCGCGCTGACCCCGGAAGATCCGCTTCGCGTGCTGGCTACCGTGCGAGGACGGCCTCCACGTTTTGTCGAGGACGACCGAATCGCAGAAGACGACCGGCGCGAGCATCCCGCACTTGACCCAATAATCCCGGTCCTCGAGCGGTTCGTAGCCGCTCACGAATCCGCCGACCCGCCGGTGGAGGTCCGCCCGCACGGCCGCCGAACCCGGCGTGATGACCGCGCTGCGCCAAAAATTCCTCCGTGCCGGAAGCGGGGGTTCGCCGGCCGCGAACGCGAACCCGTTGAGCCGTGCATGCTTCGGCGGTTCGGCCCGCTCGACGACCATGCCATACGCCATCCCGGCCGCGCCGTCTTCCAGCGCGCCCGCGAGGGTCTCCAGCGCGTGCGGGTAGAGCACATCGTCGGCGTCGAGAAAAACAAAGATGTCCCCCGTCGCCATGCGGGCTCCGATATTGCGCGCGCGGGCGACCCCGCCATTCTCCACCCGGACGAACCGGATCCGATCCCCCAGAGCGACGGCCGCAGCCCGCGTGCCGTCGGCGCTCCCGTCATCGACCACGATCACCTCGCGGGGCGGCCGGGTTTGCTTCCAGCACGACGCCACGGCGGCGGCCAGAAATCCCTCCGCCTGATACGCCGGGATGATGACGCTGATGGGATTCAAGGTTGACACTGCGCCGGATCCTAACGGAAGAGTGGGCGATGAAGGAACTCATTCCTTTGCCGATCCGCCGCGCCCTCGGCGGACGCTGGGACCGCTGGCGCGCCGCCCGCGCGAAGGCGCGCCTGCTCGCGGCACTGCGCGGCGATGCCGTCGAATGCAATGTCTGCGGGTGGCGCGGACGCGCGTTCGCCGACGATGACTGGCATCCGGGGACCGTGTGTCCGTCGTGCGGGAGCCAGGTGCGCCACCGCATGCTCGCCGCCATCCTCGACGGGGTCCCCGGCCTCGAAGAATTTTCCGAAAATTCCCTCATTGCCGGCCGCGACGTGCTTCACTTCGCGCCCGAACGCCAGCTCCGCGAACGCATCCGTGCCCGCGCGGGCCGCTATGTGACCGCCGATTTCGACCGGGGCGATTGCGATCTCAGGCTCGACCTCTCGGCCATGCCCGAAGTCGCGGAGGGTTCTTTCGATGTTTTGATTTCCTGCGACGTGCTCGAGCACGTGCCCTCCGATGCCCGCGCGTTCGCGGAAATTTTCCGCGTCCTCCGTCCGGGCGGCACAGCCATCCTCACCGTCCCGCAAAAGGACCCGCCGTCCGCCACCGACGAGGACGCCTCGGTCACCGACCCGCGCGAGCGCGAAAGGCGGTTCGGCCAGAAAGACCACGTGCGCATGTTCGGGTGCGACTTCGCCGCCCGCGCCGAATCCGCCGGCCTGGCCGTCACCACGGTCGCCGCTTTTCCCCCGGAGACACTCGCGCGCCATGTGCTCGCGCCGCCCGAGCCATCCCCCCGCCCGCTCGCCACCAACCACCGCAGGATCTATTTCGCAAGGCGTTCGGGCTAGGTGTCCGGTCCCTTTGCCTGTTCGAGGATGGCGACGGTTTCGCGCACGTTGCGGGTGATGGAAAATTCGGCGGCGAGGCGGCGGCAGGCCTCGGTGGCGGGCGGGCGGCGGGCCCATTCGGCGAGGGCGGCGGCGGTGGCGGCGGGGTCGCGCGGGGGAACGACCGATCCGTGGACGCCGGGTTCGAGGATCTCGGCGCAGCCATTGGCGGTGGTTGTGACCACGGGCAGGCCGGCCGAGAGCGCCTCGAGGCAGGCATTCGAGAAGGGGTCGTAGTTGGTCGGCAGCACGAAGACATCGGCGGCGGAAAACGGCGCGCCCAACTCGCGCGTGGGACCGAGGAAACGCACGCGCCCGCAGCGGCCGCGGTAGGCGGAGGCGGGCCCGTCGCCGGCGACAAGCAGGAGGCCGTCGTCGAGGCGGTCGATGGCGGCGACGGCTGTGGCGAGGCCTTTGCGCTCCCATCCGGTGCCGACGAAAAGCGCGCAGAAGATGCGGTCGGGGATGCCGAGTGCGGCGCGGGCATCGGCGCGGGGAACGGCCGGGATGGCGGCTCCGATCCCGTTGTAAACCACCTTCACCCGCCCGGCCGGGAGGTCGTAGTAGGATTTGATTTCATCGGCCACCATGCGCGAGTTCGCGATGATGGCGCGGGCCTCTTCAAAGACCATGCGTTCAAGCAGGACCAGTGCGCCGTGCTTCGGATTCCAACGCCGGAACAAACACCGCAGCCAGGGTTCGTAAGCGGCGCGGCGGCGGAGCCAGGCCGCGTGCACGCCGTCGCCCGCGCGGAACACATCGCAACCCGGCGTGCGGTCGAGCGAGAGCGTCACATCGAAGCGGTCTTTGGCCGCGCGGAAGGCGGAGGCGAACGCGCTCGGGGTCCCGCCGGGCAATCGGAGAATTCCGCCATACGGCCATGCGGAATCCGGCCAGTGGCCGCTGGTCACAAGGCCGGTCTCGTGGCCGGCTTCGGCAAGCCCGGCTGCGAGACGGAGGAGGTAGGCTTCGGCTCCGCCCGTGGCCGAAAACCCGCGCCGAACGAGTCCGATTTTCACGGGCGGACGGATTCGATTTCCACGCAGGCCGGACAGTGGTCGCTGCCCATGACGCGGGGCAGGATCCACGCGGCGCGGAGGCGCGGGAGGAGTTGCTGCGAAAGGCCGACGTAGTCGATGCGCCATCCGATATTTTTTTCGCGGGCTCCGCTCCGGTAGCTCCACCACGTGTAATGCCCGCCGTCCGGGCAGAGCGTGCGGAACGAATCCGCGAAGCCGACCGCGAGGATGTCGCGGAAATCCCGGCGTTCCTCGTCGGTGAAGCCCGCGTTGCCGATGTTTTCTTTCGGCCGGGCGAGGTCGATGGGTTCGTGGGCGACATTCATATCGCCGCAGAAGACGACCGGCTTTTTGGCCGAGAGGCGGGCGAGGTGGTCGCGGTAGGCGGGCCCCCAGACTTTCACGCGGTACTCGAGGCGGGCGAGTTCGCGGCCGACATTCGGCACGTAGGTATTGACGACGAAGAAATCCGGGAATTCGGCGGTGAGGACGCGGCCTTCGGAATCGGCTTCGGTTTCCCCGATGCCATTCTCCACCGAGAGAGGTTCTTCGCGCGTGAGCAGGGCGGTGCCGGAATAGCCGGGGCGGACGGCCGGGTTCCAATACACGCGGTAGCCGGGAAAGTCGGCGTCCACCTGCTCGGGACGCGCTTTGATTTCCTGGATCCCGAGCACGTCGGGATTTTCCCGCGCGAGGAAGCCGGGGAATCCTTTGCCGAGGACGGCGCGGAGGCCGTTGACATTCCAGGTGAGAATTTTCACCTGGCGTCGGGGAAAGCGAAGCGTGCGAGGACGGCGTGGTGGTCGGACGACTCGGTGGGGAGGATCTTTTTGGATTCGAGGGCGAGGTCGGAACCGTAAAAAATGTGGTCGAGCGAATACGCACGCCGCCGCCATGTGATCTCGCCGTCGAGCACCGAGTGGAACCCGCGGGCGGCGAATTCGCCGAGGAGGTTCTCTTCGGGGGCGCAGTTGAAATCCCCCGCCGCGATGGCCGGCCGGGGCTCGGCGGCCAGCCGCGCGAGGACCCTGCGGCGCTGGTGCGGGTGGTCGTCCGAGCTTGCGCCGATCATGAAGAAGGCCTGCAGGTGCGTGTTGAGCAGGCCGAGCGGACGTCCTTGGATCTCGGTGCGCGCGCCGATGAGGAGGCGCGGCGATGGCCTGCGGACGCGCCCGCCGTATTCGAACGTGAGATCCGGCGGGTCGAGGTCTTCTTTCCAAAAGCCGGTGAGCGGGGTCTTGGAAAAAATGGCGAGTCCGAGCCCGAACGGGATTTCGTCGGGGTTCGGGGGCGGGTAGGCGAAGACGGAATGGTAGCCGGGCAGGCCGTCGCGGAGGGCCGCGAAATGCGGGGGCGGCTCGGTCTGCGCCCCGCCGTCGTGTCCGCGCTCGACCTCCTGAAGGAAGAGGATGTCGGCATGGGTGGCTCGCAGAAACGCGCAGGTGGCCGCGAGGTCGGGCGCGGACGGCGGAGCATCGGGACCGATCCATGGCTCGCCATTTTGCATGTTGAAAGTAAGGGCGGTGAACATTTTTCCGGCGCGCCTTGCATCGGCCGCGCCGGACACCTATACATGAAACCTCACCAAACTTGCAAATGTCCACGATTCATAAACTCGTCCTCCTCCGGCACGGCGAAAGTGTCTGGAACAAAGAAAACCGATTCACGGGCTGGCACGATGTCGATCTCAGCGAAAAAGGGCGCGCCGAGGCGGCCGAGGCCGGACGACTGCTCAAGGCGGAAGGTTTCACGTTCGACCTCGCCCATGTGTCCGTCCTGCGCCGCGCGCTCACGACCCTCTGGCTGGCGCTCGACCAGATGGACCTCCTCTGGATCCCGATTGAGAAATCCTGGCGTCTCAACGAGCGCCACTACGGCGCGCTCCAGGGCCTCAACAAGGCCGAGACCGCCGCGAAATTCGGCGACGACCAGGTGCTCGTCTGGCGGCGCAGCTACGACATCCCGCCCCCGGCGCTGGAGAAATCCGACGAGCGCTGGCCCGGCCACGACCCGCGCTACAAGGACGTGCCGGAGGCCGAGCTTCCGCTCACCGAGTGTCTCAAAGACACGGTCGCGCGTTTCCTCCCCTACTGGCACGAGACGATCGCCCCGCAGGTCAGCGCGGGCAAAAAGGTGGTCATCGCCGCCCACGGCAACAGCCTCCGCGCGCTGGTCAAATATTTGGACAATATCTCCGACGAGGACATCATCTCGCTCAACATCCCCACCGGCGTCCCGCTCGTTTACGAACTCGACGAGGCGCTCAAGCCGCTCCGGCACTACTACCTCGGCGACCAGAGCGCGATCGAGGCCGCGATGAACGCGGTCGCAAACCAAGGCAAAGCGAAGGCCTGATGATATCAAGCGACCCCCGGGAGCTTTTTGATCCGGGGACGCTTCGAAAATTCGAGGCGGCGGGTCTGCTCGCGCGGCGCATGGCGCGCGGGCGGGACCGCGCCTCGCGGCGGAGCCACGCGCGGGGTGCCAGCGCGGAATTCGCCGAGCACCGGCCGATGGTGCAGGGCGACGACCCTCGCCTCATCGACTGGAATGCCTTCGCGCGGTGGCGTCAGCTCGTCCTGCGCCTCACCGTCGCCGAGGAAGACCTCCACATCCATTTCCTGCTGGATTGCAGCCGCTCGATGGCGGCCGGGAATCCGCCGAAATTCGACCAGGCGCGGCGCGTGCTCGCCGGCCTCGCCTACCTTGCGCTGGCCGGCCTCGACCGGGCGTCGTTCTGCGCGCTCGGCGGCGGGCGGGACGCGCTGGCCCCGGTGCGCGGGCGCGACCATTTCCATGAATTCCTGGCCGTGCTCGCGTCGTGCGCGCTGGCGGAGGGGAACCCGGGCCTCGAGGACGGCGTGCGGACATGGCTGGCCCGCAAGCCGCGCAGGGGGGTCGCGGTGATGGTGGGAGACTTTTTGGGCAACGACCCGGGGGACGCGCTGCGCGCGTTTTCGAGGCTCCGGCAGGCGGGTTTCGAGACCGCCGCCTTGCAGGTCCTTGATCCCGCCGAGCTGGAATGCCCGCCGCGGGGGGAATACGAATTCGAGGACTGCGAGAGCGGAAAGGTCGCGCGGGTCGCGCTGGACGCGGCCGCCGCGCGCGCCTACCAGACCGCCGTGGACACCTGGCGGGACGGGCTCCTGCGGGACGCGGCGGCGAATGGGGGTCCGTTTATGCGGATCGGGCCGGCCGACGATCTGGCCGGGGTCCTCGCGGAGGCGGCGGAGTGGCGGTGAATTTGCTGGCACCGATCATGGCGTGGTGGGGGCTGCTCGCCATTCCGGTGATTCTTTTGTATCTGGCCGGGCGCAGGCCGCGGCGTGTGGTGGTGAGCGCGGTGATGTTTTGGGCGGGAATGCGGGGCGCGATGCGGGCCGAGGGCGGCTGGTGGCGCGTGCGGCGGTGGGTGTCTCTGTTTTTGCAATTGCTGGTGCTGGCCTGTCTGGTGGGCGCGCTGCTCGACCCGGTCCTGCCGGGCGGCGGCGGCGGGACGGTCTTCGTGCTCGACGGGTCGGCTTCGATGCGCACGGGCGATCCGTCGCGGTTCGAGCGGGCGAGGGCCGCGCTCGCCGGCGAGCTTCTCCGCTCGCGCGGGAGTCCGGCGGCCGTGATTTTCGCGGGGGACGCCCCCCGCATCCTCACCGGATGGACGACCGTCGCCGACCCGGGGGTCCTCGACGGACTCGAGCCGTCCCGCGTGTCACGCGATCCGTCGGAGGCCCTCGCGCTCGCGGGCGCGCTCGCGGGCGAACGCCGCGCGCGGGTCGTGCTCTTCACCGACCGGGTCTGGGACGGCCGGGCCCCCGCCGAATGGCCGCCGGGTATTGCAATCCGGGATTTCGGAGGAAAATCCGGCGGCGGCGGGATCTCGCATTTTTCGGCAAGGCGGTCGCCGGTGGTGCCGGAGGAAGTCTGGATCCGGGCGGAAGCGCTTGGCGGCAACGGGACGATGGAAATCCTGCGCGACGGGGTGGTGGTGGATGCGAGGCCCGCCCCCGGCGGTTACGATGCCTATTTTCACGAACCCGGTTCCGCGCGCTTCGAGGCCCGCTTCACGCCATCGGGCGGCGATGATCTCGCGGCGGACAATTCCCACACGATCGCCGTCGCGCCGCCGGGCCGGGTCGAGGCGGTCGTGGTGGGCGAGGCGGACCCGTTTCTGGACGCCGCGCTGGGGGCGGTGCCGGGCGTGGATGTCGTGCGGGTCGGTGCCGGGACGCCCCTGCGTTTCGGCGATGCCACGAAGTTGTGGATCTTCCAGGGAAGTCGGCCGCCGCCCGATTTCCAATACAAGGGCCTTGTGCTCGTGAACCCCGATGGCGACGGGTTCTGGGGGAAGCGAATTGGCGAAATGAACGATCCGGTCGTGACCGATGCCGATGAGGCCGACCCGGTTTTGCACGGCAGCGGATTCGCGCGGATCGCCCTCGGCGCGGCCTCGTTGTTCGAGCCGGCGGCCGGCGCGCGCGTTTACGCATCGAGCGCGGGCAGGCCGCTCATTTTCGGCGATTGGAGCCGCACGCCGCGGTGGGTGGTTTTCGCCTTTGATCCGGCGGCGGGCGACATGGTCAACCGGGCGGCCTATCCGGTCGTCATTGGAAATCTGGTCGATGCGATGCGCGAGGGACGGGAAATCCAGGATTCCGGAGCCACGGCCGCCCTGGCGCGCAACGAGCCGGTCGCCGTGGACGCGGCCGGCGGGGACGGCGGCCCCGCTCCGGCGGGCCTCTGGTGGATCCTTGCGGCTCTGGCGGCCGCGCTGCTGGTTGTCGAGTGGGCGCTTTTTCAGAAAGGAGCCACCGAATGAATCTCGGGGAACCGCTGGCCTTGTTGATCCTTCCCGCGGGTCTTGCCGCCTTCGCCATCCTTGCAAGGAACGGCCTGCGGCCGGGCATCGGTGCCCCCCTCCTCCTGCGGTGCCTCGTTTTCACGTTGGTCGTCCTCGCGCTCGCGCGCCCGGTTCTCCGCATGGAATCGCACGCGCGGCATGTCACATGGGTGGTGGATGAAAGTGTCAGCATGGGAGGGACCGCCGCCGCGGCCGCGGCTGCCTTCTCGGAACGCGCGGGCCTTCCGCCGGGCGACCAGTCGATGGTGGCTTTCGACGGAACCCCGCGAATGGAAACCGCGCCGGATCACGCCCCCGCGAAGGCGGCGACAAATATCGCCCAAGCGTTGCTGCACGCCGCCGCCTCGTCCCCGTCCGGCAAGTCGCCCGTGCTCGTGCTATTCACCGACGGTGCCGAAACCAAGGGCGACGCGGTCGCCGCCGTCCGCGCCCTCGCCGAAGACGGCGCGCGGATCTTCGCGGTCCCGGTGCGCGCGGCGGACCGCGCCGACGCGCGTGTGGTGAGGCTGGACGTGCCCGCGGGAATCCGCGCGCGCGAGCCATTCGAAGTCTCCGCCGTGGTGGTCTCCGACCGCGGGGGACCGGCTGCGGTCGAGTGGACGATCGACGGCCTGCGCGCAGAATCGGCCGCCGTCAACCTGCGTGCGGGCGAACAATCCTTCCGCTCGACCCACAATCTGCCTGCGGGTGGTTCGGCCCGCATCGGATTCCGCATCGCGGGACGGGACGACCCGGTGCCGGAAAATGATTCGCTCGAGTCCTTCGCACTCGCCGGCGGCGAACCCGCCGTCCTGCTCATTTCCGCCATGCCGAGGCCGCCCCTCGCCGGCGCGCTTGCCTCGCAGGGAATCCGGTGCGAAGTGCGCCCGCCCGCCGGGCTTCCCGCCAACCCGGATGATTATGCGTCCTTCGAGGCGGTCGTGCTCGACGGAGTCCCGGACATCCCGGCGGATTCCGGTGCCGCGCTGGCGCGGGCGGTTGCGGAGGGTGGTTGCGGCCTGCTTGTGACGGGCGGCCCGGAGGCGTCCGGCCCCGCCGGCTTGGGAACCGGCGCCCTTGCCGGCCTCCTGCCCGTGACGTCCGACTTCGAAACCGAGCGGGAATTGCCCGGCCTCGCGCTAGTCGCCGCGATCGACCGCAGCGGCAGCATGAAGGGCGAAAAACTCGACATGGCGAAATCCGCCGTCCGCGCCGCCTTTGCCGTCCTATCCCCACAGGATTCCGCCGGTCTCGTCGCCTTCGACAGCGAAGCCGCATGGGTGGTTCCCCTTGCGCCATCCGCCGACCTCCAGGATAGCGGCCCGCGCATCTCCAGCATTGCCGCGGGCGGTGGAACCAATATCGCCGCCGGCCTCGAGTTGGCACTGGCCGGCCTGCGTTCGTCGAATGCCAAACTCCGCCACATCATTCTGCTGAGCGACGGGATTTCGACCCCCGGGCCCTTCGAGGCGATCACCTCCGATCTCGCGGCTTCCGGCATCACCCTCAGCACGGTCGGACTCGGCGCCGAGGCCGACACGTCCCTCCTCGAGGCGCTCGCCAGGGATGGGGGCGGACGCTTTTATTTCACCGATTCGCCGGACTCGGTGCCCCAGATTTTTGCAAAGGATGCCCTGCTCGCAAGCCGCCCGCCATTTTTGGAGGAACCTTTCGAACCGGTGGTGGCAAGGCGCGCGGCCTTCCTGGACGCGGAGACGGCTTTCCCGGCCCTCCTTGGTTTCTCGCTCGCCCGCCCGAAACCCGAATCCGATGTCTGGCTGGAGGCTCCCGGTGAACGGCCCCTGCTGGCCACCTGGCGGACCGGCCTCGCAAAGGTCGGCGTCTTTACCTCGGACACCGGCAGGGCCTGGGCGTCCGAATGGGTCCGCTGGCCCGGCTATGCAAAATTCTGGGCCGGCGTGTTAAGGGAACTCTTCCGCCCGCGCGACCTTGCCGGAACAAGCCTCTCGGCCGCCCGGTCGGACGGACGCCTGCGCGTGGAGGCCGCTGTGACCGGCAAAGACGGACGCCCGCTGCCCGGTGCGGGCGGATCGCTGAGCTTCGCGGAGTCCACGGTCGCACTACAAACCGCCGGCCCGGGCTTGCTGACGGCCGGGTTGGAATCCGACGAGGCCGGCCTTGCCACGGCTTCCATCACGGTCCCCGGCGGCGGGCCCGCGATGCACACGATCCCGGTTCCCTCGTCCTACCCGGCCGAATTCCTCTTCGCGGACGCACGGCCCGGATTTTTCGAGGAACTCGCGCGGGCCGGCGGGGGCACGGTCGGCCCGGCTCCCGAGGAAATTGCAAACGCGGCCGTCCCACCGCGCCGGCACGCCGTCGAGCTTTGGCCGCTGCTTCTCATGCTGGCGGCGGTCGCCTTCGTGGGCGACGTCGCCGTGCGCCGACTGCGCTGAGTCAGAGCTGCTCCCTGAAAATCAAGCCCCGTAGCTTTTGCTGAAGCGCTTGCGGGGGGTGTCGTCGTCGGTTTCCTCCGCGACGGGCTCTGTGGAGGCGGACCCGGCGGGGGCAGGCGGGGGTGTGGATTCGGCGGCCGCCGATGGGGCCGGGGCGGAGACGGCGCGGACGTAGGCCATCTGGAGGTCGGCGAGGATGCCGGAGAGGATGCGCGACTCGTCGGCCGTGAGGTTGCCCCGGGTTTTTTCCTGGATCATCTCGAGCTGGTCGATGAAGAGCTTGGCCGCTTCGAGGTTCACAGCGGGCTTGCCGGTTTGCGGGTGCGGGATGTCGCCGAGGAAAATCGAGGCCTGCTGGGCCTGCATCATGACAAACGAAAGGAACCGCTCGGTCATCTCGCCGGAATTCACGGATTGCTGGACTTCTGCCATGCCGGATTTTCTGCCACGCGGTGGCTCCCGGCACAAGACTCGAAAAAGGGTTTGATGGCGCGGGTGGGGGAGGGCACTCTGTGGGGACCATGCCGAAAGGATCCCTCGCGCTCTTGCTCCACGCGCACCTGCCCTTTGTGCGCCATCCCGAGCACGAAGAATTTTTCGAGGAGGACTGGCTCTACGAGGCGATCACCGAGACCTACGTGCCGATCCTGAAAGTCCTGCGGGAATTGGTCGCGATGAAGGCGCCGGTCGCGCTCACCTTCACCCTCACCCCGAGCCTCTGCGCGATGTTGAGGGACCCCCTCCTCCAATCCCGGGCCGAGCGCTACCTGCACCGCGGAGCCGCGCTGGCGGCCCGCGAGGTCGAGCGCACGGCGGGCGACCCGGGGGTCAATGCGCTTGCAAAATTCTACCTCGCCCGCTTCGAGGAAGCCCGCGACTTTTACTGCAACGAGATCCAACGGGATGTCGTCGGTGCCTTCGCCCAGTTGCAGGAGGACGGGATCATCGAGATCATCACCTGCGCGGCCACGCACGGGTTCCTCCCGCTCATGGAATGCTGCCCCGAGGCGCTGCGCGCCCAGATCCTTATCGGGCGCGACTACCACCGCGAGTGTTTCGGCCGGGATCCGGCGGGCATCTGGCTCCCGGAATGCGCCTACGTGCCCGGGGTGGAACGCGCCTTGCAGGAGGCCAACCTGCGCTGGTTCGTGCTCGACGCGCACGGGATCATGTTCAGCGAACCGCGTCCGCGCTTCGCGATTTTTTCTCCGTATTTCACGCCGTCCGGGGTGGCGGCCATCGGGCGCGACCGCGAGTCGAGCAAGCAGGTCTGGAGCGCGCGGGAAGGGTATCCCGGCGACCCGGCCTACCGGGACTTCTACCGCGACATTGGCACCGACCTCCCCGAGGAATACCTCCACCGCGTCCTCCCCGACACCGGCCACCGCCGCCCGACCGGCATCAAATACCACCGCATCACCGGTCATGAACCCAAGGAAATCTACCGCCGCGACTGGGCGCTCGGCGCCGCCGACGCGCACGCCGCCCACTTCCTACAAAGCCGGGTCGGGCAGATCGAGCACCTCGCGGGATTGCTGCCGGTCGAGCCGCTTGTGCTGAGCCCGTTCGACGCCGAGTTGTTCGGGCATTGGTGGTATGAGGGGGTCGAGTTTCTGGATTTGTTCCTCCGCAAAGCGGCCTACGACCAGGACACCTTCGCGTTCACGACCCCCACCCGCTACCTCGCCCGCAACCCGACCCAGCAAATGATCCAGCCGGCGTCTTCGAGTTGGGGAAACAAAGGCTACTGGGAAGTCTGGCTCGACCATTGCAATTCGTGGATCTACCCCCACCTGCACGCCGCCGCGCGCCGCATGACCGAATGCGCCCGCCGGTTTCAAAAAAGCCGGTCGAAGACCGCCGACCGCACCCTGCGTCAGATGGCGCGCGAACTCCTCCTCGCCCAGTCCAGCGACTGGGCGTTCCTCATGAAAACCGGCACCGCCGCCGACTACGCCACCCGGCGGACAAAGGACCATATCTTCCGCTTCAACCGCCTCCACGATAACCTCGTCGCCAACAAAAAAGACCCCGCCTTCCTCGCCGCCTGCGAGGACCGCGACAATATCTTCCCCCAGCTCGACTGGCGGTATTACATTTGACCGCCGGAATCCCCGGCGCCTTTCAGCGGCTGGCCCGCAACCGCATAAAAAGCCGCGCTTGCCCGTCCAAGGGCACGGAGGCCATGTGGGCCTCGCCGGTTCCGACAGCCGCCGCGCCGAAGTCTGTCCAAGCGGCAAGGTCCGTGGAGGTCTCGACCTGGTAGGTGACCGCGAACTCCGAGTCGAACGTCGCCTGCAGGTCATCGCCCGAGAGGGTCACCTCCCGCAATGTCGGCCCGAGGGGGGATGGCATGGGACGGCTCCGGTGGTAAATCGTGGCCTGGGTGTTGGGGTCGGTGCCGCTGCCGATCTGGTAAGTGGCGTGGACATAGCCGTCCGGCGCGGCGGCGAAGTTGTGGTAGCCGGCGGCGCTCGTGGGCGCAACGTCGGTGAGGTATTCGTATCCGGTCTCGATGTGCCGCCCGCGAAGGAGGACCCACGTGCCGATGATGTCCTCCCCGGGCCGGTAATCGCGTTTCCAGAAATACCAGACGATGTCGTGCGCGAAGTCGTAGGCCGACTTGCAGAGCCGGTGCTGCTCGCCGTCGGGGGAGATTTTCAGGAAGCCGGAGGCGCCGTCGTGGTTTTGCCAGGTTGCGCCGCCGTCGGCGGAATGCCCGATGTGGACCCAGGTGTTCAGGGACGCGTCATATTGGTGGAAGGCGAGGTGAATGACGCCCGTGCGGCTGACAACAAGCTGCGGGTCCCATTCGCGCAGGGCGCCGCCTGCGGCGGTTTGCACCGTCCCCCAGGAGGCGCCGCCGTCGTCGCTTACACGCATCTGGATATCCCAATCGGCCGATGGCGTGCCCGCGCCGGAAATCGCGTTGCGCCAGGCGACTGCGATGCGGTCGCCGGTCACGCCGCTGAGGTCGGCCGTGGGAAACGCCGAATGCCGGCTGTCATCGGCGCTGAGCATGAACGGGGTGTCGAAGGTCGCGTTGCCGGCCGGCATGCGGGCATACCACGATTCGGCGGGCGTGCTGTTATTTTCGTGGTTGCCATCCTGCCAGAAGAGATGCACCCGCCCGGCGCGGTCGGCCATGACCTGGTGGTAGGTGAATTCCCCAAAGCGCGGGGACGTGGAGACCGTTTGCTGGTGGCTCCATGTCCCGTTGGCGGTGTGATACCGCACGTAGTAGAGGGCCGGCTCGGGAGTCTTCCACGCGCAATGGATCACGTCATTTTCGTCGATCGCCACACTGGGCGCGGAGGTGGTTCCCGGAGGCATCGGTGTGGTGGGCTGGAAAAGCTGGGGCGTGCTCCAGGTCGCCCCGCGGTCATCGGTCGAGAGAAACTTGACCTGCCGGGACGCGCCGGAGGTTTCCACGTAAAAAATATAAAGGCGCCCGGAGCCGGTCACGACCATGTTGTTGGCCACCGCGCCGCCGCAGTGCGAACCGGCCGTCTGGTGCGGGATGGCGGATTCGGACGACCAATCCGGGGCGACTTGGGCGGAGGCCACCATGCCGGTGAAGGCTCCGGCGGCAATGGTCCGCCCGACCAAAAGCAGGAGGGGATGCTTGCGGATCATAACGGGATAAACCCACGGTGCCGGAAAAAGTTGCGCCGACGGCAGAAGATTTCGCGTGCCGAGGCGATTCGACGGGCAGTGAAAGAACTCCTGACCACGCAGAAGCACAGCAAACGGGACGATGCTTTCGGAGCCTGGGCTCCCCGCGGCGACAGCCTCAAAACAGGAGATGCCCTGCGCGGCGAGTGGGAATGATCCGCACGACCGATGAAAGCCCTTTTTTGGATAGTGACGTGTTGATTGATTACCTGCAGGGGGTGCCTCAAGCCCGCGAGGAGTTGGCCCGGTATCGTCAACCGCACTACTCCATGATCTCCTTTATCGAATTGCACTGCGGAGCGAATGATGCGGCGGGCGGTGGAGTTGCGGCGGGAAATGCGGTTGAAACTGCCGGATGCCGTCGTGCTGGCCGGCGCCGAGGTGGAGGGGTGTATTCTTGTCTCCCGCAACACCCGCGACTTCCCCGCGGACGGTCCCCGCGTCCGTTTTCCCTACGCGGTCTAAGAACCTGTGAACTCATTAGGATTTTTCGAATGTAGTGCAACGCGTCGTCGTTGCCGGCATTCCCAGCGCATCATGCCAGGCGGGACCACGGGGATTGACTTGAACGACGAGTATCTCCCGGGTCTTGAACTCTACCGGACGAAGGGATGACCGGCGCATCCGCCTCTTGCGCGGGATTGCCGGTCCCGCCTTTCCCGGGCATGCTCGGGGCGCATGAACCTCGGAGACTTCAGGTCGTGGATTGATGGGGTCCCCTTCGGCAAGCGACTGCCGGCGGCGCTCTACATCATCCGTCCGGCGGACTGGTCGGTCATCCCTCCCGAACTGGCCGCGATCATCGAGCGGGCCGGGAAGGCGGCGCGTCCCGGACACGAATGGAACCTGCTCAAACTCCACACCGACCAGGCCGCCATCACGTTCCTGAGCTATCCCCGCTTCGACGAAGACCCCCACCCGGCACTCGCCGCCGCCACGAAGATCAATCTGAACACCGGCTCGGTGGTGCGCGCCGATTACAGCACCCGCGCCAACCCACCCATCCTGCATCGGAAAGAGACCTTCCTTCCGAAGGGCGACCCGCGCATTGCCGCCTTTGCGGCCCTCACGGCGGAAGAGGAAGCCGAGGGTCTCTACCGCGATCCTTCGAAAATCGGGTTGCGGATCCACTGGCAAACCCTCCTCAAACGAAAAGGCCTCTCCTACGACGGCCACCGGCTTATCCGGGAGGAACCCCCGCCGACTGCCGGGGCCCTGCCGTCGGAGGCCTCCGTCGAACGCCACCGCACGGCCATCAAACGCTACGACCTCTCCAAGCCGGTCAAGATGGCGCTGGAACGCGGGCTCATCTCGAAATCCTCAACGGTCTTTGACTACGGCTGCGGGCACGGCATGGACATCGAGGGGCTCGCTTCGCTCGGATACACGGCCGCCGGCTGGGACCCCGCCTTCCGCCCTGATTCCGCAAAAGTCGAAGCGGATGCGGTCAATCTCGGCTACGTCCTGAATGTGATCGAGAACCCACACGAACGCATCGAGGCCCTTCGCGCGGCCTTTGCGCTCGCGCGGAATGTTCTCATCGTCTCGACCCTCGTGACCGGACAGGAAACCGGTGCCCATGTGCGTCCGCTCGGGGACGGTTTCCTCACGAAATCGAACACGTTTCAGAAATTCTACACCCCCGGCGAGCTGGAGTCCCTCATTGAAGAAACCCTCGGAGTCGAAGCCCTCACCCTCTCGCTCGGGATTTGCGTGGTTTTCAAAAACCCGGCTGACGCCGAAGCCTTCGACCCATCTTCTACAGTTTGAAAAACTGAAGTGTTGATAAACAACGAGTTACGAAGTCGAAAAAATCGTTGGCACTACATTTACCAACCTGGCGATGGGGGAGGTCTCAGGCGATTTCTTGCA
>Ga0114939_10000688_pt1 | contig 27988 bp, 24 predicted proteins | sample AshMeaCrysSpring_FD_87196 | JGI IMG/M metagenome (GOLD analysis project Ga0114939, IMG submission 87196) | Groundwater microbial communities from Big Spring, Nevada to study Microbial Dark Matter (Phase II) - Ash Meadows Crystal Spring | ecosystem: Environmental > Aquatic > Deep subsurface >...
CCGTCAAGGGCCGCGCACCCAAGACCGGCTACGACCGCGACCTGTTCGGGCCGGCCTGGTCCGACGTCGACCGCAACGGCTGCGACACGCGCAACGACATCCTGCGGCGCGACCTCGTCGACCTGGCGCTCAAGCCCGGCACCCAGGGCTGCGTCGCCGCCGCGGGAACGCTGCGCGACCCGTACTCGGCGGAGTCCATCCCGTTCCTCAGAGGCCCCGGCACCTCGACCGTCGTGCAGATCGACCATGTGGTGGCGCTCTCCGACGCGTGGCAGAAGGGCGCCCAGCAGTGGTCGCCCGAGCGGCGCCTGGCCTTCGCCAACGACCCGCTCAACCTGCTCGCCGTCAAGGGCTCGCTCAACCAGCAGAAGGGCGACGGCGACGCCGCCACCTGGCTGCCGCCGAACAAGCCCTACCGGTGCGCGTACGTGGCGCGCATCGTCGCGGTGAAACAGGCGTACGGCCTGGGGGTCGCCCCCGCCGAGCGCGACGCGATCGCGGGGATCCTCGCGACCTGCCCGGGCGAGCCGCTCCCGAGCCGCTAGCCGCGTTGCGCCAGCGGCTGGTACGCCCGCTCGGTGGCGCCGACGTAGACCTGCCGCGGCCGGCCGATCTTGGTGGCGGGGTCCTCGATCATCTCCCGCCACTGGGCGATCCATCCGGGCAGCCGGCCCAGCGCGAAGAGCACCGTGAACATCTTCGACGGGAAGCCCATGGCCCGGTAGATCAGCCCGGTGTAGAAGTCCACGTTGGGGTAGAGCCGACGCTCGGCGAAGTACGGGTCGGCGAGCGCGATCTCCTCCAGCCGCATGGCCAGGTCGAGCATCGGGTCGTCGGCGCCGGTGTGGGAGATGACGTCGTGGGCGGCCGTCTTGACGAGTGCGGCCCGCGGGTCGTAGTTGCGGTAGACCCGGTGCCCGAAGCCCATCAACTTGACTCCCTCGTCCTTCGCCTTGACCCGGCGGACGAACGCGTCGATGTCGCCTCCGTCCGCGGCGATCCGCTCGAGCATCTCGAGGACGGCCTGGTTGGCGCCCCCGTGCAGCGGGCCGAAGAGCGCGTTGACGCCTGCCGAGACCGAGGCGAAGAGGTTGGCGTGCGAGGAGCCGACCAGCCGCACCGTCGACGTCGAGCAGTTCTGCTCGTGGTCGGCATGCAGGACCAGCAGCATGTCGAGGGCGCGGGCGATCACCGGGTCGACCTCGTACGGCGCGGCAGGGACCCCGAACACCAACCGCAGGAAGTTTTCGGCGTAGTCCAGGGAGTTGTCGGGGTAGAGGAACGGCTGCCCGATGGACTTCTTGTACGCGTACGCCGCGATCGTGGGCACCTTGGCGAGCAGCCGCACCGTCGAGATCTCGACCTGCTGCGCGTCGAAGGGGTCCAGCGAGTCCTGGTAGAAGGCCGACAGGGCGCTCACCGCGCTCGACAGCACCGCCATCGGGTGGGCGTCGCGCGGGAAGCCGTCGAAGAACCACCGCAGGTCCTCGTGCAGCAGCGTGTGCATCCGCACGCTCTCGGTGAAGCGGGCCAGCTCATCGGCCGTCGGAAGCTCTCCGTGGATCAGCAGGTAGGCCACCTCGAGGAACGTGGAGTGCTCGGCCAGCTGCTCGATCGGGTAGCCGCGGTAGCGCAGGATCCCGGCGTCGCCGTCGATGAACGTGATGGCCGAGGCGCACGCCGCCGTGTTGACGAAGCCCGGGTCGAGGGTGACCTCCCCAGTCTCCTTGAGCAGCGAGCCGACCCCCAGGCCGGAGGGACCCTCGGACGACGGGGTCACCGCCAACGGCAGCTCGCCTCCGGGGTGGCGGAGGGCGAAGTCGCTCATTCCGGGACCACCATCTCGGCGGGGGGCTCGGGCACGCTGATCGGCGGCCCGGTCGCCGCACGTACGTCCTCCACGCTGACGCCGGGGGCGACCTCCCGCAGGACGAGTCCCGCGGGGGTCACGTCCAGGACGGCGAGGTCGGTGATGATCCGCTCGACGACGCCGCGGCCGGTGTAGGGCAACGTGCACTCGTCGAGGATCTTGTGCGAGCCATCCTTGGCGACGTGCTCCATCATCACGATCACCCGTTTGGCGCCGTGGACGAGGTCCATGGCGCCGCCCATGCCCTTGACCATCTTGCCGGGGATCATCCAGTTCGACAGGTCGCCGGCGGCCGAGACCTGCATCGCCCCGAGGATCGCCGCGTCGATCTTGCCGCCGCGGATCATGCCGAAGGACAGCGCGGAGTCGAAGAACGCGGCGCCGGGCAGGACCGTCACGGTCTCCTTGCCTGCGTTGATCAGATCGGCGTCGACGTCCTCGTCGTAGGGGTAGGGGCCGACGCCGAGGATGCCGTTCTCGGACTGCAGCACGACGGTGACCCCCTCGGGCAGGTAGTTCGGCACCAGGGTCGGCAGGCCGATCCCGAGGTTGACGTACTGGCCGTTCTCCAGCTCCTGGGCGACGCGTGCGGCGAGCTGCGTGCGGGTGAGCGCCACCTCAGGCCTCCTCTCCGCGCGGGCGCACGGTGCGCCGCTCGATCCGCTTCTCGGCGTCGGCTCCGACAACCACGATCCGCTGCACGAAGACCCCGGGCAGGTGGACCGCGTCGGCGTCAAGCTCGCCGGCCTCGACGAGGTGCTCGACCGTGGCGATCGTGGTGCGCCCGGCCATCGCCGCGAGCGGGTTGAAGTTGCGGGCGGACTCGCGGAAGACGAGGTTGCCCTGCCGGTCGCCCTTCCAAGCGTGGACCAGCGCGAAGTCGGTGGTGATCGACTCCTCAAGGACGTAAGTGCGCCCGCCGTACTCGCGGGTCTCCTTGGGCGGCGAGGCCTTCGCCACCGTGCCGTCGGGGGCGTATCGCAGCGGCAGTCCGCCCTCGGCCACCTGGGTGCCGACGCCCGTGGCGGTGAAGAACGCCGGGATGCCCGCCCCGCCGGCGCGCATCTTCTCGGCCAGGGTCCCCTGCGGCGTCAGCTCGACCTCGAGCTCTCCTGATAGGAACTGCCGCTCGAACTCCTTGTTCTCGCCGACGTACGACGACTGCGTGCGGCGGATCCGCTTGGCCGCCAGCAGCACCCCGAGGCCCCAGTCGTCGACCCCGCAGTTGTTCGAGACGACATCGAGGTCCTTGGTGCCCTGGTCGTACAGCGCCTGGATCAGCGCCGACGGGATGCCGCACAACCCGAATCCGCCGACCGCCAGCGAGGCGCCGTCGGGGATGTCCGCGACCGCCTCGGCGGCCGACCCCACCACCTTGTCCATGGCTCGCGACCCTAGCGAGTCACCAGAGCCCAGGGATGAACACCCTGCGAACCCGGGCCTGGTAGTCGGCGTAGCCCTCGTAACGGGCGACGAGGAACGACTCCTCGACCCGGCGTTTGAGGTCGAGCTCGACGGCGAGGGCCGCGGCTGGCAGCAGGGCCCACGGGTTGCTGCGCAGGGCCCAGCCGAACGCGACCAGGACGAGCCCCCCGTAGATCGGGTGGCGCACGAACGAGTAGACGCCGCGGTCGCGCAGCGACCCGCGATGCAGGGGCGCCGGGCGGGCGTCCAGCGACTCGCCGAGGTCCTTGAAGCCCAAGGCGAGGACCACCAGGCCGAGCACCATCAGCGAGGTCCCGACCCAGCGGACCGGCGGCGGCCAGCTGCCCGGCGCCAACCAGGTGACCAACGCGAGGACGCCGAGCAGCGCGAACTGCAGGACCACCCAGCCCTCGCCGCGGGCCCCGAGCCGTGGGAGCGTCACGTCACCGGCCCAGGCGGTCCAGGGCCGCGCGGATCGCCGCCTCGAACGCCTGCACGTCGCCTCCCACTCCGTCGAGGTCGGCCGGGCCGAGCAGCGGCACGTAGTCCCCGTCGACCTCGGCGAGCACGCAGGGCGTGTCCGCGGAGGCGGCGGCCACGCGCTCATCGCGCTCGTTGAGGTGCACCAGGTCGACCGGGATCCCGAGCCGGACGACCATCGCGTCCCAGGCCGGCTTGCGCCGCCACGGCGAGTGGGTGACGTCGCATAGGGAGCAGTGGGCGCGGCCGAGAAGGTGCCCGATGACGTACGCGGCCTCGCCTCGCAGCCCGCCGTCTGCGTGGTAGACCCCGACCAACCGGATGTGCCGGCTCCCCGCGTCGCTCACCGCGGGGCCGCGGCGAGGTGCTCGTCGAACCAGCCCAGGATCTGCTCCCAGGCCTGCGGGGCCGACTCCTCGTGGTAGCCAAAGCCCATGATCTTGCTCGGCCATCCCTTCGGCCCGGCGGGCGTCGAGTTCAGGAACGAGTGGCCGGCGCCGGGGTAGACGTCGATGCGGTGCTCGACGCCCTCCGCCTCAAGGGCTGCCCGCAGCCGCGGGATGCCTCGCTTGGCGACGAAGTCGCGGTCGCCGAAGTTCGCCAGCAGCGGGCAGGCGCCGGACATCCGCTGCCCCACATCCTTGGGCACCTGTCCGTAGTTGGCGACGGCGGCGTCGAAGCCGCGACCCGGCGCCACCGCGAGAGCGACCCCGCCGCCCATGCAGAAGCCGAGCACGCCGACCGAGCCGGTGCAGTCGTCCCGCTCGGCCAGCCACTCGCGGCAGGCGTCGACCTCGTCGAACACCCGGCCCTGGCCCCGTCCGATCTCACGGACGATCTGTCGCAGGCAGGCCACCATCGAGCCCCAAGCCAGCAGGTCGGGCGCCAGCGCGACGAAGCCGTGCTCCGCCAGCCGGTCGGCGTGCGCGCGGATGTCGTCGTTGAGGCCGAACGCCTCGTGGACCACGACCACTCCCGGGGCCCGCCGGCCCTCCGCGGCGGCTGCGGGGATCGCCAGGTACGCCGGCAGGTCCCCGTGGGCGGTGGGAATCAGCAGGTCCCGCGGGTCGCGTTCGCTCACGACTGCTGGCCCATCGACCACAGCGCCCACAGGGTGGTGCGTACCCGACGGGACTGCTCGAGCACCGTGACCACCGCATGCGCCACGTCGTCGTCGCGCAGGAACGTCTCCAGCAGCGGCATCCCGGGGGTCCGCCCGGTGCCGAGCGCGAACTCGGTGTCGACGCCGGCCGGGCACAGCGCGGTGACCCGGATGCCGCGCTCACGCAACTCGCGGTCGAGCCCGCCGGCGAGCCCGACCTGGGCGTGCTTCGTGCCCGCGTAGACGGACTCGTCGCCGCCGCCTCGCAGCCCGGCGACCGAGGAGACGATGACGATGTCGCCCCCGCCTGCCGCCAACATCGCCGGCACGGCGGCCCGCACGGCCCACACCGTCCCGGAGTAGTTGGTGTCGATCATCCGGGCGATCTCGTGGTCGGGGTGGTCCAGGATCGAGCCGTAGAGGCCGATGCCCGCGTTGGCGACGAGCGAGTCGAGCCGCCCCCATGTCGACGTGGCCGCCTCGACGAGGGCGGCGTTGGCTGCGGGGTCGCGCACATCCATCTCGACCGCCACGCAGCGGTCGGCCCCGAGCTCGTCGACCAGCGCGGCGAGCCGGTCGCCCCGGCGGGCGCCCACCGCGACCCGCGCCCCCTTAGCGGCGAGTTGGCGCGCCGAGGCGGCGCCGATGCCGGCGGTGGCCCCGGTGATCGCGACGACGGTGTCCTGCAGGGAGCGGGTGGTCTCGGTCATCAGTGCCCTCTCATGGGTCCTAGTCAGGGGTTCGTGTCGAGGATGACCAAGCGGGTCTCGGTCATCTCCTCAACGGAGTAGTGCGGGCCCTCGCGGGTGTTGCCGGAGTCGCGCAGCCCTCCGTACGGCATCTGGTCGGCCCGCCAGGTGGGGACCTCGTTGACGAGGACGCCGCCGAAGTCGAGCGAGCGCACGGCCTGGAAGGCGGTCGCGAGGTCGCGGGTGAAGATGGCCGCCTGCAGCCCGTACGCGCTGTCTCCGGCCAGGGCGAGCCCATCCTCGACGGAGTCGACCGCCTGGATGCCGACCACGGGCCCGAAGACCTCCTTGGCGCAGACCAGCATCTGCGGTCGCACGTCGGCCAGCAGGGTGGGCGCGAGCACGCCGTCGTCGCCGACGGTGCCGCCGGCGACGACGCGGGCGCCCTGAGCGACGGCCGCGTCGACCCAGCCCCGCACGCGGTCGCGCTCGCCGCCCGAGATCAGCTGCGACACGTCGGTGGCCGGGTCGAGCGGGTCGCCCACGACGAGCGTGCGGACGAGGTCGCCGAGGTAGTCGGTGAACTCCTCGGCGACCGCTCGGTGGACGTAGACCCGCTGGGTCGAGATGCACGACTGCCCGGCGTGCGAGAAGCCCGCCACCTTGATCTTGTCGGCGGCCTTGCGCCAGTCGCCGTCGGCCGCGATGACGACCGGGGCGTTGTTGCCCAGCTCGAGCCCGACCCGCTTGCGGGGCGCCTGCGCGCGGATCGCCCAACCGACCTCGGGTGAGCCGGTGAACGTGAGCAGGCTGACGTCGGGATGCTCGACGAGGGCGTTGCCGACGACCGAGCCGGACCCGGTGACGACGTGGAGGTAGCCCGCGGGAAGGCCGCACTCCTCGAGCAGCAGCCACGCCAGGGCCAAGGCGCTGTAGGGCGTCTGCCCCGCCGGCTTCAGCACCACGGCGCAGCCGGCGGCGATGGCGGGGGCGAGCTTGTGCGCGACGAGGTTGAGGGGGAAGTTGAACGGGCTGATCGCCCCCACCACGCCGATCGGCACCCGCAGGGTGAACGCCACCTTGCCGTCGGCCCCGGGCGCCGCCTCCAGCGGGATCACCTCGCCGACCAGCCGCCGGGCCTCCAGCGCGGCGAAGGTGAAGGTCCCGGCCGCCCGGTCGGCCTCGACCCGCGCGGTCTTGATCGGCTTGGCCGCCTCGCGGGCGATGATCTGCGCGAACTCCTCCTGGCGTTCGCGCAGCAGCGCCGCCGCCCGGTCGAGGATCGCGGCCCGCTCCCAGGGCGGCAGCGGGTGCTCAGCCATCGCCGCCCGGGAGGCGGCGACGGCGGCCGCCACCTCCTTCGCGCCGCACACCGGGACCCGGCCAAGCAGGGCGCCGTCGTAGGGGGCCCGCACCTCGGTCGAGGCCGACCCGTGGAAGGCCTCCCCCAGCAGGGGAACGGGCGTGACGGATTCGCTGGGCAGGGCCACTCGGGTCATGCCGCGAGTCTGCCGCAGCGCGGACGCGCCCGCTATCGGCGCGGTGGGAGCCCCGCAAGCAGCTGGCCGACCCCCGCGTGGACCGACTCGGCCGACGACCCGTCGATCGCGAGATCGGCGCGGCGGAGCAGATCGCGGTTGCCGCGCACCGCGGGCAGGGCGGCGACCGAGCGCGGGGGACGCACGACCACCAGTGGAATCCCCAGCCGAAGGGCCGCCTCGGCGGTGAACCGGGTGCGGGAGGCGTCATCGGTCTGCACGACGACCACCGCATCAGACAGCGCGGCCTGCAGGCGGCACCGGGCGACCAGCGCCTTGGCGTACGCCACCGAACCGGGCGGGCGCTCGGCGATCAGCCCCCCGCCGGCGCTCACGAAGGCCTCGGCGAGACGGCGATTGGCAGCCGGGCTCGGGACGTCCACGCCGCAGCCCAGCACCCCGTAGGTGCGCACGCCCGACTCGAGCGCGACCCGGTGGGCGACCGTGTCCACGCCTCGTGCCAGCCCGCTCACGATCGAGGCGTCCGACTCGGCCAGCGAGCTGGTCACCGCCCGGGCGGCCCACCGGCCCCAGGGGACGATCACCCGCGAGCCCACGACGGCGACCCGCCACTCGCCGGCATCAGGGAGCCGGCCGCGCCACCACACGGTCGGCGGTGGGTCGGCCAAACGAGCGAGCCCGGCCGGGTAGGCCGGATCCGCGCGCCCGGCCGAGCGCACCCCTGACCCCACAGCGCCGATCGCGACCACTCCCCCCCCACCGGGCGTCGGGACCCCGGCGCCGTCGTGGCTGGGACCCTACGCCCGCGCCGGCCGTCCCGGGAGGCCCGATCGGACCGGCTCCGGGTAGCCGGATCGGTACCCCTGGGGGTATAGTCGACCCATCGACGCCCAACCCTGAGGAGCCTGTGTGAGCACGCCGTCCCCCGCCGAGCGGCCCGCCGCCGCCGAGGTCATCGCCCTCGACACACCCAACCTCGGTGACCGCTCGTACGTCGTCGGCGTCGACGGCCTGGCCGTGGTCGTCGACCCTCAGCGCGACACCGACCGTGTGCTCGACCTGGTGGCCGGCCGCGGGTGGCGGATCACCCACATTCTGGAAACCCACGTCCACAACGACTACGTGACCGGCGGGCTCGAGCTGGCCCGCACCACCGGCGCGGTCTACGTGATGCCCGGGGCCGCGGCGTTCGACTTCGACGCGACCCGGATGAACGACGGCGACACCTTCACGAGCGGGCGGGCCACCTGGCGCGCCCTCCACACGCCCGGTCACACGCCCCACCACCTGTCGTACGCCCTGGCGGTCGACGGTGTCGACGTCGGGGTGTTCACCGGCGGCTCGATGCTGCACGGCAGCGTGGGCCGGCCGGACCTCCTCGGCCCGGCCCTCACCGACGGGCTGGCCCACGACCAGTGGCACTCGGTGCGCCGGATCGCCGCGGAGGTGGCCGGCAGCGCAGGGGTCTTCCCGACCCACGGGTTCGGCTCCTTCTGCGCCGTCACCGCCACCACCGGCACCGACTCGACGGTGGACGACCAGGCGGCCGGCAACCCGGCCTGCACCTTGGACGAGGACGAGTTCGTCACCGAGCTGCTGGCCGGGCTCGACGCCTTCCCGGCCTACTACGCGCACATGGGCCCGGCCAACGCCGCCGGCCCGGGACCGATCGACCTGTCGCTGCCCGTGCCCGCCGAGGCCGCCGCGCTGCGGCGCCGCATCGACGCGGGCGAGTGGGTCGTCGACCTGCGCTCGCGCCGCATCTTCGCCGACGGCCACCTGAGGGGCACGCTGTCCTTCGACGGCTCCGGCAACGCCGTCACCTACCTCGGCTGGACCATCCCGTGGGGCACCCCGCTGACCCTCCTGGCCAACACCGCCGAGGAGATCACCGCGATGCAGCGCGAGCTCGTGCGCATCGGCATCGACCGCCCCGCCTCGTACGCCGTGGGCGCACCCGAGGACTGGGCCACCGGGCCGGACGACCTGGCGACGTACCCCGTCACCGACTTCACCGGCCTCGCCAAGCAGATGGCGGCCGACCCACGCCTGCTGGTGCTGGACACGAGGCGGCACTCGGAGTGGACGGCCGGCCACGCGGTCGGCGCCCGCCACCTGCCGCTGCACGAGCTGCTGGCCCGCATCGCCGAGGTCCAGGCCTGGTCGCAGGAGGCCGCCCACGCCGGAGCCGACCCGAGGGTGCGGGTCTACTGCGGCAGCGGATTCCGCGCCGCCGCCGCGTGCTCGATGCTCGAGCGGGTCGGCGTGCCGGTCGAGCACATCGACGAAGAAGTCGAGCTCGCCCCCTCCCGCGGGGTGCCGTGGCAGGCCGAGGCCACCGAGACCACGTTCGGGAAGGCGCTGACCGCGTGATGGGGCTCTTCCACCGCACCCCCGCCGTTGATGCCGGCGCGGCCCGCCAACTCGTGTCCGACGGCGCCGTCCTGCTCGATGTCCGCGAGCCCGGGGAGTGGAACGCCGGGCACGCACCCCAGGCGATCCACCAGCCGCTGGGCCGCCTGGCCGTCGCCGACCGCCGGTTCACCGCCGGGCGCCAGGTCGTCGTCGTATGCCGTTCGGGCAACCGGTCGCAGCACGCGGTCAAGGCCCTGCGCGCCGCCGGGGTCGACGCGCTGAACCTGTCGGGCGGGATGCGCGCCTGGCAGTCCGCCGGGGGCTCGGTCGTCGACCGCAAAGGCCGCCCCGGCGCCGTGATCTGATCTACGGGTGACCGCGCTCGAGCTGCTGGAGATCCTCGCCCTCGGCGGCGTGCTCGGCGGCGTGATGGGGATGCTCGGCGGGGGCGGCGGGGTGCTGGCCGTACCGCTCCTCGTCTTCGTGCTCGGCCTGTCGGTCGACGAGGCCACCACGCTCTCGCTGGCCGTGGTCCTGGTCGCAGCCGTGGCGGCCCTGGTGCCGCACACCCGGGCCGGGGCCGTGCGGTGGCGCCAGGGGCTGGCCTTCGGGGCCGTCGGGGCGCTGGGGGCGATCGCCGGCTCGCTGGCGTCCTCCCGGGTGCCGGAACGGCTCCTTCTGGCCGGCTTCGCCCTGCTCGTGCTCGCCGCCGGGGTGGCGATGCTGCGGGGAGCCAAGGCGCAGCCCGCGGTTGAGGCCCATGACCCGAACTGGCGGCCCACCTGGTTCCGGATCGCGCTGATGGCGACGCTCGTGGGGCTGGCCACCGGCTTCTTCGGGGTCGGCGGCGGCTTCCTCGTGGTGCCCGCCCTGATCCTGGCGCTGCGGATGCCCGTGCACGAGGCCGCTGCCACCGGCCTGGTCGTGATCGTCATCAACGCGTTGGTCTCGCTCGGCACCCGCGCGGCAGACCAGGCCGCCGTTGACTGGTCCCTGCTGGGTCTCCTGGCCGCCGCCGCCGCGCTCGGGGGGGTGCTGGGGGCGCTGGCCGCCCGGCGTGTCCCCGGAGCCGTCCTGCGGCGGTCCTTCGGTGCCCTGATGGTGGGCGTCGCGGCATTCCTGGCTGTGCAGGTCGCGATCTCCTGAGGTGCCCGGCGGGCCGTCGCAGGCGCCCGCTAGGGTCGGTTGGGGTCGGCCGGATCGAGGCCGCGGGGAGGGGAATCCAGATGTCCAATCTGACCGGGGTCGCGCTGGTCACCGGGGCCGGCCGCGGTATCGGCCGCGCCGTCTCGCAGCGGCTCGCCGCCGAGGGCATGGCCGTCGGGCTGTTCGCCCGCACCGCCGAGCAGGTCGAGTCGGCGGTCGCCGAGATCGAGGCGGCCGGAGGACGCGCGATCTGGGCCGCCGGCGACGTGACCGACCGCGCGGCCGTGGAGGCCTTCGTGGCGCGGGTGGCCGCCGAACTGGGGCCTGTGGACCTGCTGGTCAACAACGCCGCGCAGTCTGCGTCGTGGAACTGGGAGAAGTTCTGGGAGGTCGACCCCGACGACTGGTGGTCTCGGGTCGCCACCAACCTGCGCGGGCCGGCGCTCTTCGCCCACGCCGTGCTGCCGTCGATGGTCGAGCGCGGCACGGGCCGAGTGGTGCAGATGAACTCGCTGGCCGGCGCCGGGGCCCTGCCGATGACCGATGGGGCCTACCCGGTCTCCAAGGCCGCCCTCTTCCGGCTGACCGACCAGATTGCCAGCCAGCTCGGCGACACCGGGGTCGTGGTGCTGGACCTGTCCCCCGGACTGGTCAAGACGCAGGCCAACGACAACCCGGCGATCCCCGAGCACATGTGGACCCCGATCGACCGGATCTGCGATCTGGTGGTGCGGGTGGCCCACGGCGAGCTGGACGCACTCACCGGGCGGTTCGTGCACGCCGAGGACGACCTCGATCGGATGGTCGCCGAGGCCGCCGAGGTGGTCGAGCGGGATGGCCGCGCGATGCGCATGCGGCCGGCGTGGGAGTCCGACGCGAAGGTGCCCGTCCCGAAGGGCTGAGCCTCAGGCGTGGCTCAGGTGCGCCGGTTGGAGCCGGTGCACCACCTCGTCGCCGGCCGAGCCGACCTCGTCGAAGAACCCTCCGACGACGTCCTCGACCTCGGTGAACGAGGCCGCGCAGAACAGCAGCGGCTGGTAGTGCGTGATGTCGTACGCCTGCGTGCCCATCCGCGCGAGGTCGAGCGGCAGCAGCCGCGCGTCGCCCACCTGCTGGATCTCCCCGTACGACGAGAGCAGGCCGGCGCCGTACGACTTCACCGAGCCGCCCTCGCGCAGCACCCCGAACTCCAAGGAGAACCAGAAGACCCTGGAGACGAACGCCAGCGCCTCGTCGGACTCGGCGGCCCGCGCAGCCCGGCCCGCGGCCCGGTAGATCGCGGCGAACCGAGGCGAGGCGAGGGAGTTGTCGTGGCCGACGACCTCGTGGACGACGTCGGGCTCGGGGGTGTACAGCGGCACGGAGTGGTGGCGGATGTACTGCGTCGAGCGGAACTGCCCGTCGGCGAGTGAGCCGTAGAACTCCCGAAGCGGCACGAGCCCCGCTGCGGGCGCGTAGCGGAAGCCGGTGAGCGGTTCCAGCGCGGCGGTCACCTCGGACAGCTGCGGGATGCGTTCCTCCGGCAGCCGCAGGCCGGCCTTGCCGTCCAGGTACGCCTCGCAGGCGTGGGCCTCATGCAGCCGGTGCAGCTCACCGGACACCAGCCGCCAGACGGCGTGCTCCTCGGCGGTGTACGCCGCAGTCGGGACCGGGTCGCCCTCCTGCCAGGCGAGGGCCAGGGCCGCGATCGCGTTGCGGCGCTGGCGGTAGTGCGGGTCGCTGACGCCCGGGTGGTCGCCGGCCAGGTCCACGACGACGGAGCCGTCCACGGCGGTGCGCACCGGCGCGTACACCTGGGCCTCGTCGAACATGCGGGTCATGGTCCGCATCGGCCGGACGGGGTGGCAACCATGGCCCAACACGGTGTCCAGGGTGCGCAGCCTGCTGGGTCGTGGGCCGCCCGAACTGGGCAAGTTGCCCACTCCGAGCGGTCAGCCGACCCCCAACCCGTCGAGAACCCAGGCCTGGACCTCTGCCTGGTAGGCCAGCTGCCCGAGCCGGCCGCTCGGCCCGCCGTGCGATCCGGCGCCGGTCTCGACCCGAAAGAGCACCCGGTCGTCGACGGATCCGCTGACCCGGAGGCGGGCGACCCACTTGGCCGGCTCGCACACCATGACTCGCGGATCGTGCAGAGCCCCGGTCACGAGCAGCCCTGGGCGGTCGGCCAGCGGCGGCAGGTTCTCGTACGGCGAGTAGGCGCTCAGCCAGGCGAAGTCCTCGGGGCGCCTCGGATCGCCCCACTCCTGCCACTCCTGGGCGGTGAGGGGGGCGGACGCGTCCAGCATCGTGGTGACCACGTCGACGAAGGGCACCTCGGCGACGACCCCGCGCCACCTCCGAGGGGCCCGCGAGTAGACGGCGCCCGCCAGCAGGCCGCCGGCCGAAAGCCCCCGGGCCGCGATCCGATCGCCGTCCACCACGCCGTCGGCGAGGGCGTCGGCCACATCGACGAAGTCGTCGAAGGTGCGCTCCTTGCGGCCGAGCCTCCCCTCAAGCCACCAGGCGCGTCCCATCTCGCCGCCGCCGCGCACATGCGCGTGGGCGAACACCACCCCGCGGTCGAGCAAGGAGACCAAGGCTTGGTCGAACTCCGGCTCGAAGCTGTCCTCGTAGGCGCCGTAGCCGTACATCAGGCACGGCGCCGACCCGTCGAGCACCACGTCGGCGCGGTGGACCAGGGTCACCGGCACCGCGACCCCGTCCCGGGCCGGCACGAATCGGCGCTCCGAGCGGAACCGGGAGGGGTCGTACGTCGGGACCTCCGCCCGCCAGACCTCGCTCCGCGCACCGGTGTCGAGGTCGACGGAGTACCACACCGCCGGCTCGGAGTACGACTGCACCGCGACCAGGACCTCCGCCGCGGCGAAGACCTCGTTGTGCTCCAACCGGATCGTGCCGGCCGCAAGCCCGGGGAGCACGTCGAACGCCCCGGCCGCCCCGGCCGCCCAGTCCGCGCCGTCGCGCCGCAGGACCCGCAGCAGGGGCGAGCCGCCGCGGCGAAGGCTCAGGACCACATGCCGCGCGAACACGTCGGCCGCGACCAGCCGCTCAAGGGGGTTCTCGGCGATCACCTCCGACCAGTGCTCACGACCCGGCGTCGCCAGCGGCGCGCGGCAGAGCCGGAACTCGGTGGCGGTGTCGTTGGTGACGACGAGGAGTTCGTCCCCCTCGGGGCCGGGCGCGTGCGTGACGCGGTACTCGATCCCCTCGCGCCGGGGATCGACCAGGCGCGGGGGCTGCTCGGGCCGGTGCAGGTCGAGCAGGTGCGCCTCGTTGGTGTCACGGCCGAAGACCTCGATGACCCCGAGGGATCCGGACCGGGAGGCCCCCACGGTCACTTCGAAGCGCTCGTCGTCCTCCTGGAGCACGAGCACGTCGGAGCCGGGGTCTGCGCCGACCCGATGCCGCCAGACCTGGTACGGCCGGTAGGCGGCGTCATGGACGACGTAGAAGAACACGCTGGAGTCGGCCGACCAGGCCCCCCCGTAGTAGGTCCTGGGCGCCTCCTCGTGGAGGTCCTCCCCCGTCTGCAGGTCGCGGAAACGCAGGGCATAGACCTCGTCGCCGACGGTGTCGACGGAATAGGCGAGCAGCCGTTCGTCCGGGCTCACCAGCCGGATGCCCAACTCGAAGTAGTCCGCCCCCGCGGCGAGCAGCGCGCCGTCCAGCACCACCTGCTCGGGTCCGCCGTCGCGCGGCCGCCGCAGCAGCTGCTCGTACTGCTCGCCCTCGGGGATCCTCGTGCGGTACGCGAACGAGCCCTCGGGCCAGGATGCCGACTCCTCGACGGCGGGGAGCCGGGCCGACATCTCGGCGAGCAGCGAGTCGCGCAGGGCCGCGAGCCGGGCCGTGGAGCGGTCGTAGTAGTCCCGCTCGGCGTTGAGGTAGGCCAGCGCGCGGGGGGAGGCGGAGTCGCGCAGCCAGGCGTACTCGTCCACCCGGCGCACGCCATGCATCTCCTGGGCCGTCGGCGCGCTCGGCGCCAGCGGGGGGGCCTCGGCGCCGCGGAGCCTGAGGTGGGCGGCGGAGTCGGTCACGGCGGGCACCCTACGACCCGGGATCACCGGTGTGTCACGGTTCGGCCGCAGGTCTCGGCGCACGGCCGGCCAACACGTAGAGTGCGCCCGCCTGCCATCGTCCACGGGGAGTGCCACCATGTCCCGGATCACCGTTCGACGCGCTGCGGCCACCGTGCTCGCGGGCGCACTCGCGCTTGTGCCGATCACGCTCGCCGCACCCGCCTCACCGGCGGCCGCGGAGGAGGGTGGCACGTTCACGGTCGGCCTGCTCCAGGACGCCGACTCGCTCAACCCCTTCGTCGGCACCGTCCTCGAGGCCTACGAGATGTGGGGCCTGATGTACGACCAGCTGACGGGGTACGCACAGGAGGACCTGTCCGCAAAGCCGTCCCTGGCCGAGTCGTGGGAGGAGTCCCCCGACCAGACCACGTGGACCTACCAGATCCGCTCCGGCCTCAGTTGGTCTGACGGCAAGCCGCTCACCGCCGAGGACGCCGCGTACACCTTCGACCGGATCATCAACGGCACCGACGAGCAGACGAACTACGGCGGCTACGTCGCCAACATCACCGCGGCCGAGGCCACCGACGACACCACGCTGGTGCTCACGGTCAGCCAGCCGACGCCGATCATGACCCGCCTCGCGGTTCCGATCCTGCCCAAGCACATCTGGGAGGACATCCCCGCCGAGGAGACCCTGACCTTCCCCAACGACGACCAGCCGGTGGGATCCGGGCCGTTCGCCCTCGTCGAGTACGAGCCCGGGCAGTTCCTCCGGTTCAAGGCCAACCAGGACTACTGGGCCGGTGCGCCGAAGGTCGACGAGGTCGTCTTCCGCATCTTCGGCAACGAGGACACCATGGTCCAGGCCCTGCGCAAGGGCGAGATCGACTTCGCCGAGGGCCTGTCGGCCAACACGTTCGCGTCCCTGGAGGGCGCCGAGGGCATCACGACCGTCAACGGAGCGTCGACGGGGTACAACCAGGTGGGGTTCAACACCGGGGCCGCGACCGTCGACGGCGAGGCGATCGGCGACGGCCACCCGGCCTTTGCCGACGTGCGGTTCCGGCAGGCCCTGGCCCACGCGATCGACCGGCAGACCATTCTCGACAAGGTCTTCGGCGGCTTCGCCGCCCTGGGCACCACGATCATCCCGCCCATCTATGCGAACACGCACCTCGACCCCGGCGACCAGACCTGGCCGTTCGACCTGGCCAAGGCCAATCAGCTGCTCGACGCGGCCGGCTACCCCCGGGGGGCGGACGGCATCCGGACGCTGCCCGACGGCACCAAGCCGCTCAAGGGGGTGCGCTACTTCGCCCGCTCGGAGTCACCGACCTCGCAGCAGACCGCGCCCTTCATCAAGGGGTGGTTCGCCGAGCTCGGCATCGAGCTGGAGGTCAGCGTCATCGACCCGAACCAGCTGACCGAGGTCATCGGCAACGGCGAGTACGACGTCTTCGACTGGGGCTGGGGCGTGGAGCCCGATCCCGACTACATGCTGTCGGTGTTCACCTGCGACCAGCGCAGCACCCGCGACGGGGACGCGTTGGTCGCGGGCCTGTCCGACTCGTTCTTCTGCTCTGAGGAGTACGACGCGCTCTACGCCGAGCAGGGGCAGACCACGGACGCCGACGAACGCGACGCGATCGTCCGCAAGATGCAGGAGATCCTCTACAACGACGCCCCGTACGTGCTGACGGTCTACGACCAGCAGCTCGAGGCCTACCGCAGCGACCGCTGGACCAACGTGCAGCCGCAGCCGATCCCCGACGGCCCGCTGATCTTCCAGTTCGGGACCTACACCTACCGCAACGTCGAGCCGATCGCCGGCAGCGGGGCGGGCGGCACGGACGACGGCGGGCTCTCGACGGGCGCCCTCATCGCTATCGCCGCCGGAGCGGTGCTGGTCCTGGCCGGCGGCGGCTACCTTGTCGCGCGCTCCCGCCGGCAGGGCACCTCAGGCGCCGACGACCGCGAGTAGGCCCCGTTGCCAGGCCTGCCCGACGCGCCGGTCGCGGTCGACGAGGCAGCGGTCCGTGGGCGCCGTCGCTTCCCCGGCACCGACAGCTACGTGCTGCGCCGGGTGCTGGCCTCGGTCGGCACCTTGGCCTTCGTCCTGGTCTTCAACTTCTTCCTGTTTCGGATCCTGCCCGGGGACCCGGCGAAGAACCTCACCCGCAACCGGCAGATCCCGCAGGAGCAGGTCGACGCCCTGCGGGAGTCCTTCGGCCTCGACCAGCCCCTGGCCGGGCAGTTCCTCGCGTACCTGCGCAACCTCGTCACCGGTGAGCTCGGCATCTCGTACAAGTTCAGGCAGCCCGTCTTCGAGGTGATCGCCGACCGGATCTGGCCGACCCTCCTGCTCGTGGGCACCGGCACCCTCATCGCCACCGTCGTCGGCCTGCGGCTCGGGATCCGCAGCGGGTGGAACCGCGGGGGTCGTTTCGACAAGGTGACGACCGGGACCACGCTGACGCTCTACTCGATGCCGGAGTTCTGGCTCGGGCTGATGCTGCTCGCGCTGTTCTCCGTCGGGGTGGGGGTCTTCCCCGGCATCTTCCCCACCGGGGGGCTGCGCTCCCCAGGGGTGGAGCCGGGGTCGCTGGAGGGGGTGCTCGACCTGCTCTGGCATCTCGCGCTTCCGGTGGCCACCCTGGCGCTGGCCTACCTTGCGGAGTACACCCTCGTCATGCGCTCCTCCCTCATCGACGAGATCGGCGAGGACTACCTGACGACCGCGCGGGCGAAGGGGCTCCCCGACGCCGAGGTGCGCCGCCGGCACGCGGTCCCCAACGCCCTGCTCCCGACCACGACGCTCATCGCCCTCAACCTCGGCTTCGTCGTCTCCGGGGCGATCACCATCGAGACGGTGTTCTCCATCCCCGGCCTGGGCCTGCTCACCTACGAGGCGCTCCGGGTCCCTGACTTCCCGCTGCTGCAGGGCCTGTTCCTCGTGTTCTCCGTGGGCGTCATCGCGGCCAATCTGGCCGCCGACCTCATCTACGGCCGGCTCGACCCCCGGGTCCGCGGATGAACGCCGACCTGGGGGCGCAGCCCGCCGTTCCGCGGGCCCCGTCGCGGCGCGCGATCGCCCGGGCCCGGCGCCGTGAGTCGGCCAGCCGGGTCTGGCGGGAGTTCCGGCGCAGCCGCTCGGGGATGTTCGGGCTCGCGGTGCTCATCACGGTGGTCCTGCTGGCCCTGCTCGCCCCGCTGCTGGCCGACGCCCAGGGCCTGGACGTCACCCAGGCGACCGGCGATCCGCTGTCGCCGCCGACGTCCGGCTACCCGCTGGGCACCGACGAGGCCGGCCGCTCGGTGCTCACCCTGCTCCTGTGGGGTGCGCGGATCTCGTTGTTCGTGGGCTTCCTGGCGACCCTGATCTCGATGGTCATCGGAACCCTGGTCGGCATCTGCGCCGGGCACTTCCGCGGCTGGGGAGGGGGCCTGCTCGACCGGTTCACCGACTGGTTCCTCGTGATCCCCTACCTGCCGCTGGCGATCGTCCTGGCCACGGTCCTCGGCCGGTCGCTGTTCAACGTCGCCCTCGTCATCGGCGTCACGTCCTGGGCCGGCACCGCCCGCATCATCCGGGCGCAGACCCTCGCGGTGAGCTCCCGGCCCTATCTGGAACGCGCCCGCGTGCTCGGCGCCGGCAACTGGCACCAGATGAGCCGGCACATCCTGCCCAACGTCTCCCCCTTGATCTTCGCGAACACCACCCTCACCGTGGCGGTGGCCATCCTGGCCGAGACCACGTTGTCCTTCCTCGGCCTCGGCGACCCGCTCAGCGTCTCGTGGGGCTCGATGCTCGACTCCGCCTTCACGGTCGGCGCGCTGTCCACCGGCTCGTGGTGGTACATCGTCCCGCCGGGCCTGTGCGTGGTGGTGGTGGTCTTGGCCTTCACCCTGATCGGGCGGACGCTGGAGCAGATCCTCAACCCCCGCCTTCGGGAGCGGTGATCCCGGTGGCCCCCCTGCTTGAGCTCGAGGACGTCTCCATCACCTATGCCGCCCGGGACGGCGACGTCCCCGCCGTCCGCGGCGTCTCCTTGACCCTTGAGGAGGGGCAGACGCTCGGGATCGCCGGGGAGTCCGGCTGCGGGAAGTCGACCCTGGCGGCCGCCGTGCTGCGGCTGCTTCCTGCCGGCGCACGCGTGACCGGCCGGCTCGCGCTTGACGGCGAGGACGTGCTCGCGATGAGCTGGGGTCGGCTGCGCGCGGTGCGCTGGTCCGGCGCGTCGGTGATCTTCCAGGGCGCCCTGCACTCGCTGAACCCAGTGCAGACCATCGGCCGCCAGGTCGCCGAGCCGATCGTCATCCACGGTCTCGCCGACGAGTCCGGTGCGCGGGCCAAGGTCGGCGAGCTGCTGGAGCAGGTCGGGCTGCCGGCCCGGCACGCCGACGCCTACCCGCACCAGCTCTCCGGAGGCCAGAAGCAGCGGGTGATGATCGCGCTGGCCCTCGCCTGCTCACCTCGCCTGCTGATCGCCGACGAGCCGACCACCGCGCTCGACGTGATGATCCAGGCGCAGGTGCTGGACCTGCTCGACCGCCTCGCCCGCGACCTCGGCGTGGGCCTGGTGATGATCAGCCACGACCTGTCCGTCCTGGGCTCCGCGTGCCAGCGGCTGGCGATCATGTACGCCGGCCGCATCGTCGAGGAGGGCCCCACCGCCCAGGTGCTCCGGACGGCGGCGCATCCGTACTCCGCCGCGCTCGCGGCCTCGTTCCCGACGATCGGAGACCCGGCCGCCCGCCGGCGGCCCCGCGGGCTGCCCGGGGACCCTCCCGACCCCAGGGACCTGCCGAGCGGGTGCGCGTTCCACCCGCGCTGCCCGGTCGTCCTTCCGCAGTGCGCCACCGACGACGTCCGGCTGCGGCCGGTCGCCGACGCCTGGCAGGCCGCGTGCGTGCGGGTGGCGGCGCCGTGAGTGCGCCCATCCTCGCGGCGGAGGGGCTGCGCGTCGCCTTCACCGCCCGCAAGGGCGCCGTCGCGCGCGCCGTCGACGGGGTGGACCTCGCGATCGAGCGCGGCGAGATCCTCGCCCTGGCCGGTGAGTCGGGGTGCGGCAAGACCACCCTGGCCCGCACGCTGCTCGGCCTGGAGAAACCCGCCGATGGGCAGGTCACATTCGACGGCGCCCCGCTGCAGTACTCCACCCGGGCACTCAAGCCCTACCGGCGCCGGGTGCAGATGGTCCTGCAGGATCCGACCGGCGCCCTCAACCCTCGGCAGACGGTCTACGAGTCCGTCGCCGAGGGGTTGCGCATCCACCGGGTGCCCGGCGACGAGGCCGCCCGCGTCGCGGAGGCGCTCGCGCTGTGCGGCCTGCGTCCGCCGGAGCGCTTCTTCACGTCCTACCCCCACGAGCTGTCCGGCGGGCAGCGGCAGCGCGTGGTGATCGCCGGAGCCCTCGTCCTGGAGCCCGCCGTCCTCGTGGCCGACGAGCCGGTGTCCGCCCTCGACGCCTCGGTGCGCGGCGAGATCCTGGCCTTGCTGCTGCGGCTGCGCGATGAGCTGGGCCTCACCGTGCTCGTCGTCACCCACGACCTCGGCCTGGCCTGGAACATCGCCGACCGGATCGCCGTGATGTACCTGGGGCGGATCGTCGAGATCGGCAGCACCGAGGAGGTGCTCGGCGACCCCCGGCACCCCTACACCCGCGCCCTGCTGTCCGTGGTGCCCGAGTCCGAGCATCTCGAGCAGGTCGTCCTCAGCGGTGAGCCCCCCGACCCGACCCGGGTGCCGGCCGGATGCCGCTTCCACCCGAGGTGCCCGGCGCTCGCCGGCGGCGAGGCCGACCGGGCCGGCGTGGCCGCCGACTGCCGGGCGGGCTCGCTTCCGGTGCTCCCCTCCGGCGGCGGCCACCGCGTGGCGTGCCTGCTCCCCGACGCCCCGTAGGGGGTGGCATCCTGCGAGCCGTGCCGCTCCCCGTCCCGTACGTCTGGTCCGAGTCGAGCACGCGCCACGTCCCGGGAGCCGAGGTGTGGGTGGGCGTGCGCACCCCGGGCACCGAGGTCGCCGAGCGGGCCCTGGCGATCCGCGATGCGCTGGAGGCCGCCGGCTCACCCCGGGTCAAGGCGGTCGCGCACGACGACGAGCTGCTGTACCGCGTCCATGATCGCGGCCTGCTCGACCACCTCCGCACGGCGTACGACGCCTGGGTCGCGGCCGGGTACCCCGACGACCCCGGCCAGGACCGCGTGGTGCCTTACGTCTTCCCCACCGAGGGGCTGCTCGCGGGGCTTGGCCCCCGGGTCCCCACCGCGATCCACGCCAGAGCCGGCCGCTACTGCTACGACACGATGACGCTGGTGGGCCCCGGCACGTGGGAGGGCGCGCGCGGCGCCGTCGATGTCGCGCTCACCGCCGCCGACCTGGTCGCCTCCGGGGCCGATCCGATCGCCTACGCGCTGTGCCGGCCGCCCGGGCACCACGCCGGACGCGATGCGTTCGGCGGATCCTGCTACCTGAACAACGCGGCCATCGCCGCCGAGGCGCTGCGCGCCGCCGGGCACGAGCGGGTCGCGGTCATCGATCTCGACGCCCACCACGGCAACGGCACGCAGGCGCTGTTCTACGGGCGCGGAGATGTGCTGTACGGCTCGGTGCACGTGGATCCCGGGTCCGGGTGGTTCCCGCACTTCGTCGGGTTCGCCGAGGAGACCGGCCGGGGCGAGGGGGTGGGTGCCAACGCCAACCTGCCGCTCGCCCCCGGCACCGGTGATGACGGCTGGCTCGACGCCGTGGCCGGACTCGCCGACGCCGCCAGGCGCCACCGGGCCACGGCGCTGGTCGTCTCGCTCGGGGTCGACGCCGCGGTCGACGACCCGGAGAGCCCCCTGGCGGTCACCCGGGCCGGCTACCGGGAAGCCGGACGCCGGCTCGGAGCTCTTGGCCTGCCCACGGTGGCGGTCCAGGAGGGCGGATACCACCTGCCCACCCTCGGCGACCTGGTCGTCGCGGGGCTCGCGGGCCTGGCCGAGGGGCATGCCGATACGGTCGGAGGGTGACCGGGAGCAACTCGGCGGAGCCCGCCGTCGAGGTCAGCGGCCTGACCAAGCGCTTCGGCGCTGTGCTCGCCGTCGACGACCTGACCTTCAGCGTCGGCCCCGGCCGGGTGACCGGGTTCCTCGGCCCCAACGGGGCCGGCAAGACCACGACGCTGCGCTGCCTGCTCGGTCTCGCGTCGCCCACCGCGGGGACCGCGACGATTCGCGGCGTCCCGTACGCGCACCTGGCGGCGCCGATGCGGACCGTCGGCGCGTCGCTGGAGCCGGGCTTCCACCCGGGTCGCACGGCGCGCGCCCATCTGCGGGTGGTCTGCCTTGAGGCCGGCCTGCCGCGGGCGCGGGCCGACGAGGCGCTCGCCCTGGTCGGTTTGGAGGACGCGGCGGACCGCCGGCTGCTGGGCTTCTCGATGGGCATGCGGCAGCGCCTTGCGCTCGCCGAGACCCTGCTGGGCGAGCCCGATGTGCTGGTGCTCGACGAGCCCGCCAACGGCCTCGACCCCGAGGGCATCGCCTGGCTGCGCGCGGCGCTGCGCCACCACGCCGCCCAGGGGCGCACCGTCCTGGTCTCCAGCCACGTGCTCAGCGAGGTCGAGCAGACCGTCGACGACGTCGTCATCATCGACCGCGGCCGGCTGGTGCGAGCCTGCCCGCTCGCCCAGCTGGCCGCCGAGGCCGCCGTTGTCGTCGAGTCCCCCGAGGCCGGGCGGCTCGCCGAGGCGCTGCGCGCCGTCGGCGTGGCGTCCACCCAGACCGGGCCGGACACCCTCACCGTGCCCCGCGGCGATCCGGCGCAGGTCGGACACCTCGCCTTCGCCGCCGGCATCGAGCTGCACGGGCTGCGGCGCGAGGCCGACGACCTGGAGAAGGTCTTCCTGCGCCTCACCGGCGCCGACCAGGAGCGTCCGGCGTGAGCGGCCAGATCCGGGCCGAGCTGGCCAAGATCCGCAGCACCCGCACCTGGATCGTGCTGCTCGCCGTCATGCTCGGCTACGTCCTGCTCAACACCATCGTCCTGCTCGTGATCGACCTTCTCCCCCAGGACGGCGGCGGCGAGGATGTCCCCGGGGTGCCGACCATCGCCAACGAGCAGGGCGTCCGCAACGTCTGGGCCTCCGCGGGCGGCGGGTACGTCATCACGTTGATCCTCGGTTTGCTCGTGATCACCACCGAGTACCGCCACCGGACCCTGACGTCGACCTTCCTGGCCCAGCCGCGGCGGCTGCGGGTCGTCGCGGCCAAGCTGGCCGCGGCGGCGGCCGCCTCGTTCGCGTTCGCCGTCGTGACCTGCGTCGCCGTGGCCGCCGTCGCCGTGCCCGTCCTCGCCGCGCGCGACGCGTACGCGCTTCCGGCCGCCGACATCGCGGCAATCCTCGCTGGCGGCGTCTTGGGCTCGACGCTCTTCGGGGTGCTCGGCGTCGCGGTCGGGACCCTCGTCCGCAACCAGGTCGCTGCGATCGTGGGCGGCCTGGTGTGGCTGCTGCTCGGCGAGGCGCTGCTCATCGCGTTCCTGCCGTCGGTCGGCAAGTGGCTTCCCGGCGGGGCCGCCAACTCGCTCGTCCAGGCCACCTCGTTCCAGGGCGAGGCGCTGCTCAGCCCCGGGGTCGCCGCGGTGGTGCTGCTCGGCTACACGGCGGTCCTGGTGGGCATCGCCGCGGCGACGACCCTGCGGCGCGACGTCACCTGACGCCCCCGTGTCAGCCCCCTCGTCCGAGGGCGGCAGGATTCCGGCATGGACTTCGCGATCCCCGAAGAGCTGCAGGCCCTGCGCGCCTCGTTCCGGTCGTTCCTCGACCGCGAGATCCGCCCCCTCGAGGAGGGCCTGCTCGAGGAGTTCTGGTCCGGGACGCCCGACCACGGGCGCCGCTACGAGGCTGCCCAGGAGGCCAAGCGCCGCTCGGTCGCCCAGGGGTTCTACGCGCCCTACATGCCCGAGTCGGTCGGCGGCGAGGGGCTGTCCGCACTCGGCACCGCGCTGCTCGTCGAGGACGCCGCGCGCTCGGGGCTGCGGATGGCCATGGTGGCGATCGCGCCGCCCAACCCGTCCGGGCCGTCCACGATGCTGCTCGACCTGCCCGAGCACCTCTGGGACGCCTATCTGCGGCCGGTCGTCCGCGGCGAGAAGTCGATGTGCTTCGCGCTCACCGAGCCGGAGGCCGGCAGCGACGCGCAGGCGATCCGCACCCGGGCCCGCCGCGAGGGCGACGAGTGGGTCATCGACGGCCACAAGCACTACATCACCAACGCCGAGCACGCCGACTTCGCGGTGGTCTTCGCGGTGACCGACCCGCAGAAGCGCGCCGCGGGCGGGATCACCGCCTTCGTCGTCCCGCGCGAGCAGTTCCGCTCCGGCAAGACCCAGTGGACCATCGCCGACACCCACCCGGCCGAGATCTTCCTCGAGGGCGCCCGGGTCCCCGCCGACCACGTGATCGGCGAGGTCGGGCTCGGCTTCTTCGCCGCCATGCGCTTCCTCAACGCGGGGCGGGCCTACATCGCCGCGCAGTGCCTGGGCCTGGCCGAGTTCGCCCTCGATGCCGCGATCGGGCACGCCAACGCGCGCACCGCGTTCGGCAAGCCGCTCGGCAAGCAGCAGGGGGTGTCCTTCCCGCTCGCCCAGAGCAAGGTCGACATCGAGGCGATGCGGTGGCTGACGTACCAGCTGGCCTGGCAGGTCGACACGACCGACGCCTCCCAGGCCGGTGCGCTCATGCTCGACTCGAGCATCGTGAAGTACCACAACACCGAGCGCGCCTACGCCGTCGCCGACCGCTGCCTGCAGGTCTTCGGCGGCATGGGCCTGCTCCGGGAGGGCCCGGTCGAGCGGGTGCTCCGCCACCTGCGGATGCTGCGCGTGGTCGAGGGCGCCAGCGAGGTGCAGCTGCTCGTGGTCAGCCGCGCCATGGGGCTGTAGCCGCCGCCGAGCCGCCCGACGACGGCGAGGCGGCGACCGTTAGGCTTGCCCCCCGCAGCCAGCCGGACGAGAGCAGGAGGCGGACGCCGCCGTGTCGCAGACAGCCGAGGGCCCATCCAGCCAGCCGCCGACGGGAGGCTTCGGCCCGAACGAATGGCTCGTCGACGAGCTGTACGAGCAGTACCTCCGGGACCCGGACACCGTCGACCGCGCGTGGTGGGACTTCTTCACCGACTACACACCGCACGACCCCTCGGTGCCCGCGCCCGCCGGCGCCGCGACCCCGTCTGCGCCGCCGGAGACCGTCCCGGCGCCGATCCCGGCGCCTGCGGCCCCCGCAGCCCCGCAAGCCCCCACGGCGGCAGCACCCACCGCGCCCCCCGCACCCAGCGCACCGCCCGAGGCGACCGTGCTGCGCGGCCCCGCCGCCCGCGTCGTGGCGAACATGGAGGCCTCGCTCGGCGTCCCCACCGCGACCAGCGTCCGGGCGGTGCCGGCCAAGCTGCTCATCGACAACCGGGTCGTCATCAACAACTTCCTGGCCCGCAGCCGCGGCGGCAAGGTCTCCTTCACCCACCTCATTGGCTGGGCGGTGGTCCGCGCCCTGCACGACGTGCCGGCGATGAACGCCTCCTACGCCGAGTCCGACGGCAAGCCCGCGGTGGTCACCCCCGCGCACATCAACCTCGGCCTCGCCATCGACCTGGCCAAGCCCGACGGCAGCCGGCAGCTACTGGTGCCCTCGATCAAGGGCGCCGAGGCGATGGACTTCGCGCTGTTCTGGGCGACGTACGAGGACCTCATCCGCAAGGCGCGCAGCGGCAAGCTCGGCGTCGACGACTTCGCCGGCACGACCATCAGCCTGACCAACCCGGGCACCATCGGCACCGTCCACTCAGTCCCCAGGCTCATGCAGGGCCAGGGCACGATCGTCGGCGTCGGCGCCATGGAGTACCCCGCCGAGTGGCAGGGCGCCTCGCCGGAGACGTTGTCCCGCAACGCGATCAGCAAGATCCTCACGCTGACCTCGACGTACGACCACCGGATCATCCAGGGCGCGCAGTCCGGCGACTTCCTGCGCCGCATCCACGCCCTGCTGCTCGGTGAAGACGGCTTCTACGACAGCGTCTTCGCCTCGCTGCGCATCCCGTACGAGCCGGTCCGCTGGGAGCAGGACATCTCGGCCTCGCACGAGGACGACATCAACAAGACCGCCCGGGTGCAGGAGCTCATCCACGCCTACCGGGTGCGCGGCCACCTGATGGCCGACACCGACCCGCTGGAGTACCGCCAGCGCCGCCACCCCGACCTCGACGTGGTCAGCCACGGCCTGACCCTGTGGGACCTCGACCGCGAGTTCGCCACCGGCGGCTTCGGCGGCCAGCCGATCGCCCCGCTGCGCGAAATCCTCGGCATCCTGCGCGACTCGTACTGCCGCACCATCGGCATCGAGTACATGCACATCCAAGATCCCGACCAGCGGGCCTGGATCCAGGACCGGATGGAGCGGCCGCAGGCCAAGACCGACCGCCAGGAGCAGTTGCGCATCCTGCGCCGGCTGAACGCCGCCGAGGCGTTCGAGAACTTCCTGCAGACCAAGTTCGTCGGGCAGAAGCGCTTCTCTCTTGAGGGCGGCGAGTCGGTCATCCCGCTCCTCGACGCCGTCCTGCAGGCCGCCGCCGAGGAGGGCCTCGTCGAGGTCTGCATCGGCATGCCGCACCGCGGCCGGCTCAATGTGCTGGCCAACATCGTCGGCAAGTCCTACGGCCAGATCTTCCGGGAGTTCGAGGGCAACGTGGACCCGGGCAGCGCGCACGGGTCGGGCGACGTGAAGTACCACCTCGGCGCCAACGGCACCTTCCGCGCCGAGGGGGGCCAGACCATCGACGTCGAACTGGTCTGCAACCCCAGCCACCTCGAGGCGGTCAACCCGGTCCTGGAGGGCGTGGTGCGGGCCAAGCAGGACGTGCTCAACCGCGGCGAGGAGTTCCCCGTCCTGCCCGTGCTCATGCACGGCGACGCGGCCTTCGCCGGGCAGGGCGTGGTGGCCGAGACCCTTGAGCTGTCGCAACTGCAGGGCTACCGCACCGGCGGCACGGTGCACGTCATCGTCAACAACCAGGTCGGCTTCACCACGTCGCCGAAGTACAGCCGCTCCTCGACGTACGCCACTGACGTCGCGCGCACCGTGCAGGCGCCGATCTTCCACGTCAACGGCGACGACCCGGAGGCGTGCGCCCGCGTGGCGCGGCTGGCCTTCGAGTTCCGGCAGGCGTTCCACAAGGACGTCGTCGTCGACATGGTCTGCTACCGCCGCCGCGGCCACAACGAGGCCGACGACCCCTCGCTGACTCAGCCGATGATGTACGACGTGATCGACGCCAAGCGCTCGATCCGCAAGCAGTACACCGAGGCGCTCATCGGCCGCTCCGACATCTCCGTCGAGGAGGCCGAGTCAGCGCTGCGCGACTACCAGGAGCAGCTCGAGCGGGTCTTCCGCGAGACCCGTGAGGGCGCGGAGGGCGAGTCCTCCGAGGTGGAGCGCGAGGGCCAGCAGGCGCTGGCGCCGCAGCGGCCGTCGTACGAGGTGCCGACCGCGATCTCACCCGACGTCGTGCGCCGGGTCGTCGACACCCAGCTGACGATGCCCGAGGGGTTCGCGGTCCACCCGCGCCTGGCCCCTCAGCTGCAGCGGCGCGCCCAGATGGTCGAGCAGGACGCCATCGACTGGGGCATGGGCGAGGCCCTGGCGATCGGGTCGCTGCTCACCGAAGGCACCCCGGTCCGGCTGGCCGGCCAGGACTCGCGCCGCGGCACGTTCGGCCACCGCCACATCGTCATCGTCGACCGCCAGACCGGCTGGCAGTTCAAGCCCCTCAAGCGCTGCTACGACAACGGCGGCAAGCTCTACGTCTACGACTCGCCGCTGTCGGAGTTCGCCGCCCTCGGCTTCGAGTACGGCTACTCGGTGGCCCGCCCCGAGGCGCTCGTGATCTGGGAGGCGCAGTTCGGCGACTTCGTCAACGGCGCCCAGACGATCATCGACGAGTTCATCTCCTCGGGTGAGCAGAAGTGGGGCCAGAAGAGCGGCGTTACCCTGCTGCTGCCGCACGGCTTCGAGGGCCAGGGCCCCGACCACTCCTCGGCGCGTATCGAGCGCTTCCTGCAGCTGTGCGCCCAGGACAACATGACCGTCGCCGTGCCGTCGACGCCCGCGTCGTACTTCCACCTGCTGCGCTGGCAGGTGCACTCGCAGCTCAACCGGCCGCTGGTGGTCTTCACCCCGAAGTCCATGCTGCGGTTGAAGGCCGCCGCGTCGGCCACCGCGGACTTCACGAGCGGGCACTTCCGCCCGACCCTGGCGGACACCGCGGCAGACCCGGCGCAGGTGCGCACCGTGCTGATCTGCAGCGGCAAGGTCTACTACGACCTGCTCGCCGAGCGGGAGCGATCCGGCCGCCACGACGTCGCGATC
>Ga0114939_10000689_pt1 | contig 27972 bp, 27 predicted proteins | sample AshMeaCrysSpring_FD_87196 | JGI IMG/M metagenome (GOLD analysis project Ga0114939, IMG submission 87196) | Groundwater microbial communities from Big Spring, Nevada to study Microbial Dark Matter (Phase II) - Ash Meadows Crystal Spring | ecosystem: Environmental > Aquatic > Deep subsurface >...
CGCTGGTCCGTTCTTGCAATTTTCGTACGCTATTTGCAGATCACGCACTTCGGTTTCGTTGAGTTGAAATTGTCGTTTTGCCACCCATCTATTGTGGCTCATTTAATATATTTGTCTATTAGAATTGGGCTTGACGATTGTTTTTAATTGCTTGTTGAATTCACCGCGAGGGAGAAGGATGCGCCGTTGGCATCCCTGGCAGATCAAGCCGATATCAGCGCCTAGCCGGACAACTTCCCACTCGAAACTGCCACAAGGATGCTTTTTTCTTAGCCGGACGATGTCCCCCAAATGAATCTCGATATACATAACGAGGCGCATTATAGCATGCAATCGAAAGATTTCGTCCTTCTGACAAATATGTTTAGTTTTGGCGGGGATGGATGGAGTCCTTGGGCCGGTCCGGCGGTATTGAGTGAGATAGAATCGGGATTGGCAAAATAACGCGGATGAACCATAATGGAAGCATGCGTGAATGGGGTTTTAGAGACGAAATTGATTTGGAAGAGATCAACGTCCCACGCGCGGCATTACAGCTTGCTCGTGCGATCACTTATCCTGCCCTGGATATCGGCGCCTATATGGTTACGCTGTATGAGTTGTCCGAGCTTGCCGCCGATCACATTTCACCGGATCGCTCTGTCTCCGCTCAGGCCGATCGATTAATGTCGATTTTCGTCGAACAATTCGGCTTTCGAGGCAATGTTTCTGATTACGCCGATCCGCGCAACAGCTTTTTGAATGAAGTTATTGACCGGCGATTAGGAATTCCGATTTCGCTTTCCGTCCTGTTTGTCGACATCGCCAATCGCCTTGGACTGCCGGCTTATGGAATCAGTCTGCCGGGTCATTTTATCGCCGGTATCAGGGATCGCGACGCGTCTACCTGGTATGACCCATTCCACGATGGACGCCGTTTGAGCCTGGATGACTGTGCTCAACTGGTGTTCTTATCGACTGGATATGAAGGCCCGCTGGAAGCCAGCTGGTTTTCGCCGGCTTCTCCGCGCGAGGTTCTGGTGAGGATGCTCAATAATCTGCGCATCATTTATGTCTCTCAGGCTGAATGGTCCGATGCCGTGAAGTCTATTCAACTTCTACGGCAATTACAGCCGGAGACGGCCGAGCATCTGCGCGATTTGGGACTTGTCTACTACCATCAAGGACGATTATCGCTTGCAGCGCATTATCTTGATACTTATCTTCGTCGCCAGCCCCAAGCGGTCGATTTGCAGGTGATACGAGACGGGATGGAGAAAATTCTTGAAGAGTGGGTCCCAAAGAATTAGACCATTTGGACCTAACGATTAGCCATGCTAGACCCAATCAGCCAATTGCCGTCACGCATAATCCATTATTTCCAGGCCTCTCGTTGGCGAATGATTGCTTTGATCGTGGGCTTGCTTGGAATGCTGGCCTTGATGATCTTCGTCCTAGGCTGGTTAAACAGCCGTAATCGTCTGTTGCCGGTTTTGAATTGGCTCAATCTGCTGCTGATCCCGCTGGTCCTGGTTATTGCGGCCACGTGGCTAGCCCATGTCTGGCGTCGCACCCGGCTTCACATCGCGTTGATCCAGGACAACCGGACGATGATCGAATCATACTTTGATCGCCTCAGCGATTTATTGCTCAACCGTGATCTCCGGCAGGTGGGGCCGCACGATGAAGTGGCTCATGTTGCCCGTGCGCATACCCTGACGGTTCTTCGAAAACTCGATGGTGAGAATTGCGGACAGGTTATCAGATTTCTTTATGAAGCTTCCCTCCTGGGTGCTGAAAGCCCAGTCGTCGATCTACAGGGTGCCGAGCTTGTCGGATTGGATCTAACCCGCGTTCAGATGACCGGCCTTAATCTTCGCAACGTGGATATGCGGAATGCCCGTCTGGAAAACTGCTCGATGACGGCTTCTGACTTACGCGGTGCCATCCTGGAATGTGCCAAACTCTCCCAAGCTGACCTGAGTGAGTCCTATCTTCGCGGTGCGTTGTTGGCCGGATCCACGCTCGCCGGGGCGAATCTGAAAGGCGCAATTCTGACCAAAGCCGACTTTACCGGTGCCGATATGCGCGGCGCGGATTTACGGGAAGCCAATCTGGCGGGAGCGACGTTATCCGGTGCTGATCTGTCCGCGGCAAACCTCAAGGGCGCCAAGCTAACCGGGGCTAATTTGAGCGGCGCGATCCTGGATGAGGCCGACATCAGCCTGGCCATCTTAACCAGGGCCAACCTGGTATCGGCAATCGCCCATTCCGTCGATTTAAGTGGCACGAATTTGACCGGAGCCGACCTGAGCAACGGCGTATTTGAAAACGCGATCATGGGTGGGGCTATTCTGAGCGAAACCATTCTGACGGAAGCCAATCTTCAGGGGGCAAATCTAAACCTGGCTAATTTGCGCGGCGCGATGATGAACCAGTCGACCTTGGTCGGCGCCAGTCTGCGCGATGCCATTATGGGGAGGGTTGCCTTGAGTGGCGCGGATCTGTCCGGTTGTGAACTGACTCGGGCCAATCTGAGCCTGGCTAACCTGAGTCGGGCGATCCTGAATCGGGCTAATCTCGAAGAAGCTGGTTTAAGCGGTGCTGACCTGAGATCGGCGCAACTCCGCGGTGCTTCGCTGCGGGGCGCCATTTTGCGTGGTGCTATCATGAGCGACGCTGACTTAAGTAAGGCTGATTTGACCAAGGCTAATCTGCGTTGGGCCAACCTTAACAATGCTAACTTGACCGGAGCAGATCTGACCGAGGTTGACCTGACGGATGCCGAGGTGTCACCGCAGGCTCTTGCCAAGGTTCGCGCCATGAGCAAACCTTCGCGGATCGATGGAACGCGACAGGAGTCGACGCCTCTGGCTGTCGATGCACCGGTTAATACCGGGCCTTTCCCACCCGAGCCGACGCCTCGATACCGGCGTCCGGTAATCGAAAAACAGACTGGAGAAATAGAGCTGCCGAAAGAGACGCCGGGTGATGCGACCAAGACGGCGTCTTAACCGTCTCAGTTCCACTCAAGTCGGCCGCGCAGCTCCCAATAGACGTCAGCCGGTTCCTTCAGGTGAAGCAGACGCGCCAGTTGATTGGAATTTAAATCGATATGCCCGGCTTGCAGATTCGAGCGTAAATGCTCGACCCGCGCTGCGCCGCTCAGGACGATATCGGCCCAGGGTTGAGCCATGGCCGCGGCCATGGCGAGGGCGTCAACCGTCGTTTCCAGTTCTGTCGCCATCTCGACCAATAACCCATAGGCATCCCGGAAGCTCGGGTCTTGATTACGGGTCGTTAATCGTCCGTTGGCCAGCACCTCTTTCAAAATCACCCCCATCCCCGACTGATGGGCTTCTTTCAGCGCCGGACCAACCTCTTGGGCTAGTATATTCCAGGTCGCCTGGACCGAACCGAAGAGGGGAACGCCATCCGGTTGGGTGGTCAATGCCCGGCGAAGTGTCTCGGCTTGTTTCGGGCCGCTGAGGGACAAGCCGATGGTCAAACCGTCTCGACGCAGATCGGCCAGGGCATCAAGTACCGGCAGATTGTCCAGTACCCCGCTTTCGAGGGTGGCCGAATGTATTTGATAGAGATTCAAATACTTGCCAAGGAGTTCGCGACTCTCGCGGATTTGGCGATTTAAAACCGGCAACCTGTGGTCTTTGATTTCATGTTTATCGGCCTCGACTTGCCAGTCGGCCGTGTAGATGTAACCCCACTTCGAGCCGATCGCCACATCGGTTGGCGAGATTTGCCGGGATGCCAACCAACTGCCCAGAAATGCCTCTGCCCGGCCATACGATCGGGCGGCGTCGTAATAGCGGACACCGGTGCTCCAGGCCGCGTCCAACACATCATGAGCGTGCCTTTCCATGGCGTCGATATCGTAATCATGCGCCAAATCCTCGGCATGCCCCAGATTGATATATCCGGGCCGGCCGAGCGCCGCCATCCCCAAGCCGATAGGTGTGACCAATAGTCCGGAGTTACCGAATTGCTTACGGTTCATGTTACCCCCTTTTTTCTAAGACAGTATACTTGGATTTATTCGTGACCGGCAAGCCGCCTGTTATGTGTTGATGCTCCATGATCAAATCCGTCACTGGAAAAGTTAGCTTCGTTCTTATCCTGGCCTTCAGTTGCTTTTTCGCTCTTGGAATCGTCACCGGGCTTTTAGGCGTCGCCTGGCCATCAATCCGGGCAACCTTTACTTTGCCACTCGACGCTCTCGTAGCGCTCCTGGCAAGTAGTACGCTCGGTTTTTTCCTGGGGAGCGTACTGGCCGGACAATTGATGCTGCGCTCCGGCGTGGCGACAACGCTCATGGTGACAAACCTTTTAGCCGCTGCCGGTCTGTTCGGCTATGTCGTGTCGCCGGGCTGGTGGGTGATGGTTGCGCTTGGAATCCTTACCGGATGGGCCTCAGGCACCATTGATACCGGTTTGAACATCTATATCGCTGCTAACCACGGTGTCGCCGTCATGAACTGGATGCATGCCTGTTTTGGCGTCGGGGCGACGGTCGGTCCTCTATTGATGACGACAATCCTGGCTGCCGGCCTTACGTGGCGTATTGGCTATGTGGTTGCCGCCTTGGTGCATTTAACGCTTGGTTTGTTATACCTGGCTGCGCGAGATCGGGTGGCGATAAAGCCTATTGCTGTTCCGCCGACATCTTCCACAAGCGTGTCGCAGAAGCCTCCGAAACCCATACAGACCTTAAAGCTGCCCATCGTGTTGTTGAGTGTTCTGTTGTTCTTGCTGTATACCGGCGTGGAAAGCACTACTGGGCAATGGACTTTTACGCTCTTCACCGAATCCCGTTCTGTATCTTCCTACGCGGCCGGCGTGATGACAAGCCTGTTTTGGGCCATGCTGACGCTAGGACGAATCGTTCTCGGCGCGACAGCCGATCGGGTTGGCGTCGAGCGACTGTTGCGGCTGAGCATGATCGGCGTGATGATCGCTGCAATCCTGTTTATTTTCAAAAATGTAGTTATTGGCTTCATCGCTGTCGCCCTCATGGGATTTTCTCTTTCGGCAATATTTCCGACATTGACGGCCGACACGCCAAAACGGGTTGGATTGCGTCATGCGCCAAATACGATTGGGCTACAAACCGGCTCGGCCAGTGTTGGCTTCGCCATCCTCCCCGGCTTAGCCGGAATCCTGGCCCAACGGTTGGGCTTGGAAACACTGGGACCATTTTTGATTGCTGCATCCTTTTTGATGTTCCTGACCAATGAATTCGTGGTCCAGGTCATGAAACGAAATCGAGCCAGCGAATCAGGGATCATTCCTAATCCCCTGGGCGATTAATTGTGGGAAGTTGTCGGCTGGATTCAGCCGGGATCGTGGCTAATTAGTGTGATGATCGCTAGATGTATCGGAGGTCAGCGAGTTGCCGTCCATCCATGCCTTCAGGCGTTTTGCCAACAGACCGTACCCTGTGTGGCGTATGACCAACGGTAAGCCCAGGTAATCCGCTATTTCTCCGGCCTTGATTGTCAATGCGGGGTCTTCACTTTGTGATAAATACACCAGTCGGCGATAATGGCGAAAATAATCTTCCTTTAGTTGGGGATAGCGATCCAATCCGAGTCCACGCCAGATCGTACCCTGGAAGCCACGCACAAGAAAGTCCGTCAGAAAAAACGTGCCCGGTTCCTCGGCCATCCACTCGTCGAACAAAGCTCCGCCATACATCTCGTAGCAGTGTGGGCCTTCTATGCGATCCAATCCAACCTGGGCCAACAGGGCATCCAACGCGCCGCGCGACCCACAGTCGCCAAAGACGACTAACACGTGATGATAGCGCGACCGGATCGCTTTAAGTTTGGCCGCCACATCCGGAGCGATGCGATCCGGATGCATGTGATCGATGGCGGGGATGCCGTAAATATCGACCGCCCAGCCATTCTGGTCGATGATCGCCAGCACTTCGCGAGCAAGCGCGCCGCAGATGATGAAAGCTACGGGGGAGGCCTCTCGTTTGCGGGAACTCATCGTTTGGCCGTCGATTGTGACCTTTGCCCATGAGCCTGTCGTCTCTGAATGATCAAGGTCAGTTGGGAAGTTAATTCAATATCATGGTTTACCAGGTCTTGAGCGAGGTATCTCAGAGTGATACGACTGTTATCCTCGTCATAGGCTGCCCGTTGCCAGTCGCCCGGACCGAGTCGCCTTAACAAGTCGAGCGTATCTGCCCGTGCTCTCCGGAAATCTTCCACAGACCCTTGACGATGGAGCAACGCATCGTCTTGTGGCCAAGCGCCGGCCGTTCGGTGAATCCTTGGTTCATCCACATTCAAAACGAAATTAAACAGCGCTTGATTGGTTTGCTCCCAATCAATCAGGCGGTTGATGATTTCTTGGCATGACCATCCACTCGCATCACTGCGCCATAACAAGACTTCAGAATCCATAGACGTTATCAATCGTTCGATATCGGACGGCGTGCTTGCCAGGGCTTGCAGAAGTACCTCACGTGTCGTCATGGAAAGGATCCGCACAGATAGGCCATGTCAAGATAGACGAGCCTAATCCAATGGATTCACACTCAGGTTATCAAACAACACCCGAACGCCGGAACCGCCGAGAGTTTGGACCAGTAGGCCGACATCCCCGGAACTGAAGGTGTTGTCGGTCACCCGGCCGACTTCGATGTCATTGACATAAAAAATTAGATTCCCCACTTCCGCGCGAACGCGCAGCCGGTTGGGAACATTCAAGCCCTTCTGCACGGCGGGTGACTCGAACCAGTGGTTGCCGATGATGGGCGCGTCTTCGGCCCCTTCCTGATACCGGCCGATCCACACATAGCCATCGGCCGATATCTTGAACAGGTAAAAATCACCGGATTCGGGGTTCGCCCTGAACAATAGGCCAAAGCCGTTATCCAGAGGGCCTTCGACCGCCGTCGCTTCCACTTCGTAGATGCCGTCGCTGAATTGTTCTCCGGGTGATGCCCACCGGCTGATGTCGTTTTGCAGTACCTTAAAGTCATAGACGCCGTCGACCACAGCACCGACGGAGTAAGCGTCTTCACCGCTGCTCCATGTTCCCGGACTATCGAAGGTCTCGATAAAAGGCAGATCGCTTGCGCCACCGCTACAGGCGATGATTTGAACCAGGATGGTAGCCGATAGCAAGAACTTGGCCAGCCTGATCAACCGGTGATAGCTCATTCGATTCCTCATTTTCCCTCGTTTCGCTTGGCATAGGACAAGCTTATGGTATACTTCGCCGTGCTGGGGCGCGTAGCTCAGTTGGTTAGAGCGCACGGTTCACATCCGTGAGGTCAGGGGTTCGAGTCCCTTCGCGCCCATAGTCAATTCCCTTAACGCTTTTTTTCATTATTCATGGCTTGATCGAGCGTCCTAACTACTGGGCGGCCGATCAATACCGATTGCCCTGGCAACCGGCAGGGCGATGATGATCCCGGAGTGGGGAGCGTTCAAATCGCCTAGGATTGATTCCGTAGCCTTAATGAGCCGGTCGACCATCTCCTCGCCTTCTACAACTGAAAACAACGTCCGGTGATGTTCTTCGCGTCCTTGAAGCAGGGCACGGATGCTTGGCATCAACGGCATGTCGTCGCGGTAGCCCTGTTTATAACGTAGGCGGCCGAGACCGGTGCTTTCCATGATCGTTATGCCGCCCACGCCTGTCGCTTCCCAGGCGTCACAGATATCTGTCGATTGCTCGACGTCATCTAAAACCAATAACACCAGGTAGTACATTCGACTAAACCTCTAACTCAACGATTCCCCACATCATATGATATGCTCGGTTTTGGACCGAGCATCATCTCGAGCATCATCTTTTTCTTCGGATGCTACTGGCTTATAGACAGCCCGAAGCATTACCGGAGTCATCAGGGTCGCTATGATAACCATGAAAACGATTTCTGAGAATGTCTCTTGCTGGATCAACGTTTGCGCCAGCGCCACGGCGGCCACGATCAACCCGACCTCGCCTCGAGATACCATACCGACGCCTAAACGCAAAGCATCTCGGCGATCAAAACCACCCAACATCGCGCCCAGCCCGCTGCCGGCGATTTTACTGATGATGGCTACCACGGTTAATGCCAACGTAAAATACCACGCCGGGCCACTGATCTCCCGCAGATCGGCGTGTAAGCCGATATTGACAAAAAAGACCGGCACGAAGAAGCCGAAAGCAAGCGTGCCGATGCCCGCCTCAATTTCATTGACCAAATTGGTACGGGCGAAAAACAGGCCTGCCAGAAAAGCTCCGGTGATCGTGGCCATACCCCCCAGGGTCTGCGACATCACGGCATAGAGCAAGATGACCACCAGGGTGAAGGCGACAATGCCGCGGCTGATTGGCAGGTTGCTAACGACTCGGGTTAACCGGGGAATAACGTAGAAACCCGCCGCCACAGCCAGGGCGAGAAAAACCACCATGCGAATCAAGACCATCAGGATGCCGCCGGTGGTGGTGGTTTCGCTGCCCAAAACAACAGCCGCAACTGACAGAAATAGGACTACAAGAATGTCATCGAATACGGCCGCCCCAAGTAAGCCAATACCAACACGACTCCGCAGGACACCGAGCTCCATGAGCGTTTGCGCCGAAATGCTGACACTGGTAGCTGACAGGGCGAGACCGATGAAAATCGCTTCCGTAATACCGATTCCAAATAGCCGAGCGGTTACAAACCCCGCCGCCAGGGGCAAAATAACGCCTAGGGTGCCGGCAATTGCCGAGACCTGCCCGGCTTTCAAAAGTTCGCGCAAGTCCAGCTCTAATCCCGCTAGGAACATAAGCAGCAAGACGCCCACTTCAGCCATGAGGGTGATCGACTCACTCAAGTGACTGTCTGCGGCAAAACGGGGCCATGCCCCCAACATATTGAGGACTGTTGGTCCCAGAATCAGGCCGGCCAGCAATTCCCCTAGAACGGAGGGTTGCCCCAGACGGATACTGATATAACCGCTGACTTTGGCCGCGGTGATGATCACCGTCAGCGCCAGGATGAAATTCAGAAAATCGATATTCATGAAATCAATGGTTTAGGACGCGCAAGGTGATTCGCCCTTCTCCCTGCCGTTCCATCTCGACCCAATCGCCGGATTGGATGTAGCGGCTAAGTTCTTGGTCGAAGCCATAGGCATAGGGAATGCCTTCCAGGGAGCAGGCCGGCGCGGTCTGTTGATCGATCTCGGTATTGATGATCGCCAAGGGGGCTTTGCCCCGGTAGAAAAGTTCCAGGAGAACATAAGGGGCGACGCTTGAACCCGTTCCCCGCGGAAAGATGGCGATCTTATTGGCCAGGCTTTCACCATTGGCCGGATGGTCTTCTTCTTCGATCACACCCGTCTCGCGATTAACATAACCAAGAAAGGTGATCGGGGCCTCGGTAACGAGTGCTTCACCAACAACCTTGAATACCGCTTGGGAGGGCAAGCCATAGCCAACACTGCTAAAACGATTGCCCGGTTGAGGCTGTGGTTTAGGCCGGGATAGGCTGTTTTTTTGGGGTGTTTTCGCTGGGGCTGTGGTTTTCGGGGTTTCCGCTCCGTCTTGAACGGCTGTCTTTTCGAGGTGAAGCTCCCCACACGCCAGGGCGATACAATCGCTCAAACGCATGACCGAGGTCGGGATGCCGTTTAGGCCTGATTTAATGTAATGTTCCGCTTTCATCGAATTCGTCAGAACGTGGCGAACCCAGCGCTGATCATAAGCTACAACTTCGGGGCACGTATTTTCCAGGAGTAATGCGCCGCTTTGGCGAATGATCGCGGCGATGCCCGTTTTCTCGGCGATTGCCTTGGAAGTTGCTGATGTGAACACCCATAAAGGCGGAGGCGCGCCCGGTTCAACCGGATCAGCCGTTACGTTTCGCCCCTTCAACAACACGGCAATGGCCCTTAACTCACTGACCGAGGCTTGCGGGCAACCGAGCACAACCAAGGAGACCGCCTCACGCGGTTTAAGCTCGTCGTAACGTCGCGCCAATTCATCAGTCCCGAAGACCAGATGGTCCAAATATTCTCCGTCCACGGCATCCCGGCTGTCCTGAAGGTAAAGCAGCGGGCAGCCATAATTCGCCGCGGCCGCGCTCAGAGCCTTCCGCTGGTCATGGCTCAAGTCATGTGGTATTCCGATGATGGCGGGGATCGGTCCGAACGGCATGTGCCAGTGGGGCCGCCGTTGCTTGCCGATCCAATCACCCAAAATTGAGAAATCCGACGGATCGTCCAAAGGTGTTGTGACGGTGACGAGAAGATTTGGTCGGCGGGGGGCGTCTTGTAATAGGCCGTAGTCCGGGGCATAGCCGGTCAGAGCGCAAGCCAGGGCTGAAAGCCCCGATTCGCGGTTCGTTCGCAGAGCGCCGTAGGAGTTGGTGAAGCAGATGGCGTTTGATTCCGCCCACGCGGCCGGGAGTGGCACTTGACCGGCCGGCATGATGCCTTCCCATTCATAGGGCACGCAGGATTGGATGGTCTGTACTCCGAGCCGGGCATAGGATCGGATAATTTCCTGATGTTGTGCCAGAAATTCCGGCTCGGCGATGCGCATGGCAAGAAATTGGGCCTCGTCACAGCCGGCTGAATTGAGGGTCGTGGGCACGGCGACACCCATGCCTGGGGCTTCGGCCAGGCGGGCTAAAAACAGTCGCAAGCCCAATCCGCCGGTCAGTGGAGATACACCTGAAAGATGGGCGCTATGGATTTTGACGAACCGATCGGCTCCGGCCATTGCGGCCAGATCAAGCAGAAGACGCATGCCCATTTGTCGGGCACGGCCGCGCTCACCAGCCAGCATCGCCCGTTGTTCATCGTTTAAATTTGGTAATGGATTCATGGTTCCTCGACCGGTATTGATCCGCCCTCCGCCCGAATGATCTCGACCGGAATGCCTGTTGATTGTCGAATAGAGCGGGCAAAGCGCTCGATTTCATCATCGCCGAATATGTTGGCGGTCGTAAAGCGAGGGGCACCTAACATGAGGACAGCCGCCTGGGTTGTGGCCGCGTATTGGCTGATCTCCTCTCGAGCATAACCTTCTCTGATCACGATCTCCGCAGTTAAATTCGCCGCTTTTGCCCGCCGTTCGGCGATGCGCAAGAGCGTTTTGCCCATCCACAACAGTTCGTCGCGCAGGGCGGGGCGCATCATGTCATCCAGATCGCCGTAGCCCCCCGTGTCGATCACATATAAAAACACCAACGCCTGGCCGGTTTTTTTGGCCCGTTCGATCGCCGCAAACTCCACCGCGCGGCTACCGACGCCGCCCCGTGTCGCGCAGATAATGCTATGCATGAGACTCGTCTCGCGTCTTTGCCGGATGAGGCGACAATGTCTGCTCAGTGATGAGTTCCAGGGCTGCCATTTGTTGATTGGCTCGGCGAACCAGTTCATCATAGACTTCATCAGTGATGAAGCCTCGACTGGCAGCATCGCTGATGGCACTGCGTTCGGCTTTTAGCACATCAGCCCGAGCTTGAAGGTACATTTCGCGCTCAAGCTCCGGATAGGCCTCCAGGTGTTTCCCGAGTCGCCGCGTCGCATCATTCAGTTCGTCGTCATAAACCGATCGCATCGCTTCCCAGATCTCCCGGTACAGGATGCCTTCATCCCGCAATCGGTCCAGTTCCCGCCGGCCGGCGCGTTTGGCATAGGCCATAGCCTGGCGACGTTGGTTTTCGAGAGTATGTTCGGAACGTAAGGCGAGACCCAGGCGTTCGATCAACCGCTCAATCGACAAACCTTGAAACAAGATCGTGAACAATACGACGCCGAACGTCATCACGCGCAATTCCTGGGCGATCGTCGATCCAAAGAGATTGTTGCCCAAGGTCAACACCAGAGCCAGACTGATGGCCCCGCGCAATCCGCCCCAAAACATGACGTGCTGGTAGGGCCTGGGAACCGCTCGACCATTGGAAACGAATTGGTTGTGTAATCCTGTGAAAGAGTATACGGTCATTGCCCGGCTCAAAAGCACGGCGAATACGGCTACGGCGATCGGGACCGCAAAAACGATTAATTGCGCAACCAGGATTTCCAAACCGATGAGCAGAAAAACCAGCGAGTTGGCCACAAAGGCCATGAATTCCCAGAAATTTTCCAGCGTCAGTTGGGTCGTAGGTGATGTATTTTGGCTGCCGATATTGCCAACCATGAGACCAGCGGCGACTACGGCCAGGATGCCACTCACATGAAGCCGCTCGCCGAGTACGTATGCGCCAAACGCCAGGGCGACGGTGGTCGCCGTCTCGATCAAATGGTCATCGACGTTTTTCAGGACGACGTAAGAGACGACGTAACCGAGAACAAGCCCGATCCCAAGCCCGCCCATCGAAACCCGGAAGAACTCCAGGATCGCCGTGGACAGGCTGAAATCCACTGCGTCGGTGCCGGACACGGCCGCGACGGTGGCTGCATTAAGCGCCAGACTAAAGATGACGATGGCAACGCCGTCATTGAGCAAGCTTTCCCCCTCCATCAGGATACTCAATCGCTTGCTGACACCCAATCTACGAAAGAAGGCGATTACAGCTACCGGATCCGTCGCCGAGATCAAAGCTCCAAACGCCAGAGCGCCTATGAGAGGGATATCCAAAAACTGGAAGACGAGTATCCCAACGATGAAAGTGCTCACCAAAGTCCCGCCGACAGCGAGAAACAGAACAAGCGGCAAATCCTCCCGCAACTCGCGCCACTTGATATGAAGCGTAGCCTCGAAGATAAGCGGCGGGACCAACACCGCCAGGATTAGCTCGCTACTGACATCCAGGCTGAGGACATTGGGGAAGAAGGACAGCACAAGCCCGACCAACACGAGGGCTACGGTATAGGGAAAGCGAACCCGACGGATGACGATGGCGACGATGGCGGCAATGGTCAACAGGAGAACAAACCCGATCTCTTGTTGAATGAGGCCGCCTTCCTGAACCGCGCTGAGAGTGGACTCCATTGATTATGCTTCTGCCTGGTCTCGATTGGCCATGATGAAGACGCGGACTTAACTCGCTGGGAGGTACTGTTTCAGGTCAACCGCGCCGTATTGGCCTCGTTCGTACTTCGTCCGATCAGCTCCCCAGGGGATGGTGCAGTCCAGCCCCATCTTGGCTGTCAAGCTCTTTTGACCGGATACGTGCGTGCCAGACGGGTCTAGTGAACTACCCGGCTGGTTGGCAAAGACAAAGAGATCTTGATCGGCTTGGAATCTCGTGGCCAGGGCCCATTCAACCTGCGCGGGATCATAAAGGTTCACGTCGGTGTCCACGATCCACACATGCTTCAATGAGCCATGCCCTTTGAAGGCGGCTTCGATCGCCAGGCGGCCGTCATCCGGTCCTTGTTTGTCGATCTGCACGACCGCGTGAAGCCAGGAAGTCCCGCCCGGTGTGATCGTTGCCCCCGTACAGCGCACAACCTTGTTCACCTCCGCAAAGATCGTCGGTTCCTTGGGCATTCCCATGAGCATTTTATGTTCCAGCCCTCCTGGCAACAGGGCATGATAGATGGGATCCCGGCGGTGGGTCATCAGGTCGATTTCGATGATCGGCTGCATTCGGGTGATGTCCATTGTTTCCGTGAGATCCATAAATGGCCCCTCGCTATGAAGGCGTTTGGTGATCCGGCCTTCGAGGACGATTTCGGCATCCGCCGGAACTTCCAGGTCATTGGTGAGGCATTTAACCAGCGGCGTTGGGGAGAGGGCGTGGGCAACGCTCAGTTCATCGACACCGGGTGGAGGCGACATCGAGGCCGCCAGGTGAACGCCCAGCGACACACCGATGCAGATGGCCACCGGCAAGTCCCCTTCCGTTTTTTGCATCGCTGTATAAGTGCCGCGATTCTCAACGATTCGCGCCGCGAAACGCTTTTCATCCAGCCGCAACAGGCGGTGATAGCACATATTCCGCCCCAGATCAGGATCTTTGATGATTACCACGTTGCTGGCGACGTAATAACCGGCATCCTCAGGTAGATGGAGCAGAATCGGCAGGTCGTTTAGGTTGATATCCTCGATCACAACCTCCTGGCATGGGGCTGTCGCCACTACGGGCGGTTCAATTGGATTAGCGATTGCCTGGGCCAAATGGTGCATCAATCCCGGCACAGGGACGTCCAGATCGATGCTGAAGTACTTTCTATCGGAGCACGGCCCGGCGCAAATGCGCCAGCCCGGATAGTTCTCGATATGGTTGAACAGGACCGGTCGACCCTCTAATGCATGGGCGACGTTAGCGGTTTCATAACGGGTGTTAACAGGGCGGTTGATGGTCACGAGATCGCCGCTCGCCTGAACCTTTTCAATGAATCGACGAAATTCCATGGCGTGTTATTCCTCTTCTCGAATTATACCGGAGGTGCGACCGAGGGACGATGGTAACCACATGACCCGGACCCTGTCACTCACCCCATCAGAGTCAATCTTTTAGGACGTGCGAACGCTGTTCGCCGGCTTCACCCCGGAATGCCGCTTCTGGTTTGGTTGCCAAGGTCCTTGGGCTAGCACATAATCAGGATGGTTTTTTGGATCATATGGGTATCATGAGATAACCGGCATGACGGATCGACTGAAGCATTGGTGGCTCCTGGGATTGTTCATTCTGCCGGCTTTGGCTTGCAATGCTTTTGCCGGGAGAGTCGACACGTCCCTCCCCCCACCGGCTACCCTCACCCCGAACGTCGCGATTGATGAGAATGAAACTACGCCGATTATCGCGCCGACTGTGACGTTGCCCGCCGATTCTAGCATCATGCCGTTACAGGGCACTATTCGAATTCTGGTCGATCTCAATATCCGCAGCGGTCCGGGAGTTCAATTCGACCGGGTCGGGTTTTTACCGCGCGATGAGATCGTTTCGATCTCCGGCCGTGACGAGGTTAGCGGATGGTGGCAGATTCAATGCCCCCCGTCCGTCGAAAGCGCCCAATGCTGGGTCTCGGGAGGGCCGCGTTATACGCAGATCGAAGCAATACAGCCGACACCTACGCCTTAATTGACGACGTCGGTTCAAAGAGAGTGCTCCCCCTGTCCTGCGAAACAGGGGGAGCTGCAGAGAGGGGATGTAGCCTGCGAACAAACGATTCGAAGCCCTAAGAGATCGGGCGCAATCAATCGTTTGTAAACGCTGATCGAACTGCGTTCCCGCCTCAGGTACGGCGCAAGAACGCTGGTACTTCAATATTGCCCGGCGCAAAGCGAACGGCCTGTGGCGGCGAGACGACCGCTTCTACATTCTCCGCCGGTTGTTCGGCTTTTCTAACTTGCCGGGCTGCTGTCTCAAAGAGACCACTATCGTGTAATTGCATCATCTGGCGGCGCATTTGGGCTCTTTCAAAGCGGGTAGCGATCACGGTAATGCGGATTTCATCGCCCATCGTCTCGTCGATCACCGCGCCGAAGATGACATTGGCATCCGGATGGGTCGTTTCCCGGATGACTTGCGCAGCTTGATTGACCTCGTAAAGGCTCAAGGTGGTGCCGCCGGTGATGTTGAACAAGACTCCTTGCGCTCCATCGATGGTCACGTCCAACAAGCGGGAACTAATCGCCTGCTCAGCGGCGATCCGCGCGCGATCTTCACCTGTGCCGCGTCCGACGGCCATCAGCGCCGCGCCACCTTCGGCCATGATCGTTTTGATATCGGCGAAATCGAGGTTGATGAGACCCGGCACCGTGATGAGTTCGGTAATGCCTTGAATGCCTTGTCTGAGCACATCATCCGCCAGCTGGAACGACTCCTGTAGTGACATCCGTTTGTCAGTGATATCCAACAGCCGGTCGTTGGGAATGATAATCAAGGTGTCAACCTGGTCTTGCAAAAGGTCGATGCCGTTTTCGGCCGCGGCGGCTCGCTTGCTGCCCTCAAAGTGAAACGGCCGGGTCACCACACCGATGGTCAGCGCGCCGACCTCTTGGGCGACACGGGCCACAACCGGCGCCGCGCCGGTTCCGGTCCCGCCGCCCATACCGGCGGTGACAAAAACGAGGTCTGAACCCTGCAGGACGGCATGTAGCTCATCCAGCGATTCATTGGCCGCTTTTTCGCCTTGATCCGGATAGCCACCGGCTCCCAGACCGCGGGTTAACTTGTCGCCGATGCGCACGCGAACCGGCGCATCGGAAAGCGACAGAGCCTGGTTGTCGGTATTGACCGCGATAAAATCGACGCCTTTTACACCCTCCGCGATCATCCGGTTGATGGCGTTGCTACCTGCGCCACCCACACCGACTACTCGGATACATGCTATGCCTTCGGGTTGTCCTGCTTGTTGCATTCTTCTTTCCTTCCCTTCCCCGGCATCGATAGGCGCTTGCTGTTTCCTGACGGTGTGTTTCGATTAGAACAATGTGGCTTTATTTCCCGGTCGGCCAATGTAGCTGCTGGCGAATTGCTCTAGTAGAGACTTTTCGACCAACCACTTGTTGCCGAATTTGATCGCCGGCAACTTACCATCTCGGATCAGGCGGCGCACCGATTCTGGGTGTATCGCTAAACGCTTGCTGACTTGATTGACATCGGCATAGTTTTCCAATAAATCATCTGTGCTCATGGTTATCCCCGCTGATCTCAGTTGACCCGCCTCGATCAGGCTGAGTCGTACTAATCGATACGATACACATTAGACTATGCGGGATAGTACAACATATTGCAACAATACAACAAATACCTGGCATAGTCAATACTTCAGCCGACGAGGACGTTTGTTCGAATTAATCTTTTTACATTGTTTCAAACCGGCGAAAAATGTTTACCGGACTTTATCAAAACGGTAACAAGCCGTTAAACCGTTGTTAACTTGCGGGGACTATTCTTTTTTACGAGGCAAGCGGTTCTGGAGCTTACAGGTACGGCAAGGCAGGTTGTCAATACCCAAAGGCTTCCAACTCTTCTAAGATTCTCTTCTCTGGCTGTTGGGGTCGGCACAAACCGGCCCCAATTGTCTTTTCCGGGGGAAGTCCAGTTCGCCGGTTTTTACTGCAAGAGCAGGCCACAGATCGACACCAACGAGGTGTTGGCGGTATCGGCCGGACAGTGCTGGTAAGCTACTTTGATTCCATCAGTCTCCCCAAGGATTCGTAACATCACGTAGAGTGGGGAGAAGCCACAGATGCGGTTCCGGTCCTCGATCGACGCGATTCGTCCGTAAAACGATGCTGCGTTTCCCTGAGCGATGATTTCCATGAGGGCGTTGTCTTCGGCCGTTAGCCTTGCCCGCCTTTCTGCATCCATATCGAATGGGTCGCCAAAATTTGGTCCTACATGAGCCAGATCAACCGAGGCCACGATCAAAGCCTGTCTTCCCGCAATTTCACCTTGAAGCACGTTTAGAAATCGGGACAAGGCCGGATCTTGTGATGGGTGGCTGTCATTAACGATATGATGGTGGAAGGAACCGATCAAGACCGGCACCATCGGCGGAGGCTTCTTTCCAAACTGATCATATACATAGTGCAGCCAAACGGCCGATAGTTCGATTGAGTGTTCTCCGCGATGGTTCAATTCCTCCGCGAAGGCGTTTTCCTCGCCAACGGCTGCGGCTAGCGCCTGGACAAGAGCCGGATCGGACGGCAGCAACCCGAAAGGCGTCGCGTAGGGCAGTTGGGTCAGGGTGATGCTTCCGGGGCGTCCGTTATGGTCGGTTCCGAGAATGATCACCAAATCGGCCGCCAGGATAGATGGAATAGCCCGCTGCCACACCTGGGCATAGACCGTGCCCCCGCGCGGATAGTCGATGTGGGGCGATATAATACCTCGGAATAGGCGATTGGCCTGGGGGGTAGATCCGTTACTGAATCCGAATCCTTGAAAGAGTGCATTGAGGTCCCCCGGTCGTTGGGGATAACTCCGATTCGCCAGAGCCGGCGGGCGAAAGGGTTGGGTCCGGTATTGCGCCAGCGCGGATTGGATCATGGCTTGAGAACGCGCGTTCTCCAATAAAAAGGCCGCATCCAGGGCGTCAATCGCGTCGTGCACGATCTCGGCCGGTACGTCTTCACCGGCATAAGCGGAAAATTCTTCGCGGATCGATTCGATCGTTCGCGTGCCGTCACAAAAATGAAGCAGTGGCGCAAGCGCGTGGGGAACCACCAATCGTTGCTCGCTCAACTCCCAAGGGTCCCGCAGAAGCCACATCTTCTGCCCCTGGTGGTAAATTGGTTGGAAGTCGATCGGCCGAAGGCGGGGATTGGTACTCACGATGAAGGCTGGAGGATCAAAATATACAGGCGAATCCGGTCTGGTTCTCGGCCGTCAAGGACACACAGGCGCAAATCCGAACGGCCCCAGAATCACCTCGAAAAATGGTCCCAGAGCGCCACAGTAAAGCAGGCGGCCCTGGTCAAAAGCATCCAGGATGAGGAAGGTTCCAGCGCAAACCAGCAGGAGCGCGATGGGTAAGCCACAACCCAAGAGCCAGACCCGGCCGCGCTTGCGTTCTGGCGCGGTTGGCACCGGCGGCAGGTTTATGGAGGCCGCATCCTCTGCCCAACTTGCCACAACCACATCAAAAACCGCATCGGCCGGTTGCGGTTTCGGTTGCGGTTCCGGTTGTTGGATGACAGGTGGCTTTTCAATAGCCGCAGGCTGGGCGACGGCGACCGGTTGAATCGTGGGCGTGGCTGGGGCGAGGAAGCGTAACCGGACTGTATCACCGAGATCGATCGTATCGCCGTCTTGCAACAGGGTTAGATGGGTGATCCGCTGCCCGTTGACAAACGTTCCATTCGTACTGCCGATATCCTCAATGGCGAAACCATCTGCGCGGCGAACCACGCGCGCATGGCGGCGCGACACCTCCGGCTCGGCTAAGACCAGTTCATTGCCCGCACTGCGACCGATTGTCGTTTGATCGCTGGTCAACGCGAACCGCAGCGCCGGGATCGGGCCACGCTCGACGACGAGTAATGCCTGGTTATCTTCCATAAATTTGGACTATAACGCCGCTCCTTTATTTTGGCTACTCTCATTTCCCCGTCTTCAGGGTTGTTCCATAATCACTTGTCATGCTGAACGAAGTGAAGCATCTGCGATGTGATGCATCAAACAGATTTCTCGCCGCGGACGGCTCGAAATGCCAATCATATGGACGGCTCGAAATGACATGAAACCACTTGTCATGCTGAACGAAGTGAAGCATCTGCGATGTGATGCATGAAATAGATTTCTCGCCGCGGATGGCTCGAAATGACAAGTCCGAACGGTTTGTTAGGCTAACCCGACTTCGTATTTTTGATACACCACCCGCCTATGGAAAAGGCTTGTCCTCGTCTATTCCCGATCAAACCACTACTTCGTTTCTTACCCGACGCGCTTCTTTAATGATCGTCTGCCAGATGAGCTCGTGGGTGGCTTCGTCGGCCGTGAGGTAGATCGTCACGGGTTTTGACGGCGACCGGTCATTTGTGACGGTTTCGTAAAGTTGGCCATACTTGGCGAACTCTGGCCCCCAACCGCTCAAGAAGCGAATCGCGACCGATCGCCGGGGAACCGCACCGTGCAGCAACCATCCCTGGCTGACTTCTTGTAAAGAACCGGGGTTGAAGAATTGATAGAGGTACTTACCCGGCGTTTCCTCAACCATGACGATATGCTCACCCAAGGGTACATACCAGTAATTCGCCGGGCGGTTGAGAAGGCGGCTTTCGCGGTCGGACACACAAAACAAACCACTGGCCACAACCGCCACCTTATGATTCGGCGGCAACGCCGCCAATTCTGTCGATCCCATGATGGAATCCCGGTCGGGAACAAATCGTAGATAGTTATCTTTCTTCGCTCGCCACAGCGAGAAGTTGATCCACATGGCAACGAGCGCGATCAGTGCCAGCACCAGCCAGGGCCAGCCGGCTATCCAGCCAATCAGGAGCCCCAGCAGGGGTATCCAGCGCGCCAGTGAACTCAGGCGCAATCCCAAAAACGACTGGCGTGTGAGGCGATAAGTCAAACCGTACATCCGGCTGAGGTAGCCGTAGTAGATTCGGTTCGGCAGGAATAGCGAGTCCATTCATAGGATTCTAGGCGATTCGCCGCAGATCGTCACCCGTAGGCGAGGGTTTTTATAACGGCTTGCGAGCGAGTCCAACGAGATGGATTTGGCGGCCATCAGCCAGTAGGCCATCCACGGTGCAAGCGACGCGAAAGAGCAGGGGACTAAAAGCGATGTAGCTAGGGTCCGCGACGAAGACTAACTTCTCCATCTCTAATCCCGCATGCCTCGCCAGAAAGTTCAGGGTTTGCGCCGTGTTGGCCCGATAGGCTGTGGGAAAGGTGTCGCTCTCCCGACGGGCATAGAGGCGCGAGACGAGACGTCCCTGCCAGCGCCCCATTTGTCCGGCAGCACGGTTGAGCCAGGTGAGCGGGTGGCGGGCGTTCGGCGTGATGAAGATAAAGCTCCCACCGGGTTGGAGAACACGGGCAATTTCGTTCCAGGTCATTTCCGGCGCGGAAAGGTGTTCCAACAACCAGCTGGCGACGACAACCGCCAAGGAACCCTCGCTGAACGGCAATCGCTCGCTCAAGGCCGATGCCCGTGGAAAGTTCATCGACCGGTGTTCTCGCAATGATGATTCGTCCGGATCGACGCCATATGCCTTATAGTTCTGTAAATCGAGTTGCTCGATGAGACCACCCCGCCCACAGCCCACATCCAATAGCGGTCCTCCCCTGAATAATTCCAAACGCACAATTTCCGCGTAAACCTCTGTCGCCGGACGCCAACCGGGGTTATCCCGGCGGTAAATCTCGCGCCAGTGGTTTTGCCTTTCCAAGGATAGCATCACCCTATTTTACCGCGATTGCTGAGAATCGGCTGAAAGGTGCCGAGACGGGCGGCAGGTGGGTTTATGCGGCCGCGGGCTTCGGGATAGAATCCCATGCAATGCGTAGACTCGTATTCACAAGCATCCTGTTGATCTTTCTGGCAGCTTGCACCGGATTCACCCCCAGCATGCCGTCTGGCGATGTCGTGATGCCAACGGTTTTCACGGCGACGCCTGGACCCGCCCAAATTTTGGCCACAGCAACAAGTTCTCCCTCAGCGACGCCATCGCCGACGATAGTCCTCCCGCCCACAAACTCGGCTGAATCGGCCACACCGACCGCAATGGCGACTGAGGCGCGAATCGAAGAGCGACCAACACCCACGGCGCTTGAATCAGCCGGTCAGCCGCCTCTCCGCGATGATGCTCGTCTGGCTAAGGCTTATCGGAATGTTGGGCCGATAGCGACGTCGCCTGCGCCAATGGCAGGTTACACAACCGGCGCGGTGGAATCGTTTTACGTCGGCAACGTCGATAACAACACGGTGGGCACGATCTCGGCCGAACTCTTAAGCGTTGGCGATTACGCTTACTTCTGGTTTGATACCGGCGAAGGCGGGATCGTGCCGGATGCCGGCCAACTCGCCGAGGCGACGGCGGCGTTTGACGACATATTCGCTACTCTTTATGATTATTTCGGGTTGGAACCGGTCGATGGGGGGCGAGCGCATATCGTTCACGCCTCGCCGCTGGCGCTGTGCGTCGAGGCCGAACGTTGCCGGCTCGCCGGGTACTTCAGCCCGCGCGACCTGTTACCTCGTTCAGTCAACACCACCTCCAACGAGCGGCCGATGTTCGTGATGAACGCCTGGCAGTTCGAGACACCCGCCTATCTGGATACGTTAGCCCATGAACTTCGCCACATGCTGGGCGCAACCTACGATGTCGGCGAGGAAGATTGGTTTGTCGAAGGTGCGGCGATGCTGGCCGAAGATTTGGTCAGCTTTTCAGCAATCCCGCAAACCCGCGGCGTTCTGTTCCTGACCAATCCCGATCAACAACTCAATAGCTGGACGGATGGAAACACGATCCCTTATTATGGACAGGGGTATTTACTCAGCCGGTTTCTGTTTGATCGCCTGGGCACGGACCTGTATCGCGCTTTCACCTTTAGTCCGGCTACCGGCCTGGCAGCCGTCGATGAGGTCGCTGCAGCCGCTGGCCTGGCCTTAACGGGCGAGACCCTCTGGCTTGACTGGTTGGTGTCGATGGCGTTCATCGATGCGGCCGGTTCGAATCAGGACGACGAATTAATTCCCGAACGTTACCGCTGGCAAGGGCCGGACCTGGAACCGGTCATGACGACACCGGTCAACTCCCTGCCGGCTCGATTTGATACGACCGTGGCCCAATACGCAGCCGACTATTACGAACTGCCGTCGAGCGGTCACGTCACAATCGACTTCGCCGGGGCTGACAAGGTATCCCTGTTGGGCGCGAAATCGCCTTCGGGTGCGCATATATGGTACGCCCAACGCGAGAACTACAGCAATCCTCGGCTGACGAGGTCGATTAATCTGCGCGACGTGACGACAGCCACCCTTAATTATCAGGTCTTCGCCGATATTGAAGCCGGTTATGATTTCGCCTACGTGGCGGTCTCCACAGATGGCGGGACGAGTTGGGAGCCGCTTGTCGCCGCCGGCATGCAGGGACTCGATCCGGCAGACGACCCCTCCGATAGCGCCTTTACCGATCGCTTTTATACCGGTCGCCGGCAAGCATGGCTGGACGAATCGATCGATCTGTCTGCTTACGCCGGTCAGGAAATCCTGCTGCGCTTTGAATACGTCACCGACCCGATCTTGACCTATGGCGGATTCGCCCTCGACGACATCGCCGTACCGGAAATCGGCTTTTTGGATGATGCTGAAACAGCCGATGAGGGTTGGACGGCTGAGGGCTTCTCCCGGACGACGGCCGACGTGGTCCAGCGCTGGCACCTGCAATTCATCACCTTCGACCAGGATGGTCGTCCTACCGTTGAGTCGCTGGCCGTTATGCCTGACGGTCGCGCCGAACATGCCTATCAGGGGTTCCCCGGCGCGCGCCGCCCGATACTCATTGTGGCTGCCTCAGCCCCCGATACCTTGCAACCGGCGACCTATCGCCTCAGCATCGGTTCACCCTGAGGTTGGATTAACAGGTAGATTGGCGGTGTTTGCCGCCCCGCTTATAATTGAGGCTGTTAATACCAGTCAACGCCGTCGTGGAGGATTGCAGCCATGATTGATTTTGCCAACCGAGTCGTTGTGCCCGAACAGGTGCTGGTTCGCCAGCTCGATGATGAGATCGTGATCCTGGACCTGGCTTCCGAGTCCTATTTCGGACTGGACGAGGTAGGCACGGCCATGTGGAACGAAGTAACCAACGCCAATTCTATCGAACAAGCGTACACGGCCCTTCTGGAACAGTATGACGTTGAACCAGAGGTTCTGCGGAATGATCTGCAGAACTTGCTGCAACAACTGGTCGATCAACAATTGCTTGAGCTCCGTGTTGGCTAAACTCGAACGCTTTTGCCAAATCCCGCCCGATGAGCGACGCCTGCTCATTAGGGCGACCGCCGCTTTGTCATTGGTGGGTCTTTCGCTGCGAATGAACGGCTTTCGCCGGACCTTTGAACAAATGGAGCGATTTTCAAACCGGACGGACGACGCTCTTCCGATCGATGCCATGGCCGAATCCAGGAAGGCGACCCAGGCAGTGGACCGGGCTGCCTATAACATCCCGCTCTACCGGCCAACTTGTCTGCCGCAGTCACTCGTCCTCTGGTACCTGTTGCGCCGTCGCGGCTTGCCGGCCGAACTGCGCATCGGCGTTCGCAAAGCCGCTGGTGATTTCACCGCCCATGCCTGGGTGGAACACGCCGGACAGGTTGTCAACGATGATCCTGATGTCGCCCAGCGGTTCACCCCGGTCGACTTGCCCGCCTCATTGACCGGCGCCCGGTGGTGATGGTTGAGTCCGTGGTTGACGACACTTCCCTGCAGAAGTTGATTATCGACTGCCTCGTCGGCCGTCGCCGGCCCGAATTGCTTGATAAAGTCGCGCAGCGCATGACCGAGCATCCGGTCGATTGGGATGCGGTCTGGAAGATCGCTGCTCCGGAGCGGGTAGCCCCCTTGCTCTACCACACAACCCGCCACCACCGGATATTGCCGGACTGGCTGCTCCTTCTATGCCGCGAAGCTTACCTGGAGACGGGCTTGCTCAATGCCCTCCGGCTCAAGGAACTCGCCAGCTTGTTGGATCAATTCACGGCACAGCGAATCGATATCATCCTCTTGAAAGGCGCGGCCCTGGTGGAGCGCACTTACGGCAACGTCGCCCTCCGGCCGATGGTCGATGTCGATGGATTGGTTCGGCGGGATCAGGTTAGCCCCGCGCTGACCGTCCTGCAAGCCGCCGGCTACCAGACCACCGGCTCGGAAATCACGCCCGACGCGGCCATCGAATATGAAAATGAACTGCTACTCTGGAAGAAGGACCGGGTGGATTGGGTTTTTGAACTACACTGGAGTTTGTTCGATTCCCCCTTCTACCAGCACCGCTTTCCGGAAGCCGCGCTGTGGGAATCGTCGGTCAACATCCATCTCGACGGGCGTCCGGCGGGCGTGCTGTCGCCGGAATTGCAACTGCTTCACCTTTGCGGCCACCTGGCCCTCCATCACCGCTTCCAGGGTCTGCTCTGGTGGAACGACATCGCCGAGATCGTTGACCACGAGGCGACCTGGCTCGATTGGGATAAGCTCCTGGCGCTGGCGGCCGAACTGGAGCTGGTCCTGCCCTTACAGAAGGTCCTCCCGGCGGCGGCCGGTCTTTGGGCTGCGCCCGTCCCGGCGGAGATATTGGCCCGGCTCGCCGCTCTGTCGCCCGGCGCGGATGAGGTCCGCGTCTTTGATAGCCTCACCGCCGGTCACCGCCCGCCCGCCCGGCGCTTGCTGGTCGATCTCCAGGGAATGCCCGGCTGGCGCGCCAGGGCGCGATTTCTGGCCGGCAATCTCTTCCCTTCAGCCGCCTACATGGATGAGCGCTACAGCATCACCCAATCCTGGCAGCGGCCGTTTTACTATCCCTATCGCTGGTACCTGGGACTCGCGAATTGGCTCGGTAGCGGCCGGAAGTGAGTGCGTATCACTGCAGGTCAGCGGCGAGGGCATCGCGAACGGCCGGCAACCACTCAAAAGTCCGCGGATAATAAAGGCGGCTTACGGGTACCCCCTCGGCAACCCGGGCGCAGAAAGACAGGTGCCGGGCCAGCAACGGGCGGCCAAATAGGCGCCCGCCGACCGTATGCTGCAACAACGCCAGCGTTGAAGCTTGGGCAGATAAGCGTGCGACCCGAATGGCTGTGCTCGTTTCGGCCGGTGACGCTTCTAGAACATAAACGGCGGCCAACGGCAGTTGTTCGGCTACCAGGTGCACGGGCTGCATCTCGGCCGGTAACTTCAGCTGGGGAAAGTGGGGCAGGGCCAGACAAGTCCCATGTACGTCCAGGCTCAGCGGCAGGGTATCATCGATCACCCGCCGCCAGCCGGGCAGCCCGTATCGATCCAGATAGCGGGCCAGCGTCGACTTGCCTGCGCCGGATTCGCCGATGAACGCCACCAGTCTCTCACCGGCCACGATGACACTGGCGTGAATGGCGAACGTCCCACCCAGGGCCAGCGCGAGGATCAAAGGCGCGCCCAGCCCCGTCGCAACCAGCAGTTCCGGATCGACACCGGCTTCGGTAGCTGCCTCGTCGATCCGGCCTTCATAGCTGATGAAATATCTACCAAGACCCTCGGCGACCAGCTCATATCCGCCGGAGTAGGCCCGGCAGACGACCCGCCGGAAGCCGTCGCCGATGAGACCCTGGCCGTCGAAAATAGTCTCGGCCGTCTCTTCGAGCAGCGGCGGATCGGGGCTGTTCGTCCAGGCGGCCGGCTCGCCACCGGCATAGACCGCCAGACTTGGGTGTGTCAGGTTGGTCACGAGTCTCACCCCTGCCAGCCGGTAGGCTTGCGGTGGCTCAGGCCGGTGGGTCATGAGTTCGATGAGAGGCGTCGCTATCAAGTTCTGTTAGCTCCAATAGCGTTGCAGCCAGAGTTCGAGGCAAAGGACGCGCCAAAGGAAGGAGGCGTCGGGGGAGCGATTCCAGCCACGATCTAGGCCCTGCCTGAGCCAAGTGTCATCGATATAGCCGCGTTCAACCACCTGAGGTTTGGCCATGATTTGCCGTACCTTGGCCCACCGATCAGCGCTAAAACCGCGATCCATAAGGGGGGTAAAGACTGTTCGTTCCCGCCGCAAGCGGATTTCCTCAGGCAAAATCCCAGCCATCGCCTGCCGGTGAAGTCGCCGGTCGATATCCGGTCCGCCGAGAATATAGGCTGGGACGGCCATAATGAATTCGATCAACCGACGGTCATAATATGGCTGCGCCACCTCAACGCCGTGGTGATTGTACTGATAACGCACACTGGCGTAACCCTTGGCATGGCGGTCCGGTGACAGGCTTTGGTAGCGTTCCCACAAACCAGGCGGCCACTCTTTGCGGGCCGGATCCTGCGGTGATAGTCGTTCCTGCAAATTGGATTGGTTTACGAGATTCCTTGAAATGCCTGGCGAGATGGCCTTGGGCGAACGTGGTCGCCACCGCCGGTAGGATTGACTAATCTCAACCGGCACCAGCCGCCGCAGCCCAAACTCGAAGAATGAACGCCGCCAGCAAACATGACTGATGTTGGCGGCCGTCATTCGCGCTAGTGTCCCGATGCGGCTGTGACGGGCCAAATCGAGCGCCCAATAATGCGCGCCGCTGAATAGAACATCCCCGTAATAACCGGTTAATAAAAGCCGGACCCCGGCCTTTCCCGCTGACTCCATGGCTGTGGCCGGGAGCAACGCATAACTGTCGGACAACACCGTGTCGGGCGAAACGGGCCATTCGACTCCGTCTTTCAGCGGCCATTGATCGTCGCAAATCAGGTAGTGAGGGGATATGGGATATCGGTCTACCAGACGGCTGATGTAGCCGCGTTCATCGCAGCTTAATAACTCTTCGAAGGCATATGAGAATGCCTGCAAGGGCTTACCTCTCTCGGCGGCGACCACCGGCGCGGCCAAGGCAGCGATGGCCGAGGAGTCCAGCCCGCCACTCAACGAGACGCCGATGTCGCCTTCGGCGCGCAACCGGCAACGCACCGCCTCGGTCAGCAAGCCGCGGTATTGATCGGCGTAATCTGCCTCGCGTTTGTAGTGAATTGTTCGCCGCGGATCGATGGCCCAATAGCGCCATTGGCGTATCCCGTCCGGATTGATTAACAACCCGCTTCCCGGCAGGACGTTAAATATATCCCGGTAATAGGTGTCCTGAGGTGAGTCAGTTAGCCTCGCTAGATAAGCAGCGATTCGGTTGTCATTAACGGATCGCGAAAGGCCGGGATAGCCAAGCAAGTGGGACACGTCAGAAGCGATCAGGCAGAGATCTTTATGGATTGTGTAACATAGACCTCGCTCACCAAGCGGGTCGCGCGCAGCAAAGAGATGCCGCCGCTCGCTGTCCCAGAGAACGAAGGCGAAATCACCCAGTAGTCGAGTTAGGCAATCCGTGCCCCACTGCCGGTAAGCCAGCGAGAGTAAGCGGGTATCACTGATCGCTGCAGATTTTTCGTGACCCAGCCCCAAGCCTTCGCTCAATTCGCGCCGGTTATCCAGGCGGATATCGGCCGCCAGCGTCAACTCCTCATCTTGGAGTGGGTGTTGCTCGCGGTTTTCCTCTGGCAGTAGACGTAACAACCCGTGCCCCAACACTACCGGGCCGTCTTGCCACACAGCTAAGCCGTCGGGGCTGCGTTCCGGCCTGGTTACCAACATCTCCCGAATGAACTCTGGATCGATCGGTCTGCCGGATAGGTCCATGACTGCGACGACTGAACTCATTATTAATCGATTATAACCATTGTTCCAAAGTATGGTTTAACATTCTTGGGGTTCAAATATCATTGTCAAATAGAAACGAGCCATTCAAGTATGAATTTTTGAATGGCTCGCTTTTATGAATAGGACTTACGCAGGGAGCAATGAAATAGAAGGATGACGAAGCTGAGCCCGCATGTAATCGCTGAGCAAACCCTGCTTAACCTGGTAAACATTGGTTTGGGCCTTGTGGGCGAACTGATTGAG
>Ga0114939_10000690_pt1 | contig 27960 bp, 26 predicted proteins | sample AshMeaCrysSpring_FD_87196 | JGI IMG/M metagenome (GOLD analysis project Ga0114939, IMG submission 87196) | Groundwater microbial communities from Big Spring, Nevada to study Microbial Dark Matter (Phase II) - Ash Meadows Crystal Spring | ecosystem: Environmental > Aquatic > Deep subsurface >...
CGCTCGGTGAAAAAGGCGACTGCTACGACCGCATCATGATCCGTTTCCTGGAAATGCGCGAATCACTGAAAATTCTCCGTCAGGCGCTCGATCAACTGCCGGAGGGCGACCATGTGAATCCCAAGGCGAAGATCCGCGGGTTCAAGCCGCCGGTGGGAGAGGCCTACGCCCGCATCGAGGGGCCGAAGGGCGAACTTGGCTTTTACCTCATCAGCGACGGCACGGTGAACCCATACCGCTACCGCGTCCGTCCGCCGAGCTTCATCAATCTCACGCTGCTGGAGGACATGTGCCTCGGTCTCGACCTCGCGGACGTCGTCATCATTCTGGGCAGCATCGACATCGTGTTGGGGGAGGTGGATCGATGAAATTGCCTGGAATGGGTTTGCTGGAAGGTCTTGCGGTCACCGGCCGCAACATGATCGGGAGCTTCTACAAGAAGGAGCGCATGACCACCGTGCAGTATCCGGAGGAACGCGCGCCGATCAGCCCGAATTTCCGCAACTTCCCCTTCCTGGTGTATGATGGCGACCCGAAAACCGGCCTGCGCTGCACCGCCTGTGCGATCTGCGAGAAGGAATGTCCGCCGCAATGCATCTACATCGTTCTCGAACGCGATGAAAACGGCAAATCGCTCAAGCGCCCGAAGGTGTTCGACATCGATCTGTCCGTCTGCATGAACTGCGGCATCTGTGCGGAAGTCTGTCCCTTTGATTCGATCTACATGGACGGCGAGTATGAGCTGAGCACCGATGACCGTTTCGGCGGGCTGCTCTTCGGCCTGGACCGTCTCTCCAAGTCCGCGGAGTATCACATGAAACTCCGGCCCGAGCAGGCGTCCGCAGTGATGGCCCGGCGGAAAGCCGATGAGGAGAAAAAGGCCGCCGCGGCCGCCGCGAAACTTGCCAAGGCCAGGGCGGATGCCGAGGCGAAAAAAGCCGCCGGGCAGGAGAAAGGAGGGGAAGCGTGAGCTTGATGAATTCTGATAGTCCCCATTCCCTCATGCTCCCTCTCGCAGCCTCGGATGCGTCTCTATTCTCCCCCGAGTTCCTCCCGCGCCTGCCCCAGCGGCTGGTGGAGATGATCCTCACCAACCTCGGCGCTGCCGAATCGCTGGTTTCCATCGCCGGATTCCTCGCCGCCGCGGGCACTGTGTTAGCCGTGTTTCTCAGCGCCTTCGCCCTGCTTTCGCTGATCGAACGCAAGATCCTGGCCCGCGCGCAGAACCGCATCGGCCCGAACAGGGCGGGCTGGTTCGGCATCCTCCAGCCGGTTGCGGACGGCATCAAGATGCTGACCAAGGAGGACATCGTGCCCGCCAAGGCCGAGCGGCTGCTGCATCTGCTGGCACCCATTCTGATCGTGCTGCCATCCATCCTCGCGCTGGGCGTGATCCCCTACGGCCGCGAGTGGACGCCGCTGCCGCTCGAACTCGGGCTGCTGTTCTTCTTCGCGGTCGGTTCGATGACCGAGCTCGCCATCTTCATTGCCGGCTGGGCGAGCGGCTCGAAATTCCCGATGCTCGGCGCGATGCGCGCGATCTCGCAAATGGTCAGCTATGAACTGCCGCTGATGATCTGCGCCCTGGGCGTGATCATGGTTTCCGGCACGCTTTCGCTGCCGCGGATCGTGGAGTGCCAGGGCGGCTTTCATCTGGGCTTCATTCCGGCGTGGAACCTGTTCACGCCATGGGGTCTGGTCGCCGGGCTGTTGTTTTACATTTGCAGCATCGCCGAGGCGAACCGCTGCCCCTTCGACCTGCCGGAAGGCGAGTCGGAAATCGTCGCCGGCCACATGACGGAATACTCGGGATTCAAATACGCCCTGTTCTTCATGGGCGAGTATCTCGGGCTGTTCGCCATTTCCGGTCTTGGCATCACGCTTTTTCTCGGCGGCTGGCAGGCGCCGTTGCCGGGCCTGGATTTCGTGCCGTCATGGATCTGGTTCTTCGGCAAGCTGGCGCTGGTCATCTTTTCCTTCCTCTGGATCCGCGCCACTTACCCGCGGGTGAGAATCGATCAGCTCATGCGTTTCGCCTGGCTGTGCATGATTCCGATGTCGCTGCTCACGCTGCCCGCGGCCGCCATCTGGCATTTCACCGGCAGGGGCGCGCTCTCCTGGGTGGTGACGGTTCCGCTGCTGGCCGTTCCCTGGATCATCACCGCGATGATCTTCAACCGCCGCCTTTCCCCCGCCACGCGGCACTACCATTTCGCCGAATGATCCCGTTGCTCATTCTGTCACCGCTGATCCTCCTTGCCGCGCTCGGAGCCGTGTGGATGGCGCGCCCGGTGCATGCGGCTCTCCTGCTGGCATTGTCACTCGCGCTCAACGCGGTGCTCTACCTGGTGATGGGCGCGGATTTCATCGGGCTGGTCCAGTTCATGGTGTATGTCGGCGCGGTGGCGGTGCTGATCGTGTTCTCGCTGCTCATCACGCGACCCGGCGATGAGGCGGAGGAATTGAGGCGGCGTCCGGGTGCTTTGCTCCCCGGCGTCGCCTGCACGCTGCCGGTGCTGGCGATGGTGCTGTTCACGGTTTCAAAAACCGCGATTTTGGAGACCGGGAACGCGCCGTCGATATCCATGGAATCTCTTGGGAAAACCCTTTTCACCTCTCACGCGCCCGCCGTGCTCGCATTGGCCGTCCTGCTGACGGCCGTGATGATCGGAGCCGCGCTGCTCGCCAGGGGAGCGCACGCTTCCGGCCTGCCCCGTTCCGCATCCTGCGAAACAAAGACTGCGGATGAGACCGGAAGCGAACCGCCAATTTCCTGACAACCGATGACGCCGCTCGCCCTGCTTCTCACGCTTTCCTCGGCGCTCTTCACGCTGGGGCTCTTCGCCGTGCTCACGCGGCGCAACGCGATCCTGGTATTGGTCGGCATCGAACTCATGCTCAACGCCGCGAACATCAACTTCATCGCCTTCTGGCGCTACGGCCCTCCGGATCCGGAGCTGGCCGGGCCGGTGTTCGTCCTGTTTTCCATCGCCATCGCCGCCGCCGAGGCCGCCGTGGGGCTGGCCATCATCCTGATGGTCTTCCGCCACACGCGTTCGACCGACCTCAACAAACTGGATTCGCTCCATGGCTGAAGCCCTCACGCCCCATCTTTCCGCCCTGCTCTGGTGGGTGCCGCTGCTGCCGCTGATGGCGGGCGGCATCATCGCGTTTCTGCCTGACGCGCGCGGCCGGATCGCGTCGAAACTGGCGATCGGCGCCTTGTTCGTTTCCTGCCTGCTGGCGATCGGCGCTCTGGTTTGCGTGCTGGTTCCCGGCACAACGCATGTCCCCTCCGCTCTGACTTGGTTCACCTTCGGCGATGTCGCGTTGAAGGTCGGGCTGCTGCTCGATCCGCTCAGCGCCGGCATGGCGGCGATGGTGACCTTCGTCGCGCTGTGGATCTTCATCTACAGCCACGGCTACATGCATGATGAGAAGCGCTTCGGCCGCTTCTTCGGATTCCTCTCCCTGTTCTGCGGCGCGATGCTGCTGCTGGTGCTCTCCAACAGCCTGCTGCTGCTCTTCATGGCATGGGAATTGGTGGGCCTCGCATCCTATCTGCTCATCGGTTTCCACTTTGAAAAACCCTCGGCCGCGGCCGCCGCGCAGAAGGCCTTCATCACGACGAGGGTGGGGGACATGGCCTTCTTCCTCGGCATGATCTGGCTCCACGGCCACAGCGGCACGCTGTTGTTCTACGATGGAGGAAACGGATTGCTCGAATCCGGCGCGCTCAAGTCTCTGGCGGGTGTCACCACTTTTGGCGGGCTTACGGTTTCCGCGGCGGCGTCGCTGCTTCTGTTAGCCGGTGCGATGGGCAAGTCCGGCCAGGTGCCGCTGCACACCTGGCTGCCCGATGCGATGGAAGGCCCCACTCCGGTCTCCGCGCTCATTCACGCCGCGACGATGGTCGCCGCAGGCGTGTTCCTTGTCGCCCGCGCGCATCCGATTTTCTCGCTTGGCGGCGATACCGGCATCGCCCTCACCGCCACCGCATGGATTGGCGCGATCACCGCGCTCTACGCCGCGCTGGTGGCGCTGGCGCAGTATGACATCAAGCGCATCCTCGCCTATTCCACCGTCTCGCAGCTCGGCTTCATGATGGTGGCGCTCGGCACCGGCGGCGTGGCGGCGGCGATGTTCCACCTCATCGCCCACGCCTTCTTCAAGGCGCTGCTGTTTCTTTCCGCCGGTTCGGTGATTCACGGCTGCCATGGCGAACAGGACATCCGGAAAATGGGCGGCTTGCGCAAGGCGATGCCGAAAACCTTCCTCGCATATGCCGTCGGCATGATGGCGCTCGCGGGTTTTCCCTTCGTGTTCTCCGGCTTCTGGAGCAAGGAGGCCATACTCCACAGTGCGGAAGTCTGGCCCGGCGGCAAAGGACCGTTCCTGATGGCCGCGGCCGCCGCGCTGCTCACCGCCTTCTACATGACCCGCCAGGCGCTGCTGGTGTTCTTCGGGATACCGCGCGAGCCCGGCGCGCATCACCCGCATGAAAGCCCGGCGGTGATGATCGCGCCCCTGTGCGTGCTGGCTGCCGGGGCGGTTCTGCTTTCGATCATCGGCACGCCGCTGTGGCCGTGGTTTGAGAAATGGCTGCACGGCGAAAGGGCGGAGTTCCATTCAGGTGCCTTCGGCGGGCATGGGGCGATGGGATTGCTGCTTCTCTCGGTGGTGATCGTGACGGCGGGTGTCGGTCTCTCATGGATGATCTATCGGAAAATCTCCGGCGACAGCGGCACGCCGGATCCGCTCTCCGGAAAACTCGGAGGCTTCTGGAGGTTTCTTGAAAACGCGATGGGCTTCGACGCATTTTACGGGAAGTTTGTCATCGCTCCGCTCGCCTTCTTCGCGGGCGGCATCGATGCCCTGGAAAAACTGGTTTTCGTGCCGCTGATGGGACTCGCGGAATGCGTTCTGAAACTGTGCGGCGCCATCACCCTTTCCACGGACGAGCGCGTCATCAACGGCGGTTTCGACGGTGCCAGCACCGGCTTGCGGCAGAGAGCGGATTCCACATCGCGCTCGCAGACTGGGCGGCCGCAGGGCTATCTGCGTGCCATCGGACCGGGCGTGGCGCTGCTGCTGGCCCTCTATTTCTGGCTCAGTCAACAATCCTAACCGATGCATCCGTCCCACACGATCCTGTTTCCGCTGCTCGGAGCCGTCTGGCTTGGATGCCGGACCGGGATGTCGCGCAAGGGCGCGGGCCGCTTCGCGTTGGTTTGGGCGCTGCTGTCCCTGTTACTGGCCTGCGGCAGTCCCGGTGAGGAATGGCTGCTGCCGTGGATGCCGGACGCCGGCATGAATCTCAGCTTCCGTGTGGACGGCCTTTCCCGGCTGTTCCTCGTGCTCACGGGTTTTGTCGTTTCCTTCGCAATCGCCGCCTCGCTGCGCGACGAGCGCGCGGGCCGCGGCCACCACGCGCTCGTTCTGGTGATGCAGTCCGCCCTCTTCGGCGTTTTCACCGCGCGGCATTTCATCCCGTGGTTCCTGTGTTGGGAAATGACGCTGATTCCCTCCTACCTGCTCATCCGGCTGTGGGGCGGCGCAGGCGCGCCGAAAGCCGCGCTGCGCTTCTTCATCATGACGCTCGGCGGCAGCGCGTTCCTGCTCGTCGGCTTCCTTGCCCTGCAACTCTCGGCGGGCACCATGGATTTCTCCGAACTCGGGAAACTCGCGGCGGACAAGCAACTGACCGCCGCTTTGGCAAAAACCTTCGCCGCATCCGGCCTCAGTGGTCACACGCTGCTCTCGATCATCGCGCTGGCGGTTTTCCTCGGATTCGCGGTGAAGCTGCCGGTGGTTCCCTTCCACGCCTGGCTGCCCGCCGCCTATGCCGAGGCTCCCGCTCCGGTGACGATGCTGCTCACCGGACTGCTCTCGAAAATGGCTGTTTACGGGCTGTTGGTGATTTTCCTGCCGGTGTTTTCCGAAGTGCTGCCAGCGCTCGCGCCGCTGCTCGGCTGGCTGGCGGCGGCCACGGTTTTGTTAGGCGCGCTGGCCGCGCTGGCGCAGACGGACCTGAAGCGCATCCTCGCCTATTCCTCGGTGAATCATCTTGGCTATTGCGCGCTGGCCATCGCCGCCGCGGCCGCCATGCAGGGCGACCGCAGCGCGCTTGCGGCGGCGCTCTCCGGCACCGTGTTGCAGGCCTTCAACCACGGAGTCATCGCATCCACCCTGTTTTTCGGCATCGGCATCCTGGAAAGCCGCGGCAAGGGGCGGCGCGGGCTCGGCGACTTCGGCGGACTGCGCGCGCGGACTCCGGTCTTCTGCGGCTTCTTCGGCCTCGCGGTGTTCGCATCGCTGGGTCTGCCCGGCCTCAGCGGCTTCATCGGCGAGTTTCTCATCTTCGCGGGGGTGTTCGCGCTCACTCCGGCGATGGCGGTGGTTTCCATCCTCGGCTTGCTTCTCACCGCGGTGTTCCTGCTGCGCATGATGCGCAAGGTGTTCTGGGGGCCGCTCAAACCCTCGCTGGCGGATTGGCCGGATCTGACCGGCTTCGAGCGGCTGCTCTTCGGCCTGGCCACCGCCATGATCGCGATTCCCGGCTTGTTCCCGCAGGTTCTGCTGCGCTTCGCAAATCCCGCCATTATCGAACTTCTCGACCTCCTCCGCCCGACTCCATGACTCCCACCTGGACCATTTCATCCGCATTCGCCGGGGCGCTGCTGGTGCTCCTGCCGCCGGCCCGCATGGCCGGAAGCGCGCGGATCATCGCGCTCGCCGCATCGCTGGTCGGCATGATTGCCGCCGCTCTGTCCTGCCTCGCGCGCTTGAATCATCCGGACGCACCGGTCTGGCGCTTTGACGCGCCGTGGATCCCATGCATGGGAATCCGTTTCCATCTCGCGGCCGACGGGCTTTCTTTGACGCTGCTGCTGCTCACCGGCCTGATTGCGGTGGCCGGCGTGCTGTTTTCCTGGAACGTGGAAAAGCGGCCGCGCGCGTTCTTCGCCTGGTTCCTCACCATCATCGGCGGCGTTTACGGCGTGTTTCTGAGCCGCGACGCCTTCCTGCTGTTTGTCTGTTATGAAATCGTGATCCTTCCGAAATACATGCTCATCGCCATCTGGGGATCGACTAACAGGGAATACGGAGCGATGAAACTCACGATGTATTCGATCGGCGCGAGCGCGCTGATCCTGATCGGCCTGGTGGCGGCCTATGCCGCCGCGGGAGCCACGAGTTTCGACCTGCTGCATCTGGCGGGCGCCGACTATCCGGCGGCGATGCAGGCCTGGGCGTTTCCGGTTCTATTCCTCGGCTTCGCGGTGCTCGCGGGCATGTGGCCTTTCCACACCTGGGCTCCCACCGGTCACGTGGCCGCCCCCACCGCCGCCTCGATGCTGCTGGCGGGCGTGGTGATGAAGCTCGGGGCGTTCGGCGCGCTGTGCGTGGCGATGCCTTTGTTCGAGCAGGGCCTCGGGCTGTGGAAACCGCTGATCGCGGGGCTGGCGGTCGTCGGCATCGTTTATGGCGCGCTGACCGCGCTGGCGCAGAAGGATCTGAAATTCGTGATCGGTTATTCGAGCGTGAGCCACATGGGTTTCGTTCTGTTAGGGCTGGCCGCCGCGAACCACTGGGGCCTGCGCGGCGCGGTGCTGCAGATGATTTCGCACGGCGTCATCGCCGGGCTGCTCTTCGGCATCGCCGGGCGGGTGGTCTATGAGCGCACCCGCACGCGCGACCTCGCGGCACTGCGCGGGTTCGACTTGTGGAGATCGCTGCCCGGCGCGGCGGTCGCCTTCACGCTGGCCACGGCGGCCTCGATGGGGCTGCCGGGCTTCAGCGGATTCGTCGCGGAAATCTCGGTGATCGTCGGGCTGTGGAAGGTCTATCCGTGGCTCACTGTCGGCGTGGCCATCGGCATCATCATCACCGGCGCGTTCTCGCTGCGGGCTTTGCAGAAGACGTGTTTTCCGGCGCGGCCGCCCGCGGATGCCGCCACCGCGCCGCCGCTGCCGCCGCTCACCTGGCCTGAGATCTCCGCCATCGGCCTGCTGCTGGCCGTGTCACTGGCCATCGGCATCTATCCGAAACCGTGGGTCGTGCTGATCGACGACGGTCTCCGCTCGCCGCTTTTCCAATCGATCCTGCCGCTGCCGTGAATCACTCCGCGCTATTTCTCCAACTCCTGCCTGAATCCATGCTGGTGCTCGCCGCGCTGGCGATGCTCGGGGCCGCCATGGCCGCCGACAGGAAATCCGGCAAACCGTTCTCAGCGGGCGTCGGCATCGCCACCTTCGGCATCCTGCTCGCCGCAGCGGCGTTGTTGTTCGCTCCGCCGGTTGCGGAAACGGGCACGCCGCTGCTGGCGAACGATCCGCTGGCGCGGATCTTCAAGGCGGTGGTGCTCGGGCTGGGCTTGTTCTCCGTCTGGGTTCCGCCCGCACGGCGGGAAATTGAGAACCCCGGCGAGTATTACGCGCTGGTTCTCTTCGCGCTCACGGGGCTGATGCTCACGGTGGGCAGCAACCACTTGCTGTTCCTGTTCGTCGCGCTGGAGCTGGCGAGCCTGTCGCTCTATTTGCTGGCCGGTTTTCCGCGCACGCCGCGCGCGGCGGAGGCCTCGCTGAAATACTTCCTCTTCGGCGGCGTGTCCGCGGCATTCCTTTTGTTCGGCATCAGCCTGCTTTACGGTGTTTCGCACAGTGCCACGCTCAGCGGGGTCGCACAGGCGCTTGCGGCGGGGCGGCCGTCGCTGCCGGGGATGACCGGGCTGGCGATGGTGCTGGCGGGCCTCGGCTTCAAGCTCGCGGCGGTGCCGTTCCATTACTGGGCGCCGGATGTCTATCAGGGCGCGCCGGCGACCACGGTGGCCATCGTGGCGGCGGCCTCGAAAGCCGTTGGGCTGTTGGTGCTGGTTCGCGTTCTGCAAATCGGTTTTCCGCTGCTGGCCGGCTGCGCCGCGTGGGGTGAAATGGCCGCCGGCTGGTCGCTGTGGCTCGCCGTGCTCGCCGCCGCCTCTATGATCGCCGGCAATCTTCTCGCGCTTGCACAAACCGGAGTCCGCCGTCTGCTCGCCTATTCCGCCATCGCGAACACCGGCTATCTGTTCGTGGCGCTGGCCGCCGCCGGACCGAAGTCCGCTGGGGCCGCGTTGTTTTACGTGGTCGTCTATGGTCTCGCCACGCTCGGCGCGCTGGCGGTCACGGCGGATGTCGAGCGTGATCGCGGCGATGACCGTGTTTGCTCGTTCGCCGGGCTCATTCACCGCTCGCCATTCCAGGCGGTGTGCCTGCTGGTTTTTCTAACATCCCTGGCGGGCGTTCCGCCGCTGGCCGGTTTCCCCGGCAAGTTCGCGCTCTTCAGCAATGCCATGGCTGAATCCGCCACTGCCGGAAAACCCGGCCTCGTCTGGCTGGTTGGGCTGGCCGCGATCCTGAGCGCGGCATCGCTGTATTATTATCTCGCCGTCCTGAAGCGGGTTTTCGCGAGGGAGTCCATAACGGGCGGGGAGCGGGGAACCATGCCGCCCGTTCACGCGCTGGCCGTTGCCCTGCCGGCGGCGGCGCTTGTCGTGTTGGGCGTGTTTCCGGCGCTGTTGCTGGAGCCGCTGACCCGGGCGCTGATGGACACGCTTGCCGGCCGTTGATGCGACATGGAGGGAGGTGTCGTGACGGGCTGAATCCCCCAGTTTTCTTGACATTACGGCGTTTTTGGGGACTTCTCGTGGAGCAGTATGGCGAGAAAACGGATGGAAGCGGCAAAGCTGACGCGATTGGAGGCGCGCACGCGGGCGATCCGGGGAGCGGGCCGGATGGTGTTCATTGCTTTTGGAGTGGCGCTGGGATTCGTGGTGGTGGCTACTGCGGTTCCGCAGAGAAGGGAACTGGTGAAGCTGGAGGAAAGGCTGGAACTTGCGCGGGAGCGCGAAGAAGCGGTGATCGCGGAGCGGGACCAGCGCCAGGTGGAATTGAAAGCCTTGCGCGAGGATCCGTCATACCTGGAGATCCACGCAAGGGATCGGCTGGACTACTGCCGTGAAGGCGAGCGCGTGCTGCGTTTCCGCCGCGACCGTTAGAGTGCCTCGTTGGAGTTTCGCGGGCTGCGAAGTTACAGTGATTTCTCCGGGGATGGCTGCGAGGCCGTTTCCGTGCCCTGCGGACTTTCATCCGGCACATCATCCGGGATATCGTCGATGTCATCGACGTGGGAATCATCCTCGTCGAAATCGTCCTCTTCCATGAGTTCGCCGTGGAAGAGGTGGAACCTGCGCTTGCGCTGGTGGGCGGGCAGCGGCGAGAGGATCATGGCGACGGCGCGGCCGTTGAGGCGCGGCGGCTGGTCCACCTGGGCCATGGTTTTGAGGTCCTCGATGATCCGGTTGAGCACCACGAAGCCCAGATCCTTGTGGGCGTTTTCCCGCCCTTTGAACTGCAGCACGAAGCGGCACTTGTGATTGGTGTCGAGGAATCCTTCGGCGCGGCCCATCTTGATGTTGTAGTCGTGCTGGCCGGTGCCGACGCGGAATTTGACTTCCTTCATGCGGGTGGCGCTTTTCGACTTCTGCTTCTTGAGCTTGGCCTGCTCGTATTTGTATTTGCCGTAATCGACGATCTTGCAGACCGGCGGTTCGACCTGGCCGGCGATTTCGACGAGGTCGAGTCCGAGCGACTGGGCCTTGGCGAGCGCCTCGCGGGAACTCATGACTCCGAGTTGCTGGCCGTCGCTGGTGACGACGCGGACTTTAGGGGCGCGGATTCGGTCGTTGATCCGCGTCATGTCGCGGTAACGACCCCTGTTTTGGTCTCTTTGTGGTTTAGCGATGGCTTTGTCCTCCGATGGGTGGGTGCGACGCACTGCGGCGTGAACAGCCGGAACCGTCACGCTGCGGTGCGAAGATGGATGCGGAACGATGGGCCGGGCACCGGATCATGGAGTGCGGACAAGACGGCCCCACCGGTCAAAGCGGCCGGTGGTGTGTTCGATGGTGGATCGTTCCGGAAAAATCATTGCGCGGCTGGATGGCCGGGGAAAAAAATCGCAAGTGCGACTTGCGGTGATTGTGTAAGACAAAGGTCCGCGGACGGGCAAGCCTCTTTTTCAGGCGGATGTCGCCGCATTCGCAGTCATTTGAGCTTTGCGCTTTGCAAAAACCGCCGTGGTTTCCACGCTGTGGCATGCGCGCGCTGCGGATTCTCAGGATTTTCTCCGGTGCCTTCGAACGCCGGCCGCACGCGATGCAAGTCCTGAACATGTCGTCCCCCTCCGTGTTTTCCCGATGCGTCATGCCCGCCACCGTGCTGTTCTGCGGCGGCATGGTTTACGCCGCCCTGGATATCCAGGCGCTTATCGATGATGCGATCCGCAGCGGTGCGCCCACCCTGGTCATTCCACCGGGAATCTACCCTCTTGATGCCCCCGCAGGTGGCTCGGCACTGATGATCCGCGGTGCCAAACGCCTCACCATCGAGGCTGCCGACGCCAGCTTCATCATGGTGAATCCAGCGGCGGGGCTGCTTCAAATCAGGGATAGTGAAGAACTCACCCTGCAGGGCTTCTCCGTGGATTACGACCCGCTGCCCTTCACCATCGGCCGGATTCTGGAAGTCCGCCCCGCCGAAGCGGCCATTCTCATCGAACCCCTGCCCGGCTATCCGCCGCCGGATCATCCGATGTTCGCACAGCCGGAGCAGTGGGGGTATTTTCTGGATCCAAGCGTCCCGGGGAAACTCGCCGACGGCACGCCCAACGTGCTTTTCCGCGAGGAAATGAAAGCCGTCGGCGATGGCGGTTTTCTTGTGCGCTTTGTCAACGGGGCGGCCAACCAGCTCAGACATGTGAGTGCAGGCATGCTCACGGCGCAGTTGGCCCGCAGCGCGCAGCTCATCCATGCCGCGGATTCCCGCCACCTCGTCTTTCGGGACATCACCGCCTATGCCTCGCCGGCCAGCCATTTCCTCGGAGCGAACCTCGAAGGCATCCGCATCGAGAACTGCCGCGCCGTCATCCGCGCGGGCCGCCATAAGAGCGGCAACGCCGATGGCGTGCACATGCAGAACGTCCGCGGACCGATCATCATCCGCGGCTGCGAGTTCGAGGGAATCTCGGACGACGCCGTCAATATCTATCAGAAGCCGCACTTCCTGCTGCCCGGTGGCGCGCCGGATTCATGGCGGCTGTCCACGCGCGCGGATCGCTTCGCCCGGCGGCCGACCTACGGGGCACTGCGCGCGGGCGATGTCTTACATGCCTACGATGCCGTGACGGGCAGGGATTGCGGGCGGGCGGAGCTGCTCCAGATCGATGAGAAAACCGGCGGTGCCAAAATCGGGGGAGGATGGAAGCTGCCAGAGGATCCCGCGGCACGGGCGGGCGTCATGGTTTTCTCGGATGCTTTCGGCGCGGACACGCTGGTTGAAAACAACACCTTCGCCCGTCTGCGGCGCTACGGGCTTTATCTGAAATGCCATCGCAGCCGGGTGAGCGGCAATACCTTCGAGTCGCTCAGTTCCTCGGCCATTTTCGCATCGAACGACGTCCGGCATGAGGAGGGCGGTTTTTGCGGGGATTTGCTCATCGAGGGCAACACCATCCGCAACTGCGGCTTCGAGCGTCTGTATCTGGACGATCCGAAACTCGGTGCAATCACCATCAATGCGGAAAACCAGCATTTCACTCCGATCACCGCCACCAGCCTGCACTGCGGCATCGTGATCCGTGGCAACACGATTATCAACACCGCGCGCGGCTTTGTCATTTCCAATACCGACGGTTTGGAAATCCACGGCAACCTCCAATCGCCGGCTGCTGGTGCGGTGCCGCTGACCATCACCCATTCAGCCCGCGTGCATGCCGAATGATCCGCCGAGCCATGATCCGCGGCGTGTTTGCGCTTTCCAAGAGCCGACTGCGTTTCCACGTTTGGCCATGCGTCCGCGCGTCGTCCTGATTTTGCTCCTGTTGGCCGCCGCGGCGGGCGGTCTCGCATGGTGGCTGGCGGTCCGGCGCGCGCCCGCTTTCGGCCAGGCGGCTTATGAGCGGACGGCGGCGATTCTTGCTCTTGGCCCGCGCCCGCCGGGATCGGCCGCTCTTGCCGCCGCGTGCGGCCATGTGCGCAGGGAGTTGGAGTCCTCCGGCTGGGTCGCCGCCCCGCAGGCGTTTGATCGCATGACTCCGGCCGGCATGGTTTCCTTCGAAAACCTGCGGGCACGTTTTCAAACCGGCAAGGACGATCCCTGGGCGCGCCCGGCGCGCGGCATTCTTTGCGCCCACATCGATTCAAAATCCTTCAAGGACATCCATTTCCTGGGGGCCGACGATGCCGCATCCGCCTGCGCCGCCATCCTCGTGATCGCCGCTCATCTCGCGGACCACGCCCCCCGGCAGGCGGCCGCGCTGGAACTCGTATTCTTCGATGGCGAGGAGGCGTTTGGCGAGAACATCACGCCGCAGGACGGACTTTACGGCAGCCGTCATTATGCGAATCAATGGCGCTCACAACCGGAGAAGCCCCGGTTCGGCATCTTGCTGGACATGATCGGCCACGAGAATCTCTCGATCCGGTTGCCGAGCGACACGCCCGCGCACTTGAAGGACGCGCTGTTTGCCGCAGCCCGTGCGGAAGGGGTGGAGCGGCATTACGGGATGGCCCCCGGGCCGATCATCGACGATCATGTGCCGCTCAATTTCGCGGGCATTCCGACGGTGGACGTCATCGGGGATTTCAGCCGCAGCGGCTGGTGGCACACCCCGGCGGACAATTTGAAGATCATCTCTGCGGAATCGCTCGATATCTCGATCCGGGTGGTGTTGCGGATGCTGGACAGCCTGATGAAGGAGTGAGCGCGTTGAAACCCCGGTTCAAAAGCAGCGCTCTGGCGGAGAAGGAGGAGTTCCGGGATTGTCTGGCGCGGTGGTTTTCAACGCACGGCAGGGACTATCCGTGGCGGCGGACCCGCGGGCCATATGAAATCCTGGTGTCCGAGGTGATGCTCCAGCAGACGCGGATCGCCACGGTGCTGGCAAAGGGATGTTTCACGCGGTTTCTGGCGGTGTTTCCCGATGTGCATGCGCTGGCGGCGGCGGATGACGCGGCCTTGTTGAAGGCTTGGGAGGGTCTCGGGTATTATCGGCGTGTTGGAATGCTGCGGGAAACGGCGCGGGCGGTGATCGCCCGGCATGGCGGCGCGTTTCCGTGCGAGTTGCCGGATTTGTTGAAACTGCCGGGCATCGGCCGCTACACGGCGGGCGCGCTGCGGGCCTTCGCTTTCGGGCTGCCGGCGGTGCTGGTGGATGGCAATGTGAGCCGCGTCCTCGCGCGGCTGATGGATTTCCGCGGTCCCGTGGATGAAACAGCGGGGCTCAAGCGGATCTGGTCATGGGCGGAGACACTGGCGGACCCGCGGCGGCCGCGGATCCATCATGCGGCGCTGATGGAATTGGGCCAGTCTGTTTGCAGACCGGGGGTGCCGGATTGCGCGGCCTGCCCCGTGGCGGGGTTTTGCCGGACCCGTGAGCCCGCCGAGCTGCCCGTGAAGCGCCGCAAGATGGCCGTCACCGCCGTGGACGAGCACGCGCTGTGGCTGCGCGACGACTGCGGCCGCCTCTTGCTGCACCACGAATCCGGAAAACGCCGCACCGGCCTGTGGAAGCTGCCGGTCCTGGAAGCCGCGCAAATCGGTCACCTTCCCATGCTCGCGCAACACCGCTATTCGATCACGCGCTACCGGGTGGCATTGAGTGTGCATGACGGAAACTCTCCGGGTTTCTCATATCATGCAGCCGTCGGCGATTCGTGGGTCGAGCCGCGCATGGTGCCCGCACTGGCGATGGCGGCTCCGTTCCGCCGGGTGGTCGAGCGATTGTTGATCGATTTGTGAAATCGGATGTGACGAATCCGGGCGGCTGTGCTTTTCTCCGCGCGGATGGATCGGTTCAAGTGTTGGCTCGGCTTATGGCTGGCGGTGTTTTCCGTTCAGGCATGTTCGGTCGCTCCGCCGCCTGATCCGTCCATTCCGGGGCGTGTGGCGCGCAAGTTGGTCCTCCAGCGGGTGAGCGCCGTGGTGGTGACCGATGAGGCGAACCTAGGACGCTGGGTGAAGAACGGCTTTCCCATGTCCCACGCGCCCGGCGATGCGGATGGCGGGTCGGCGACGCCCATTTCCGCGGATGGATATTTTCTGACGGCGGATCACGTGCTGGCGCGGATGGCGGGACGCAATGTGTTCGTGTTGTATGGCAAGGACGGGCGCCTCACGCCATACCGGGCGCGCGTCGTCTGGCGCTCGGAACACGCGGATCTCGCGCTCCTTCACATTGCCGCGAGCACGCCGAATCATTACCGCTGGACGCCGCCGGAGCGCTGGCTGCCGGCGGGCACGGGCGTCATTCACGGCGGGATCGCCACCGGCTTCAAATCAGGCTGGGGCAAGCTCGGCACCTCACTGCCGCCGGAAGGCTCGTTCACCCGCGCCAGGAAATTCAAGATCGACATTCCCCTGCAGCCCGGCGACAGCGGCGGCCCGGTGGTGGACGCCCACGGCGGCCTGGTCGGCATCAACTCGGCGGTCGAGTTTCTGGTGCCCATGGAAACAGCGTTTTTCGTGGATTCCGAGGCGAGCCGCCCGAGCATCCGCATGATCGAATCCATCATGCGGGCGGACCGTGCCCGCAATGGCCCGGCGACCCCGCGCGCCGCAGATTGACACCATGCAACGGACTCACAAGGGATGGAAAATCACGGCAGTGGCGGTGGCGCTCGGCCTGCCGGTCTCCTGCGCGCGCTTCGAGGAGTCCGGCCTGCCCGGCAGCGCCTCCTCGATGGCGCACAACCAGATCATGGTCGTCAAGGCGGAGCCCGCCACTTTCGGCCATTACCGCCTTTCCTCCCAGATGAGGATCTATCCGGACCTCGCGCTGTTCGTGGAAAAGCGCGGCCTGCCCGATTTCCTGGCCGAGACCAGCAGCGGCAGCCAGCATTACCTCATCCTCTATTATCTCAAGGCCCGCCAGGCCTACGCCGCCAGGACGCGGCCGTCACAGCCTCATGGACTGGAGTTCGCCGGCCCCTATCCGATTACTGATCGGGAAAAGCGGATTCTCTCAGGCCTGCGCAAGAAGGAACCGGAGTAAGGTTCACGCCTGTTCCCCCAATGATGGGTTCCACCCTAACAGCCGATTCGCCGCAAGCGCCGGAAAGCGAGCTCCCGGATTGCGGCGCGATGACGCCCGAGCGGATTGCGGGCGGGGCAAAAACCCGCCGCTCTCCGGCCCCGAAGGACGATTGTTGTCCGGCACCTTTGAATGACTTGGTTTCGTGCGGCGTGCGTTTTTTCCCCGCGCCCATGAAAACCATCGCTCTGCCTCTCTTGTTGGGAGTCTCATCGTCCGCCGTCAGTCAGAATTTCCTCGATCCCATCATCGTGACCGCCTCCCGCACCGGGCAAAAGGAAAGCGCGGCGGCCTATTCCACGGCCTTTATCGATGCGGATTTCATCCGCGAAAACACCCGCCGCACCCTGCCGGATGCGCTGCAATACACACCCGGCGTGCTGGTGCAGAAAACCGCGCACGGCCACGGCTCTCCATTCATCCGCGGTTTCACCGGCCGCCAGAACCTCCTGCTCGTGGACGGCGTGCGCCTCAACAATTCCACCCTGCGCGGCGGGCCGGTGCAGTATTGGAACACGGTCGATCCTCTTTCCGTGGATCACATCGAGCTTATCAAGAGCCAGGGCTCGGTGCTCTACGGATCCGACGCCGTCGGCGGCACGCTCAACGCGTTCATGAAATCCTCGGACTTCCGCACGCGCCCTGCGGATCAAGTCTATCTGGGCGGCTCCGCTTCCTACGAATTCCGCGTCAACGGCCAGGGCAGCCACGTCGGCCGTATCGAAACGGAAACCGGAGTGGGCGGGAAATTCGGCGTCTGGCTCGGCCTTTCGGCCAAGGACTTCGGTGACATCGAGGACACCGCCATCGGCGAAATGAAAGGCACCGGCTACCCGGAGCAGGATCTGGATTTCCGCATGGATTGGGCGGTCACCCCGGAGTCCACGCTCACCTTCGCCCATCAATCCGTGAATCAGGACGGCATTTCCCGCTGGCACCGCACGCTGGACAATCCCGGATGGACCCACGATGAACATGAGACGGCCGGGGGCAAATGGTCGGCCAACACCTACGATCAGGAACGCTCGCTGACCTATCTCCGCTGCGCCGGGGAAAATCCGCAGGCGGATTCGTTCATCCGGCGCTGGAGCGCCACGCTGTCCTATCAAACGGTGAACGACTCGGAATTCCAGGACCGCAATCCCGACAAGGACGACGTCCGCTCTTCGGATATCGATGCAAACACCATCGGCTTCGACCTCTCGCTCGAATCTCCGCTCGGCCCCGGATCCCTCGTCTATGGCCTCGATTTCCATCACGACGAGGTCGATTCCGCCGGCTACAAGACCGACACCGCCCGCTCGTTCACGGATGAAATCCTGCCGGTGGCGGATGATTCCGACTACGACCTCTTCGGCGTGTTCTCGCAATATGCATGGAAACCCGTGGAGCCGTTGGAAATCACCGCCGGCGTGCGTTACACATACGCCGAGGCCACGCTCGGCCGCTTCACCGCCTCCGATGGCGTCGTTCGGACCGATCAATCCAGCGACTGGGATTCGGTCGTCGGGTCCATCCGCGGACTCTATCGCCTCAACACCTGCTGGAGCCTCTTCGGCGGCGTGTCGCAGGCGTTCCGCGCGCCGAATCTCGATGATCTCACCGGCAACCTGGCCGCCAAGTCCGGCGGCACCGCGCTTGGCTCCACCGATGTCGATCCCGAGAAGTTCCTGACCTGCGAAATCGGCACCCGGCACACTGCGGACACCACTTCGCTTCAGGCTTCCGTCTTTTACACCGATGGCAACGAACTGATCACCGCCGTGCCCGTCAAGGATGGAGGAAAAAACACCGTCACCACCAACGCTTCGGACGGTTATGTGTATGGCGTCGAACTGGAGGGCGCATGGCGTTTCCACCCGCAGTGGACCTTGTCCGGATTCGCCGCGTGGCAGGACGGCCGGATTGAGAGCCCGGACTATCTCGGCGGCCCGGCGGCCGACAAGCCGATGAGCCGCCAATTGCCACTCACCGGATCGGTCGCCCTGCGCTGGAAGGATGCTTCAGGAAAATTCCGGGTTGAAGGGCGGGTGCTGGCTGCCGACGAGGAGGACCGCATCACTGCCCGGGACCAGGCTGCCGACGACCAGCGCATTCCCACCAATGGCACTCCCGGCTACATCGTCATATCGATGCATGCCGGCTGGATGGTCAACGAACATCTCGACCTCACCTGCGGCGTGGAAAACCTGACCGACGAGGACCACCGCAACCACGGCTCCGGTCAGAACGAGCCCGGTCTCAGCGGAATTTTCGCCGCGCGGGTGACTTGGTGAGCGAGGCTTGAACATTGGCCGCCGCCATCCCACTGCGGCCGCTCACTCCCACTCGCAGAGATCCTCGACGTAGGCCGCGGAGCCGTCGCGCAGCCAGCCATCGAGCTGGGCGGAGTCCTTGAGTTGCTGGCCGTGCAGGCGCGGGACGGCGGCTGGCTGAAAAGCCGTGGCGGCGCTTTGCAAGCGCCAAGCCCAGCCTCGACAAGCGCCGGCCTCTGAGGCAGATTTCCGTCATGATTTTCAGCGCCGTCATCACCGCAGCCGAGGAAGGCGGCTACGTCGCCTTCAATCCCGAGACGGGCACCACGACCCAGGGCGAAACCTTCGACGAGGCCATGGCCAACCTGCGGGAGGCCACGGAATTGTATCTGGAGGAGTTCCCGATGAAATCAAGAACACCCGCGGTGTTAACCTGTTTCGAACTGTCCCATGCCCAAGCTGCCGGTTGTTAGCGGGAAGGAATGCCGCAAGACGTTGGAGCGGTTGGGTTTCAGGGAAGCCCGCCAGCGCGGCAGTCACTTGGTCATGCGCCGCGACGAGAGCGGCTGCACCGTGCCGATGCATGCGGAAATCAAAAACGGAACCTTGTCGGGAATTCTGAAACAGGCTGGCGTGAGTGTGGAGGAATTCATCTCTGCGCTGGGCCGATGAGGCCATGGCAAAAACTCACAAGCACCTCTGGAAAAATGTCGCCAGCCTCGGCAACCTGATGCAGGCGGCGAACCTCGCCATGCGCGCCAAACGCAGCCTCGCCCCGGCGGCGGTGATGACGGCTATGGTGACTTTCACACCCGGAAATTGTGGATTTGCCGGCCCGTGCGCAATCATTTGGATTGCCAAGGCGCGATGACGGCGGGTCGGAGGCTGTGGCATAGTGGCGCCTGTTTGCCGGAGATCCGCGCTTTACCCCGGCCGCCGCGGCGGTTACTTCCCTGCCGCGATGCACGGGTTTTCCTACAAAAACGGTTCGCTTCACTGCGAGGACGTCGATCTATCCACGCTGGCCGCCGAGCACGGCACGCCGCTGTATGTGTATTCCGCGGCGACGATTCTGGACCACTACCGCCGGCTGGACGCCTCGCTGGCGGGCGTGGACCACGAGGTGGCCTATGCGGTGAAGGCGAATTCCAATCTCTCGGTGCTGCGCCTGCTTGCCAGCGAGGGAGCGGGTTTCGACATCGTTTCCGGAGGCGAGTTGTTCCGCGTGATCAAGGCCGGCGGCGATCCGGCGCACTGCACGTTTGCGGGCGTAGGCAAGACCCGCGGGGAAATCGTTTATGCCCTTGAGCAGGGGATTTATTCGTTCAACGTCGAGAGCGAGGAGGAACTCCGCTACCTCAACCAGGTGGCGGGCGAACTCGGCATGACCGCGCCGGCCGCCGTGCGGGTGAACCCGAACGTGGATGCGAAGACTCACAAATATATCTCCACCGGCAAGTCGGAGAACAAGTTCGGTGTCGATTTCGAGGCGATTCCCGGGCTTTACGAGCGCGCAGCGAAGGAGCTTCCCAACATCGAATTGCGCGGCCTGCAGATGCACATCGGCTCGCAGCTCACTTCGATCGCGCCGTTCATTGAGGCGGTGCGGAAGGTCGCGCCGCTTGCCCGGCGGTTGAAAGAACGCCACGGCATCGGCTTCTGGTCGATCGGCGGCGGCATCGGCATCATTTACGAGGATTCGCTCGCGTCCGGCGGCGCGGACTGGTGGAACGAACACGCGCCGGGGCAGCGCCCTCTGACAATCGGCCAATACGGCGGGGAAATCGTCCCGCTTGTGAAGGATCTCGGCTTGAAAATCCTGCTGGAGCCCGGCCGTTTCATCGTGGGCAACGCCGGCGTGCTGCTCACCCGCTGCCTTTATGAAAAGAAGGGCGCGGCCAAGACATTCAAGATCGTGGATGCCGGGATGAACGACCTGATCCGGCCCGCGCTTTACGAGGGGCATCACGAAATTGTTCCGCTCAAGCAGCCGGACGGTGACGCGCGCGTCACGGTGGATGTCGTGGGGCCGATTTGCGAGAGCGGCGACTTTTTCTGCCAGAACCGCGCGTTGCCGGATTTCCAGCCGGGAGATCACGTCGCGCTGATGTCCGCCGGGGCTTATGGCTTCGTGATGGCCTCCAACTACAACTCGCGGCCGCTGCCTGCGGAAGTTCTGGTCGAGGGCGGTGTGGCGAAGGTGGTGCGCAGGCGGCAGACTCTCGAGGATCTCGTCGAGGGCGAGCTTTGAAGGCGCGGATGGTTTGATTTTCGCGAAAGCGGATTTCCCGCTTGGAACCCGCACGGCAACGGGCTGGAATGCGCGAGTCATGTCATACCTCGACGACGATTTCCTGCTTCACACGCCCACGGCCCGCCGCCTGTTTCACGAGGTGGCGGCCATTCAGCCGATCATTGATTATCACTGCCACCTTTCACCGCGTGAGATCGCCAGCGACCATCACTGGTCCGATCTGGCGGAAATCTGGCTTCGCGGCGATCATTACAAGTGGCGGCTGATGCGCGCCAACGGCGTGGCGGAAGAGCTGATTACCGGGGATTCCACGCCGCGCGAGAAGTTCCAGGCGTGGGCGGAAACCGTGCCCTTCACGCTGCGCAATCCGATCCACCACTGGACCCACCTCGAACTGCGGCGCTACTTCGGCATCGACCTCCTGCTCGGTCCGGACACGGCCGATGAGATCTGGGAACGCGCCAATGTGAAACTCGCCGAGCCGGATTTCCGCGTTCACGGCATCCTGCGCAAATTCGACGTCCGCGTGGTCTGCACCACGGACGACCCGGCGGATCCGCTCGATGACCACGCGGCCATCGCCGCATCCGACCTCGCCACCCTGGTGACGCCGACTTTCCGGCCGGACAAGGCGTTCATGGTGGACCTGCCGGATCTTCTGGCGTCCTGGCTGGCCAAGCTCGAGGCGATCTCGGACACGGCCATCACCCATCTTTCCGATCTGCTCGCCGCGCTGCAAAAACGCCACGATGATTTCCACGCGGCCGGCTGCCGCCTGTCCGATCACGGACTGGTCCGCATGCCGGCATTGCCATGCACGGATGGCGAGGCGGCGATGATCTTTGACGCCGCGCGGTCCGGAAAACCCGCCAGCGCCGATGAAAAGGAGAAATTCTCGTTCTATCTGATGGTCTTCTTCGGCCAGTTGGATGCTGCGAAGGGCTGGACCAAGCAGCTCCACCTCGGCGCATACCGCAGTGTGAATTCCGGCATGCACGATATGCTCGGCCCGGACTCCGGCTTCGACACCATCGGCGACGCCCTGCAGGGGGCCGCTCTCGTCAACTACCTCGACACGCTGGCACGCGCGGGATCACTGCCGAAAGTCGTGCTCTACAACCTCAATCCTCGCGACAACTACCTGTTCGCCGCGCTGGCCGGCGCATTCCAGGACGGCACGATTCCGGGAAAAATCCAGTTCGGCTCCGGCTGGTGGTTCCTCGATCAGAAAAACGGCATGGAACTCCAGCTCGACGCGCTCTCGGCCACCGGCCTGCTCTCGCGCTTCGTCGGCATGCTCACCGACTCGCGCTCGTTCCTGTCGTTCCCGCGCCACGAGTATTTCCGCCGGATTCTCTGCAATGTCATTGGCTCCGAGGCGGATCGCGGCGAGCTGCCGGATGACTTCGAGACCCTGGCCGGCCTCATCCGTGCCGTGTGCTTCAGCAACGCGCGGCGGCATTTCGGATTCCAGGTTTGACCGCAGCATTGCCGTTGACCGCCGCAGCCGGGATGGCAAGGCTGCGCGCATGTTCATCGATCATATCCGGATCTTCGCCAAGGCGGGCGACGGCGGCGACGGCGTCGTCTCATGGCGTCGGGAAAAATACGTGCCGCGCGGCGGGCCGGACGGGGGTGACGGCGGCGCGGGTGGCGATGTCGTGCTCGTGGTGGATCCCTCGACGGACAATCTGCGCCAGTATCATTTCGATCCCAAGCTCATCGCCGAGGACGGGAAAAACGGCGCGGGCGGACGCAAGACCGGCAAGAGCGGCAAGCGCCTGATCGGCCGCGTGCCTCCGGGCACGGTCGTCTATCGCGCCAACGCGGCCACCGTGCAGGAGGCCGTTGAGCTCGAGCGCGGCGAGGAGGGCGTCGAGATGGAACCGATCGCCGACCTCACGGAAACCGGCCAGGAGTTCGTGCTCTGCAAGGGCGGCGAGCCGGGCAAGGGCAACTGGAATTTCCGCACGCCCACCAACCGCACTCCGGTGGAGCACACGCTCGGCACGCCCGGCGAACTCGGTGTGTTCTATTTCGAACTGCGCCGCATCGCCGATGCCGGGCTGGTCGGCTTTCCGAACGCGGGCAAGTCCACGCTGCTGGGCAAACTCTCCGCGGCGAAGCCGAAGGTGGCGTCCTATCCGTTCACCACGCTGCAGCCGGTGGTCGGAGTCGTCGAGTTTCCCGGCTTCCGCCGCTGCACCATCGCGGACATTCCCGGCCTCATCGAGGGAGCGCATGAGAACCGCGGGCTTGGCCACGAGTTCCTGCGCCACATCACGCGCTGCCGCGTGCTGCTCTTCGTGCTCGACATGGCCGGCAGCGAGGGCCGCGATCCGCTTTCCGATCTGGAAATCCTCCGCCGCGAGATCAGGCAATACGATGAGGAACTCGCCCGTTTCCCGTGGAAGGTCATCGCCAACAAAATGGACCTCGACAGCGCGGCGGAACACCTCGCCGCCTTCAAACAGCGCTTCCCGAAAGTGGACGTCATCCCGATTTCCGCGGAAAGCGGCGGGGGCCTCGAGGAACTCCGCCAGATGCTCGACAACGAGGTCGGCCACAAGCTCCGGCAGTGACCCGCACCGCATGACTGCGCTGCGAGAAACGGTCTTCGTGTATGGCACGCTGCGCAGCGGCGGTTCGCAGCATTTCCGCATGGCGGGCGCGGAGTTCGTCGCGGAGGGAACGGCGCGCGGCAGGCTCTACCGGATCGATTGGTATCCGGGCCTTGTTCTCGGCGGGACGGGGGATGGGATCGTCGGCGAGGTCTATCAGGTTTCGCCCGGCATGCTTGACGATCTGGACCGCTTCGAGGGAGCGGAATACCGCCGGGTGAGGGCGCCGGTCGCGCTCTCCGATCAAAGGCGGATTTCCGCCTGGGTCTGGGAATGGCTGGGCGCGGCCGATGAAAACCGCCGGATCACCTCCGGGAATTGGCTGTCTGAGCCGCGGGACTGATCCGCCGCAGGCGCTGGAGCAGCGGCGGATGCGAGTAGTCCAGCCACACGCGCAGCGGGGCGGGTGAGGGATGGGAAAGGTGATCGGCGGTCATTTTTTTCAAGGCGGAGGCCAGAGGCGCGCCGTCGCCGGTCATTTCGGCGGCGTAGGCGTCGGCCTCGAATTCATGGCGGCGCGACCAGGCGTTGAGGATCACGCCGAGCGCCTTGGCAACGGGTTCCAGCAATATGCCGAAGAACACCAGGCCTGCGTGCGGCGAGATGGTTTCCACGCCGAAAGCATCGAACAGGAGGCGGGCGAAGCGGCCGCCGGGATCGGTGGCGAGTCCTAACAGGAAAAAGACCGCGGCGGTCTGGACGATGCCGGAGGCGAGGCGCTGCTTGATGTGGCCGCGGCGGAAGTGGCCGATCTCATGGGCCAGCACGCCGAGCAGTTCGGGCGTGGTGCTTTTTTCCATGAGTGTGTCGAACAGGGCGATTTTCCTGCGCTTTCCGAGGCCGGTGAAGAACGCGTTCGCCTTGGTCGAGCGCTTGGAGCCGTCCATCACGAACACGCCGTCGAGCGGAAACCCGCAGCGCGCGCCGAGCGCCTCGATTTCCCGCTTCAAGCCGCCCTCCGGCATCGGCGTGAATTTGTTGAACAGCGGCATGATGAGCGATGGCGCGAGCCAGGCGAGCAGCAATTGGAAGACCGTCACCACCGCCCAGGCCCACAGCCAGGCGTGGCTCACGTTGCCGAAAATCCACAGCACCGCCGCCGCCAGCGGCAGTCCGATCACCGCAGCCAGCAGCAGGCCTTTCACGCGGTCCATGATGAAGATGGCGGGTGTGGATCGGTTGAAGCCGAATCGGTTCTCGATCCCGAAGGTGCCGTAAATCGAGAACGGCAGCGAAACCAGCGCCTGGCCGAGAAACAGGGCTGTTAGAAACGCCAGGCCCGCCGCCACCCCGCCGGGCGCGAGCGAGCGCGCCAGCGCGTCCAGCCAGCCGAAGCCGCCGGAAAACCAGAATACCAGCAGCACGCTGAGCGAGGTGATGGACTGGATGACATTGAAGCGCGCGTTCACCCGCAGGTAGTCGCGCGCCCGGTCGAGCGTAGCGGCGTCCATCACGTCGGAAAGCTCCGCCGGCACGCTCGCGGGAAAGGCCTTGATGTCGAGCAGGGTGGCGGTGAATTCCAGCTTCCAAAGCGCGAAGAGCGCCACCAGGATGATCACGGTCATGAAGTTCCAATCGCTCATCGCCGCCATCATGCACGGCAGGGGCCTCGCCGCAAGGACCGCGCTTTTTTCCTGCCTCCTCGCGGCATCGGGCTGCGTCAGCCTGATCGCCGGCAAGCACACCTACGCCGCCACTTCGCCCGCAGTGCGCGTCAATGGCGCGGACATCCGCATGCAGGTGAAACCGGAAGGCACGGATGGCGGCGGCTACGCGCTCAGCGCCATGGTCGTTTCGGCGGCTGTCGCCACTTTCGACGGGCCGTTCCGCTGGCGGCTCGAAGCCACTGGCCGGGCGGGCAGGCACGAGTCGCTGGTGGTCCACCGCATCCGCACACGGACCGGCAAGACCAGGCGCGACGAGTGGTATCCCCGCGAACACCTCGGCCATCGCGCGGATTTCAAGACGCCGAAGGACGCGCCAGCCGTCTCCCGCGCGGTGTATCCCATTCCCGGGCTGCTGGTGGTCAAGCCGCGCGAGGACGGCGATCTCGAAGTCACCGTGGACCTCACGGTCACGGCCGATGGCGGGCGCGAGCGGAAACTCGTCCGCTTCCGCATGGAACCCTCGCGGAAACGTCAGGACGAGTTCATTTTCGTGCCTGCGGAGATCGTCCGCAACATCGGGAAATCCCCCGACGAGTGGGAGGATCCGGGTTGGGATTGAAGATTGCGCGGACCCGGAATCGCGCCTAGGTTGCCGCCCGTCCTCATGGTGAAACCCTCGCTCATCCGCCGCCTTGTGCCGGTTCTCCTGCTGGCGTCAGCGCCGGGCCATGCCCAGGATCCCGCCGCGCCGGCACTGGTGAGCACCAGCCCCGCGCCTTCCACACCCCCGGAAGCCCCCGCCGCCCGCGGCGCCTCGGACGGGGCCATCATCACCCGCAGGGACGCCCGCACGATCACCCTGAAAATCCCCGCGCCGCGCGGCATGATCGTGGACCGCGAGGGCGAGCCGCTTGCGCAGAACAAGGTCGCCTATCAGGTGGCGCTCCAGTTCCGGCAGTTCGAGAACGCCGACCGCGCGTTCATCCTCAACTGGGCGCGCACCCGTCTCGACGCGCTCCAGCCGCTGGTCAAAAACGCCACGCCAAAGACGGACGATGAGCTGTATGACCACTATCGCGACCGCCGCTGGCTGCCGTTGCTGGTGACCGGCCATCTCGATGAAAAAGAGGCGCGCGAGCTCCAGCCCAAACTCACCTCCGGGTTGGTTCTCAATCCGCTCTATCAGCGGTCATATCCGCACGGCGAACTGGCGGCGCACCTCATCGGCTACACCGGCAGCGTCGGCAGGCTGCCCACCGGCCCCATCAATTTCAACGAACCGCTGTGGGAGGAATCCGAAGGACGCGCCGGATTCGAAAAAATCCACAACACCCAGCTTACCGGCGACGCCGGCATGAAAAAACTGCTCTTCGACGAAAGCGGCAACAAACTGCTCGAGGAGCAGGTCAAGCGCCCCCGTCCGGGCGGCACGCTCGTCACCACGCTGGATCTCGACTGGCAGTTGCTCGCAGAGAAAACCCTGCGCGAGGGCTGCCGCCGCGGAGCCTTCGTGGTGATCGACGTCGTCACCGGCGAGGTGCTGGTCATGGCCTCGCGGCCGTCCTTCGATCTGAACCGCTTCATTCCGAACATCAGCGATGCCGAGTTCACCGCGCTCAACGCGGATCCCGCCACGCCCTTGTATGGCCGCGCCTTCCAGTCGGCCTATCCGCCGGCATCCTCTTACAAGCCTGTCGTCGCGCTTGCCGCCCTTAACAACGGAGTGGTCACGGAAACCTCGACGATCTATTGCCCGGCGGCCATCGCCATCGGCAATGCGGTCTTCAACAACTGGAGCAAGACTCCCGAGGGCTCCATCGATGTGAAGCGCGCCATCGCCCGCTCCTGCAACACCTGGTTCTATCAGATCGGCATCCGCACCGGCCCGTCGGCCTTTCTCAACCTCTCGCGGCGTCTTGGTTTCGGCCAGCGCACCGGGCTGCCCCTGATCGGCGAGACCCCCGGCCTGGTGCCCAGCGACGAATGGATGCTCAAGCACGAGAAACGCCGCATACTCGACGGCGACACCGCCAACCTCTCGATCGGCCAGGGCAGCCTGCTGGCATCGCCCCTGCAGGTGGCGCAGGCAATGGCCGGCATCGCCAACGGCGGCGCGCTGCCAAAACTCCACCTCATCCGCCAGGTTCAGGACACCCGCGGCCGCGTGATCCAGGCTCCCATCCCTGAACGTAAAAACTGGCTCGGTGTGGATTCCAAGGCCGTGGAAATCGTCCGCAAGGGCATGTCCGACGTGGTCAACGCCGGTGGCGGCACCGGCCAGAGCGCCGGTCTCAGTTACACCACGCTCTGCGGGAAAACCGGCACCGCCCAGTGGGGGCCCAAGGCGAAAAACCAGCGCCTCGCCTGGTTCGCCGGCTTCCTGCCGGAAGACAATCCGCGTTATTCCTTCGCCGTGCTCTACGAGGGCCGCCCCAATGAGAAAGTCTCCGGTGGCCGCATGGCCGCGCCAATGGTCAAAAAATTCTTCGAAGGCATCAAGGACGACATCAAGGACACCATTGCCCCGCCGCAAAAGGCGCTCGTCGTTGTGAACGAGTCCTCCGGAGCTGTCGCACCGCCAGCCGCCGAAGCGGTCCCGGCCGAAATGGATCCGGAGAGCGGCGGCGTGATCGAGCGGCCCGCCACCACCGACGGCCCGCTCAAGGCGCTGCCCGTGGAACCGCTCGACACCGGCCTGCAATCCGGTCCCTTGCAGAAATTCCAAGAGCCTCAAATTGCCGAGCCTCCCCGTCCGATCCGCGCCCTGCCCGTGGGGGAGGACGAAGTCATCGAGGAGAACGTCGAAGAGCCTTGAGCTGCGGCCATGCCCTTCATTCAGGCCCCTTGGAGCGAACCACCTCCCCCCCCCTGTGGCCAGTCGCTTCCACCGCCGGAGCGCATTCGAACGGGCGGCGTGGGCTCTTTTGGGAGGCTCAAATTTCCGTTGCGAGTGCGTGCCCGTTTCTGTTCGGACTTCCCGGAATGCGGAAATTTTAAAATACCCCACGGCGTTACGGCTTGCCATCGGGAGATAAGGTCGTAGTTTGCGCCCCGAGCAGGTTTTTCCAACCTCTGAAGCCCATTTCCGGTCGAAA
>Ga0114939_10000691_pt1 | contig 27957 bp, 27 predicted proteins | sample AshMeaCrysSpring_FD_87196 | JGI IMG/M metagenome (GOLD analysis project Ga0114939, IMG submission 87196) | Groundwater microbial communities from Big Spring, Nevada to study Microbial Dark Matter (Phase II) - Ash Meadows Crystal Spring | ecosystem: Environmental > Aquatic > Deep subsurface >...
GCTCCAGTTAGTCGGACAAGTCGGCCTGGCGGCTGACCGATGAGCGTACCGGCTATTCTCCGGACACGCGCAGGGGGAGCCTGCGCCGGCCCCAAGGCCGGCTCGAGGTTCATGCTGGAGCCCCCTCTCGGAGGGGTCTCGGGGGAGCGGGGTATGGCGCCCCCGGGCGCGAAGCGGCCTGCGGCCGCTTCGCGTCGGCTGCCGACACCGCACCTTGATATGCGATGGATCCTCGAATCGGCATCAGAGCAGATCGGCGAGGCTGGGCGTCTCGGCGGCCAGCCTGAGCTGTTCGCGCAGTTGCAGCGCCTGCTGTCCCCAGTAGCCCGAACTGCCGAAGTCCGGAAAAGCCGCGGGGAAGGCAGGGTCGTGCCAGCGCTGCGCCACCCAGGCGTTGTGGCGCATCATGCGCAGCAGGCGCAGCGGCTCGATCAGCCCGAGTTCGGCGCGATCGAAGTCCATGAAGGGCGCGTAGCCCTGCAACAGCAGGCGCAGCTGCCGCGCCATCGATTCGGAGTCGCCGGACAGCAGCATCCACAGGTCCTGCACCGCCGGCCCCATGCAGGCGTCGTCCAGGTCGACCACGTGCGCGCCGCTGTCGCGCCAAAGCAGGTTGCCCGGGTGGCAGTCGCCATGCAGACGGATCGACCTGGGCACATGCGCGGCGAAGGCGGCATCGATGCAGGCGATGGCCTGCCGGCAGGCGTCGGCCCAGCTTTCGCGCTGGTTCTCGCTGACGAAGCCGCCGTCGAGCAGCAGTGCCACCGCTTCGCGCGAGTCCTGGGCCGCGTCCAGCCTGCGCCGCTGCGCGAAGGGGCGTCTCGCGCCCACGGCGTGCAGGCGGCCGATGAAGCCCCCCAGGCGCAGCAGCACGGCATCGTCTTCCAGTTCCGGTGACCGACCCGCATGCCGGGGTGACACGGCGTAGCGGTGCAGGCCCTGCGGTCCGGGGCGCAGCGCCAGCGTCGGCGTGCCGTCCTGCGGCAGCAGGCGCAGATCGGGCGCGGCGGCGTCGAGGATGCATGGCGCGACCACTGGGACCTCGGCTGCGGCCAGCTCGAGGGCGAAGGCATGCTCCTCGACGATCTGCGCATCGCTCCAGCGGCCACGCCGGTAGAACTTGGCGACCACCGCGTCGCCGTCTTCCAGCATCACCTGGAAGACGCGGTTCTCGTAGGAATTGAGCTGCAGGATGCGGCCGTCGCCGCGGAATCCGGCTGCATCCAGCGCATCCAGCACCTCGTCAGGGGTCAGGTCGGCATAGGCCAGCGGCGCAGCGGAGCTTGGCATGGGCCGATGCTACGCGCCCATCGGCGGGCCTCTTGTGCGTGCGGCGCCGGCAGGGCAGGGGTCGCCGCTCAGTGGCGCGTCGAAGGCGAGCGCGGCGCGTCGCCGTCGGGCGAGTCGTCCGGCGCAGGGGGCAGGTTCAGGTCGCGCGCAGAAACGCCGCCGCGCACGATGCTGCCGATGGCGCCGAATTCGCTGGGGGGGCCGGCGTCGGAGCGGCTCTCAGCGCCGAAGAACGAGTCCTGGAAGAAGCCCGAGTCCTGCCACAGCGCCGTGCGCTCGCGTCGCCTTGGTGCGGTGGCGGCTGCCGGCAGATCGCGTGCGAGGTCGGCGCCGGGTGCCGGCTGCGGGCCCCGCGCCGACGCGGAGCTCTGCGGCACCAGCAGCTGCAGTTCGGGGATCGAAGGCAGGTGGTCGACCGGGCAGCGCAGGTAGCGCACTCTGCAGGCGGCGAGCACGGACTGCTTGATCTGCAGCACGCGCCGCGAGTTGCCACGGTCGGTGTCCAGGTCGATGGCCGCGAGCACGCGGCCGTTGGCGCTGCAAATGGCGAAGGTCACGTGGATCGCGCCGAGCAGTTCGTACCAGTATCGAACCTGCTCGGGGTCGGTAGGCTGCGAGAAGCGCACCAGCGGAAGCTTCGACAGGACGATGTGGTGCGGCAGCGCCTCGCGCAACTGTCGGTAGACGCGCCGTTCGTCGGTGCTGAACACCGGGCGCGCGGTCAGGTTCCACTCCGTCGGCAGCGGCTGCGGCTGCGGGTTGCGTGACCGCAGCCACCACAGCGCCAGCAGCCCGGCGCCGAGAGCCAGAGTTGCCAGAGCGATGGTCCACGGAAGGATCTGCGGCATGCGGAGGTGGCAGCGGTTGCACCGCTGCCCCACCGAAGGCGACGAGCGATGACTTGGGCGGCGATGCTACCGCTGCGGTCAGTGCGGCGGTCCCCGCGTTTGCGGGGCGAGCCCCTCGGCTGGGGGAGGGCAAACCCGCGGCCTCTGTATCAGTTGCTGCACCACGCTTCGCACGCCCCCCGAGGGTGCGCGCGAAGCGTGCAGGGGGTGGTCCATTTCAACCCTTGCCCTGCCGCGAAAGCAGTTCGTCGACCTTGTGCGCCTGCACCTTCAGGCGGTAGTCCAGATCGGCGACACGGTCTTCCACGATCTCTTCGACGTGGGAGACGAGGTTCTCGGGCGCCAGCTTCACCCAGGCCTGCGACTCGGGGCCGTCACGCACGATGCTGGCTCCTGCATTGCGGGTGATACGCAGCATCGCGGTGTTCTCGCTGAGCGCGTGCACGAGCAGCGTGTCGATACCCCGGTTGCGTGCGTGCAGAGCCGCATGGTCGAACAGACGCTCCCCGAAGCCGCGCCCGCGAGAGCCCTTGGCCACCGAGACGCCGAACTCGGCGCAGTGCGGGTGGGCCGGGCTGGGTTCCATGTAGGCCAGGTGGGCCATGGCGACCAGGGCCAGCCGCCGGTTGAAGACGCCGAAGACCTCATCGCGCTCGAAATCCAGGTTGTCGACATAGCGCTCGACCTGCGCGTCGCTGGCGGCGTAGCCGAAGCGCAGGTACCGGTCGCGCTCGTCCAGTGCCAGCAGGTGGCTAGAGATGCGCGGACGATGCCGGGCGGCCAGCGTACGGATGGGGATCCATCTGAAGCCGCGCGAAGGCTCTTCGGCGCTGGCCTCGCTGCGACCCTCCTGGGTTTGCGCGTGTCGTTCTTCCCGCTGGAAGAGGGGGTCCATGAGTGTTCCAGAGATTAGTATTAACCCTAATACTACAGAACGGTCCTAGGGTGGCGACTCCAGTGGCGCGGGCCGTGGTACCGACCCTGCCGGACTTTAACGGAGAGTCGCGCTATACTATTGGGCTTTCCCGTTGACGGCGGGGTGGATTGGCGCGCGCTGGCTGTAACCGCTGGCGGCGTTTTGGAATTCCCTGAGAGGCCGCCCCTACAAGCGGCGCCGAAGGCTCCGATCCGATTCGAACAGCCGTGGCAGGCGCGCGTGCCGATCGACGGCGCACGAGCCGTTTCCCCAGAGAGTCCCTCATGAAGACCTTCAGTGCCAAGCCGGCCGAAGTGAAGCACGAGTGGTTCGTGATTGACGCCACCGACAAGGTGCTCGGACGTGTTGCCAGCGAAGTGGCACTCCGTTTGCGCGGCAAGCACAAGGCCATCTACACGCCTCACGTCGATACCGGTGATTTCATCGTCGTCGTCAACGCCGGCAAGATCCGCGTCACCGGCAACAAGGCCAGCGACAAGATCTACTACCGTCATTCCGGTTTCCCGGGAGGCATCTACGCCACCTCCTTCAAGGACATGCAGGCGCGCCATCCTGGGCGCGCGCTCGAGAAGGCCGTCAAGGGCATGCTGCCCAAGGGCCCGCTCGGCTACGCGATGTTCAAGAAGCTGAAGGTCTATGCCGGTGACACCCACCCGCATGCGGCCCAGCAGCCCAAGGCGCTCGAACTCTAAGGAAACGCGATGATCGGTAACTGGAACTACGGCACCGGCCGCCGCAAATCCTCGGTGGCGCGGGTGTTCATGAAGAAGGGCAACGGCCAGATCACCATCAACGGCAAGGCGATCGACCAGTATTTCGGCCGGCAGACCTCGATCATGATCGTGCGCCAGCCGCTGTTGCTGACGGCCAATGACGCCACTTTCGATATCAAGATCAACGTGCATGGCGGCGGCGAATCCGGCCAGGCCGGCGCGGTGCGCCACGGCATCACGCGCGCACTGATCGACTACGACGCGGGCCTGAAGGGCGAACTCAGCCGCGCCGGATTCGTGACGCGCGATGCGCGCGAGGTCGAGCGCAAGAAGGTCGGTCTGCACGGCGCACGCCGCCGCAAGCAGTTCAGCAAGCGCTGACCGGCGCGACCTGCGGAGATCCATGCGGGCCTCAAAGCCCGCATGGGCTCATGGTCTATGGCGTGCATGAGATCATCAAATAGTCTTTCTGTTCGAGGGATCCCCGATGAATGCCGTTGCCGAAGCCTTCTCCAGCGCCAGCGCCGAAATGCCGGCGCCGCTGATCTTCACCGACAGCGCGGCGGACAAGGTTCGCGATCTGGTGGCCGAGGAGGGCAACCCCGACCTGAAGCTGCGCGTCTTCGTCCAGGGCGGAGGGTGCTCCGGGTTCCAGTACGGATTCACCTTCGACGAGGTCGTCAACGAGGACGACACGCAGATGTCGAAGAATGGCGTCACCTTGCTGATCGACGCCATGAGCCTGCAGTACCTGGTCGGCGCCGAGATCGACTACAAGGAAGACCTGCAAGGCGCCCAATTCGTGATCAAGAATCCGAACGCGACCACCACCTGCGGCTGCGGATCGAGCTTCACGGTCTGACCACAGGATCCTCTGTCGAGGGGCTGCTTCTCAGGCAGCCCCTCTTTTCTTGCCTGCACTGCCGAGTCAGCCTGCAGGGTAGAGCGCGCCCAGGATGCGTGGGCCGCGTGCACCCGTGACCGCTGCCAGGTTGCCCGGCTGCCGCAGGACGAACGCACGCGCCAGCCAGGCAAAGGCCAGGGCCTCCACCTGCTCCGGCGGCACGCCGAACTCGGCGGTGCTCTGCACCACAGCACCGGGCGCCAGCGTTGCCAACCTCCGCATGACATGAGAATTGAAGGCGCCGCCCCCGCAGACCAGCAGCCGTAACGTTGCAGGCGCGTGCGTTTTCAACGCATCGCTGGCGGCACGGGCGGTGAACTCCGCCAGCGTGGCCTGCACGTCGGCCGGCGCCACGGGTCCGGATATGTCGCCCAGGGCGCGGTCCAGCCATTCGGCATTGAACAGGTCGCGCCCGGTGCTCTTGGGTGGCTGCCGGGACAGAAAGGGCTCGGCCAGCATGCGGCGCAGCAGATCCTCATGTACTCGGCCGGAGGCAGCCCAGCGCCCGGCCTCGTCGAAATCGGTGCCTCCATGCCGTTGGCACCAGAGATCCAGCAGCGCGTTGCCCGGCCCGCAATCGAATCCGCGCACCGTCCCTGAGGCCGGCAGCAGGGTCAGATTGCCGATGCCGCCCAGGTTGAGCACGGCCACATCCGCCTGCGGCGCCGCGAAGAGCGCGGCATGCACCGCTGGAACCAGCGGCGCACCCTGGCCGCCGGCGGCGACATCGCGGCTGCGCAGGTCACAGACGACATCGATGCCGCTCAGTTCGGCCAGCAGCGCGCCGTTCAGCAATTGCAGCGTGTAGCCGCTGGCGTCGAACTCCTGCGGTCGGTGCCGCACCGTCTGCCCATGTGCGCCGATCGCGCGGACCTGCGCCGCGTCGATGCCGGCGTGGCGCAGCAGATGCCCGGCCACGTCGGCATAAATGCGAGCCAGCGCGTTGGCCGCCAGCGCGGCGCGATGCAGTTCGTCGGCGCCCGGGCGGTTGAGCTGCAGCAGCGTGTCGCGCAGTTCGGCGCCGAAGCCATGATGATGGTGCGCGCGTACGCGAATCGCGCGCGGCCCCGGATCCCGAGCATCGAACTCGGCCAGCACGCCGTCGACGCCGTCCAGCGAGGTGCCGGACATCAGCCCGATGAACAGACTCATCGGCGTCGCGCGCAACCGTCCGGCGTTACCGAAATGCCTCGGTGCAGCCGCGGGTCATTCGGCCTGCTGGCGGTTCCCGACGAGAGTTTCCGCTACGTCGAGCTGAAGGCGCGCACTGTCGGCCAGCGCGGCGAACCTGGCCCTGGCTGCCGGTTCCACGGTCACTGTGTCGGAGGCCTTGGCAATGCTGAGCGGGTCGACATGGGCGCCGTTGATCTGGAATTCGAAGTGCAGGTGCGGCCCGGTGGCCCATCCGGTGGCGCCGACCGCGCCCAGATGCTGCCCCTGATCGACGGCCTGCCCCTTGCGGACCTCGATGCGGCTCAGGTGCGCGTACAGCGTGCTGCGCCCCTTGCCATGCATCACCTTGACGACATTGCCGTAGCCGTTCTGCCAACCCGCGAATTCGACCACCCCATCGCCGACCGAGCGCACCGGCGTTCCCATCGGCGCGCCATAGTCCACGCCCCGATGTGCGCGCAGAGTCTGCAGGATCGGATGCAGGCGCATCGCGAACCCCGACGTGACGCGCGAGAACTCCATCGGGCTGGCCAGGAAGGCGCGACGCTTGCTCTGGCCGTCGAAGCCGAAGTACGCGCCCCGCCCGCTGGCGTCGGTGTACCAAAGCGCATGGTGAGCCTTGCCGCCGTTGATGAACTCGGCAGACAGCAGCCGACCGGTCGCCGGCACCCAGGTCACCGGTTCGCCGTCGGCGGTCAGGGCTTCGTAGACCACGCTGAAGGTGTCGCCCTTCTGCAGTTCACGGTGGAAATCGATGTCGGCGGCGAAGATCTCGGCCATCTGCACGGCCACCGCATCGGGAATGCGCGCCTCGTCGGTGGCGGCGAACAACGACGAGCGGATCGTTCCGCTGGCCATCCTGATCTGGCCCACCAGGGGCGCGACCTCGCTCCGGCTGCCCAGACGGCCCTCCTGGCGCGACACGCTCAGACGCGTGAACTGCGGTTCACGCTTCGCGCTGTCGGGCGCCGCGTATCGGGCCACCAGTTCGATCAGCGAACCGTTCGCGCCGGCACGGGCCTGGACCATCTTGCCGGCGCGACCATCGAAGAGCCGCCTGGCCAGCGGATCGGAACGCAGAAACTCCGCCGCTTCGGCATCGACGACGCCCAACCGGCGCAGCAGGGTGTCGGCGGTGTCGGTGGAGCGCGTCAGGTCGCTGCGCCACAGTTCCAGGTCGTGGTCGGCAAGCGCATCCAGCTGATCGCGCAAGCCCTGCGGCGTGACGACGTCGGTGACGAGGCGTTGCGGCTGGTCCGCCGGGTCGGGCAGAAGCGGTGCGACGCCAAAGGCCGCCGCGGCAAAGCCGCCCAGGATGACCACGAAGCCGGCGCTCAGCGCCCGCGAATGGCGCGAAAGCCACGCTCGCGTGCGCAACAGGTGGGGGGCAAGGTTTTCCAGCGGCATCGACATTCTTCTTCAGGCTTGACCCACACACATCCCACCACTCGACCCGGAGCATCGGCCAGCCGACGCAGTTGCCAGCCCCGGCCCGGAAGCACCCCGGAACTAAAATGTGACCTGAACCCGCACCCCCATGAATAAGGGGGGTCCAGAAAGTCGCGGGAGTATAGCAACCGCCGCAGTGCAGCATCCCGGGAAATGTACCGACAAGTTGGCCTATGTCAGATGCCGTAACCACCATCGAAGCCGCCCCGCCGGCAAGCGACCGGGTACGCGAGGCGATGGCCGTCACGCTGCGTGGTTGCGAAGAACTGTTGCCCCGGGCGGAGTGGCTGAGGAAGCTCGTCCGCTCCGAGTCCACGGGGACACCGCTGCGCATCAAGCTGGGCCTGGACCCGACCGCGCCGGACATCCACATCGGCCACACCGTCGTGCTGAACAAAATGCGCCAGCTCCAGGATCTGGGCCACCAGGTCATCTTCCTGATCGGCGACTTCACCTCGATGATCGGCGACCCGTCGGGGCGCAACAGCACCCGGCCGCCGCTGACGCGCGAGCAGATCGAGGCCAATGCGCAGACCTACTACGCCCAGGCCAGCCTGGTGCTGGACCCGCAGCGCACCGAGATCCGCTACAACAGCGAGTGGAGCGATGCGCTCGGCGCGCGAGGCATGATCCAGCTGGCCTCGCGCTACACGGTGGCGCGCATGCTCGAGCGCGACGACTTCACCAAGCGCTTCAAGGCCGGCACGCCGATCAGCGTGCACGAACTGCTCTACCCGCTGATGCAGGGCTACGACTCGGTGGCCTTGAGGTCGGACCTGGAGCTCGGCGGCACCGACCAGAAGTTCAACCTGCTCGTCGGCCGTTCTCTACAGGTAGAGTATGGTCAGGAGCCGCAGTGTGTGCTCACAATGCCATTGCTTGAGGGGCTCGACGGTGTCGAGAAGATGTCCAAGAGCAAGGGCAACACGGTGGGCATCACCGACGATGCCAACACCATGTTCGCCAAGCTGCTGTCGATCAGCGACGAGATGATGTGGCGCTATTTCACGCTGCTGTCGTTTCGCAGCGAGGCGGAAATCGCCCGCTTGCAGCAAGACGTGGCCCAGGGCCGCAACCCGAAGGAGGCCAAGGTGCTGCTGGCCAAGGAGATCACCGCGCGCTTCCACGACGCCGCGGCGGCCGAACGGGCCCAGGCCGATTTCGAGCTGCGCGCCCGCGGCGGCGTGCCGCAGGACATCCCCGACGTGGCCCTGGGCGGTGCGCCCCTGGCCATCGGCGGCCTGCTCAAGCAGGCCGGCCTGGTGCCCAGCAGCAGCGAGGCCCTGCGCCTGGTGGAGCAGGGCGGCGTGCGTGTCGACGGTACGGTGATCTCGGACAAGGCCCTGAAGCTACCTGTCGGCACCTACGTGGTGCAGGTCGGCAAGCGCAAGTTCGCCAGGGTCCTGCTGTCGGCATGAAGCGGCGGGCCTGCCTCGGCGCGTGGCTCGCCGCCGGCTGCGCCATCGCCCGGGCCGACCCTTCACCGGCCGAGCGGGCGCGCATCGACCGCCTGATCGCCGCCGTGGGCCAGCGCACGGACATCCGCTTCCTGCGCAACGGCAAGGAATACACCAGCGCGCAGGCGGCCGACTTCCTGCGGGGCAAGTTCGGCTGGCGCATCGAGAAGATCGGCACCGTGCAGGACTTCATCGAGCAGGTCGGCACGCGCTCCACCGCCAGCGGCGACGTCTACAAGGTGCGGCTGGCCGACGGCCGGGTGGTGCCCAGCGCCCATTTCCTGCGGCAGGAGCTGACGCGGCTGGAAAGGCGCTGAACCCTGCGGGGGCGGCCCGCGGCCTCCCAGGCGACACAATGTCTTCATGCAGGTCCGTGATTACCTGAAGCTGTCGGTCGCCGTCGCGCTGGCGACCATCGCCTTGAAGACCGCCGCCTGGTGGGTCACCGGATCGGTCAGCCTGCTGTCCGACGCGCTGGAGTCGCTCGTCAACCTGGCCGGCGCGATGTTCGCGCTGCTGATGGTGACCGTCGCCGCGACGCCGGCCGACGCCGATCATCCTTACGGACACCACAAGGCCGAGTACTTCTCCAGCGGCTTCGAGGGCGTGCTGATCCTGGTGGCGGCGCTGGCCATCATCGGGGCCGCGGTGCAGCGCCTGATCACGCCGCAGCCGCTGGAGCGGCTGGGCTGGGGGCTGGTGCTGAGCGTGGTCAGCTCGGCAATGAACGGGGCACTCGCCTGGGCCATGCTGCGCAAGGCGCGCGAGCACCGGTCGATGGCGCTGGAAGGCGATGCCCGCCATCTTTTCACCGATGTCTGGACCTCGGCCGGCGTGGTGCTGGGGTTGCTGGCCGTGGCCGCCACCGGCTGGCTCTGGCTGGACCCGGTGGTCGCCATCCTGGTGGCCGGCAACATCGTGCGCGAAGGCGTGTCGCTGGTCTGGCGCTCGGTGGACGGCCTGATGGACCGTGCGCTGGAGCCGACCGTACAGGCGGAGATCCAGCGCACGCTGGACAGCTTCAGCCACCCGGCGTTGCGTTTCGATCACGTGACGACGCGGCGGGCCGGGTCGCGGCACTTCGTCGACATGCACATGCACATGCCCGGCGACTGGAGCCTGGGCCGCGCGGCCGCGTTGCGCACCTCCGTCGAGCAGGCCTTGATGGCCGCCGTGCCGGGACTTCGCGCCAGCATCCAGTTGCTGCCGATGGGCGTGGAGGCGCATCTGCACGGCGAGGACGACCCGCTTTGAGCTGCCGGCGCTTGCACGACAGGGGGCAACGGTGATCGCGCTGGTGCAGCGCGTGGCCCGCGCCCATGTCGAGATCGACGGCCGCAGCGTCGGCGCCATTGGCGCCGGCGCATTGGTGCTGGTGTGCGCCGAGCCGTCCGATGACGAGACCCATGCAGACCGCCTCGTGGCCAAGCTGCTGGCGCTGCGCATTTTTGCGGACGCGGCGGGGAAGATGAACCTGAGCCTGCAGGACACGCGTGGCGGCCTGCTGCTGGTGTCGCAGTTCACCCTGGCCGCAGACACCTCGCGCGGCAACCGTCCGGGGTTTTCCGGGGCGGCAGCGCCGGAACTCGGCCGCCGGCTTTTCGATGCCGTGGTTGCCGCGGCACGTCAGCGGCATGCGCCGGTGGCCAGCGGCGTGTTCGGCGCCGACATGCAGGTGCACTTGGTGAACGACGGCCCGGTGACGGTGCCGATCACCATCCGCTGACGCCGGCCTCGCGGGAGACGCTGCGCAGCCAGCCCTGCAGGGGCTGCCCGGCCCGTGCGCCCAGCGCCTGTGCGGCCTCGTTGGCGGCCGAGATCAGCCCGTCCTGCCAGGTCGAGGCGGCCTCGCCGATGCGCGCGCTGTGGTGCGCCACCGCCAGCGCGGCCACGCCATGCTGCTGCAGCCAGTCGAGCGCGGCAATGCCGGCGCCGTCCTTGCCGATGCCGGCATCGTTGAAGACCACCAGGTGCGGTCGCGCCTGCAACGCATAGCGCGCCGCGCTGAGCCCGCCGTGCGAACCGCTCACCACCACCTCGCCGCTGCCATGCGAGGCCGCTTCGGTGATGCTGTCCACCCAGCACAGCGGCCGGCCCCAGGGGCGCAGGCCGGTGTCGGACGGCGCAGGCCCGGGGCGCGGGCGGGATGGACTGTCCATGCGTCGCGCGGCTTCGGGCGTGGCCTCGGTCACCTGGCCCGCCGCCGCGCGACCACGGCCGGCCGTCCCGGCAAGCGCGGCCTTGCGCTCAGTCGGCGTACTCGCCGGCGGCCTTGATGGCCGTGCCCAGCTTGTCGATCTCGGCGGCCACGAATTTCTTGTGCTCGGCCGGGGCCAGGCGGCCGTCGGTCACCACCACCGCGCCGAGGGCCTCCTGGCGCTTGATGAACTCGGGATCCTTCAGCGCGGTGCGCAGGGCCGCATTCAGCTGGTCCTGCACCGCCTTGGGCGTGCCCTTCGGCGCGTAAAGGCCATGCCAGATGGTCAGGTTGAAGCCCTTCAGCCCGGATTCATCCAGCGTCGGCAGCTTGGCCAGCGCGGGCGTCTGCAGTCGCTTGGCGGTGGTCACCGCATAGGCCTTGACCTTGCCGGACTCGATCTGTCCGCTGGTGTTGGTGGTCTGGTCGCACATGATGTCGACCTGGCCGCCGAGCAGGTCGGTCATCGCCGGGGCGGTGCCCTTGTACGGCACCGTCTGCATGTCGATCTTGACCCCCTGCTGGAACAGCAGCCCGCACAGGTGCGACGCCGCGCCCAGGCCGGCATTGGCGAGGTTGATCTTGCCCTTGTTGTCGTTCAGCCACTTGAGCAGCTCGGGGTAGGTGTTGGCGGGCAGCGTCTGCCGCCCGATCAGCGTCATCGGCACGTCGTTGATCATGCCCAGGTACTCGAAGTCCTCCAGTGTGTTGTAGGGCAGCTTGCGGTACAGCGCCGGCGAAGTCGCCATGCCGATGTGGTAGAGCAGCAGGGTGTGCCCGTCCGGCGCGGCCTTGGCCACCTTGTTGGCGCCCAGCGTGCCGCCCGCGCCGCCGACGTTCTCGACGACGATGGTGGCGCCGTTCAACGGCTTGCGCAGCGCCTCGGCGAAGTCGCGCGCCACCTTGTCGGTGGGCCCTCCTGCCGCGAAGGGCACGACGATGGTGATCGCTTTGTCGGGGTAGGCCTGGGCCGCGGTGGCCAGCGTCAGGGCCGCCAGGGCGATGCTCAGCTTCTTCATGCGCTTGTCTCCGGTAGTGGCAGGGAACTCGATGCGCCAATGCTAGGCAGTCGCGCCGACTGCCGCGACGTGGAAAGTACGTACCGTGGACCGCGCGCCTTCAGTCGATGCGGCGCAGGTCTTCGACCACCTTGCCGTCGTTGGGCAGCGTGCCCGGGGCCACCAGCCGCACCTCGCAGCGCAGCTTGGTGATGTCGCGCACCGTGGCGGCCACGGCCGCGGCCAGGCCTTCGGTGGCCGTCGCCGCCTCGGCAAGCAACGTCATGCGGTCGTTCGCCATCTCGCCCTCGACCACCAGACGCGCCCGCGCCAGCTCCGCGTGGCGCTTCAGCACCTCGGCCACCTGCGTGGCGTGCACGAACATGCCGCGCACCTTGGCGGTCTGGTCGGCACGGCCCATCCAGCCCTTGATGCGCCGGTTGCTGCGGCCGGTGGGGCAGCGGCCCGGCATGAATGCCGACAGGTCGCCGGTGCCGAAGCGCACCAGCGGGTAGTCCGGGTTCAGCACGGTGACCACGACCTCGCCGACCTCGCCCTCGGGTACCGGGTCGCCGCTGCCGGGGCGCACGATCTCGACGATCACGCCTTCGTCCAGCACCAGGCCTTCGCGCGCCGGCGTCTCGTAGGCCACCAGCCCCAGGTCGGCGGTGCCGTAGCTCTGGTAGGCCTCGATGCCGCGCGCGCGCAGCGCATCGCGCAGCGCCGCGGGAAAGGCCTCGCCGCCGACCGAGGCCTTGCGCAGCGCGGGCAGCGCCACCCCGGTCTCGTCGGCCTTCTCCAGCAGGATGCGCAGGAAGCTCGGCGTGCCGGCATAGCCGTCGGCGCGCAGCTCGGCCAGCGCCTGCAGCTGCAGTTCGGTGTTGCCGACGCCGCCGGGGAAGACCACGCAGCCCACCGCCTGCGCACCGGTTTCGACCATCGAGCCGGCCGGCGTCAGGTGGTAGCTGAAGCTGTTGTGCACCAAGTCGCCGGGGCGGAAGCCGGCGGCATGAAGCGCCCGGCCGAAGCGCCAGTAGTCGGGTGCGTGGCCGCCGGGCTCGTAGATCGGCCCCGGCGACTGGAAGACGTGCCGCGCGCTGCGCGCCATGCCCAGGGCGCGCCAGCCGATGGCGGAGAAGCCGCCGAAGGGGTCCTGCGCGCGCTGCGCCTTCTGCCGCTCGAGCAGCGCGTGTTTGCGCGTCACCGGCAGGCGGGCCAGCGCTTCGCGCGAGCCGACGGCCGCGGCATCGACGCCGCGCAGGATCTCGGCAAAGGCCGGCGTGCGCTGGGCCGCGGCCACCTGTGCCGGCAGCGCGGCCAGCAGCGCCGCCTCGCGTGCGGCCGGATCGCGTGTTTCCAGGCCGTCGAAATGCTCACTCATCGCTGTCTCCCCATTGCTGCAGCGCCTTCTTCAGGCCGGCGACGAAGTCGCGCAGCGCCGCGGCGCTGGCGAGCGTGCTGGTCTGCCATTCGGGGCTGGCCCGGCTGGGCCGGCGCACCCGTGCCGCGGCGATCGCGGCGCCGTCGATGCGCGCACGCGCGATGGCCTGGCCGCGCCGCTCGAACACGCCTTCGCGTTCCGTCAGGCCCAGCTCGCGCAACTCGCGCCGCAGTCGTGCCAGCGCCTCGTCGGGCTTGAAGGGCGGCGCCGCGAATCCGGCCTCGTCGGACATGCTCAGGCCAGCCAGCGCTTGCGGCGCTTGTAGCTCTTCACGTCCTTGAAGCTGCGCCGGTCGCCGCCGCCCATGCCGAGGTAGAACTCCTTCACGTCCTCGTTCTCGCGCAGCTCCTTCGCGGCGCCCTCCATGACGATGCGGCCGCTCTCCAGGATGTAGCCGTGGTCGGCATAGCGCAGTGCCATGTTGGTGTTCTGCTCGGCCAGCAGGAAGGTCACCTTCTCCTTGGTGTTCAGGTCGCGCACGATCTCGAACACCTCCTCGACGATCTGCGGCGCCAGGCCCATGCTCGGCTCGTCGAGCAGCACCATCTTCGGATTCGCCATCAGCGCGCGGCCGATGGCGCACATCTGCTGCTCGCCGCCCGAGGTGTAGGCTGCCTGGCTGCCGCGCCGCGTCTTCAGCCGCGGGAAGTAGTTGTAGACCTTCTCCAGCGTCTGCGCGATCGCGGCCTTGCCGTCCTTGCGCGTGTAGGCGCCGGTCATCAGGTTGTCCTCGATGCTCAGGTGGGCAAAACAGTGCCGGCCCTCCATCACCTGGATCACGCCGCGCTCGACCATGTCGGCCGTGGACAGCTTCTCGATGCGCTCGCCGCGCAGCTCGATCGAGCCCTTGGTGACCTCGCCGCGCTCGCCGGCCAGCAGGTTGCTGACGGCGCGCAGCGTGGTCGTCTTGCCGGCGCCGTTGCCGCCGAGCAGCGCCACCACGCCGCCTTCGGGCACCTGCAGGCTCACGCCCTTGAGCACCAGGATGACGTGGTTGTAGATGACCTCGATGCCGTTGACGTTGAGCAGGGTGTTGGACATGAAGGGTCCTTGGGTCTCATCGAAGCGCCGCGCGCGGCGCTTCGATGAGGGCTCCCGCATGGGGAGCCCTCGGCGGGCTCAGCCGGCGGTCACTGGCAGTCTTCCGCCGTGCGGCGGGTGATCTTCTTCTCCGCCGCGTACTTGTCGGCGGCGGCCTTGATCATCGGCTTGATGACCGTCTGGTCGGCCTCGATCCAGTCCGAGCTGAAGACCCACTTGCTGCCATCCCAGGTGTGCACCCGCGCGATCGAGGCGCCACGATGGTCGGCGCAGGAGGTGCTGATCGGACGCATCACGCCGGCAAAGCCCAGCGCGTCGAGCTTCTTCTGGTCCAGCGCCAGGTTCTCGTAGCCCCAGCGCGCCTGCTCGCCGGTGACCCACTTGCCCTTGCCGTACTTCTCCTGGGCGCGCCGGACGCCTTCCACGGCCAGCATCGCCGCGACCACGCCGCGCATGTACAGCACCTGCCCGACCTCGTCCTTCGGCCCGGTGCCCTGTCCCTTGGCGTAGACCAGGTCCAGGATCTCCTTCGTGACCTTGGCGTTCGGCTCGGCGCCGTGCTGCAGCGCCAGGCCGTGGTAGCCCTTGGCGCCGTCACCGACGTCCTTGACGTCCGGCTCGGCGGCGGCCCACCACACGCCGTACATCTTGTCGCGCGGGTAGCCGGTGGCCACGGCTTCCTTCAGCGCGGTGGAGTTCATCACGCCCCAGCCCCACAGGAACACATAGTCCGGGCGGCTCTGGCGGATCTGCAGCCAGGTGGCCTTCTGCTCCACCCCGGGGTGCGTCACCGGCAGCAGCTGCAGCTGGAAGCCGAGCTGCTTGGCGCGCTCTTCCAGCAGCGGGATCGGTTCCTTGCCGTAGGGGCTGTCGTGGTAGACCAGCGCGATCTTCTTGCCCCTGAGCTTGTCCAGCCCGCCTTCCTTCTTGCCGATGTGCTGCACCAGGATGTCGGCCGCGTCCCAGTAGGTGCCGGTGAGCGGGAAGTTCCACTTGAAGACGTTGCCGTCGGTGCTCTCGCTGCGGCCGTAGCCGGCGGTGATCAGCGGGATCTTGTCGCCCGGCGCCTTCTCGGTCAGCGCGAAGGTGATGCCGGTGGACAGGGGCTGCACCACGGTGGCGCCGCCGTTCTTGCCCTTCAGGCGTTCGTAGCACTCGACGCCGCGGTCGGTGGCATAGCCGGTCTCGCATTCTTCCCAGGCGATCTTCACGCCGTTGATGCCACCCTTGGCATTGACCAGCTTGAGGTAGTCGACATAGCCGTTGGCGAAGGGCACGCCGTTGGGCGCATAGGCCCCGGTGCGGTAGACGAGCACCGGAAAGAACTGCTCCTTGGCCTGGGCCAGCGCCGCGGTCGGGGTGAACAGCGTGCAGGCGCCCACGGCCGCGAGCGTGGCCACGAGGGAGAGGGATCTGAACTTCATGCTTGTCTCCGAAAGTGAGGTTCAACACGCACTCGTCAGTGCTGCCAGAAGTGCCGCGACGCGCGGCACACCAAGGGCGAAGCGGCCCGTCGGCCCGCCTGACTCTTCAACTCAATGGGGGAACGGCCACAGCCTGAGCTTCTCCTTGCCGATGGACCACAGCCGCGCCAGGCCATGCGGCTCGACGATCAGGAAGAACACGATCAGCGCGCCGAAGATCATCAGTTCGGCGTGCGCGATGGTGGCGGTGTCGATGTTGACGCCGAACAGCGCGCCGACCACTGGCAGCACCTGGTTCAGGAACACCGGCAGCATGACGATGAAGGCTGCGCCGAAGAAGCTGCCCATGATCGAGCCCAGCCCGCCGATGATGATCATGAACAGCAGCTGGAACGAGCGGTCGATGCTGAAGGCTGCCGGCTCCCACGAGCCCAGGTGCACGAAGCCCCACAGCGCGCCGGCCACGCCGACGATGAAGCTGCTCACGGCAAAGGCCGACAGCTTGGCGTACACCGGCCGGATGCCGATCACCGCCGCGGCCACGTCCATGTCGCGGATGGCCATCCACTCGCGGCCGATGTGGCTGCGCACCAGGTTCTTCGCCGCCAGCGCGAACACCACCAGGAAGACCAGGCAGAACAGGTACTTGGCCGGCGGCGAATCGATCGGGATGCCGAAGACATTGAGGTTGGCCACCGACACCGAGCCCGACGACGAGTAGTTGGTGAACCACTTGATGCGCAGGAAGGCCCAGTCGACGAAGAACTGCGCCGCCAGCGTGGCCACCGCCAGGTACAGCCCCTTGATGCGCAGCGACGGGATGCCGAACAGCACGCCCACCACCGTGGCGCAGACGCCGCCCAGCAGCAGCGCCGCCAGCAGCGGCATGCCGTCGACGCGCACCATGAAGTTGTAGGCGGCATAGGCGCCCACCGCCATGAAGGCACCGGTGCCCAGCGAGATCTGGCCGCAGTAGCCGACCAGGATGTTCAGGCCCAGTGCCGCCAGCGAGAGGATCAGGAAGGGGATCAGGATCGCGCGGAACAGGTACTCGTCGGCCAGCAGCGGCACGCCGATGGCGGCAAAGGCCAGCAGCAGCCAGATGCCGATGCGGTCCTGCGCGATCGGGAAGACCTGCTGGTCCGCCTGGTAGCTGGTCTTGAACTGGCCGTTCTCTCTGTACAGCATGGCTTAGTTGTCTCGACGATCTCTTTGTGGCTTCGGCACGCTGCGCTTGACTTCGCTGCGCGAAGTCAGCCTGCGCCGAAAGATCATTGGCCGCGTCATACGCGATCAATGATCTTTTCCCCAAACAGGCCCTGGGGCCTGACGAGGAGCACGAACAGCACCAGCACGTAGCCGAACCAGATCTCGATGCCGCCGCCGATCTGCGAGCCGATGTAGACCTCGGACAGCTTCTCGCCGACGCCGATGATCAGGCCGCCGATGATGGCGCCGGGCACGCTGGTCAGCCCGCCCAGGATGACCACCGGCAGCGCCTTCAGCGCCACCAGGGACAGCGAGAACTGCACGCCGAGCTTGCTGCCCCAGATGATGCCGGCCACCAGCGCGACGAAGCCGGCCACGCTCCAGACGATGACCCAGATGCGGTTCAGCGGGATGCCGATCGACTGCGCCGCCTGGTGGTCGTCGGCCACCGCGCGCAGCGCGCGGCCGGTGGAGGTCTTCTGGAAGAACAGGCTCAGCAGCGCCACCAGCGCAGCGGCGATGACGGCGGCGTACAGGTCCTCCTTGTTGACCAGGATGCCGCCCTCGAATACCTTCTCGAACAGGAAGATCGGGTCCTTCGGCAGGCCGACGTCGATCTTGTAGATATCGCTGCCGAACAGGGTCTGGCCCGAGCCGTCCATGAAGTAGGCGATGCCGAGCGTGGCCATCAGCAGCGTGATGCCTTCCTGGTTGACCAGCTTGCTCAGCACCAGCCGCTCGATCAGCCAGGCCGCGATCACCATCATCGTCATCGCCGCGCAGAAGGCGAGCACGTTGGCCAGCAGTTTGTTGTCGAAGCCCAGCCACTGCGGGATCCACTCGGAAAAGCGCGCCATGGCCAGCGCCGCGGACAGCACCATCGCGCCCTGCGCGAAATTGAACACGCCGCTGGCCTTGAAGATGAGCACGAAGCCCAGCGCGACCAGCGAATAGAGCATGCCGGTCATCAGGCCACCGAGCAGGGTTTCGATGAACGGTCCCATGGCTATCGGCTCCCCCCCAATGCGCCTACGGCACCTCCCTTGCGGGGCGTGTCGAGCCGGAGGCCCGGCCCCTTGGCTGGCACGGGCAGTCCGGCGGGACTGCGCGTGTCCCGCCTCGGCCCCCAGGGGGGCGAGGCCAGCGGACCGGCAATGCCGGTTGCGGGGCGTCCGCTTGGTGATGTCGGCGCAAGGGGTCCGACCGAGGTTCCGTGACACATGTCAGTTGCTCCACCGCGCGGGGCGCGACCCGCGACACATGAACCCGACGCATCGCGCGACCGTCGCGAATCCGGCTTCGCCGCTCCGCTGACGGTGCCCCCTCGAGGGGGAGCGCGAAGCGCTTCGGGGGTGGTTCATCTCAGTGCGATGTTCCGAGGTAGGCGGAAATGACGTCCGGGTTGGCGCGCACCTCGTCGGGCGTGCCGTCGCCGATCTTCTTGCCGTAGTCGAGCACGACCACGCGGTCGCTGATGTCCATGACCACGCCCATGTCGTGCTCGATCAGCACGATGGTGGTGCCGAACTCGTCGTTGACGTCGAGCACGAAGCGGCACATGTCCTGCTTTTCCTCGACGTTCATGCCGGCCATCGGCTCGTCCAGCAGCAGGATCTGCGGCTCCATCGCCAGCGCGCGGCCCAGGTCCACGCGCTTCTGCAGGCCGTAGGGCAGGCGGCCCACCGGCGTCTTGCGGTAGGCCTGGATCTCCAGGAAGTCGATGATGCGCTCGACGAACTCGCGCTGCTCGATCTCCTCGCGCTCGGCGGCTCCGAAGCGGATGGCCTGCTGGAAGAGGTTGGTCTTCATCTTCAGGTTGCGGCCGGTCATGATGTTGTCGAGCACGCTCATGCCCTTGAACAGCGCCAGGTTCTGGAAGGTGCGCGCGAAGCCCATCTCCGCCACCTGGCGGCTGTTCATGTGGCTGAAGGTCTGGCCGCGGAAGTTGATCGAGCCCTGCTGCGGCGTGTACACGCCGTTGATGCAGTTGAGCATGCTGCTCTTGCCCGCGCCGTTGGGGCCGATGATGGCGCGGATCTCGTGCTCGCGCACGTCGAAGCTGATGTCGGTGAGCGCCTTCACGCCGCCGAAGGCCAGGCTGATGTTCCTGATGTCGAGGATGACCTCGCCGATGCGTCGTTCAGCCATGGCCTCAGGCCGCCTTCTGCACCGCGGGAAAGACCTTGACGTCCATGATCTTCAACTCGGCGGAGACCACGCCCTTGCGCCCGTCCTCGAAGCTGACCTGGGTCTCGACGTACTGGCTGCTCTGGCCGCCGTACAGCGCGTCCACCAGCACCTGGTAGCGCTGGCCGATGAAGCCGCGCTTGACCTTGCGCGTGCGTGTCAGTTCGCCGTCGTCGGCGTCGAGCTCCTTGTGCAGGATCAGGAAGCGGTGCACCTGGCTGCCGGCCAGCAGCGCGTCGGCCGCCAGGTCGGCATTGACCTTCTCGATGCAGTCGCGGATCAGCTCGTAGACCTCGGGCTTGCCGGCCAGGTCGGTGTAGCCGGCATAGGGCAGGTTGCGCTTCTCGGCCCAGTTGCCCACCGCTTCCATGTCGATGTTGACGAAGGCGCAGGCGCGTTCGCGCTGGTCGCCGAAGGCCACCGCCTCCTTGATGTACGGGAAGAACTTCAGCTTGTTCTCGACGTACTTGGGCGCGAACATCGCACCGTCGTGCGCGCCGCCCTTCAGCCGGCCGACGTCCTTGGCGCGGTCGATGATCTTCAGGTGCCCGCCGGCATCCAGGAAGCCGGCGTCGCCGGTGTGGTACCAGCCGTCGGCCGTCAGCACCTCGGCGGTGGCGGCCGGGTTCTTGTAGTACTCCTTCAGCAGGCCCGGGCTCTTCACCAGGATCTCGCCGTTGTCGGCCAGGCGGATCTGCACGCCGTCGATCGGCACGCCCACCGTGTCAGCCTTGGCCTCGTGGTCGGGCTGCAGGCAGACGAAGACCGCGGTCTCGGTGCTGCCGTACAGCTGCTTCAGGTTGATGCCGATGCTGCGGTAGAAGCTGAACAGGTCGGGGCCGATGGCTTCGCCGGCGGTGTAGGCCACGCGCACCCGGCTCATGCCCAGCGAGTTGCGCAGCGGGCCATAGACCGCGAAGTTGCCCAGCGCGTACTTCAGCCGGTCGCCGGCGCCGACGGCCTTGCCGTCCATCAGCGCCGGGCCGACGCGGCGGGCCACGTCCATGGCGCGATGGAACAGCCACTTCTTCAGCCGGCCGGCATCCTCCATGCGGATCATCACCGTGGTCAGCAGGCCCTCGAAGACGCGCGGCGGCGCGAAGTAGTAGGTCGGCCCGATCTCCTTCAGGTCGATGGTCACGGTGGTCGAGGACTCGGGGCAGTTGACCACGTAGCCGCAGGTCAGCCACTGCGCATAGCTGAAGATGTTCTGGCCGATCCAGGCCGGAGGCAGGTAGGCCAGCACTTCCTCGCGGTCGCTCAGCTTGTCGAAGGCGGCGCCGGCGCGGGCGCGGTCGATCAGCGTGAAGTGCGTGTGCACCACGCCCTTCGGGTTGCCGGTGGTGCCGCTGGTGAAGAACATCGCGGCCACGTCCTCGGGCTTGCCCAGGCCCACCTGCTCGTCGAAGAAGCGCGGCTGCTGCGCGTCGAAGGCGCGGCCGGCCTCGACCAGCGCGTCCAGCGCCGCCAGGCCCGGCGCGTCGTAGTTGCGCAGGCCGCGCGGGTCGTCGTACCAGATGCGCGTCAGCTGCGGGCAGGGCCCGCGCAGCTCCAGCATCTTGTCGACCTGTTCCTGGTCCTCGACCACCGCCATCGCGACATCGGCGTTGTTGATCGGGAAGCTGTATTCGGCAGCCACCGCGTCCTGGTACAGCGGCACCGGAATCGCGCCGAGCGACTGCGCCGCCAGCATCACCGCCGACATGCGCGGCCGGTTCTCGGCCACCACCACGATGTGCTGCCCGCGCTGCAGCCCGGCCTGCGCCAGGCCGCAGGCCAGATGCCGCACCAGCGTCGCCAGGTCGGCCCACGACAGGCTCTGCCAGATGCCGTATTCCTTCTCGCGCAGCGCCGGCGCCTGCGGGCGCTTGGCCGCGTGCTCGAGCATCAGCCTGGGAAAGGTCGTCGACACCGCTGCGGTCTCCTGTGGCGCACGGGCCTGGGGCCGTGCCGTTTACGGGAGCGAACTGTAGAGCCAAGTTTGACGTCGAGCTGTCGTTACGACGACAATCCAAGGTCTTCGGCCCTCAGTGTTTTCCCTGCATGCCGCCCAAGGATGCTGCCCGTTCCGGCGCCGTGCCGCGTCTGCTGGCCCGTGCCCGCACGCTGTCGCCCGCCGAGTCGGCCGACATCCCCTGGCTGCCCGCATTGAACGGCGAAGAGCGCGGGATCGCCTTGCGCGATCTCAAGGTCGTGCAGGTCGACACCGGCGAACTGCTGTGCCGCGTCGGGCGCCCGGCGACCTACTGGTTCGGCGTCATCGACGGCCTGCTGAAGATGAGCAACGACACCGCGCTGGGCGTGCCCATCACCTTCACCGGCATCCCGCCGGGCGGCTGGTTCGGCGAAGGCACGGTGATCAAGCGCGAGGCCTACCGCTACAACATCCAGGCATTGCGCCGCAGCGTGGTCGCGGGCCTCAGCGTCGAGACCTTCCACTGGCTGCTGGACCGCAGCATCGCCTTCAACCGCTTCATCACCCAGCAACTGAACGAGCGGCTGGGCCAGTTCATCGGTGCGCGCGAGATCGACCGCATGCCCGACACCGACGGCCGGGTCGCGCGCAGCCTGGCGGCATTGTTCCACCCGGTGCTGTACCCCGGCGTGGGCGGGCTGCTGCGCATCACGCAGCAGGAGCTGGGCTACCTGATCGGCCTGTCGCGCCAGCGCGTCAACGAGGCGTTGCAGTCGCTGCAGGCGGCCGGGCTGATCGCGGTGGAGTATGGCGGCGTGCGCGTGCTGGATCTCGAGCGCCTGCGCAACTTCGGCCGCGCCTGATCAGCGGATGACCTCATCGGCGCGCAGCAGCAGGGTCTGCGGCAACTGCAGGCCCAGCGCCTGCGCGGTCTTCAGGTTGATCACCAACGTCTGCAGCTCCGGCTGCTCGACCGGCAGCTGATCCGGCCGCGCGCCCTTCAGGATTCGATCCACATAGATTGCGGCGCGCCGGTAGCTGATGCGCAGGTCCGGGCCATAGGCCGCGAGGCCGCCGGCCGCGGCGAAGTTGCGCGCCTCGTACAGCGTCGGCAGACGTTCGCGGGCTGCCAGCGCGATGATCTGCGCTGCCAGTTCCAGCGTCAGCGGGCTGACCTGGACCACCAGCGCCTCGGCGCGCTCGCGCTTGAACCACGCCATGGCTTCGCCCAGCTCGTCGAGGCTGCCGATTTCGCGCACCACCAGGGTGATACCGAGCACGGCCGCGGCGGCCCGTGTCTCGGCCACGAGCAGCCCGGTCGTGCCAGGGGCCTGGCCCCGAAAGCCCTCGGCCAGCAGGCCGATCCGCCGTGCGCCGGTCACCAGCTCCTGTGCCAGCTGCAGCCGCTTGCGCGCCAGGTCGGTGGTCTGCAGCGACAGCCCGGTCACGTTGCCGCCAGGCCGCCCCAGGCTGCTGACCAGGCCTGCGCCCACCGGGTCGGCGGCAGCCGCAATGACGATCGGGATGGTGCGCGTCGCGCCCATGGCCGCGCGCGTGCCCGCCGTGGTGGCGGTGACGATCACATCCACCTGCAGCCGCACCAACTCCTCGGCCAACATCGGCAGTGTCGCGAGGTCGTTCCTGGCCCATCGGAATTCGATCTGCAGATTGCGTTCGCGAACGTAGCCGAGTTCCTGCATCCCGAGCACGAAGGCGGCATCGAGCTCGCCGTAGGAGGTGCGCGGGCTCAGATAACCGATGCGATGCATGCGGGCCTGCGCGCGTGCACACAGCGCGGGGGCCAGCAGCCCGAGTGCCAGTCGGCCGAAGCGGCGTCGCCAGCGGTTCACGGCGTTCCCCCTTCCTCGCTCCACGCTGCGATTCTGCCCGCGGCGGGTGTCGGCGAGGCTATGTCGGCGGGTTGGCGATGCCGGCCGCCACATGGCCGGCCGGCACATGGGCGGCGGCCGAAGCCACATGGCCGGTCTGGTCGTCGAAGAAGAAGTCGGGTTCGAACTCGCGCAGGAATTCGCCCTTGGCCAGCCCGCCGAGGAACATCGCTTCGTCGACCTCGATCTGCCAGTCCATCAGCGTGCGCATCGCGCGCTCGTGCGCCGGCGCGCTGCGCGCCGTGACCAGCGCGGTGCGGATGCGCATGGCCGCGGCGGGCTCGCGCTGCAGCCGCTGCAGCGCCTGCAGCAGCGGCTTGAACGGCCCTGCCGCCAGCGGCCACGCGGCGTGCTCGATCTCGTGCGCGTGGAAGGCCTCGAGCCCGTCGCGCTGGTAAACGCGCTCCGCCTCGTCGTCGAAGAGCACGGCATCCCCGTCGAAGGCGATGCGCACCTCTGCGGGGTGCGCCTCCGAGGCCCGCGCCGAATGCGGAAAGACCCGTGCCGCGGGCACGCCGGCATCGAGTGCGGCGCGCACGTCGGGCTCGTTGGCCGAAAGGAACAGGTTGGCGCGCAGCGGCTTCAGGTAGCGCCACGGCGGCTGGCCCCGGGTGAACACCCCGCGCTGGATCGGCAGACCGTAGTGCTGCGCCGAGCGGAACACGCGCAGGCCCGACACCGGGTCGTTGCGCGACAGCATCACGACCTCGACGCGCGGGCTGTCCTGGTTGAAGCTCAGCAGCTTGCGCACCAGCGAGAAGGCCACTCCCGGACGCGCCGGGGCCTCCAGGCGCTGCAGCTGCAGCTGCATGTACGCGCGGTCGTCGCCGCACTCGAACAGCCGGTTCTCCTCCTCGAAGTCGAACAGCGCGCGCGACGAGATCGCGACGACGAGCTGGCCTTCGAGCGACGCGGCCATCGACGGGCCGGCCTCAGCGAGCCGCCCAGCTCAGCGCGGCCTGCACCACGCCGGCGTTGATCAGGTCCTGCACCAGCGAGGCGGCGAGCGTGACCACCAGGAAGGCGCGCGGCGCGGCGCCATGCTGCAGCGTGATGCGCTGCATCACCGACAGCCCGACCGGCATGGCACCCAGGCCGAAGCCCATGAAGCCGCCGGCCGCGACGGCGCCGTCGCGTGCCGCCTGCGCGCCCGCGGCGCCGCGCGACGCGGCGTAGCGCACCAGCGTCACCGCGATCGCGGCGGTGACCAGGCACTGCAGCAGCACGGCACTGACGATCAGCCCGGCCGCGCGGAACACGGCCCCGAGGTCCAGGCTCATCAGGCTCATCGCCAGGAACAGCCGCAGCGCGACCGTGCCCACCAGGTCGGCCGTCTCCAGGTCGACGCCGTGCCGGAGCAGGTCGGCCACATTGGTGAAGGCGACGGCGGTGAGCAGGCAGGCCAGGAAGGGCGGGACGTTGATGCCGCGCCCGCCCAGCCAGCCCTGCCAGGCCAGCGCGATGCCGATGGTGGCGCCGAGCACCAGCAGCTGCCGCAGCCAGCGGTCGGAAGAGGTCCACAGGCCGAAGCGGGCATCGTCCTTAGGACCGTGCAGCGCAACCTCGCCCTGCACCGGCGCCTCGCCGCCCGCGGCGCCAGGAGTGCCGACGGCGCGGTCGAGCAGGCGCGTCGCCACCACGCTGCCGAGCACGCCGCCGGCCACCAGGCCGAGCGTGGCGCAGGCCATGCCGACCTCGAAGGCGTTCTTGGCGCTGGCCGCCAGCTCCTGCCCGGCCCAGGCGGCGGTGGTGCCGTGGCCGCCCAGGAAGGCCGCGCTGCCGAGGAAGACCGCGAGCGAAGCCGGTTCGCCGAATGCCCGTGCCACGCCGGCGCCGACCACGTTCTGCGCCACCGCCAGCAGCGCGATGGCCAGCGACATCAGCAGCACCGCGACGCCGCCGCCGCGCAACGCGCCGAGCCGGGCGCTCAGCCCCAGCGTGGTGAAGAACACCAGCAGCAGCGCGCTGCGCGCCTGCGTGCCGAAGCGGAGCTTCCAGCCCAGTTGCTCGAGCACCAGCAGCAGCACCGCGACGAGAAAGCCGCCGACCACCGCGGGCGGGATCGAGTAGCGCGCCAGCACCGGGATGCGGGCGATGACGCCGGTGCCCAGCATGATGGTCAGCAGCGCGACCACCAGGGTCCAGAGTTCGTTGAAGGCGATGCTTGGCATGCCGGCGCGGCGGTGTGCGGGGAATGGCGCGAGTCCGCCAGGGCTATCGGCTGGCGCCGACGCGCGCCCAGCGGGCGGCGGCTGGGGCCCGGGGCGCAGGGGCCGGCGGCGCGATGCCGAAAGCGCGCGGCAGGCGATGCGAGCTTCCCGGCGTCTTCATGCCGGCATTGTGACCCACGCCGACGGCCGCCCCGGCGGCTGCCGTCACCGCCAAGGGCGGCCGCGAAGCTGACGCAGGGGCGTGCCCGCCATGCATGGCAGCCGCCTGCCGCGGCCGGACTCTCAGTTCGTGAAGCCGATCGGTGCGCGGCGCGCACCCGCTTCGGGCAGGTCGTCCAGCGACAGCGTGGACCGTCCGTCGAGGCGGGCGTTGCCGAAGGCCGTCATCCAGGCGCGGCGCATCTCGCGCGGGGCCAGGCTGCCCAGGCGGTCGAGTACGGCATCCGGCGGGTCCTCGTCGAAACGGCGCCCCCAGTCGTGTTCGCCGCGGATGCTGCGGTACAGGCGCAGCGCGATGGCCCGCGCCGCGTCGCGGTCGGGCGCACGCACCTCGTACACGTTCATGCGGTTGAGGATCGGTTCCGGAATGGCGCGGTCGTCGTTGGCGGTGGCCACCCAGATCACCTGGCTGGCGTCGATCGACACCTCGGCGAACTCGTCGGTGAAGGTGCCGGCGGTGTCGTGTTCGAGCAGGCCGTACAGCGCGCCCAGCGGGTCGTAGGCGTGCTCGCCGCGCGCCTTGTCGATCTCGTCCACCACCATCACCGGGTTGGCGTAGGCGCCATCGACCAGCGTCTCGAAGATCTTGCCCGGGCGCGCGCCCTTCCACTGGCTGGAGGCGCCGCTGAGCACCCAGCCGGCGGTGAGCGAGCTCATCGAGATGAAGCCCAGGCCGGTGCCCAGCAGCTGCGAGACGCGGCGTGCGAAATGCGTCTTGCCGATGCCCGGCGGCCCGAGCAGCAGCATCGGCGTGATCTCCAGCCCGTCGCGGCTGTCGGTGCACAGCGCCAGCTGGCGTTTCAGGTCGTCGAGCACCTCGCCGAAGTTGGGCAGTTCGTCGTACAGGTGGTCCATCACCGGCAGCCCCGAGGGCTTGACCTGGAAGCGCTCAGGGCCTTTCTCGAGCATGCGCTCGTAGGTGGCGCGCAGGTGCTCGTGCTCTCTGGGAGGCAGTTTGTCGAGACGCTTCTCGACGTCCCCGACACGGTACACGTGCCGCATCTGCGCGATCGGGATCTGCCCCGACGGCGGCTGGGTGACGGGAACCAGATCGCTGCCGCTGCTCATGCCGGTACCTCCATTGCAGGGTTGAACGCCCGTGGACCATTCAAGCAAACAACGTGCCCCTTGCAGATCGGGAATTGACCTGTCATCGGTGCATTTCTAACGCGGCGGGCAGGCAGCAGCCGGCCGGTGCGAGTGCTACTTGACCCAGGTGTTCAGCTGGATGATCGGCAGCAGCACCGCCAGCACGATCAGCATCACCACGACGCCCATGACGACGATGAGCAGCGGCTCCAGGATCGTGGCCAGCGCCATTGCGCGGCGCTGCACCTCGGCCGCCAGCTGGGCGGCGGCGCGGCCCAGCATCTGCGGCAACTGGCCGGTCTGTTCGCCGAGGCGGGCGAACATCGCCAGCAGCCCGGGAAAGCGCTTCTTGGCGGCCATGGCCGAGGCCAGCGGCGCGCCCTCTCGCACCTGCACCAGCGCATCCATCGCGTCGGCGCGCATCGCCCGGTTGCCCAGGGTCTCGGCGGCCGCCTGCAACGCCTTCAGGATCGGCACGCCGGCGGCTGCGAGCATGGCCAGCGTGCTGGAGAAGCGTGCCGCGTTGTAGCCGCGCGCCAGGCGGCCGACCACCGGCAGGCGCAGCAGCGCGGCGTCGCTGCGCTCGCGGAAGCCGGGGTTGCGGCGCAGCGCAACGAAGGCGCCGGCGGCGGCGAGCAGCAGGCCGAACACGAGCCAGCCGTACTGGCGGACGAAGGCGCTGATGGCGAGCATGGCGACCGTCAGGCCCGGCAGCGCGCGCTTCGAGGTGGTGAACACCGACGCCACCTGCGGCACCACGTAGGTGACGAGGAAGATGACGATGACGATGGCGATGAGCGACACGATGGCCGGGTACAGCATCGCGCCGAGCAGCTTGGCGCGCAGCGCCTGCCGTTCCTCCAGGTCGTCGGCCAGCTTCTGCAGCACCTGGCCGAGCGCGCCGCTCTGCTCGCCGGCGGCGACCACGGCGCAGTAGACCTCGTCGAACTCGCGCGGCGCGCCGGACAGCGCGCGCGCGAACGGCGACCCGGCGTTGACCTCGCTGCGCAGGTGCGCGATGAGCTCGCGCTGCCGAGGGTTCTCGGACTCGTCGGCCAGCGCGGTCAGGGCGCGCTCCAGCGGCAGGCCGGCGCCGACCAGCCCGGCCATCTGCCGCGTCCACACGGCCAGCGAGGTGCTGTCGAAGACGCGGCGCGCAAAGCGGCCGGCGCCGCCGGACGCCGCGCTGCCGGCCGAGACCGGCACCACCGCCAGCGGCACCAGCGCCTGCGCGCGCAGCTGCGAGCGCGCGGCCTTGGCGTTCTCCGCCTCGACCAGCCCGGTGCTGGCCTTGCCGGCGGCATCCAGTGCCTCGTACTTGAAGGCGGGCATGCCGTGCCTAGAGATGCGGCCCGCGCTGCGGCCGGCGGCCATCGGCCGGCAGCCGTGGCGCCGGCGCAGCCGCC
>Ga0114939_10000693_pt1 | contig 27907 bp, 22 predicted proteins | sample AshMeaCrysSpring_FD_87196 | JGI IMG/M metagenome (GOLD analysis project Ga0114939, IMG submission 87196) | Groundwater microbial communities from Big Spring, Nevada to study Microbial Dark Matter (Phase II) - Ash Meadows Crystal Spring | ecosystem: Environmental > Aquatic > Deep subsurface >...
AGCCCATGCATTTGCCGCGCGAACTGCACGCCACAGCAGCGGGCATCACGTTGCGGTTTACAGATCCTCTGGACCGTCAGTCGGTCGATGCAACGAAAGTGCATGTCAAGGTTTGGGATCTCAAGCGGACGGCCAACTATGGCTCCGAGCATTACAACGAGCGTGAGCTGTCAATCAGGGATGCGACGCTGCGAAGCGATGGGGTGACGCTGGACCTGGAGATTCCCGCGATTCAACCGACGTGGTGCATGGAGATCCGCTACGTGCTGCGAGCAGCGAATGGCCAGCCCGTGGAAGGCTTGATCCACAATACAACTCACCATCTCGCACCATCCCAGCGCTAAGGTATTCCGAGAACAATCATCTTGCGGATCGTCAGCCCCATGTTTGTGCATGAACGGTTCGCTTTGCTCCACACCGACTCGCCTGCTCTCGCTAGGCCCCCGTCGCACGACTCGTTTGGCTGCAATCTCCAACCGATCAACTCAACCTGAAGACCCCCGCGAGATGTGCTCGACCGCCCGATTACCATAGAGGACAGCAAGTGCTAGACCTGCATGGATCGAGCCTGGGCGCATGGCTAGGATAAGGAACGATCCACTGGTTCTGATCATGGAAATCCGATCACATCGAGAGAAGTGGCTGGACGGCATCGGTTGGCGTGTTGGTAGCCGTAAGGAATTGGGGCGATCGGGATGAGCCGCGAATCGACACGTCGTCTTTGCCTCGCTGCGATGTTGGTCGACTGTTTCTGGCATGGCGGGTTTCTGTGATGGCACGACGCAACTGGACGATTGCACTGCTGCTTTCTGTGCTTGCTGTAGATACAGCGGCAACGGCCACGGATCCGACGGTCAACCGCGCGGAACCTCGCGAGCAGGCGCGCCGAGCCGTCCCTTGGGATACTTCGCGGATAGTCGGGACACCGGACAAGCCGCTCCCGTTGAGTATTGAACCGGCGTTTGGGCTTCTGAAGTTCAATGATCCCATGCATGTGCGCTGGCAAGCTGATTGTCAGCGCTATTTCGTCTGCGAGCTAGGCGGCAAAATCTGGAGTTTCCCACATGATACAAACGCGAGCGCGGCCGATCTGGTGATCGATCTAAAGCGAGGTATCCAGAGCTTTGATCGAGAGAAATCGCATGGTTTGGAAAGCGTGTATTCGCTTGTCTTCGATCCAAATTTCCGAGAGAACCGCTTTGTCTATGTGTGCCTGATCTTCCATTCAAGAAGTGGGCCAGGCCTCGAGGATGGCTCTCGCATTTCTCGTTTCGAAGTCAGTCGTACCGATCCGCCAACGATTGATGTGCAGACGGAAGTCCCGATCATCACCTGGCGAGTCGGAGGTCACAATGGTTGCGACTTGGCGTTTGACAATGCGGGATGCCTCTTGATCAGCACCGGGGATGCGACAGATCCTGTACCACCTGATGGGCTGAACACCGGACAGAATTGCAGTGATCTGCTGTCGAGCATCTTGAGAATCGATGTTCGGCGTGCAACGCGCGAGCAACCCTACCAGATTCCCCAGGACAATCCATTCCTCGATCGACCGGGTGTCCGGCCTGAAATCTGGGCCTTCGGCTTTCGTAATCCATGGCGGATCGCCGTCGATCGCGAGAGTGGCGATTTGTGGCTGGGTGATGTGGGTTGGGAAAAGTGGGAAATGGTCCACCGCGTGGTACGGGGTGGCAATTATGGATGGTCGATACGCGAGGGTTTTGAATAGCTTCGTCCCGAGGTTGAAATCGGACCGGCCCCGATCTTGCCGCCGAGAATCGTGCTGCCGCACTCCGACAGTGCTTCGATCACTGGAGGATTTGTGTACCGAGGGAGTCGCCTGAAACCGATCGTCAATCGATACCTTTTCGGCGACTGGGTTAACGGGCGGATCTGGGCCGTGCCGTTGGATGATCACTCGCCCCACGAAGAGGTGGCTAGCGGCCAGTTGCGAATCATTGCCATGGAAGCCGATCGCGACGGCGAGCCATTGATCGTCAATCATCTGGGGGATACTACCCTCTTCCGCCTGACGACTAATCGGGATTACGAGTCCGAGCTGGTCGCCTCTCGACATTTTCCCGAGCGATTGTCGGAGACTGGCCTGTTTTCGGACGTCGCGCGGCAGAAACCTGCCCCTGGGGTGATCCCTTTTGAAATCAATCAGCCTCAGTGGCAGGACGGAGCGGTCGGATCGCATTTCTTGGCTTTGCCCGGTCGTGAATTCGTGACCGTCTATCAGGATCCGCAACCGTTGGACGGTTTAGCTATGTTCGCTTCTCGCCTGCACTACCCTGCAGGGACCGTGTTGGTCAAAACGCTTGCCATGCCGGCTGATCCAGGACAGGGCCGCACGGCCGAGGTGAAGTTAGAAACCCAATTGTTGCACTTTGACGGTCGATTGTGGCGGGGCTACAGCTATTGCTGGAACGAACAGCAAGATGATGCAGTACTGGTCGAAGCGGCTGGTCGCGAGATCGTCCTGAAGGGCGCCGATGCGCAGCGGTGGCGGATCCACAGCCGCACCGAATGCATGCAGTGCCACAACCCATGGCCGGAGATCACGCTGGCATTTACACCCGAGCAGTTGCACCAACCGGAGCGGGGGTCCGAGTCGCTTTGGATGAAACTGGTCGACGACGGCTTCGTGGTTACCCATCAGGAGAAAGATCAACCGATTTCGCCTGAACTGTGTGTGCGTGAGGTGGTGGCTCGTGACCGCGGAGATCTCGCAACGCGAGCCCGCTCCTACCTGCATGTCAACTGCGCTCACTGCCACCAAAACGGCGCCGGAGCAGGCGTGCCATTGTCGCTGCGCATGCACGACCAGTCCGATCAGATGATGGCCATCGGGCAGCGCCCGATCAAGGGAGATTTTGGGATCGTCGACAGCCGGATTGTGGCACCTGGTTCTCCGTCGCAGAGCACATTGGTTTATCGCATGGCCTCTAGTTCGGCGGGCCGAATGCCCCACATCGGTTCCCGCGAAGTCGACATGGAATCCCTCGCGTTGATCAGCGAATGGATTCGCCAGATGGGCGCAGGGGAGCGTGCATCCGAGGCAGAACAATCATCTTTAGAAGAGCGTGGAGCACGATTGCTAGCGCGGATCGCCACCGAGGACACCAGCGACTCCGTTGAGCAACGCAGTGATCGTCTGCAGGATGCATTGCAACTGACGTTGGAACTCGCTGAAGAGCGAGCGGCTCAAGCAAACCTCGCCGGTTCGTCGCCTACCGCGTCGTGGATCGCGGAGCTGGCGCGTGCTCAGGATCCATTGATTGCAAGCCTGTTTGAAGCCCATCTGCCCGCCCAGCAGCGGCGGCGGCGACTCAGTCCGGCCGCGGTATTCGCGGAAGTGGCGGATCTGGCCGGCGACGCGGTTCGCGGTCGAACCTATTTCTTCGATCCCTCTGGCTCGCAATGCTCAACGTGCCATCGGGTGGGCGAACAAGGTGGTCGGGTGGGTCCCGCCTTGGACGATATCGGGCTACGGCAGTCTCCCTCCCAAATTTTTGAGTCGATTGCGGATCCCAGTCGCGTCATCGATCCCCGCTACCAAAGCCATGTGGTGCTGACCACGGACGGCCAGGTAATCACTGGACTGTTGGCGGAAGAGAATTCTGAGCGCTTCGTATTCGTCAATGGTCAAGGCGAGCCGATTCAAATCGCGAAGTCGGATGTCGAGACGCGAAAGACAGAGAGTAAGTCCTTGATGCCGAGTGGGCTGGCCTCGGGGATGACGGCTCAGCAGATGGCCGATTTGCTGGCCTACTTGAGCTCGCTGGTTTCGTCTGAGGGCGCCAGACCTTAGCCGGAACGTATGTTGGAACCACGGACCTGATCGGAATCATTCAGGTCATCGATCGACGGCTCCTGCCGAGAAGGGCAGGATCGCCGCTTCACTCCCCCTCCTGCGCCTTCGCGAGAGAGGGAGTCGCCCACAATGCTAAACACGCAAATATCAGATCGCTCGTCCAATCCGCGACGTCTGGTCGCGTCACCCCCTGCGCTCCTACAGCCGCCTGTTGCCTTAGGTTGGAAGGGCTAATCCTTGCACCGTTTCGGCCGCGCCCAAGCTTGATCCCCCTTCCCTGTGGGTCTCGATCTCGCAAGTGATCCGCCTCGAATCTTCCCAGGCGGCTGGGATTCAAGGCGAATAACGGACTGTTGTTGTAAGTGCTTTACGGAGCAGAACTCTTGCCAGTACGCCCAGCAGGATTCGAACCTGCGACCGTCGGATTAGAAATCCGATGCTCTATCCAGCTGAGCTATGGGCGCGTCCAGTCATTTGAGGAAAGTAGCAACTTCGTATGCCGGCTGCCAGTCATCCGACGCCGTGCCGTGGCCGGAAGGCCGGCCTGTCATGCGAGAATCTCCCGTATCACATGGCCATGGACATCCGTCAGACGCATGTCACGGCCGCCGAAGCGAATTGTCAGTCGCTCGTGATCGATGCCCAAAGTGTGCAACATCGTGGCATGCAGATCGTAAATCTCCAGCGGATGTTCGACGACCTTATACCCGTACTCATCAGTTGTGCCAAAAGTCGTCCCGCCCCGAACCGGTCCACCGGCCAGCCAGAGACTGAAAGCAAACGGATTGTGGTCGCGTCCGTCCGCTCCCTGCGCGAAAGGCGTCCTTCCAAACTCGCCGGACCAAACCAGCAGGGTGTCATCCCACAGCCCGCGCGCGATCAAATCATCCATCAGCGCGGCGATCGGTTGGTCGACCGCTAGCGCATTCTGTTCATGTCCCGCCTTCAAGTTGCTGTGCTGATCCCAGCGATCGTGACCGACGCTGGGGCAAGTCAATTCAATAAACCGCACGCCCCGCTCCAGCAAACGCCTGGCGAGCAAGCATTCTCGGGCAAACGTTGCAGTCGGTCGGTTCGCGTGGTCACAGCCGTAGGCGGCCAGCGTCGCGGAAGACTCGTCGGCCAGGCTGGCGGCTTCGGGCACCGCCCGCTGCATGCGAAACGCCAATTCCTGGTTGCGGATGGCGCTCTCGATCGCGTCATGTTCACCTAGGACCGCCGCAGCGTTTGCATCCAACTGCTGCAGTAGCGCGCGCTTGCGATCGATCCGCGCCATCGACTCCTCCACCGGCCCGCGGAGGTTAGCGATCGGGTCTCCCTCGGAGGCAAACAAAGAAGCTTGTTGGGAGGCTGGCAGAAATCCCGATCCGAAACAGTCCAACCCGCCGGGCGGGATCAAGCCTCCATTGATCACCACAAATCCCGGTAACTCATCGGATTCGCTACCCAATCCATAGGTGCACCATGCGCCCATGCTCGGACGGCCGGCGATCCCCAATCCTGTGTGCAGAAAGTAGTTTGCACTGGTGTGTTCGGAGAACTGGCTGGTCATCGATCGCAAGACTGCCAATCGATCGGCATGCCGCGAAATGTGTGGAAACAGATCACTGATCCACAGCCCGCTGGCGCCGTATTGCTTGAATACCCACGGACTTCCCAGTATCGCCCCGTTGTTGTCGAACTGCGTGGGTTCCATTGGCAGTGCAAAGGGTCTGCCATGTTCGGCCGTCAGTCGGGGCTTCGGATCAAACGTGTCCATCTGCGATGGACCGCCATCCATGTAAAGGAACACGACACGTTTGGCAGTCGCTGGATGGTGTAACCCCGAGCCACTGACGCTTCTGGCTTCCGCGAGTCGAGTCGCCAGAGCCACCGCGCCGAAACCACACCCCCAACGTTGCAGGAACGCACGGCGAGAAATCAGCGAGCGTTGTCGATTGCATGCCATGGAAATGTGATTGCGTAGGGTCTTGGTCCGTGGTTTGTCAGCGAATCGTCACAAACTCTTTCGTGTTGATCAGCACGTGGCAAAGATCGGTCCACGCTTCACGCTCATCGGTCGCGGATTGCAGGAATGTTTGAGCCGTGGCACGTTCGTCGACTGTCGGCAACCGCCCGTAGGCTGTCAGGTAGGCCGAATTGAGCCGCTCGTCCGCGGCCGAGGTTTCATCACACAGATGATTGGCCCAGGAGGCGGCCAACTCCCGAACCAGCGGATCATTCCACAACGCAAGTGCCTGAGCCGGCACGTTGGTGCGATGCCGCTTGCTCTGCGGGGCCTGCGGCGCAGGCATATCGAACGCCAGCAAGAGCGGGTTGAGGAAGTTCCGCCGAACCTCCAGGTACAGGCTGCGGCGTCCCGCCCCGTCCAATGGCCCGCTTTGCGCAGGCCGGCCACGGCCCTGCATCTGCGCCGTCAAATGAGCCGCAACACTGGGACCGCCCATTTTGCGGTCGATCCTGCCGGCTGCTTGCAGCAGAGAATCGCGAACCGATTCAGCGGTCATCCTCCGCAGCGACATCCGCGCCAGGAAGCGGTTGTCGGGGTCACGTTCGACCGTACCGGCGAGCCCCCTCGACGATTGCCGGTAGGTCTCGCTGAGCATGATCTCGCGGATCAGATGCTTGACCGACCAGGCTTGCTGCTGCAGATCAAGCGCCATGTAGTCCAACAGTTCTGGATGCGTCGGGCGACCGCCGAGGACGCCCAGGTTGTCGAGGCTGTCGACCACACCGCGTCCGAAGAGCCCCGCCCACAGACGATTGGCGACCGTACGGGCCACCACCGGATTGGCAGGGTCCAGGAGCCGATCGACGAAGCCACGCCTCCCAGAAACACTCCCGAGATCCAATGTCTCCGGCGACTCGCTTGACACCAATGATACGAACGCTTCGACAGCAGCTCTGCGAACGGGCTCGCCGCGCCGATGTGGATTGCCGCGGAGGGCGATCCCTTGATTGACACCATCCCCCTCCACCGACTGCAGCACGCGCTGGAGCGGTGGAGAGGATTCGGACAAAGACTGCAGGCTCGCAGCCGCCGTGCGAACGTCCGGAGCGTCAGACAAGTTGAGCGGGACGCTATCCAAAAATTCCCGATCGAGCGACGTGCTCTCACCCCGCGAGCACCGCGCAAACGATTCCTGCCATTGCCGCTGATAACACATGGAGAGCTCATCGAACGATGCGGGGGCCGGTGATTGCGCAAGTTCAATCAGCCAGGCATGCGGCTTTGGCGGAGGGGCTTGCTCGGCAGCCCGCACTTCATCGATCTCGAACCAGCCGGGACCCTCATCGAGACATTCGACGTAGTACCGCTTCCCAAGATATTTGTGCAGATCGCCGCGCTGGGCGAGCCACTGCCAGCGGCGGCCGCAATCAATCGTGGATTGCATGCCGGAAAACAGCAGCCCGTGGAAGTTCCCCATGAAGTAATCTTCGACCACCGTGTTCAAACGCGTCTGACGTCCACGTACGCGAAAACACAAAACTGGCTTTTCCAAAATCGCACTGGACGAGAGCAATGCGCCCTGCGTCGCCAGTCCCCAGCGCGCCGAGCTGACGCGGGTCGGTTCTGAGATGTGCGGTTGCGGAGCAGTGAACCAGTCGATCACGGATTGGGGATCAACTTCTCCTTCAAGCGCCGGACCGGTACGAATCCACCGGTCCCGAATTCCGTCGCGGTCTGCGATCAACTGCGATTGACTGAGCCATTGGTCATACGCGGCCGCAGCCTGTTGCACTTCGTTGACTGACGTGCGCCACCGCTCATCCCATGCCGACGATGTTGCCTCGGCATCGCGCATCCGATCAAGGAACCATGCGGGATGTTCAAGCGAACCCTCGGCAGCTCCCGCAGGCCAAGGGGACGCCGCGACAGGTGGCAAGTCGCCCATCGCATCGGCAAGGCGAGGCAATTCGCCAAAACATTTCGCCTCGGCGTTGCTCGCTGCCGCCGCGACACGCTGTAGATGCGCTTGATGCCGATCGAATGGATCGAGCCAGCCGACGAGCCGCCGAGTGCTGCTGAGCATCCCTGCAAGACTGTAATAATCTTGCATGCTGATCGCATCGAACTTGTGATCGTGACATCGAGCACAGGCTACGGTCAGCCCCAGAAACGCCTTTGACAACGTGTCGATCTGGTCATCCTGTCGTGTCGCGGCGTCCGCATCCACATCCACTGGAGCGTGCACTGCCTGGCCGAGCCACCAGACGGACGTCGCGATCGGCGGTTGAGGCAAGCCACTCAGAGGGTCGCGGCGACGTTCCTGCAGTTGATCGCCGAGGAAATGTTCTTCGATCCAATCATCCCACGGCACGTCGCCATTGATCGCGTCGACAACGTAGTCGCGATAGCGGTACGCTTCAGGAATCGCGTAATCAAACTCGTGGCCGTAGGTTTCCGCATAGCGAACGGCGTCCAGCCAGCGGCGACCCCAGAGTTCGCCGAACTCGGGTGAGGCCAGCAGCCGGTCGATCAGCCGTTCGTAGGCAAGCGGAGAACGATCTCGGAGGAATCGGTCCAGTTCAGCGACAGGCAGAGGAAGCCCCGTCAGGTCAATCGCCGCGCGCCGGGCAAGTGCTTCGCGGTCCGTACGCGGAGCGGGTTGCAACTGCTGTGCTGGCCACTGCCGCGCCACCAATCGGTCTAGAGGTCCCGCACACCAGTCCGCAAAATCATCGTCCGCGTCCGTGCGCGCCACAGGCCAACGTGGCGTTTGCCACAACCAGTGCTCGGCCATGCGGCTGGCCACGTCAAACTCGCCACCGCTGTTTGCCGGTTCCTCAGGCCACGGCGCTCCCGCTTCAATCAAACGGAGCAACACCGCAAGCTCATCGGCGGGCAAAGCTTCATCGGGAGGCATGTCCAGGCCCCCTTCGCGCCGAATCGCCTGAACCAGCAAACCCGCCAGCGGTTCCGTTGCATCCAACAGCTCTCCCGAAGCGCCTCCTTCCAAAAAACCAGCGCGACTATCGAGCCGAAGCTCACCCTTGGGATCGGCCACACGGGCGCTGTGGCAGCCATAACAGCGCGCTGCGAGGATCGGTCGAACCTCCCGCTCGAAGTATTCCTCATTTACCTCTTCGGCTGACAAGCTGCCCCCCGTCGGCCACGCCAACAGCAGGCACGCAAATCGCCACACTGGACAGAAGGGAAACGTCCAAGTCATCGAGTTCGTTGCAGATCCTTCACTCGAAACGGGAGATCGCCGACAAGTCAGCGCCGATGGGTTCCCAAGGCGGGCAGGTCCCGAGTCGGTGACTCGGCCTGGGAAAGGGGAATCCGCTTATTCTAGACAACGGAGGCGATCGGACCGAGTCAGGGGAATTCTCCTGAAGATTTTACTACTATGTAAGGCGAGGTAGTGGCGGATCGCAGCGCGGCCGTTGGGAAAGCTCCTCTGTCAAGACGCTGCGGCAGAGGCTGATCAGGCAGCGTGGCGTGTCCTTCGCCGAGCGAATGGACATCGACTCGCGGACCGCCCGGGTGCATTCGGCACGGACCAGCGTCCGCGCCCGCGTCTGGCTTCGCGCGATCAGCGAAGCCAGGAAAACTTTCGCAGCCTTCGATCCAATCGCGATGCGAGATAGGGCATCCGCCTTCGTGCCAGCCTGGCGACCGGATGATCGATCAACCACCAGCGAGCCTGTGAGTCGTACGTCGCTGCGGGTTCATCCGCGATGCCGAACTTCGCTTGATAGTCGCGCCGCCAGATGTCGTGCCGATAGAGGCCCTGCCAGTCGTAATCGCTCATCAGGTACTGCCGCAACCGGTACTTGGGCATCTGGAACGACCATTGAGACTGATCAAGCATCACCAGATTATTCAGCTGGATGGCTCGATCGTGCGACACGGCTGGGTGTTTCAGATCGAGTCTGTCCTGCAGTGATGTATCAAGCCAATGGCGAAGGTAGCCCAGCCAAAGCCATTGTTCGGGCAAGAAACGATTCAGGTTTGTTGGGAATGGGTCGCGGCTGCGTCGGGAGGGCGGCTGTCCATCCAGCCAGCGTGCGTCGCGTTCCAACGGACAGAGTGGGATGTCAAACAGTTGACGCACATCGGTGGTCCACCCGAAGAACAGAAAATCACTGGGATGGAACACGACGGGCCGGTGTCTGGGTGGCGATCCGGCAAAACGCCGCGCATAGACGCTGCAGTTGAGAATGCGGTCAGCCGCGAACTGATATCGCGGATCGCGGCGCGGAAACGCCTGCCAATACTCCAGAAAGCGAACCGACCCGAGCAGCAAGTCGCTGCGGATCTTCAGGGCGAAAGGCCGCGTCGCTGCGGCAAGACCTGCGTGAGAAGAGACCACCTGGCGGTTGATGTTGTTGAAGACGCGATGTTCGTCATCGCACAGCATTCCGCCGGGATCGTCGCTCTGGACCAGGCGATCGAACTCCAGTTGCTCGCAAGGCATATCGCGCCAGGTAGAGAGGATCAGTTCAGAATCGGGCAGCAGGCGGCGAAGATGTAAGAGACACTGGGCCGTCAGTCGTCTCCTCCACTTGTCCGCGGGCATGCCGACGACGGGTCCCTGGACGACGATACTGATCCGACGGCTGTTCGGCGCAGGCAGCGACGCCCGGCGACGGACAAGCCAAGCCCTGCGCTGTGAGCGAGACACATCACCGCTGTCGCGGATTGGCCAGGCATACCGAAGTTCCTCCAGGGCGCGAGCCGCTGCGTCGTCGGGAAACAACGGGAACGCGATACACCCGTACTGATCAAACATCTTCAGTGTCTGGGCCGCGGTTGGCACGAGACCGCTGAGCGCCTGTTCGCTCCACCGGTCTTCAATCGCCGATTCGAACAGGATCGTCGGTGCGAGATGGAGTGCCGATTGCAGAGTCCGTTCAGGCTCCGGCAGTTGAGTCCAACTGCCAACAAAGAATGCCACATCAAAGGGTTCATGCTCGGTCGCCCGTGTGAGCAGCTCGAGATCATGCAGCGTGTCTGCTCGGTCCTTCTCAGGTCGCGGCTCCGCATGAAAGCAGGTCACATCGGCACCTGCCGCGCGAAGAACTTCCGAGAGGCTCGCGTTTCCGGGACCGATCAACAGAATCCTGCCGTAGGGCGCGATCGGCTGACCGAACGCATCGGAGTGATAGCGGCTGCCAAACTGCCACCAGGCCAATCGCTGCTCGGCTGTCAGTCGATCGAGGGCTCCGCGCTCGTTCAGGCGCATTGCACTCTGGATCGCCGTCGGCGGTTGGCTGTCTGCTGCACTGGTCATGTCTTGCCTGGTTCCATCCGGGCGAATGGCGTCAAGTCGCTTCATCGCACGACGCTTACGCCGCGCGTGATTTGGCTTCTTGCGGGGGCAGCGGCAGATAGGCCCAAGTCGGCTGACCGCGGAGTTGATTCACATTCAGTCGGCAAATGGGCGGCTGGCGGCATAGATGCCACCAGTCAGCCGCCGTGACCAGGGCCAGGTTCCGCATGCTGTCATCACTGGTCTGTGACTGCTCCAAAGCGTAACGATACTTCGGCCAGAAGAATGAAAGGCTGCTTCGATCGACGACCAGGAACAGCTCTGCCAATGCTCTCCACCACGCGGTGAGCGATCCATCGTGCGGATAACCCAGCTGTGTCAGGTAGTGAAGGCAGAGTGCTGTTTCGGGAAGGACCTGATCGAGCAATTGATCGATCTGGCGAATTGGATTCTGGTTGGTTGTCGGTTCCTGCGGGGGCAGCGACCAGTATCGGATCAGTTCGTCCAGGTCACCCGCCATCAGAATGTCGGAAGGATGGAACGGGATGAACTTCCGTGTTACCAGGTCCAGGATTGCCAGCCGAGAACGCTGACCAGCCCAGACGGGCGGCATCGTGGCGAGCTGTTCAAACAACATGTCGGTGAATTGCAGCGCTTCACAGCGCGTATCGGCGCGGGTCTTCACTGCCCAACGGCAGCCCAGTCGCCGCGCGGCCTGAAGCCCGGCGCGTGTCGACGTCAGTTGCTGGTTCAAGTTGAATGGCCCAGGGTTTTCCGCAGGAGAACTGACGACCACGTGAACGCCTAGACGACGAATCCGTTCCAGTGTTTCCCTTGGTGCATCGGCCCATGTGGAGAGGATCAGTTCCACACCCGGAGTCGTCTGCCGATACATCGCCAAAGTTGTCAGTGTGAAGTCGTCCTCGATCCTGACCGGCCCTTGCATCACTACCGCGGCGCGATATCTCGTGGGCGTTCGGACCGCCGCCGCAATAACAGGAAACTTACGGTGTCGCCGCACCGTTATCCACGCGTCGCCCTCGTGACCGACCTGCTCCAGCAAGTATTTCAGCAATGCGTCGAGGCGTTTGAGATATCGCGCATGCGACCAAGAGAGCACACGCAACAGGCGACAGAGCAGCCACCAACGCCACATCATTTCGCCTCACATTGCGCCGTCGATGCAAAATCCAACCCGACCGCAGCTTATTCAGACATGCGACGTGAAGCGTCACAGACTGCTTCCCTGCCACTTGGCTGAACCAATCACCGAAGGACGCGTGCTTCTTTGATCCGTTGAGCCGTCCCCTGCGGGCGATCTCCGTTCAGGCGGCTCGGCGGCTCCGTTCATGTGCCATCCGCGGGAGCATGCCGAGGGTTTCAAATTGTTCCAAGTCTTCGGGGATGCCCAACCCGTACATTCCTTGTCCGACCGAGCCGATGCAGAACGTTCCGATCCGAGCGCCGCGGGCAATCAGGAAGTTGTAGGCGGGAGCCACGTAGAACTCGCCGTTCACCCTCGCGTCGGCGGCAATCATCTGCTCTGCGGCTGAAACAAAGTCGGCACCGCGCGCGAAATTGTAGATCCCCACGGTGGCTTCGTCGGATACGACGATTTTCTCCACCACTTCGCAGACCTGTCCGTGCGAATCACGACGGACATAGGACCACTTCGGCGAGTTCGCCCGCATTGTCATGATCATGCCGTCGATGGCTTCATTCTCAATCTGATTCAGGTATTCATCGATATCGACGTCAATCCACTGGTCGCAGTTTGCGATCATCAGCGGGGAATCGTTGTTGATATGGGGTCGAGCGAGCAGCACCGTACAGGCTGCGCCGGCTGTAACCGCGTCGATGGGAATCACACGACCGTTCGGCGCGATCGATTTCAGATAACCTTGCAGACCGTATTTCACCAGCTGTGATTGCTGGCAGATGAATGTGAACTCGTGCGGCTGTTTCGGTCGGAGATTGTCCACGACGGTTGCGATCATCGGACGACCGTGGACTGGGATGAGAGGCTTTGGTAGCGGATAGCCAGCCGTGGCAAAGCGTGAGCCGCGACCGGCCATCGGAATCACAATGTTCAACATGTCGCCAATCCCTCCCCCTCGGGATGCAAACATTCCGTTGAACCCTGCGGGCGATCGAGGTACTTGTCGTTTGGCACGCTGGGGCGCTTGACGACCACCGTCAGAGTGTCATCCAGCGCCAGGAAGTCAGTCGACTCCCCGGGGCTCAGATGAATGATTGATCCGGCTTCCCAATCCTGGCCACACATCCGGGCACGGCCGCGGGCGATCACTGTGATCTCTTCGGCCAGTTTGTGATGATGGGATGGTTCGTACTGGCCGGCCTGATAGTACTTGACAGCCACTTCCATCGCCTGGGTCGGCAGAACCACGGGGTTGAAGTCGCCCACGAACCATCCGCCGATCATCTGTTCCAAACGCGCGTGTCGCACACTCAGTCTTCCGAATGCTGGGTAGGTCGGTCTCAACCAATCAGGCGGCCTGGGAGTGTCCATGGCCAGGCGGCATGCGGACCAGCCGACCGTCTTCCATCTGGTAGATCTCGTCCGCAAAAGCCAGCAGCGCCTCGCGATGGGTGATGATCAAAGTGGAGCGGCCGCGTGAAAACTCGGAAAGTGACTGGCGAATCAGCTGTTCGCTTTCCATGTCGATCTGGCTGGTGGCCTCGTCAAGAATCAGCAGATCTGGATTGCGAAGGATCGCACGGGCCAAGGCAATGCGTTGTCGCTGGCCGCCGCTGAGTCGATGGCCGTCGGTCCCTACCTGGGTGGCATACCCATCGGGCAAGTGACGAATGAAATCATCCGCATAGGCAAGACGGGCCGCCTGCCGCGCTTGATCTTCGGTGGCCTGCGGGGAGCCATACATGATGTTTTCCAGGATGCTGCGGTTGAATAGCTCTGTCCGCTGGCTGACTACTGCAATTCGACTTCTCAAGTCATGCAGCGACATCTCGCGGAGTCCGACTCCATCGATCGTGATCGAGCCCTCCTGCGGGTCGTAGAACCGACAGAGCAACTGGACGAGCGTTGACTTGCCGCTGCCGTTGGCACCCACAACTGCGATCGTCCCGCCATAGGGAATCCGTAAGTCGACATGCCGCAAGACGGGACGTTCGGCCCGGTATCCGAAAGTCACGCCGCGAACCAGGATTTCGCGATGAGGCCGCGCCACGCTCTTCGGCTGGGGCGGGTCCTCGATCTTTGTCTGATAGTCCAGCAATTCGTACAGGTGATCGGCAGCCACCGCACCGGTGTGAATCCCGGCGAAGACTGACGAAAGCTTGCGTACCGGATCACTGGCGCCCACCAATAATCCAAAGAAGATCAACATCGAGGAGACCGTCAGCGGGCGATTCGTGATTTCGATCCCCCATACGTGGGTCTCGCCGGATAGCACCAGATAGGAACCGGCGATCACAGCCGTGCCGATCATCGCGATCCCCACCAGTTCGGTCACGGGCTTGGTAAGCGTGTTGTACAGCGTGACCTGCAAGGAACAGCGGCGCATCTCAGCCGTCGCGTCTGCAAACCGCTTCTGTTCCGCCGCTTCCATTCCATAGGCCTGGACCGTCTGCAGATTGTTCAGTGTCTCAAGCATGACCTCATGATAGCTGTGCCCCCGTTTGAGGACGCGGCGCGAAACCATCTTGAGCCGCTTCCCGACCCACACGATCATGAACCCGGCCAGCGGAGCCGTGATCAACGACATCAGCAACAATCGCCAGCAGATAAACCCAGCGCCGATCAGGCAGGAGAGCCCCTTCAGCGGCTCGCGGATCGCGCCGCCAAACACATTCATCATCCCATCTGCCAGCATGTGCGACGTGTGGGTGATGTGCGAGAGAAAGCCGCTGGGACCCCACCCATTAAACGCCGCGCGGTCAATCGTCACGGCCTGGTTGAATATCCTCATGCGAACGTCGCGAGCAATGCTTTGGGCTACCCGGGCGACGAGCAAGTCATTGGCCAGAATCAGCAGGTTCTTGACCAGGGTGCTGAACAGAAGCACGCTGATCACCAGGGCGACGGTCTTAAACGGATCACGCGGCAATAGTCGTTCGGCCCACGGTAACAGACGTTCGCGGGCACGAAGCGCCGCGGTAGTCGTGCTCGCTTCCCGCCCGTAATTCTCTTGCTGCTTCCGGAGTTTGCTCCGCTCTTGCGGATCGGTGGCCGCCCGTAACTGAGCCTCGGCAGCCTCCGATTGCTGCTCCAGTTCCGTCAGCCGTTGGCGGCCCGCCGCGATCTCGTCATGCAGCCACGTTTGCAGGGATTGGCCCTGCAATGTCACTTCGATCACCGGGTAGATCGCTCCGATGTTGCCGCCCCATAGCGCTGCAACGCCTAGTGAGCAAAACGTTCCCATGACAAGGGATGGCCAGTACCGAAGCGCCGACCGAAGCGCTCGTCGAAAATTCCGCATCGATCCGTCTCGTCGACAGGCTGCTGTGTGTTTCGCGAACGACTGCAGGACCTGCGAGCCCTCCAGTGGTCGCGGCCCGCGTGTCAGTTCTGGGTCCCTGCGGACCCCGAGCCGCTTGCCGCGGCCGGGTCTTTAAGAAATCCGCGTCGATCCGGGCAAGCCGGATTTTCCACGGGCTGCCTGTACTGCCTGGTTCGCCCAAGTCACCTGGAATGCTTCCCGAATCGACGATTGGTGGTCTGAGCCCACGTGCCAGTGGACGAAACCGCAGACCCGGTCGTGGGCGAGTCCTGACGTTTATGCGGAACGTCTCCTGGGTAGGGGATGCAGGGGATCTTCCAACAGCGACAAGCGGCACCGAACGGTTCGAGCCGAGCGGCTTTCCAAGCCGTTCTTGGCGTAGCGGAGATCGCAGGAGGCGTGATCCGCACGAGCCGGGGTCTTGGACCTTGCGGCCCTGACATGTTGCGGGCCCTGGCCCATCGAGCGGGTCGTCGGCAGGAAGGTGGCGATCGCATGGCGGTGCAGATCGTGGCGCATCGCGGCGTCTGGCAAACGCCCGAGCAAGGGAATCAATGGCCGGCTCTTGCCGGCGCATGGTCTCAGCGTTGGGGAGTGGAGACCGACATCCGCGATTACCGCGGGGAACTGATCGTCCACCATGACGTACCGCCGGCCAGTCTGACCGCTCCCACGCGTTTGTCGGAAGTCTTGGCAGGTTTCGTCCGCGCGGGGCAACCCGCTTGGCTGGCGTTGAACATCAAGAGCGACGGTTTGGCCGAAGCGATCGCGGCCGCCGCACAGCCGCTGGGGCTTTCCCGCTATTTCTGCTTCGACATGTCGATTCCCGATTCACTGCCCTATTTGCGTCGAGGAGTACCGGTCTTTGTTCGTCAGAGCGAATACGAACTTGAGCCGGCACTCTATGAACAGGCCGCTGGCATATGGCTCGATTCATTCTCGTCTGACTGGTTCAGTGCTGAGCTGATTCGACAGCACCTGCGCCGAGGCAAACACGTCTGTGTCGTTTCACCCGAACTGCACCGCCGCGACCCGCTGCGTGTGTGGTCATCGGTCGCAGAGGCGGCAGCGTCCGCATCTGACCATGCTCAACTGATGATCTGTACGGACAAATCCACCGAGTTCTCGCGACTTCCATGCGCATTCGAACCGTCATCTTCGACATGGATGGCGTCCTAGTCGACGCTCGTCCATGGCACTATACCGCGCTGAATCGTGCGCTAGCGCACTTCGGCTTCCACATTCCGCTCGTGGAACACGAGCGGCGATTTGATGGTTTGCCGACCCGCGTCAAACTGCAGATGCTCAGTGATGAAAAAGGGCTCCCGGTCGAGCTGCATGAAGAGATCAATCGACTGAAGCAGCATTACACGATCGAGATTGTCCATGAGGAATGTCGGCCACAGCGTGAACACCAGGAGGCATTGGCGTGGCTGCATGCGCATGGTTATCGCGTCGCGCTGGCGAGCAATGCAATTCGACAGTCGATCGATGCGATGATGGCGGGCACGGGGTTGGCCCAGTGGATTGATTTTTCACTGAGCAACGAGGATGTCCGGCTGGCCAAGCCAGATCCGGAGATCTATCGATCCGCTATGCAACGGGCCGGCTGTTCGCCGTTTGAATGCCTGATCGTCGAAGACAGCCCTTATGGACTCCAGGCGGCCACTGCCAGCGGAGCCCACGTGATGCCGGTTGCCGGTGTTCGTGATGTGACCATTCCCAATCTGCAGGCCCACATTCGTCTGTCAGATCTCCGTAATCTCGCCACACGAGCGGATCTGTCTGTGCCCTCGCGTAAGGCAGCCTAGGCAGGCCGCGGAGGCGTGACGACGATCGACCGCGCCGAGTCAGCCGCTAAACACCTGGGCATGCCCCGTCCGCGATTGAAGCGGCCATGTTTCAATCCGGTATCAACGGGGCTGCGCGGCCGCGGGTGGTTGCGGCGCGGGCGGTTGCGACGCAGGTGATTGCGGCGCGGGAGGCGGAGGCAGCTCACCGGCGGGTGACGATTCTGACTGACTGGATTGCTCCGGGGTCTCTGCTGCTTTGTCAGGAGACGCCATGGGCCAACGCCTTGCTGTCAACTCCGTCAATCCGTTCCGCAGCTCGATCAATCGCTGCAACTCAGCCGACTCACGCTCCAGGAGCGTTTGCGCAAAATCGCGCTGCAGCTTGGAAGCCATGCCCTTCGCTCCCAGCCGCTGCAACACATTCAACTCACCGCTCGCTTTCGCAACGCGCAGCCGTGCATCCAGTTCATCGACGCGAATCCGGTGCAGATAGTCACGGACCAACAGCCTGCGGAGGGCGTTGAAGTCCGCCAGCCGTTCAGCCGTCTCCGCGGAGTCCGAGTCGTCAGAGAGCAGCAATGACCACAGGCCGGACTCCATGCTGTTCTGCTCGATCCGTTGCACTCGGCGCTGCAGCTGGTCGACCTGCAGCTGCAGGACAGACCGATCATCCATTCTTTGGGCCTGCTCCAAGCCAAGTTCAGCATCCAAGCGGGTGACTTCGATCTGTCGTTGAATGCTCTCCCGTTCGACATTCAGATCGACCGGCACCTGTCCTACGGCGGTGCACGCCAAAATCAGTCCTGCAACCATCGCGATGGTTCCTCGCTTCGACAGACGCCGTTGAAAAGTCGGCGGCACAGTCCGGTCCCAACCGGCCATTCTACCTCGCAGTCAGCCGATGGTCCGTCGCAGGGCCGATCCGCCTCTTCCTGCCGATGGCAGATGCCATTCCACTTCCGAGGGCTTTGGCAGCAGGCGAAGGCGTTCCCCTGCATCGTTGGATGATTGGGTCAAGAAACGAAGGAGGAGGACCAAAAAAGGTGGCCTGCGTTTGACTCAACCGATGGACTACGATACGTCACCGGTGAAGGCTGCGATGAACTGCGGTGGACAGGTGGCGAGCGAAGGATTTCCGCATGGCGCGCATCATGATTACTTCCGGACCAACGCGACAGTATCTGGATCCCGTTCGATATCTGACGAACGCATCTAGTGGCCGAATGGGCGCGGCGCTTGCCCAGTCCGCTCTGGAACTTGGCCATGAGGTGCTGGTCGTCACGGGCCCGGTCAACCTGGACTATGATCCGCGCGCGGAAATCTGCGAAGTTCTGACCACCGAAGACATGTTGCGTGAGTGCTTCACCAGGTTTCCAGATTTCGATGGAGCGATCGGAGCGGCGGCTCCCTGTGATTACCGGCCGCGTGTCGTCGCCACGCAGAAGTTGAAGAAAACCGGTGAGCCACTCCAGCTGGAGTTGATCGAGACACCGGACGTGATCGCAACCCTGGGCCAATACAAGCGGCCCGATCAGTGGGTGGTCGGATTCGCACTCGAATCCGAGGACCATCGCTTTCGTGCATTGGCGAAACTGGAAGCGAAAATGTGTGACCTGATGGTGAGTAACGGGACCGAAGCGATCAACGCGGCCGAGAACCGAGTGGAACTGCTTTCACCTGCCGGTGAGCTGCTGGCGCAGATCTCCGGAAAGAAGGAGCAGGTTGCCGCGGAACTGATGGCCCAGATCGATCGGCGGCTGATTTCCGGCCGTCGGTCCCATGACCCGTGAACCGACCTGTGATCGATCGTGTCTCGTCTCCCTTCCACGAGGAAGCGGACGAGCTCTGAGGGGGCAGAGCCTTGGGCCGGCCTGTACGCGGGCGGAAGAACCATGGTCGGTGACAGGCGGTTCGATCCAGCGCCCGTCCACCCCGCTCGCCACTGGCCTTTCACCCCGCTAGCCAGTGGAACGGATGGCTTGTACGTTGCAGGCTCGCGCGGCGGACAGGCTGTCGGGGCAAGCGATAGGCGGTGGGTAGATGGCGGTCGACTTACACGTGCAGCTGGGCCGCTTGCGCCTCCCGAATCCGGTGCTGGTCGCGTCCGGCACCTTCGGCTACGCCCGAGAGATGGCGCATCTGGTCCAGCTCTCGCGTCTTGGAGGCATCCTGCCCAAGACGATCACCGCACAACCGCGAATCGGAAACCCGCCGTGGCGGACCGTGGAAACGTCGGCCGGACTGCTCAATTCCATTGGCCTGGATAATGACGGGGTCGACGCGTTTGTCGAGCATCATCTGCCCTATCTCGCGGAGTGCGGCGCGCCGATCATCGTCAGTGTTGCAGGTCGCACCGAAGAGGAATTCGTCGCGCTCTCGGAGCGGATTGGTGCGACCGGGATAGCGGCTGCCATTGAACTGAACATTTCCTGTCCCAATGTGTCAGGTGGGGTCGATTTCGGGACGGACGCTCTTGCTTGCCACCGGCTGGTCGCGGCAACGGTTAACCGCTGTCCGATTCCAGTGATCGCCAAGTTGACGCCCAATGTGACACGGATCGTGGAGATCGCCCGCGCAGCATCGGAGGCCGGGGCCGACGGAGTTTCACTGATCAACACCGTCACCGGGATGGCGATCGATTGGCGGCAACAGCGACCGCTTCTGGGCAACGTGATCGGCGGCCTGAGCGGCCCGGCCATCAAGCCGATCGCCCTGCGGTGCGTCCATCAAGTGTACCAGGCGCTGAAGATTCCGATCATCGGGATCGGCGGGATCCAATCGCTCGATGACGCAATGGAGTTCATCGTCGCAGGCGCTCGAGCAATTCAGATCGGCACGGCCAACTATTACGATCCACAGCTCAGCATGCGGTTGCTCGATCAATTGCCAGAGGCACTGCGATCGCTTGGCGTGACTCGAGTGGCGGATGCCACTGGCAGTCTGCGGCTGGCGACCGATCCCAAGGCTCCTCCTCCCACCGTGCTTCCTGCTGGTAGCCATGCCAACGCTGAAAAGTCACCCAACGTCCAGCCGCCTTTTGGATGACAATCGACCCATGCGAAACGACCGCGGGACTCGATACTGCTTTTTCTGCCGTTCAGCGATGCCTGATCCGTGCAGCTTGGGGCAACCTTCGTCCATCAGGCCGTGACCAATCGAAACACTTGGACCGCATGGCTGGCCAGCATGCGGGCGATGCAGATTACAGATTGAAGAACCATTCGTGACTGGCCGCCTTGTTCGATTTCGAAGGTAGTAGAAACCAATGCGGGTGTTGTCTGGAATCCAACCGACGGGCCGTTTTCACTGGGGGAACTACTTCGGTGCGATTCGTCAGTACATCGCGCTGCAGGAAGAACACAATGGTTATTACTTCATTGCTGACCTGCATGCCTTGACTACGATCCGGCGACCGGACGAGCTCCGCGGGCTGGTGCGTGATGCCGCGATGGATCTGTTCGCACTCGGGCTCGATCCCCAGCGGGCCACGGTATTCGTGCAGTCGCATGTCCCCGAGGTCAGCGAATTGTGCTGGATTCTGATGACCGGGGCTCCCATGGGGCTGTTGGAGCGATGCCATGCATACAAGGACAAGAAAGCAAAGGGGCTGACGGCCGATGCGGGACTGTTTACCTATCCGGTCCTGATGGCCGCAGACATTCTGGCCTACGACGCGGACCTGGTTCCGGTCGGAGAGGATCAAATCCAACACATCGAAGTTTGTCGTGACCTGGCGGGCAGCTTTAATCACCAATTCGGCGAGGTCTTCACGCTGCCCAAACCGCTGGTGATGGACGACGCGGCCCGCGTGCCAGGCACCGACGGCGAGAAGATGAGCAAGAGCTACAACAATACATTGCCACTGTTTGGCGACGAAAAAGCGATCCGCAAGCAGATCATGCGAATTGTCACCGATAGCCGGCCGCCGGCCGAGCCCAAGGATCCGGAAACCGATCACCTGTACGCTTTGTACCGGCTGTTTGTTGCACCCGATGCGGCCGCCGAGCTGGCAGATCGTTACCGACAGGGTGGCTTCGGCTATGGCGATGTAAAGAAGCTGCTTGCCGACGCCAGTGAGGCGTTTTTCGTGAACGCCCGCGCCCGGCGCCGGGAACTGGAGGCACGTCCCGATTACGTTAATGATGTGCTGGCCGATGGCGCGAAGCGTGCGCGGCAGAAAGCCGCGGAAGTTCTCGATCGCGCCCGAGCCGCATGTGGTTTGCGGTAAACCAAGGATCAAGGTCCGCGTTCTCGGGATTCGCATCGCTCGGGACTCAATCACGTGGCGAATGGCACTGCTCACCGGATCGTCGGGATCGGGACCGATATCATCGAGTGCTTGCGGATTGCACAGATGATTGATCGGCACGGTGAGTTGTTTCTCCGCCGCGTCTACACAGAGCGCGAAATTCTGTACTGCAGCGCTCGTAAAGCATCCACTCAGCATTACGCGGGGCGGTGGGCCGCCAAGGAAGCCGTGCTGAAGGCCTTGGGAACTGGCTGGTCTCGTGGGATGCAGTGGACCGATATTGAAGTTCGCAATGAGCCTGGTGGTTCCCCGCGGATCGCACTGGGAGGAAAGGCACGCGAAATCTGTGCCGAGTTGCGGATCGCCGACCTGCTGATCAGCATCAGCCATTGCCGCAGTCACGCGACGGCCTATGCAGTCGCCGTTGGGCTTGCCGATTAGTTGAAACGCTGCCTTCGGGCGAGTTCATTGAATCGGACATTCGACGCATGGATTCTGAATCGCTAGGCACGCTTCAGAGTTTGTGCAGCGCCGACTGCGATGGAAAGTATCATGTGACGCCGAGGATCCAGCCCTCCATCTCGGCCACCGCGCGATCGGCTGCATTCAATGGCGGCTGCAGGTATCGGTCTAGGACGCCACGCTGGTCGATGTCCCGCAGCCAGATCGCAATTGCCATTGCATCGCGCTGATCGGGAGTACGTGCATCGAGCGGAAAGCGTTGCCTGACGAGCGATGGATACACTTCCGCCAGCAAGCTGCGTCGCTGCGGATTCTCCCATCCGTCGAAGGGCCAAAAATGCAACTCGGTAGGGTAGGCACGGCGCAACCGCCAGATCCATGGCAGTCCGGCATGCGTCGATTTGGCGACGCTTCCCTGCACATCGAAGTGAAAGACACTCTTTGCACCCACCGTCCAGCGCTCCGTCAATCGCTTCTCGTGGGCTTTTCCAGATCTTCCCGCCAGTCGCTTCCGGCGACGTCGGATGTCGTCGACCGTCGTGTCTGGTTCATCCGTCGGCCAATGCGCCGCGAAATCCTGTAAACAGGCATCCCAGCTCATCAACCTCAACCGTTGGAAATAGCTCAGCGGGAACGAAAGACCATGATCGATCCCAATGAGTAGCGGTGTCTGGCTATCTGCCGCAGCGGACACCTGATCGTGGAGCCAAGCGGCTAACTTTTCGCGACTCCACCGAACGGTTCGCGGCCGCGTGCCCAGTGTTTGTGACGGGAACACGATTCCGCAGGTGTCGGCATCGGCCAGACAAACCTGCAGACCCGATAGCCCAGATCGGCAACTGCTGGCTCCGCTGTAGTCGATCCCGATGTACCTCGCATAACGAGGTACCGATTCTGTGCTCGATGGAATGGCGGAATCACGCACTTCGTGTCACCTGGAGCCAGAGCCCGCTTCGGCCACGGCGGATCACTGCCTTCAGCGGCGGAGGGTGGCGTCTACCGTGTCACAGACGGCTTGCACCTCGCGCCGCGTAATCAGCGGCAGGTCGCCGGGAATACTGTATTTCAGCCGCGCCGTGGCGACGGCCCAGCGGAGCGCATCTTCCAGTCCCCGGTTGTCGAGCCACGCGTCGAGAAACCCTGCGGTAAACGCATCGCCGCCTCCCAGCCGCCCGATCGGCGGAACTGGGGTGCAGGGTGCGTAGCAAATGCGTTCGCCGGTTCCCGCAATGGCGCCTTGGGGACCCAAGGTCAAGATCGTCGGTTGGCCGTCACGGATCGCCAGCATCCGCGTGAGTACTTGTTCATTCGACAGGTCGGCAGGCAGATTCCACAGCGCGCGTGCATCGCGCGCCGGCAGGAAAACAAGATCGGCCGCCGCGACATAAGGCTCGCAAGCCGCGCGCGCCTCTTCCGTTGTCCACAGCAATCCTCGGTAGTTTACGTCGAAGCTGATCTTCCATCCGACAGCGGTGGCTAATTGGATGGCGCGCGCGATCAACCCGCGCGCCGTGGGACTGACTGCCAGCGAGATTCCCGTGACGTGCAGCCAACGAGCGCCGCCTGGCTGAAATATTGCCTCCGGCAGTTCGTGTGCCTGAAACTTGGCAAATGCGGAATCGGTCCTGTCGTAGATGACCTGGCTCGGACGTGGCGGCGAGCCTTCTTCGAAGTAATGGATTCCTAAACGATCCGATGGTGCCCAAACCACATGACTCGTGTCGACCGCGTGGCCGCGCAGCGTTCGCTCGATCATGAATCCCAATGCGTTTGCTGGCAGCCGCGACAGCCACGTTACACGTCTGTCCAATCGTGCCAGTCCAACGGCCGTGTTCGACTCACTTCCACCCACATGCACTTGCAGCGTCGAAGCGTCTTCCAGTCGCGCCATCCGGTCGGCGGTCAAACGCAGCATCGTCTCGCCGATGGTCACGATGTCGTACGTTGTCTGGGGATTCATCGAACTGGTCTATTCAGTTGGAACTGTGTGGATTCGCCGATCGAAAACGCGATGTCCCGACGGTTCCACAGGTCATGGGGGGCTCGTCCGTGGTTGCCAGCGGCCGGGCAAGCACGTGCCGACGCGGGTGACGTATTGGCGGGCAGAGTCTGTGATGGCCGACCAATTCCGCGCTTTCAGCGCAGCGGGATCTAGAAACTGGCCACCGATCCCGACGGCGGCTGCACCGGCCTGCAGATAGTCGCACAGGTTTGTCAAATCGATGCCTCCGGTAGGCACCAGACGCAGATCGGGCAGCGGTGACAAGACATCCTGGATATACCGGGGACCCAGCTGTCGCGCGGGAAACACTTTTACCAGATCCGCACCGGCATCGACGGCTGCGACAATTTCAGTAGGCGTGTAAGCTCCAGGGATCACGCAGACAGACTGCCGCTTACAAGTATCGACCACGGGGATCTGCAGCACCGGCGCGACGATGAACTGAGCCCCTGCGTCGATCGCCTGCTGAGCATCCGACAGCGAGCGGACGGAACCTATTCCCAGCAGCGCATCCCCCCGCTTGAACGGATCCAAATGCTGGCGCTGCCGACGAACCACCGACAGGGCATCTCGATTTGTCAGCGTAAACTCGATCGCTCGAATCCCGCCATCCAGCAAGGCAGCCGTCAGTTCATCTGCGATGCTCAAATCCGACAATCGAATAATTGCAACGATTCGCGATTCACAAAGGATGTCCAGCGGAGTTGCAGATTCCATATCCTTCGAACCTTGCACTGACTGAAAACTCGTGACACCTCAAGGGAACTGGCTATGCTAGCCTATGTGGGACGCGATCGACCGTCACGATTGGTTTAGACATTCTTGAGGGTATTTGCGATGGACCGTCGAGCATTCTTCGGATCAGCGGCCGTGGGGACCGGTGCGGCCCTGCTTTGGGCATCCAAAAGCAATGGCCATCAGGCTGGGAATCCCGTGAAATTCAAGCTGCATTATGCGCCCCATCCAGGCATGTTTACGGCCAATGCCGGTGACAATGTCCTCGACCAGATCCGTTTCGCCGCCGAACAGGGATTCACAGCTTGGGAGGATAACGGACTACCTTCGCGATCGATCGAGGAACAGACCGCAATTGGCAAGCTGCTTGCGGAAAAAGGAATGAAGATGGGAGTTTTCGTCGCATTCGGCAGTTTCGACGAGCCAATCTTCGTTCGGCCCAATCATCCCAAGCGAGAGCTTTTCCTGCAGAAGGTGCGGGAATCGATTGAGATTGCCAAACGCGTCAATGCGAAGTTCATGACCGTTGTGCCTGGATCTGTAGATCAGCAGCACCAGTCAGACAGCTGGAACAAGTACGGCGGACCGCGGATCACTGAGTCGATGGGCACCGCCCACGCGATCGACCTGCTGCGACGCGGGGCCGAAATATTGGAGCCGCACGAGCTGGTGATGGTGCTCGAACCGCTGAACTGGAAGGTCGATCACGGCGGTGTTCTGCTGTCGGCGACGGACCAGGGATACGCGCTGTGCAATGCCGTTGCCAGTCCGTCCTGCAAGATCCTCTACGACATGTACCACGAGCAGATCACGGCGGGGAACATTATCCGGACCCTCGATGCCTGCTGGGACGAAATCGCGTATTTGCAGACCGGCGATAACCCGGGCCGCAAAGAACCCGGCACGGGGGAAATGAACTATCGCAATATTTTCCGGCATCTGGCCAAGCGCAGCCGAGAACTGATCATTGGCATGGAGCACGGGAACTCGCTTCCCGGCAAGGAAGGTGAATTGGCGGTGATCGAAGCCTACCGCCAAGCCGATCTCGAGTCATGACGTTCGCCAGGTGAGTCTTCACCGCCGGCCCTTGCCTGTGGCGTCACATGCGGGATGTCGCCTGGCCTGTCGAGAATGGATGCTGCTCTTTCGCAGAGCAGCATGGCACGCGCCAGGCGGAATCGAGCAGGAGAGGCGAAGGCGATCCGCCGGGCTGCGAAGCGGGAGAACGGGCTGCGAAGCGGGAGAAATAGCAAGCGTGCCGTCCGCCGTGCACCCGCGCTATTCGTCGGTTCGCGAGTGCACCTTTTCAATATTTGACGACGGATTACTTTCGCTCAATCGGCGTCCCACGCAGTTGCTGGTGGCACTGGACGCAGTTCAGCGTCATCTGCATGTAGCCCAATGCAGCCGAATCGATGTTGCGATTCTTCGCAGCACGCTGGATTGCGCTAAGCGTTCGCTGAAAATCCTGGCTATGCTGCCGATACTCGGTGGTTTGCAGGACCATCCAGTTCTCATCGAGCATCAGAGTTTGGATCTCCGAGACACTCTTCTGGATCAGCTCAAAGTCCTCCAGGGCAATGCCTTCCAGAATTTGTTTGGCCGGTTCCAGCTTAAGCCGCATGAACGGCTTGGGCGAAAGTGATCCAGGCTCGGGCGGTGCCTGCTCAGCACATGCCCAGTGGAACGCCATTGCACCCAATACGAGTCCCAACGCACCCAAGACCGCATGACGCGACTTCATGTGAGTCCTGCCCATGAATAGGAGTCAACAGGGCCAACCCCCGTGCTGGCCCGCTGCCAGTGTACACTTTCGAATACCACAATCGGGGGACGGTGCGGGATACTGGCCGCACGAATTTCTGCGCGATGACCAGAGTAATTTGGTCCCCAAGGTCAAGGCGCGCTCCAGCGCATCGCTGGAAAAAGCGGTCGCTCGACAAGCAAAACGGTCCATGACGTTGGAATGTACGTCCGCCGCACGGTGAACGAGGCTTCCCTATGCCAGACTTTGTCGCTCCATCGTACCGGAAAAAGGTCATCGCGACGATTCTTTGCGGCGTCGCTCAACTGTGTTCCGTCGTCAGCCGTGCGGAGACGCCCGCGGAGCACTGGTTTGATCGAGCGCTCGTGGGCCTGGAAGTGGGCCCCACCGGCGCGCAGTTCGGCAGTAGCGATCCGGAAGACAGTCGCTATTGCCGGGATTTCGATGGCGCAAAGATTGTTCAGGAAACGTTGACTGCGAACGCAGACTACCTGGTGCTGTGGGTGCGCGACGGCGATTACGCCTACTACAACTCTCGGTTGCTGCGGAAGGCTCCAGGCCTAGGTCAGCGAGATCCGCTGCAGGAATCAATTCGCGCAGCGGCTCCGGCGAAGTTGCCGATCATCGCGTACTGCGTAGTGCAGCAAGCAGGCCACTTTCTCACCGACCACCCGCAGTGGGCAATGCGCGATGCCGCGGGCAAGCCCATCGGCCGCTTCTGTCTGAACTCCGGTTACCAGGAGGCGATGAAGGAAATCGTCTCCGAAATCGCCGCCCAAGGCGTAGACGGATTTCATATCGACATGCTGGATCAAGGATTCGGTCCCCCCTACGGCTGCTGGTGCGACGCATGCCAACAAGCCTTCCAGTCGGAATTCGGCCATCCCATGCCGCCAGGGCAAAACTGGGACGAGGCTTGGGCAAAAATGCTCGAGTTTCGTTACAAGTCCAGCGAAAGGTTTGAACGTGAATTGTTCTCGCATATCAAGCGGATCGATCCAAGGCTGAGCGTGGATTTCAACTATCACGGCAACCCGCCGTTCTCGTTCGAAGTGGGGCAGCGCCCACGGCAACACGCGCAGCTGGGCGATTTCATTACCGGCGAAACCGGCGTGTGGGGCTTCAGTGCATTGGGAGTCGGCTTGAATGCAGAGTTCTATCGAGCCAGTGTCGTCGACGCCCAAGAACGATCGCCGATGCGATTTCAAGTCGCCATGCAGCGTGGCGTGCGGATGTACCATGACCAAACCACTCGACCGCTGACCGATCTGCGTTGGGAACTGCTCACACTGCTTGCCCACGGTGCATTCGTCACGATCGTCGACAAAACGGGACTGGAGGGCCGTCTGGATCCGCTGGCTTATGAACGCCTTGAGCAGGCCT
>Ga0114939_10000695_pt1 | contig 27824 bp, 20 predicted proteins | sample AshMeaCrysSpring_FD_87196 | JGI IMG/M metagenome (GOLD analysis project Ga0114939, IMG submission 87196) | Groundwater microbial communities from Big Spring, Nevada to study Microbial Dark Matter (Phase II) - Ash Meadows Crystal Spring | ecosystem: Environmental > Aquatic > Deep subsurface >...
AGAAACATGAACATCTGCTCGGTGGTGGTATTCTGGGCCTCGTCGAGGATCACGAACGAATGGGCGAGCGTGCGCCCGCGCATGTAGGCGAGGGGCGCGATCTCGATGACCCCGCGGTCCATGAATTTCTGGATTTCCTCGACGTCGAGCATGTCGTAGAGCGCGTCGTAGAGAGGGCGCAGGTAGGGCAGGATTTTTTCCTGGAGGTCGCCGGGCAGGAAGCCGAGCGCCTCGCCGGCTTCGACCGCCGGACGGGTGAGCACGATGCGGCTCACTTTTTCCTGTTTGAGGGCGGCGACGGCGGCGGCGACGGCGAGGTAGGTTTTGCCGGTCCCGGCCGGGCCGATGCCGAAGACGATGTCGTGGGCGGCGATGGCGCGGAGGTAGTCGTTCTGACCGCCGGTTTTCGGAACGATGGGCGGCTTGCGCGGCGAGCACTGAATGCGCTGGTCGAGGAGGCTGGAGAGATTGCCGGCGGGTTTGTCGTGCTCGACGGATTCCATGGCGTAACGGAATTCGTGGCGGCGGATCGAGGCTCCGCGTTTGCGCGCGGCGTCGAGTTGGGCGAACACGCGCCCGGCCTTTTCGACATCGGCCTCGTCGCCCTCGATGCGGAGCCAGCCCTCGCGGGAGGTGACGCGGACACGGAATCTGGTCTCCAGTTCCCGCAGCAGCTTCTCGTCTCCGCCGTAGAGGGCATGGACGGCGCGGGGATTCTCGAACTCGAGGGTGACGTGGTGCATCGCGCGCTTACTTGTAGCCGTAAACGAGGGCCCAGTGCGTGCGTTCTTCGGGGGATTTGTGGATCGTGATGATCGCGTAGTAGGTGCCTGTCCGCGCAGGGGCGACTTTGGCTCCCGAGAAACGTCCCCGCTGCCAGGTTTCGGATTGGGCGAGGCGGCCCTCGGAATCGTAAACGCTGACTGTCACGACGGCACCGCGCACATCGGTGCCCGTCCAGAACCAGTATTCGTTGCCTTTGAAAAGCTGGGCGGTGACGGCCTTCTGGTCTTTCACGCCGAGGTCGCCGCCCCATGCGTCCTCGCGCACGGTGAAGCCTTGTTTCACATAGGGGGCCGCGGCCTCGTAGGCAAACGAGAGCGCGTCATCGACAGTGGCAAATGCGGGGACGGCGATGATGAGAAGGGCCGCAAGGGGGAATAGGTGAAATTTTCGCATGGCGGGATCAACCTTCGCCCGTGGTGATGGCCACGACGGTCTCCGCAGTGAGGCGGTTGATGCGTTTGACGCTGTCGGCGGTAGGCGGGTCTTTTTCGGCGCGCTGGATGATCGGCCGGAGGTCGCGGAGCAACTTACGCACCTGACCGACGAGCGGTTCCTTTTTGAGGCGGGCATTTTCCAGTGTGTCCATGCGCGTGGCGAAATATTCGAGCAGCCGGGGCTGGTTGAGCAACTCGGCCCCGTCGCTTGTGTAGTTCTTTGAAACGACCGAGGTGAGAACTTCCGTGCCGCGGACCCATCCGCCGACGCTCACGAGTTGGGCGAGGTCGCCGTCGCCGAGTTCCTCCATGGCCCCGCGCACGTCCTGAAGCGCGCCGTCGAATTCCTTGCGCACGGCGGGCCAGTCCTTTTTGTCGGCCTTTTCGGTGATGCTTTTGCTGCGGGCGAGGACGGCTTTGCGGACATTGATCGCATCGGCGAGTTCGAGGACTTTTTGTCCGATTTCCTTGACGCGTTCGGGGTCCTCGGCCTGGACGGCGATGAATCCGTCGGCAATGACCGTGCCGAGAAGCAAGGCCACCTGGGCGCGGTTGCCGGTGTTGGAGCCTTCATTTTCGGGAAGTTCCTCGCGCCAGTTCGGCGAGCCAAGTTTGTCGAGGACGACGAAGACCTCGCTCGGAACGGGCACGACCACATCGTCAACCGACGCGGCGGGAAACTTCGACAAATCCACCTGGGCGGCCGGTTGGGCGGATGCGCCCGCCACAGCCACCATGGCGAAGACGGACGTAAGCAGACGTTTGGGCATAGTTGGAATTTTACGCTTCGACGGCGCGCGGGCCACCGTCTATAGGGTGTCAGATTGCAATGAACGCCGCCGGAATTCAACACAATCTTCGCAAGCCGGGGGGCGGGCGGCGGGCGGCGGTTTTCTGGGATCGCGATGGCACGCTCATGGAAGAAGTCCACTATTGCTCCGACCCGGCGCGCGTGCGGGCGATTCGGGGCGCCGGGGACGGGCTCGCCCGCCTTCGCTTCGCCGGGTGGCTCAATGTGATCGTGAGCAACCAAAGCGGAATTGGCCGCGGGCGTTTCGGTGTGGGCGAGTACGAAGCGGTGAATGCCGAGCTTTTCCGTCAGCTCGCTTTCCAGCCCGACGCGGCGTATTTTTGTCCGGACGTCGGACCCACGCACCGTCGCAAGCCCGCGACCGGGATGGTGGAGGAAGCCTGCGCCGATTTGTCGATTGATCCGGGTTTGTCGTGGTTCGTTGGCGATAAGGACATCGACATCGCATGCGGGCGGGCTGCCGGGTGTCGCACGGTGCTCGTTCTGACCGGCTACGGCAAGGATTTCCGCGGTTGCGGGGCGGACTTTATCGCCCGCGATGCCGCCGAGGCCGCGAGGCATATTCTCGCCGCCCCGCCGGGTGGCTCCCGCCAAAAATGAGAAAACCCGCCCGCCTTGCGGCGGAGCGGGTTCTCTCGATACGGAGGGGAAATCCGTTACAGGATGGCTTTGAGGGCCTTTCCTGCGGCAAACTTGACGGTTTTAGAAGCCTTGATCTTGATCGGTTGGCCGGTCTTCGGATTGACGCCTTTGCGGGCTTTGCGAGTGGCGACCTTGAAGGTGCCGAATCCGATGAGCTGGACCGATTTGGATTTTTTGATGCCGGCCTTGATACCGTCAACGACGGCATTCACGGCGCGTTCGGCATCGGCTTTGCTGACGCCGAGCGCTTTCTGGACGTTTTCGACGAGTGCGACTTTGTTCATTTTGTGGAATGGTGTGTGTTGGTTGTTTGAGTTGATGGACTTGCTCCGGGGAGTCCGTAGCAATGGTGCGAGCGTGAAGGCACGAAGAACCTGTGTCAATGCCACTCTTCGAAGATTTGCAAAAAATCCCGGGGCTCTCATGCAAGGATTGAAGCGGCCCGGACGGTGTGGTAGGGAACGTGCATGACCAAAGATGTCGTGGCTGTCGAGGTGAAGGGTCTCGTGCCGACTCCGACCGGTGTGGCGGTGTTCCTCGGCAATGACGAAAAGGTTTTCATTATTTACGTGGACCAGAGCGTGGGCTCGGCCATCGGCATGTTCATGAGCGGGCAGAGCAAGGAGCGACCGCTGACCCACGATTTGATGGCGCTTATGCTGGAGGCCTTCGGCGCGAAGGTGCTGCGCGCCGTGATCAACGATGTGAAAAGCGGGACGTATTTCGGCAGGTTGATTCTGCAGGTGGAAAACGAGGTTGGGCAGCGCAAGGTGATCGAACTGGACGCGCGTCCGAGCGATTCGATCGCGATGGCCACCCAGCAGAAGGCTCCCATCTATGTGAGCCGGGCTGTTTGGGAAGAGGTCGAGGACATGTCCGGCATCCTCGCGAAGATGGCGGAGGAAAGCGACCCGGACGGGGAGGAAGAATCCGGCGAACCCTGAGACCCCGCCCCGCGCGGTGGGGAAATGCGGGAGTTTGCTGCCCGGGCCGCATTAGCGGTTTGACTTGGCGCGCGAGTCCGGCAAATTTCTTGCATGTCAGCTTCCGAAAAACGCGTCCTCTTTGTTTGCACGGGGAACGTCTGCCGCAGTCCCATGGCCGAGGCCCTGCTGCGCCACGCCCTTGCGGGGCGCGACGGCGTGGAGGTGGCGTCGGCGGGCGTGAGCGCTGCGGCGGGTGCGCCCGCGAGCCGGGAGGCGGTTGATGCCCTGCGGGCGGTCGGGGTCCGTTTTGAAAATTTCCGGAGCCAGCCTGTGAGCGAAAATCTACTTTCGAAAAGCGATGTGGTGCTGACGATGACGCGCGACCATGCGCATCTGCTCGATCTTTTTTACCCTGAGTATTCCGCCAAGGTGCGGCTGGTCCGCGAGTTCGCGGGAGCGGCCCTGCCTTCCGACCCCGACATCCCCGATCCGATCGGGAGGGGGCGCGAGGCCTATCAGGCGTGCCGGGATGCGCTCATGGACTGCCTGCCCGGCCTTTTGAAATTTCTAGAAACCGACATGAAATCCGACCCGACATCCGGCGGCCTTGCCGCCACCGACCCCGAAATCGCAAGCGTCATCGAACGCGAACACCACCGACAATTCGAGCATGTGGAGCTCATCGCCAGCGAGAACTTCACCAGCCGCGCCGTGATGGAGGCGCAGGGGTCGTGCCTCACAAACAAATACGCCGAGGGCTATCCGGGCCGGCGGTGGTATGGGGGTTGCGAGTTTGCGGACATCGTCGAGTCGCTTGCAATCGGGCGGGCGAAGAAGTTGTTCGGGGCCGAGCATGTCAACGTGCAACCGCACAGCGGCAGCCAGGCCAACATGGCGGTGTATTTTTCCGTGCTGGCTCCCGGCGACCGCATTCTCACGATGGATCTCGCCCACGGCGGGCACCTGACCCACGGCCACAAGGCGAATTTTTCGGGCAAGCTTTACGAGGTTCACCACTACGGGGTTTCGAAAGAAACCGAGCGGATCGACTACGACGAACTCGCCGCTCAGGCCGAAAGGGTCCGGCCGAAAATGATCACCGCCGGCGCCAGTGCGTATCCGAGGTTGATCGACTTCGCCCGCATGCGCGAGATCGCCGACAGCGTGGGGGCGCTGCTTTTCGTGGACATGGCGCACATCGCGGGTCTCGTCGCCGGCGGCGCGCACCCCAGTCCGGTGCCCCACGCGCATTTTGTGACCACCACGACCCACAAAAGCCTGCGGGGACCGCGCGCCGGTATTGTCATGTGCAAAGAGGAATTTGCCAAAAAACTGGACGCCCAGGCCTTCCCCGGCGTGCAGGGCGGTCCGCTCATGCACGTGATCGCGGCCAAGGCGGTCTGCTTCCACGAGGCGCTGCAACCCTCCTTCCGCGACTACGCCGCGCAGGTGGTCAGCAATGCCAAGGCACTGGCCGCGAGGTTGGCGATGCTGGGGATCCGGATCGTGTCCGGCGGAACCGACAACCACGTGATGCTCGCCGATCTCCGGGGACGGGGAATCACCGGCGTCGAGGCGCAGATCGCCCTCGACAAAGCCGCCATCACGGTCAACAAAAACGCGATTCCGTTCGACACCGAGCCAATCAGCAAAACCGGAGGCATCCGCCTGGGGACACCCGCCGCGACCACCCGGGGCATGAAGGAAGACGACATGATGGAAATCGCCGACTTCATCGTCGCCGCTCTCGACGCCCGCGCCGACGAACGCGCGCTCGCCTCGCTCCGCGAAAAGGTGACCGCCTTCACCGCCAGATTCCCGCTTCCCTGACCCACCATGAAAATTTATATCGACGGGCAATTATTCGAAAAAGACGACGCGAAAATTTCGGTTTTCGACCACGGTCTTCTTTATGGAGATGGTGTCTTCGAGGGCATCCGGTTTTATTCCGGGCGTGTCTTCCGATTGGACGAACACATCCGGCGACTCTACGACTCCGCGCGGGCGATCGCGATGACGATCCCGGTTCCGCCCGCCGAGATGGTCGAGGCCGTGCTTTCGACGATCCGCGCCAATGACCTTGAGGATGGCTACGTGAGATTGGTGGTCACGCGCGGGGTGGGGGACCTCGGTCTCAACCCGCTGCTGTGTCCGAGGCCCTCGATCATTGTGATCGCCTCCAAGATCACGCTCTACCCGGCCGAGAAATATGAAAACGGCCTCGCGGTCGTGACATGCTCGACCAGGCGCAGCCCGCACGGCGCGCTGAGCCCGATGGTCAAGTCGTTGAATTACCTCAACAACGTCCTCGCAAAGCTGGAGGCGATCGGAGCCGGGGCCGGCGAGGGACTCATGCTCAACGAACAGGGCTATGTCGCCGAATGCACCGGCGATAATATCTTCCTCGTGCGCGATGGCAAAATCACGACCCCGCCTGTCTCCTCGGGCGCGCTGGCCGGCGTCACCCGCGGGGTGGTCTTCGAGATGGCCGCCGAGTTCGGCATCCCGCTCAGCGAGCCGCTTCTCACACGATACGATGTTTACACGGCCGACGAATGTTTCCTCACGGGAACCGCCGCCGAGGTGATTCCCGTGGTGACACTCGACAACCGCCCGATCGGCGACGGTCGGCCCGGGCCGGTCACCCGCCGGATGATCACACGCTTCCGGGAACTGGCCGGATCCACAGGAACCCCCATTCGCGCATGAAATGCGATGCCTGCGGGGAAAAGGAAGCCACCGTTTTCCTCACCCAAATCGTGGAGGGGAAAATGCACAAGGTGAACCTTTGCGAATCCTGCGCCAAGGAAAAGGGCGTGAATGATCCGACCGGCTTCGCCCTGGCCGATGTCCTGCTCGGTCTGGGGTCCGAGAAATCGCTCGAAGGCACGGCTGCGGCCGCGGCGAAGTGTCCGGTGTGCGGCTTCACACAGGCCGACTTGAAAAAAACCGGCCGCCTCGGGTGCAGCGCGTGCTACGACACCTTTTTCGACCAACTCGAGGGGATGCTGAAAAACATGCACAAGGGACTCTCCCACACCGGCAAGGTTCCCGTGCGGTTATTGCAAACCCGCGCGCGCGACGAGCGCATCAAGGCGCTGCGCAAAAGCCTCGAGGACGCCGTCGCGGCCGAACAATACGAAATCGCCGCCGATCTCCGCGACCAGATCCGCAAGATCGAGGCTGCTCTTCAAAACCCCGACGCATGAAACTCGCCGGTCTTCTCGCACATTCCAGCGATTGGCTGCGCGGATGCGGCCCGCAGGGTCATATTGTCTTCAGCAGCCGCGTTCGGTTGGCCCGCAACCTGCGCGAGCGCCCGTTCCCGGGTTGGGCGAAAAAGGGGGAGCGCATAGAGGTTCTGCGCGAAACCAAGGCGGCGGTTGATTCCCTGCCCGAGATGAAAGGCGCGCTTTCGGAGCACCTCGAAGCCCTCTCGCCCATGGAGAAGCAGGTGCTTGTCGAACGCCACCTCATCAGCCGCGAGCACGCCGCCAAAGGCGTTGGCAGCGCGGTCGTCATCAGCCCGGACCAGGCGGTCAGCATCATGATCAACGAGGAGGACCACATCCGCATGCAGGCCATCGCGTGCGGGCTCCAACTGGGAAAAGTTTACGGGGCCCTCGACGCGGTGGATTCCGCTCTGGAAGAACGCCTCGACTACGCGTTCCATCCGAATCTCGGCTACCTCACGGCCTGTCCGACAAATGTGGGCACTGGCATGCGGGCCTCCGCGATGCTGCACCTCCCCGCCCTGGTCCTCGGCGACCACATGAACAAAATCATCAACTCGGTCAACAAGATCGGGCTCGCCGTGCGGGGCCTTCACGGCGAGGGCACCGAGGCGATGGGCAATCTTTTCCAGGTCTCGAATCAGACGACCCTCGGCGAATCCGAGCAGGAGATCATCGCCCGACTCGAGCGGGTCATCGAGCAAATCATCGAGCACGAACAAAACGCCCGGACCCTCCTTGTCCAGCATCGCCCGGTGACCCTCCTCGATCAGATCGGCCGGGCCTACGGTGTGCTCTCGCACGCGCACTCGATCGCGACGAAGGAGGCGCTCAATTTGCTTTCGACGATCAAGCTCGGGATCGATCTCGGCCTGTTTCCCGTGTCGGAGCGGCCGGGCATCGACGAACTTTTTATCGAAACCCAGGCCGCCCATCTCCAAAAGGGGGCCGGCGCGCAAAAAATGAGCGCCGAGCAAAGGGACACCTTGCGCGCGGCCCTGATTCGCGCAAAATTAATCCGGATTCCCGCGCCGGACCTCGCAAAAATTTCGGTGCCCGCCGCCGGAGCCAATCCTGAATCTGAAGATGAATAATTTCACACCCCGCGCCCAGCAAGTCCTCGCCCTCGCACGGAAGGAAGCCGATCGTTTCAATCACAACTACGTGGGCACCGAGCACCTCCTGCTGGGCCTCATCAAGCTCGGCCAGGGCGTTGCCGTGAATGTCCTGCAGAAAATGGGCCTCGACCTCGAGACCGTGCGCATGGAAGTCGAGAAGCAGGTGGGGTCCGGGCCCGAGACCAAGATGGTGGGCAATATTCCCTACACCCCGCGGGTGAAGAAGGTGCTCGCGCTCGCCGGCAAGGAGGCCAAGGCGCTCCAGCATTCCTACGTGGGCACCGAGCATATCCTGCTCGGCCTTTTGCGCGAAGGCGAAGGGGTTGCCGCGCGCGTGCTCAAATCGCTCGAAGTCGATATCGAGCGCACGCGCAACGAGATCCTCAAGGAACTCGATCCCAATTTCGCGGCCGAGGAGGGCGGGGAGTTTGTCGCGGCGGGCGACGGCAACAAAAAAGACGGCAAGACCCCCGCGCTCAAAGCGTTCGGACGCGACCTCACCGAGATCGCACGCAAGGGGGAAATGGATCCCGTCATCGGCCGCGCCGACGAGATCGAGCGGGTCATTCAGATCCTTTGCCGCCGGACCAAGAACAACCCGGTCCTCATCGGCGAGGCCGGCGTGGGCAAAACCGCCATTGCCGAGGGGCTGGCGCAGGAAATCGTCGCAGGCAATGTTCCCGAGCTTCTCCGCGAGAAAAAGGTGATCACCCTCGACCTCGCCCTCATGGTGGCCGGGACCAAATATCGCGGCCAGTTCGAGGAACGCATCAAAGCGGTCATGGATGAAATCCGCCGCAATAAAAACATCATCCTCTTTATCGACGAATTGCACACCATCGTCGGGGCCGGGTCGGCCGAGGGGGCCATGGACGCCAGCAACATCATCAAACCCGCGCTTTCCCGCGGCGAGCTCCAGTGCGTGGGCGCGACCACCCTCAACGAATACCGCAAGTACATTGAAAAGGACGCCGCCCTCGAGCGCCGCTTCCAGACCGTCAAGGTCGAGGCCCCCAGCGTCGAACAGACCATCCTCATCCTCAAAGGCATCCGGCCGAAATACGAGGCTCACCACAAGGCCCGCATCCTCGACGAAGCGATCGAGGCCGCCGCAAAACTCTCCGACCGCTACCTCACCGGACGCTTCCTTCCCGACAAAGCCATCGACATCATGGACGAGGCCGGCTCGCGCGCCCGCATCGGGGCGATGACCCGTCCGCCGGATGTGAAGCCGCTCGAGGCCGACATCGAGCGCATCCGTGCCGACAAGGAAGCCGCGATCAAATCGCAGGATTTTGAAAAAGCGGCCTCGCTTCGCGACGATGAAAAGCGCGCCAAGGAACGCCTCGAAGCCATCCTTGCCGAGTGGCGCGCCAACAAGGAGGAAAAGGAAGTCATCGTTGACGAGGACCAGGTTCTCCACGTGGTTTCGAAGTGGACAGGGGTTCCGCTCTCCCGCATGGAACAGGCCGAGACCCAGAAGCTTCTCGCCATGGAGGGCGAGCTCAAGGGCAAGGTCATCGGCCAGGACGAGGCGGTCATCGCCATCAGCAAGGCGCTCCGCCGCTCGCGCGCCGACCTCAAAGACCCCCGCCGTCCGATCGGCTCGTTTATCTTTCTGGGACCCACGGGGGTCGGCAAGACGTTCCTCGCGCGCACGCTGGCCGAGTTCATGTTCGGGGACGGCGACGCGCTCATCCAGATCGACATGTCGGAATACATGGAGAAATTCACGGCCTCGCGGCTCATCGGATCTCCCCCCGGCTACGTCGGCCACGAGGAAGGCGGCCAGCTCTCCGAAGCGGTGCGGCGGCGTCCGTATTCGGTCGTTCTTTTCGACGAGATTGAAAAGGCGCACCCCGACGTGATGCACCTCCTCCTGCAAATCCTCGAGGAAGGCAAATTGACCGATTCGCTCGGTCGCAAGATCGATTTCCGCAACACCATCGTGATCATGACGTCCAACGTCGGCGCGGAACTCATCAAAAAACAAACCTCGCTCGGCTTCGGCGCGCCGAAACTCGACGACAACCACGACACGATGCGCGGGAAAATCCTCGAGGAAACGAAGCGGGTCTTCAAGCCCGAGTTCCTGAACCGGCTTGACGACATCATCGTCTTCCGCACGCTCGCCAAAACCGACCTCGTTCGCATCATCGACCTCGAGATCGACAAGGTCACCGGCCGGATCAAATCCAAGGACATCCATCTCGCCCTCGACCAGTCTGCGAAGGACTTCCTCATCGAGAAAGGCTACGACCCGCAATACGGAGCCCGCCCCATGCGGCGCGCGGTCGAGCGGTTCCTCGAGGACCCCATGGCCGAGGAAATCCTGCGCGGCAATATCAAGCCCGGCTCGAAGGTCGAGGTCACACGCGAGGGCGAGAAACTTGCGTTCGCAGCGAAGGACAGCGCCGCCAAGGAAGAACCCGCTCCGGCGGTCGCCGGCTGAAATGCGCCGGCCACCGCGCACCGGTCGCGCGAGTTTGCGGCCGGCCTTCGCGCTCTCACTTGCCTTCGCGCTGGCGTTGGCCGTGGCCGCGCGGGCGGAAGTGCCGGCAGCGTCGTCGGATGGGCAACCGGCCGAGCTTGTGGACATTTCCGCGTGGCCCGATGCTCCGGTGCTGGACATCCGCTACGCGACGAAACTCAATTTCACCGGCGAGAAACTCTACGCCGCCCCGGTGGCGCTTCTGCGTCCCGAGACGGCTGCGGCGCTCGCGCGTGCGAACCTCGCCCTCCGCGAAATGGGATACGGCCTCCGTGTCTTCGACGCCTACCGTCCGCCCGCCATCCAGCGCCTCATGTGGGGCCTTGTTCCCGACGAACGCTACGTGAGCAATCCCGCGGTCAACATGGGCCGTCACACACGCGGCACGGCGGTGGATGTCGCGCTCACCGACCTCATGGGCAACCCGCTGCCGATGCCGTCCGGTTACGATGATTTCACCGAAAAGGCGCACCGCGATTACAAGGGGGCTTCGCCGAAAGCCGCCGCCAACCGGGACCTCCTCGAACGCGTGATGAAAGAAGTCGGCTTCGAACCATTCCCCACCGAGTGGTGGCATTTCGACCTCGCCGGATGGGAAAAATTCCCGGTCGTCGCGCCCCCGCCTAGTTTCCCGCTCACGACCACGGCCGCGGGCGCCGGAAATTGATTTGGCATCACACGCTGATCAGGTTCGCGGGCGGGGGACTTGCCAGCGGGCCGCAGAGGGGTATGATCGCGCCGCGATGGCGGAAGAATATAAGTTTCAACACTTCGAGGTCATGAAGCGGCCCGACGGCGGACCGCTCGAGCTCGGACGCGGGGCGATGGGGATCACCTACAAGGCGTTCGACACGAGCCTGCAGTGTCCGGTGGCGCTCAAAGTGATCAGCGGCGCGTATTTGCAGAGCGAAGTGGCGAGGCAGCGCTTCATGCGGGAGGCCCGTGCGGCGGCCGCCCTTCGTCATCCGAACGTGGCCTCGGTTTACCACCTCGGCTGCGACGAGGACATGTATTTTTACGCAATGGAATTCATCGACGGGGAGACGGTCGAGCAATTCATGAAGCGCGAGGGGGCCGTGCCGCCGAGGTTGGCGCTGGAAATCGGTCTGCAGGTGTCGCGGGCGCTGGGGGCCGCTCACAACCAGGGTCTTGTGCACCGCGACATCAAGCCGGCCAATCTCATGTTGGTGCGGGACGAGGCCGGGGATTTGTTGGTGAAGGTGATCGATTTCGGTCTGGCGAAATCGGCGGAGGGACACCCCGACGATCCCACGATCACGATGGGGGGATTCCTCGGCACGCCGCACTTTGCCAGTCCGGAACAACTCGAGGAAAAGTCGCTCGATATCCGGTCCGACATTTACTCGCTGGGGGTCACGCTCTGGTATATGCTCAGCGGCAAGACGCCGTTCAGCGGCTCGCTGGCCCAGGTCATGAGCCAGCACCTCAACGCCCCCGCGCCGCTTGCCGCCATCGCATGGCTCCCCGGGCCGGTCGTCGCTTTGCTCGGACGCATGATGGCCAAGCGTCCCGAGGACCGCCCGCAAAATCCCCATGAACTCCGCCGGGAAATCGAACAATGTCTCCAGTCCCTTGGCGATGATGTCCCGGCGGGTGGCGCGGCACCAGCCCCGGTCCCCTCCGAAACGGCCGGGACATTCGCCTTCGACGCGGCGGGATTGAGTACGCAGGCGCATCAGGGTGAATTCGAAACTGCGGTGCACGAGGCTCCGATGCCCGCGAGCACGGTTGCGGATTTTTCTCCCGGCGGAATCGTGGGCGGCCGTTACAAGGTCGCTGGCGAGGGAATCCAAACTGACCGCGGCTTGTTGTATCCGGCGGAGGTGATCGCCGGAGGCGGGGGTGTCGGGCTGCTGGTGCTCGCGGCCGAGCAGATTGCAACGTCCGAATCTGTGACCGCCATGGAAGACCTTGTGGGAAGGCTGGCAGGGGTCGCTTCGCCGGCCATCCGCAAGGTCTATTCGCTCGAGACGGTTGCCCACCGGTCGTTTCTTGTGGTGGAGGATGTGAGGGGGGGGACTCTCCTGGATCTGCTGAGGTCGCGCCGGGTTTTGCCGCTTGTCGAGGCGCTGCCGATCCTCTCGCCGATCGCGAGTGCGGTCGATGAACTGGCCTCGCGGGGCGTCGAATGCCCCGAGTTGCTGCCGCACGACATCCTGCTCGCGGGCGACCCGCCGGTTCCGAAATTTCTGCCATTCGCCGCCTCCCCGGCGGCCGCTTTCGACCCGGGTGCCACGGTGGTTTCCACCACCATGGGGTCGCTGCGCGCGCTCGGCGCCTTCGGGGCCGACCCGAATCAGGCCGCGATCTATGCGATCGCATCGCTCGCCTACGAAATCCTCGGCGGAGTGCGCAGCGCGTCCGGCACGGTCGTTCCCATCGCGGGGCTCTCCGAGGACGGAAACTCGGCCGTGAGGCGGGCGCTGGACCCGCGCGCGAAGGCATTCGAAAGCGCGGTGGCATTCCTCGATGAAGTGGGAGCCGATGCTCCGGCCTATGCTCCCGCCGCAGGAACCCCGGCGCGCCAGGCTCCGCCGGCTCCCGCGCAGTCGCCGATCCGTCCGGCCCCGGTCCATCCCGAACCGCCGCCAGCTCCGCTTCATCCCGCGCCGGTTTTTCCGAGCCCGGCACCGGCGACCCCACCGCCGCAGCCGCCCATCCATTCATCCCCGGCCGCGGCCCCGCCACCGCAGCCTCCCGCTGTGCCTTTCGCACCGCCTCCCCCAGTGGCGGTCCCACCGCCGCTTTCCTCGGCGGTCTCCCAGCCGCCTCCCTCGGCAGCTCCCTCCCATCCGCCTGCCGTGCCGAATTACCCTGCCGACGAGCCACCGGACGGCCCGCCTCCCCTTCCGGAACCCAAGGGGGCTCGGGGCCTTCTTTTTGGCGCGGTTGCCGTCCTTGTCGTTGTGGTGGTGGCCCTTGGAGTGGGCGGGTCGATGGTGGTTTCCAAGTTGGTCAAATCGGGTCCGGCCGACCCCGGCCCCGTGGCGACCCCGACCCCCGCGCCATCCAGTGCGGCCACCCCGGCCCCGACCGTGGATCCGGTAATTGAGATTCTCTCTGCGATCCGCGATGCCGGAAGTCCCGAGGCCGCCATTCCGTTGGTTGCCGGCGGGTTGGCGAAGTTTCCTTCGGAACCGGAACTCGGCAAAGCGGCCGCCGAGGTGATCGCCACGCTTGTCGAGTCCAAGCCGACCCCCTCCTCGCTGGCTCCCCTCATCGACCCGATCGTGGCAATCGCCCCGCACGCGGAGGCCGGGCATCTGACCCTGCTCGCAAAGTGGATCGAGGGCAACCCGAAGACCTCGCCGCCAAGGATCAAGCAGGCCCAGCGGGATTTGCTCCGGATTGCCTCCGACAAAGGAAGCCCCGAGGCCACTTTCCTGCTCGGGGAAAGCTATTTCCACGTCATTCCGAAAGATCCGCAACTCGCCGTGGAACTCTACCGGAAGGCGGCCGATTCCGGCGACCCCCGGGCACTCAACAAGCTCGGCGATCTTTATCTGAAAGGACTTGCTGAAGGCGGGATCCGGGAAAACCCCGAGGAAGCCTTCGGGTTCTTCACCCGCGCGGCGGCTCTTGGCTTTGGCGACGCTCAGGGCAATCTCGGGGTCATGTATCTGCGGGGGTTCGGCACCACTCCGCCCAGTCCCGAGCGGGCTCTCGAGGTATTCGCCGAAGGGGCACGCAAAGGCTACGCATCATGCCTCTTCTTCTACGGGGCCTGTTTGGAGGAGGGGATTGGACTCGTGAAAGATCCCAAGACCGCCGCGCTTTACTACGCGGCGGCGGCCCGCGGGGGATACAAACGGGCGGCCGATTGGTGCAAGGAAAATGGGATCGATCCCGCGTCCCAACCGCCCCCGCCGGGGCTGCCCTGATCCCCGCATGCAACTCTCGATGCGCACCGATTACGCGCTGCGCGCGCTTTTCGCATTGGTCGCGGCGCAGGGAAACGGGCCGGTGCCGATCCCTCTGCTCGCGGCCGACAACGACATCCCCAAGCGCTTTCTCGAACAGATCCTTCTGGAAATGAAATCCCTTGGATGGGTCCGCAGCCAGCCGGGAAAAAAAGGCGGCTACCTGCTGGCCGTGAAGCCTTCCGAACTCACGATGGGGCGGGTGGTGCGCCATTTTGACGGGCACCTCGCCCCGATCCACTGCGTCTCGGTGAGCGGCTACAGGCCGTGTTCCCAGGAGGCGGTGTGCCGCTTCCGCCGTGTGCTCCTCGAAGCGCGGAACAACGTCACCCGTCTCATGGACGGCGCCACGCTCGAAGATGTCTTCCGTGGAGCGCCCGTCTCCCGCGAGGAGGTCATGGCCGGACTCGACGGAGACGGGATCTGAAAAACTATTCCGCTTTGGGCTTGTCCGGGGCGGACTGTTTCTGCGCCTTCGCGCGCTTGGCCAGCGAGGCCAGCGCTTCCTTTTTCTGCTTCTTGAATTCTTTTTCCTTGCCGAGGGTGGGGTGCAGAGCCTGAAGGGCAAGCACCTCCTCCGGCAGAAATCCCGAGGCCACTGTGATGACCCCGTCCGTGATCCTCCGGTCCACCCTCATCGCGCAGGCCACCCGGCCGTTGACAAGCGCCACCACAATCATATCCCGAGCGCCGGTGGTGTGTTCTTCGATTTTTTGCGCGCCGTCCGGGTCCAATAAAAATGTGCACCCCAGCGAACCGTCGGCACTGCTGAATGGCAGGATGCCCGCGATGTTCCGCTCGCTCACGACGGGCACCTTCTTGATGTGGATTTTTTTCTTGGGCTCGGCAAGTTCCACCTGGGTCACAAAGGATTCCCCCTCGCGCTCATGCGATTCCGCATGGATCCTCACCGAAATCTGCGGCTTGCCGCCCGCCTCAAGTCGCCCCGCAACCATCATCCCCGCCAAAACCCATATCCACCATCTCTTCATCCCCCGCATCCTCCCCCCGAACCCCGCGGGCGGAAAGTCCAAAAATCCCCCCATTTACAACTAAACCACCACGTAGTAGAGTAGATCGATGAAAGCTGATCATGCCGCAATGATGAGTCCGGCACAAATGGAGGGAGCCGCCCGCATTTTTTCGGTGTTGTCGGAAACCTCGCGGCTGACGCTGTTGAAGGCGTTGATGGCGGGCGGGAGGTCGGTGGGGGAGTTGGTGGAGGCGACCGGACTCAAGCAGGGCAATGTGTCCAAGCAACTCGGGTTGCTAACGTCGGCGGGGTTGTTGGGGAGGGAAAAAGAAGGGAATTTTGTGAGGTATTCGATCCGGGATCCGATGGTGTATGAACTCTGTGCGCTGGTTTGTGACAAGGTGCGCAGAGACGCGCGGGAATGTCTGGGCGAGTGAACTTTTCTTTGCCGGCCGGGGAATGGCGGATGGACGCCGGAGCGTGTTGTGGTCATAAGGGTCTTTGGAATGACTGAGGAAGCCATCAAAAAAAGAAGCGCGGTCACGCTTTCCGCGCTGCGTGCGGCAGCCGATCCTATGCGGATGCGGATGCTGGTTTTGCTGGCGGAGGAGGACCTCACCGTGGCCGAATTGCAGGAGATTCTCGGGATGGGGCAGTCGCGGATTTCGGCGGGACTGGCGCTCCTGAAGAGGGAAGGACTCGCGGCGGACCGCCGGGCGGGGAAGAATATTTTTTATTCCGCACGCGGCCGGGTGCCGACGGCATTGCTGGAGGTTGTGCGCGGAGCGGCCGCGGCCGAGGACGGGACGGAAGGCGACGCGGCGGCCCTCGCGCACGTGCTCGCCAAGCGCAAAGACCGGGCGGCGGCGTATTTCGACCGTCTGGCGGGACGTTTCGGGCGCACCTACATTCCGGGTCGTTCCTGGCAGGCGCTTGCGCATGGTTTGCTGGCGTTGCTTCCGCCGGTCGAGATTGCGGACCTCGGAGCGGGGGAGGGGACGCTTTCACAGCTTCTGGCGAGGAACGCCCGGCGGGTCATCGCGGTGGACAACTCGCCTAAGATGGTGGAATTCGCGGCTGCCACCGCGCGGGCCAATGGATTCCGCAATCTCGAGTTCCGCCTCGGCGACATCGAAGATCCTCCCGTCGATGACGAATCGGTGGACCTCGCGCTTTTCAGTCAGGCGCTCCACCACGCGGTGAACCCCCGTCGCGCCATCGATTCCGCGTTCCGCATCCTCCGGCCCGGCGGGCGGATCCTGATTTTGGACCTCGCGAAGCACTCGCACGAGGAGGCGAGGGAACTCTACGCGCACGAGTGGCTCGGCTTCTCCGAAGCGGGGTTGATCGCCATGCTGGGCGCGGCCGGGTTTGCGGACACGCACGCCGGCATCGTTGCGCGCGAAAAGCAGGCCCCCCATTTTCAAACCCTCCTCGCGGTCGGCACCAAACCGCGCCCCTGAGGCCCGCCATTTCGCTTGTTTTACATGCCGTTCGGTAGGATGATATCCTGAACTTCCAGAGCCAGATGGGAAAAGCACTTGTCTATCTTTCAATCGTGATTTCGCTCGCAACCGCCGGACTCGGCTTCGTGAACAAATCCAAACTCAAACAGGCCACCGCGGACGCCGCCAGCGCCAATCGGTTCTATGCCGATGCGAAGGCCGCCCTCGATGCCGCGAAGGGCGAGATCAAATCCGCGAAATCCTCCGCCGAGAGCGCGAGGGGGCTCGTCGATGCCGCCACTGGGGAGAAAAAGGCGGCCTTGGACAAAGCCGCGCAAATGGAAGCCTCGTCGGCCAAAGCCCAAGACGAGATCGCCGCGCTCCAGGGACGCCTCCAGCAAATGGAGACCGAGCTTACGAAACTCAAAACCGAGCGCCAGCAGTCCATCGCGCAGACCGCCCTCTCCGCGCCCGCCCAACCGGTTCCGCCCGCCACTCCGCAAAGCCCGTCCGCCAAACCTGCCGCGAAAGAATCCGGACCCGCGGCACCCAAATCCCCGGCGCCCGACTATGAAAAGTTGATCGCGGAAAAAGACGCCGCGATCCGTGCGCTGCAGGCCCAGCTTGCCGCCCGCAAATCCGGCTCCGCCCCCGCCCCGGCCGCCGCCGCCGGTTTGAACGGGCGCGTCCTCTCGGTCAACGAACCATGGAAAATCGCGGTCATCGACATCGGCTCGACTCACGGGGTCACCCGGAATGCCGAGTTGTCGGTTCTCGACCGCGAGGATGTTTCGAGGCCCGCCGGACGCCTGCGCGTGACGCTTGTCGAGCCGAACTCGTCGATTGTGGAAATCGTGGACCTGCCCGCCAGCGGCGCCATCGCGCCCGGTGATTTCGCCGTCGCGCGTTGAGAGCGAAGGACTCCCGTCCAGCGCGCGTTCCTCCCGCCCCGCGGAAAAGCCGTGGAACCAGGAAACCCGATGGTCCATCCGGCCAAGTTGCCCGCCCCCGGTTTATGCGCGGGCTTGATTTGAAAAATTCATGAAAACGCCGTTTCTCCATCTGCTTCCGCCGCGCCTTGCCCGCACGCTCGAACGCCTCAAGTCATCGATCTGGACGGTCTCCGGCGACTCGCTTCCGATTTCGGCCTCGCCGGCGACCGACGCGCACGTATCGTTCGCGGACCGGCCGGCCTCCGCGGATGCGATAACCGGGTTCCCACATTTCTGGGGCCGTTCGTTCCAGCAGCGCTGGTTTGTGATCGACGCGGCACCATCCGCTCAGGGTGACTTCACCCACCTTCTTTGGAAAGACCGCGGCGAGGCGACGCTTTATGTCGATGGCGTGCCGTGGGGTGGTTTCGATCCCGGCCATCCCTATGTCGGACTGCCCGGATCGTTTTCCTCGCTGCATGTGGAAGCGATTTGCTGCCGGACCGGAATCTGGGTGAACGGGGAAACCCAGGGCATCGATGACCGGGGGAGCCGCCTCGAGGGCGCGTTCCTTGCGCGGCGCGACGAAGCGGCCTGGCAGGCGTATTACGATTTTGCGGTTTTGTGGGATTTGCTCGAGTGGACGGCCGCGAACGACCGCGGCCTCCAAGATCCCGAAATGTTCGCCTCGCCGATGCGTGTGCGCGAGCACTGGTGGATGATCCATCCGCTTGTGCGCATCCTTGTGGACGGTCTCGACCGCGCGGTGGATGTTTACGACCGGCAGGGCGCGGAGGCGCTCTCCGCCGCCCTCCGCCCGCTTTACGAGAAGGTTCGCGGCGGGCTGGCGGGCGCGCGCGCCACGATCACCGGCCATGCGCACATCGACCTTGTCTGGCTCTGGCCGGAGCGGATCGGGGAGGCCAAGGCCGTGCATACCTTCGCGAATGCCGAGAGCCTCATGCGGAAATACCCCGAGTTTGTTTTCGGGTATTCCCAACCCGCCAGCTACCGCGCGGTCGCAAGGCGCTCGCCGGCCCTCATGGACCGCGTGGCCGCGCGGATCGCCGAGCGGCGCTGGGAGCCTGTCGGGGTGCTCGAAATCGAGTCTGACACCCACATGCCGTGCGGCGAGGCGCTCGCGCGCAATTTCCTGCTCGGGCAGGACGGGTTCGTCCGTCTCACCGGTTCGCCGGGCAGGGTGGTCTGGCTGCCGGATGTGTTCGGTTACTCGGCCTGCCTGCCCCGGCTCATGTCCGAGTGCGGCGTGGAATTTTTCTACACGACCAAGCTTGCGTGGAGCACATACGAGCGCTTTCCCTATACAAGCTTCCGCTGGCGCGGGCACGACGGCACCGAGGTCCTCGCGCATGTCATGGGTTGCAATCAGGATTACAATAACCACGCCACGATCACCCATCTGGCCAATCCGGTGCGCGGTCACCGGCAGGTCCACCTGCATCCCGATGTCCTCATCCCGACCGGCTATGGCGATGGAGGAGGCGGGCCGACCGAGGAAATGTGCGAGCGCGTGCGGCGCAGCGCCGACCTCCTTGGCGTGCCGTCGGCCTCATGGGGGCGCATCGACGAATTTTTCGAGCGTCTGCGTCCGGCCGCCGCCGATCTGCCGGTTTGGGAAGGCGAGATGTATCTGGAATTTCACAGGGGGGTTTTCACCACGCATGCCGCGGTCAAGCAAACCTTCCGCGCGTTCGAGCGGGCTCTGCAAACGCTCGAAGCCGCGCACTGTGTCTCCGGGCGCGGTCCGATCAATATCCATTACTGGCGGCGGCTTGTCTTCTCCCAATTTCATGACGACATCCCGGGCAGCTCGATCATCGAAGTTTACGAGGAAAGTCTGGCCGAGCGCCGGGGATTGATCGCGAGGTCGGAGACGGAGGCCTCCGACTGCTTCGGCGGGGGCGAGCGCACCGCGCTTTTCAACCCGCTGGCAATGCCGGTCGCACGGATAGTCGATACCGGCGTTCTGACCATTTCCCCGCTCGGAGTCGCCAAGCGGGAGGAGGCCCGCCCGCCCACCGCCGGGGAAGCCTGCATCCGGTCGGGAAATTCGCTGGCGAACAACCGCTGCCGCCTCGAATGGAATGATGATGGCAGTCTCGCCGGGCTTGCCTTCGACGGCCGTCCGGTGCCGCTTCTGGAGGATGCCGGATCCTTGCGCATCTATCCCGACCATCCGGCGATTTTCGAGGCATGGGATATCGACCGCAACAGCGTCGGCATGCCTTTGCCTGCGGCCGAAAAGCCGGAATTGCTCGGCATCGAGGAATCCCCGGCGCGGGTGCTGGTCCGTTTCCGCCAGCAACTCACCGCGCGCAGCCATGCGGAATTTTCTTACGTGGTAGAGGCTGCCAGCCCGGTGGTCCGCCTCGAGATTGATGTGACATGGGCCGACGACAAGGCCCTTCTCCGCTGGGAATGCCCGACCGGCTACCGCGGGCAGTCCGCGCGCTACGGGGCTCCATTCGGCAGCGTGACCCGCCCGCAACGGCCCGGCCCGCTTGCGACCGAGGCCCAATTCGAGGTGCCGGGGAGCCGCTGGGCGGTAATCGGAAATGATGGCGAGCAGGACGCCCTCGCCCTCCTCACCAAGGACCGCTACGGGTTCGGATGTGCGGGAGGTTCCCTCCATTGCACCCTTCTCCGAAGCGCCCTCATCACCGAGACTGAGACCAACCGCCCGCTCCGCAATCCGTCCTACACCCACACGCACTCCGACCACGGCACGCATCACTTCTCACTCGCACTGGCATCCGGCCGGATCGATGCCGCCCGCGACGAACAACCCGCCGCCCTTGCGGATTCGCTTTTCACCGAGCTTCTTCAGGTCGCACCGGGCGCTTCAACGGGCATTTGCCTCCCGGAATGGGAGGCCGGTCCCACCCTTGTCCCCTCATGGATCAAGCCGGCGGAGGATGGCAATGGTTGGATCCTCCGCCTTCACGAAACCCGCTGCCAACGCGGCCGCCTGCACTTCACCGATTCCGGCGGATGGATGCTCTCCCACACAAACCTCCTCGAGCAATCCGGCCAACCCCTCCCGCCCGGCCAACCGCTTGAATACGGCCCATGCGACCTGCTGAGCATCCGCCTCACCCGGATGGCTCCGGTTATGATGGCACTGGAATAAAACAGAAGAAACCGGTCGTAGATTGCCGGTTGCCGCACCCGGTGGAGCTCCGCGAGAACGCAAAAACTGTGATCGGCGTCGGCGTCAAAAAAATCGAGTTCGGACCTCTTCATAAACAACTGCGATGACTTCAGTTACTATGAAGACCTTGTGAGGGGGCAGACCGACGAAAAAGCAGCCGCTCTCCGGCCCAAGGAGGTCAAGGAACCCGGGAAGGATACCACTCCCTCCCCCGGCCCCACTCTCCAGCAGGCGCTCGATCAACTTGCCGCCACGCTCGGAGACCTCGCGGAAGAACGCGGCGGCGAGCCCATCTGGGCCTCCATGCTCAAACCCGCCCTCAAACGGCAAAATCCCGGCTTCAACGAGCGCGCACACGGGTTCAAATCCTTCAACGAACTCCTCCAGGCCGCGGAAAAACATCACATCCTCACCCTCGAAAAAAACGAGAAACTCGGCCAGTTCAGCGTCCGTCCGGTCGGCTGAGAGGTTTCCGCCTGTGCCGGACGTAACCCGCCCGATGATCCTGCGGGTGCGGGATCCGTGGATCAGCGCTTGTTCGACTGGGCCTTGCTCATGGCGGCGGTGAACCAATCCGTGCCGCCGGAGGGCTGTTGCGAACCGCCGCGCGGCGGGCGGTTTCCGGACGCTCCGGCGGGGCGCTCGCCGGGTTTGGCGCGGGTGAAGTCGGGGTTGGATTTCATCGAGAGCGCGATGCGCTTGCGCGGGAGATCGACCTCGATGACCGTCGCCTGAACGCGCTGGCCGACTTTGACGACATCCGCCGGATTTTTGACGAATTGGTCGCTGAGCTGGCTGATGTGGACGAGTCCGTCCTGGTGGACGCCGATATCGACGAAGGCTCCGAACGCGGTGACGTTGGTGACAATCCCGGGCATTTTCATGCCGGGCTGGAGTTGTTCCATTTTGTCGATGCCCTCGGCGAAGCTGAAGGCTTCGAACTTGCTGCGCGGATCGCGGCCGGGTTTGTCCAGCTCGGCAAGGATATCCTTGAGCGTGGGCAGTCCGACTTCGTCGGTCACATATTTTTGCGGCGAGATCTTCGCGCGGAGGGACTTGTCGCGAACGAGATCGGCCACCGCGCAGCCGAGGTCGGCGGCCATGCGGTCCACGAGCGGATAGCGTTCCGGGTGGACCGCGCTGGCATCCAGCGGGTGGGCGCCCTCCCGGATGCGCAGGAACCCCGCCGCCTGCTCGAACGCCTTCGGGCCGAGGCCGGGGACTTCGAGCAATTTCTGGCGCGATGGGAACGGGCCGTTTTTATCGCGGAATTCGACGATATTCGCGGCTGTGCGGCTGTTGAGGCCGGAGACGTAGGTGAGGAGGTGCTTGCTGGCGGTGTTGAGCTCGACGCCGACGTTGTTGACGCAGGAGACGACCACATCGTCGAGCTGGCGGCGCAGCGCGTTCTGGTCCACGTCGTGTTGGTATTGGCCGACCCCGATCGACTTCGGGTCGATCTTCACCAACTCGGCAAGCGGATCCATCAGCCTGCGGCCGATCGAGACCGCCCCGCGCACAGTGAGATCGAGGTCGGGAAATTCCTCGCGCGCCACCTCGGAGGCCGAATAAATCGAGGCTCCCGATTCGTTGACGACCAGAATCGGTATCGGCAACTTGAGCTTCCGCACGAAGGCCTCGGTCTCGCGCGAGGCGGTGCCATTCCCGATGGCGATGGCTTCGATGCGGTATTTCTTGGTGACCGAAAGCAAAAACTCGGCGGCCTCGAGTTGGTCGCGGGCGCCCTTTTCCGGATAGATCACGTCGTGGTAGAGCAACTTGCCCTGCGGGTCGAGAACGGCCACTTTGCAGCCGGTCCGGAATCCCGGATCGATCGCCAGCGTCGCTTTGTTCCCGAGCGGCGAGGCCAGCAACAACTCGCGGAGGTTGTCCGCAAACACCCGGATCGCTTCCTCGTCGGCTTTCTTTTTGAAAAACATGCGCGCCTCGGCCTCCATCGCAAAGCCGAGCAGGCGCTTGTAGCAATCCTCGGCCGCCTCGCGCACCTGCCGCGCCGCCGGCGAGTTGCCCTGCACAAACAACGACACCAAAATCGCAACCGCCTCTTCCTCCGGCGGGGTGATGCGGTAGTAGAGGAAACCCTCCGCTTCGCCGCGACGGATCGCAAGGATGCGGTGGGACGGCGCGGCGGCGGTCGGTTCGCTCCAGTCGAAGTAGTCTTTGAATTTTGCGCCCTCTTCTTCCTTGCCGTGGGCGACTTTTGATTTAATCACACCCTTTTCGAGGTAGAGGGCGCGGAGTTTGGCCCGCGCACCGGCGTCGTCGTTCATTCGTTCGGCAAGGATATCCCGTGCGCCGGCGAGTGCCGCCGCTGTGTCGGGAACCTCTTTCGCGACATCCACATAGGCGGCGGCTTCCTTCTCCGGATCACAGGCGGGATCCTGCGCCCAGAGAATCTCGGCAAGCGGCTCGAGTCCGCGTTCGCGGGCCACGGTCGCCTTCGTGCGCTTCTTGGGCCGGAAGGGCTGATAGATATCCTCCAGCGTGGAGACCGTCGCGGCCGACTCGATTTTGGCTTTGAGTTCCTCGGTGAGCAGATTGCGCTCGGTGAGCGAGCTGATGATCGCCTCGCGCCGCTTGTCGAGTTCCGCGAGTTGTTCGAGCCTGTCGCGGATGCCGGCGATCTGGACCTCGTCGAGCTCGCCCGTGCGCTCCTTGCGGTAACGTGCGATGAATGGCACGGTGGCGCCCTCCTCGAGCAGGACCGCTGTCGCGGCGACCTGCCTGGCTTGGAGGTTCATCTCTTTGGTAATCGTGAGGATGTGTTTTTCGAGCATGGACGGTGTGGGCGTGTAAAAAGGGGTGGGGCATGCGAAGTAGCGGCCCTGACGAAAAATGTCAATAGCTTGTGAGGGGGCGGCTTTCCCCACCCAATATCTTGTGGTTTTTCCCTTGCCAACTCCCTCGCCAAAATCCCATCCTACTTCCCCACAAAATTCGTTCAAGCGGTATGTATTTGCAATCTTTGGAAATGATCGGCTTCAAGTCGTTTGCCGTAAGGACGATTTTGAATTTCCATCGCGGGGTCACCGCGGTGGTCGGGCCGAACGGGTGCGGAAAATCGAATGTGCTGGACGCGATCCGGTGGGTGCTCGGCGAGCAGTCCGCGAAGGCGCTGCGTGGCGGCGAGATGGCGGATGTGATTTTCGGCGGCACGGACAGCCGCTCCGCGCTCGGGATGGCCGAGGTGTCGCTCACCTTCGCCGACTGCGAAAAGGACCTCGGAGTCGAATGGAACGAAGTCCGCATCACCCGCCGGGTGTTCCGCGACGGCAAGAGCGAGTATTTCATCAACAAATCCCCCTGCCGCCTGCGCGACATCCACCAGCTGTTCATGGACACCGGCGTGGGCCGTAGCGCCTATTCGATCATGGAGCAGGGCAAGATCGATCTGATCCTGAGCAGTCGTCCGGAGGACCGCCGCGCCATTTTCGAGGAGGCCGCCGGCATCACGAAATACAAGGCCCAGAAAAAGGAGGCCCTCCGCAAGCTGGAATACACCGAGGCCAATCTCCTCCGCGTGCAGGACATCATCAAGGAGGTCAACCGCCAGATCGGGTCCCTCCAGCGTCAGGCCGCCAAGGCACGGCGGTATCAGGGCATCATCCAGGACCTCCGCACGTTCGACACCCACCTTTCCCACAAAAATTATCTCGAACTCCGCGGGGAAATGGAGTCCCTGCGCGAGGAATTGCGCGGCGGCGACGAGGCCCGCTCGGTCCATGAGGCCGAAATCGACCGCCACGAGGCCCAACTCGACGCTTTCCGCGCAAGCATCAGCGAGCGCGAATCGGAAATCGCCGCCCTCCGCGAGGACCTTCAAACCCACCGCAACCGCATCTTCTCGGCCGAGAACCGCATTTCGACCAACGCCGAACGCGTCACCGAAGCCGGTGAGCTCATCGCCCGCCACCGGGCCGACATCGCCGCCTCGGAGGAAAAAATCCGCGTCCAGCAAACCCAGCTCGAGGAAACCGAGTTGCAAATTGCCGCCATGATCGAGGCCCTCCGCGCCCGGGAGTCCGACCTCGGCGCGCAGGAAAATTCGCTCGCCATCGCGCGCTCGGAACGCCTTGCCCGCGAGGGGGATGTGCGCGGGATCGCCGACGAAATCTCGCGCATGGACGCCCGGCTCGGATCGCTCCGCGGCGAGATCACCTCGGCCGCAAGCCGCCGCGAGGGCGGCGAAACCCGCCTGCGACTCTTGCAAGGCGAAGCCGAGGCCGCCGCCGCCGCCGCCGCCGAGGTTGCCGCCCGCATGGACGATGTCGCCCGCCGCCGACAAAATGCCGAGGCCGGACTCGAAGCGGCCCGTTCGGCCCAGGCCGCCGCGGCCCACGAACACGAGGCCGCCCAGCGCTCGCGCCAGGAAGCCGAATTCGCCCTCAACCAATCGTCCAAGGAAGCCGCATCGACCGAATCCCGGCTGGAGGTGCTCCGCCAATTGCAGGACCAGGGCGAGGGATTTGATGAAGGGACCCAGGCGCTCCTGCGCGGACTCGACGACCCTCAACTCTACAAACCCACCATCCTCGGCGCGCTGGCGGACCAGATCCGGGTCGAGGAACGCTTCATTCCGGCGATCGAGGCGGCCCTTGGCAACTCGCTCCAGACCATCATTTTCAAAGACCCGCATGCCGCCGAGTCGGCCATCTCGGCGCTCGCCACGAAGAAACTCGGCCGCGCCGCCGCGATTCCCCGTGATTGGATCGGGGGTGGGGGAGGCGAGGACGGCCCGCTTCCCGAAGGCGCCCTCGCATGGGCCGCCACCTGCGTGGGCGGTGAAGGCGAACCCCGCGAACTCGCCGCGCGCCTACTTGCCGGCACCGCGGTTGTCGCGGGTCTCCAGGACGCGCTCCTCCTCAAATCCCGCCGCCGCGACCTTGCGATCGTCACCCTCAATGGCGAGACCGTCGACCGCCACGGCATCATCCACGGCGGCCAGGCCGGCGAGTCGGCCGCCCATTCCGCCCTTGCCCGCAAGGCGCAGATCGAAAAGCTGCAGGGCGAGCTGGAAAATTCGATCGCCAGACTGGCTGCGGATACCGACGCCCGCGCCCGTGCCGTCGCCGCCCTTGATGCCGCCCAGACGGCTCTCCTCGGGGCGCGGGAATCCGTGCAAACCATGCAGGTCGAGTGCGCCACCTGCTCGAACGAGGAAGCGCTCGCCCGGCGTCAACTGGCCGATATCGAAGCCCGGCGCGCGTCCTGCTCGCGCGAGACCGTCCAGATCGAGGAATCCCTCCGCGCAAGCCAGGTCAAACTCGCCGAACTCGAATCCACCATTTCGGATACGCTGTCGTCATTGGAAGCCGCGCGCGCCCGCCGGGCCGATGCCGAGCGCGAGGTCGAGGCCGCCCGCGAACGCGAATCCTCGGCCGCCGACGCCCTCAACGAGATCCGCGTCAGCGTCGCCACCAGCCGCCAACAACAGGAATCCCTCGCCCGCCAAAAGGGCCCCATGGCCGCCCGCCTTGCCGAGTTGGCCGAGATCCTCGAAAGCCGTCAGCGCGATATTTCCAACTACGAAAGACGGATTGCCGAACTCGAAGCCGAGAGCGCCGCCCTCGCCGCCACCATCGAGGAAACCCGCCAGGAATCCGGCGAACTCGAATCCCGCATCGCCGCCCTATCGGCCGAACGCGACTCCCAGCGCGCCGCCGCCGACGAACTCGACCACGCGATCCGTTCGCAGCGGGCCCGTCTTATCGAACTCCAGGAAAAGAAGGGTCGCATCGAGGTCCGCATTGCGCAGGTCGAAATGCGCATGGAAAACCTCCGCACGCACGTTTCCCAGCGCTATCAGACCGACCTCGAAGCCTTCGAGCCCGATACTTACGGACTCCTCAGCAGCCTCCGGGAACGCGATAAAAAACGCGCCGCCCAGCAGGTGCAGCCCGAAAGCGACTCAACCGGCGAGCAGCCGACGGCCGATTCCGGCACTCCGTCGAACGACGCGGAGCCAACCGAACCGGTTTCGCCCGTGCCGGCGATCGAGCAGGGCATTCCCTGGGCCCGCATCGAAGAGATTGTCGCCGAACTCACCGAGCGCATGGAGACCATGGGCCCCGTCAACCTCGAAGCGATCCAGGAATTCGAGGAACTCGAGCAGCGCCAGCTTTTCCTCGAGAAACAGAACGCCGACCTTGTGAATTCCAAGGTCGAGCTCATGGAGGTTATTTCCCGCATCAACCGCACCACCAAGGAACTCTTCGCCGACACCTTCGCCAAAATTCGCGAGAATTTCAAAACGATGTTTGTCGAGCTCTTCGGCAGCGGTGGGGGAGCCAACCTCATCCTCGTCGATGAAAACGACCCTCTGGAATCGGGCATCGAAATCATCGCCAAGCCCCCCGGCAAACAACTCAAGAGCATAAGCCTCCTCTCCGGCGGCGAGCGCACCATGACCGCCGTCGCCCTCCTCTTCGGCATCTACATGGTCAAACCCAGCCCGTTCTGCGTCCTCGACGAAATGGACGCCCCCCTCGACGAATCCAATATCTCCCGCTTTATCAAAATCCTCGACCGCTTCGTCGGTCAGAGCCAGTTCGTCGTCATCACCCACAACAAACGCACCATCAGCCGGGCCGACTGCCTCTACGGCGTTACCATGGAAGAACACGGCGTCAGCAAGCTCGTAAGCGTCCGCTTCTCGGAGTCCCCCGCCGAATCCCACCCGGCCAGCGTCGCAGAAAGCTTCGGAAAACACGGCAACCTCCACAGCGAAATCGCCCCCCCCCACGAGCACCCCGGCCCCCTCGGCTTCGAGGAACCCGATGCCGCAGAGGAACCCGATGCCACAGAGGAACCGGTTGCCACAGAGGAACCAGTTGCCACAGAGGAACCGGTTGCCACAGAGGAACCGGTTGCCACAGAGGAACCAGTTGCCACAGAGGAAC
>Ga0114939_10000696_pt1 | contig 27815 bp, 19 predicted proteins | sample AshMeaCrysSpring_FD_87196 | JGI IMG/M metagenome (GOLD analysis project Ga0114939, IMG submission 87196) | Groundwater microbial communities from Big Spring, Nevada to study Microbial Dark Matter (Phase II) - Ash Meadows Crystal Spring | ecosystem: Environmental > Aquatic > Deep subsurface >...
AGATCACCGAAATCAGCGATTGCAACCGCGCCATGCGATCGCCGTCGAACCGGTCGCGGATGATCGCGGGCGGAAGCGCGACGATCCCGGCGGCGAAAAAGCCCTGGCATCCGCGCACGGCGATCAGCGCGTCGTAACTCGGCGCGAGCGCGGAGAGAATCGAGAGCACGATTGAGACCGCCACCGCCCCAAGCAGCACCGGCCGCCGCCCGAAGCGGTCCGCCAACGCGCCGGGCACCAGCGATCCGATGCCGCCGGTCAAGAGGTAGACGCCGATAACGAATTGCCGGTCGTTGCCGGCGACCGACAGGTCGGCCGCGAGCGCATCGACGTTGACCGGCAGCGCCTCCTCGTCGCGCAGGAGCTGGGGGATGTCCTCCCACGCGGTCTGAACCATCGCCTCGGGCAGCCCGAGGCGGACGGCGAGCGCGCGAAGGAAACGAGCGGCGTCCTCGTGCGTCGCCTCGCCCGGAGCGTCCGTTTGCGCGAGGCGGCCGGGGTCGCGCCACAGCGGCTTGCCGTCGTTGCGCCAGAAGACGCCGAGCGCCCAGCGCGGCAGCGGCTCGCCGGGATACCACTTGCCCTGGCCGTCGTGGAGCAGCGCCCCGGGCGCAAAGCGCTCGGCGAGGCGCCGTCGCAGCGACTCCGCAAGCGACCGCTTGCGCGGCGAGAGTGCGGCGGTGTTCCACTCGGGGCCGTCCATGTCGTCGACGGACACGAACGTGGGCTCCCCGCCCTGCGTGAGGCGCACGTCCTGGGCCTCGAGCTCGCGGTCGACCGCCTCGCCGAGCGCGTCGATCGCCCGCCACTGCGTCTCCGTGTAGGGCCGGGTGACCCGCGGGTCCTCGTGGACCCGCGTGACGTGCATCTCGACGCTGAACTCGGTCTCGCAGACGTCGGTGAAGCCGATCACCGGCGCCGCGTTGCCGGGGTCCGCCGTGCAGGCGAGCGGCAGGTGCCCTTCGCCGGCGAGCAGCCCGGACGTCGGATCGAACCCGATCCACCCCGCGCCGGGGATGTAGGCCTCCGCCCAGGCGTGCAGGTCGGTGAAGTCGCGATCGGCACCCGCCGGCCCGTCGAGCGGCTTCACGTCCGCGACCAGCTGGATCAGGTAGCCCGAGGCGAAGCGCGCGGCGATGCCGAGGTGCCGGAGGATCTGCACGAGCAGCCAGCCGCTGTCGCGGCACGAGCCGGAGGCGTTACCGAGTGTCTCCTCGGGCGTCTGGATGCCGGGCTCCATGCGCACCAGGTAGCGGATCGCCCGCTGCAGCTCCTGGTTGAGGCGCACGAGGAGCATCACCGTGTTCTCGCCGGGGGCGATGCTCCTGCGAAACGTCTCGATCCACGCCGCGAGGCGCGGGCCCGCCGGCGCCTTCTCGAGGAACGGGATCAGCTCCTTGGCGAGCGCGGGCGCGTAGCCGAACGGGAACGTCTCGGCGTAGGGCTCGACGAAGAAGTCGAACGGGTTGACGACGGCGAGGTCCGCGGTGAGGTCCACCACCACCTCGAGCTTCTCGGCGGGCTCGGTGAACACGAGCCGCGCGAGCCAGTTCCCGTAGGGATCCTGCTGCCAGTTGAGGAAGTGGCTGGAGGGCTCGACGTCGAGCGAATAGCCGAGCACCGGCGTGCGGCAGTGCGGCGCCGGCCGCAGCCGGATCTCGTGCGGGGACAGGCCCACGCGCCGGTCGAAACGGTAGCTGGTGCGATGGTGCAGCGCGACCCTGATCGCCATCGCCGCGGGCCCCTATCTACACCCAGTGCGGGTCGGGGAGCTGCCCGAACACGCGCCGCAGGCCCTCGCCCCACTGGTTGTGCACCATCTGGAAGTAGGGGTCGTCCTCGTCGACGCGCCGGAGCATCTTCACCTGCAGCGCGTCGTGCTCGTAGACGCAGAGGTCGATGGGCAGGCCGACCGAGATGTTCGAGCGCATCGTCGAGTCGAACGAGACCATCGTGCACTTGATCGCGTCGGTGAGCGAGGTGCGGCGGTTGACGACGCGGTCGATGATCGGCTTGCCGTACTTGGTCTCCCCGATCTGGAAGTAGCAGGTCTCGGGCGTCGCCTCGATGAAGTTGCCCTCGTTGTAGACGTGGAACAGCCGCGGCGGCTCGCCGCGGATCTGCCCGCCGACGATGAAGCTCGCCGAGGCGTCGATGTTGTTCTGCAACAGGTAGGCGCCGTCGCGGCCCTTCACCTCGCGCAGCGCGTCGCCGAGCAGGCGCGCGACGTCGAACATCGAGTTCGCGTTGTGGAAGTGCATGAGCGAATCGCCGCCGCGGATGCGCTGCTCCATCACCGACAGCGCGTTCTGCGTGACGGAGAGATTGCCGGAGCACAGCGTCACGATCACCCGCGAGCCCTCCTCGACGAAGGTGCGCATCTTGCTGTAGCGCGAGACGTGGTCGACGCCGGCGTTTGTGCGGGAGTCGGAGGCGAAGATCATGCCGGCGTCGAGCGCCATGGCGACACAGTAGGTCATGGAGGGAAGTAGCGCGCTTGCGCGTTCGGGAAGACCGACATTCTAGGCGCGACCTGCCCCGCCCGGCGTCCCCATGCGTCGGATGCGGACCCCGGGACTCACCCGACGGGCGCGAGGAAGCGCCGCGTGACCTCGTTCGCCAGCGCGGAGATGCGCTCGAGGAAGTCGACCAGGTACTCGTGCAGTCCGAAGCGCATGATGTCCTCGGTGCGCCCGAACTCGAGCCGCGCGTGGAGTTCACCCGACATGCGCTCGAGCTCCCAGTCCTGCTCGTCGCAGAGGATCTTCAGCGTGTCGTTGATCATCGTCAGGCAGGCGTGCAGCGAGCGCGGCATGTCGCGCCGCAGGACCAGGAGCTCGGCGACGCGCCGCGGCGTGATGACGTCGCTGTAGATCCGCCGGTAGGCCTCGAAGCCCGACACCGACGTCAGCAGCGACTGCCACTGGTAGTAGTCGACGGCGCCGCCGACGTCGGCGGCCGACGGCAGGAGGATGTGGTACTTGGTGTCGAGGATGCGCGCCGTGTTGTCGGCGCGCTCGAGGTGCGTTCCGAGTCGCAGGAAGTGGTAGGCCTCGCCGCGCAGCATCGTCCCGAAGGTCACGCCCCGGAACAGGTGCGAGCGCATCTTGATCCAGTCGCAGAATTCCTGGACGCCGACGCGCTGCACGTGCTCGTAGTCGAACGCGCGCACGTCGAGCCAGGCCGCGTTCGCCTCCTCGTACATCTCCGAGGTGATCGCGCCGCGCACCGCGCGCGCCGACTCCCGCGCCGCGCGCAGGCAGCAGAACACCGACGACGGGTTCGTGGGGTCGAAGAGCATGAAGCGCAGCACGCTCTCGGCCGACAGCGCCGGGTGCTTGCGGTAGTACGCGGTCGCGAGGCCCGTCGTGATCAGCGGCACCGCCCAGGGCGCCGCCCAGCCGAGACCGGGCTCGCCGACGTGGTACGGCAGGAGCGACGTCCGGTAGGTGACGTCGAGCAGGCGCGCGGTGTTCTCGGCCCGCTCGAAGTGGCGGCCGGTCCAGTAGAGTTCGTTGGCGACCCTTGACAGCATCAGTCGAGCACCCAGGTGTCCTTCGTTCCCCCGCCCTGCGACGAGTTGACCACCAGCGACCCTTCCGCGAGCGCGACGCGGGTGAGGCCCCCGGGCACGAGGTTGACGGTCTTGCCCGACAGCACGTAGGGCCGGAAGTCGATGTGGCGCGGGGCGACCCCGGACGCGACGAACGTCGGACAGGTCGAGAGCGCGAGCGTCGGCTGCGCGATGTACTTGTCCGGCGCGGCGAGGATCCGCTGCCGGAACGCCTCGCGCTCGGCCGCGGTCGAGGCCGGGCCGATCAGCATGCCGTAGCCCCCCGCCCCGTGGACCTCCTTGACGACGAGCTCGTGGAGGTTCGCGAGCACGTGGTCGCGGTGCTCGGGAAGGTAGCATCGGAACGTCTCGACGTTGTTCAGCACCGGCTCCTCCCCGAGATAGAAGCGGATCATCTCCGGGACGTAGGGGTAGATGGACTTGTCGTCGGCCACGCCGGTGCCGATCGCGTTGGCGAGCGTCACCCGGCCCGCGCGGTAGGCGCGGAACAGGCCCGGCACGCCGAGCATCGAGTCCGATCGGAACGCCCGCGGGTCGAGGAAATCGTCGTCGACGCGGCGGTAGATCACGTGCACCCGCTGCGGCCCGCGCGTCGTGCGCATGAAGACCGTATCGTCGCGGATGAAGAGATCGGCGCCCTCAACGAGCTCCACGCCCATCTGCTGGGCGAGGAAACTGTGCTCGAAGTACGCCGAGTTGTAGGGACCCGGCGTGAGGACGGCGACCGTCGGCCGGTCGCCCCCGTCGGGCGCGACGGCCCGCAGGTTCTCGAGCAAGACGTCGGGGTAGTGCTGCACCGGCCGCACCGACTGGGTCGCGAACAGCTCGGGAAACAGCCGCATCATCATCTTGCGGTTCTCGAGCATGTAGGACACGCCCGAAGGCACCCGAAGGTTGTCCTCCAGCACGTAGAACTCGCCCTCCCCGGCACGCACGATGTCCACGCCGGCGATGTGCGCGTAGATGCCGCCGGGCACGTCCATGCCGTGCATCTCCCGCCGGTACTGGGCGTTGCCGAGGACCCGCTCGCGCGGCAGGCGCCCCTCCGCAAGGATGCGCTGCCCGTGGTAGATGTCGGCGAGGAAGAGGTTGAGCGCGGCGACGCGCTGCTTGAGACCCCGCTCAAGCATCGCCCAGTCGTCGGGCGCAATGATGCGGGGGATGAGGTCGAACGGGATCAGGCGCTCGGTGCCGGTGTCCTCGCCGTACACCGCGAACGTGATCCCGACGCGCTGGAATGCCCGCTCGGCCTCCTCGCGCTTCTGGGCGATCCGGTCGGGGGGCGTGCGCGCGATCCAGTCGGCGAACGGCTGGTAGTGCTCCCGGACGGACCCGTCCGGGGCGCGCATTTCATCGAATGGTGGGTTGGGCACGACGCTCGGTCGGGACGGTTCAGCCACCTTTTAGCAAGGTGCGCGCCACCGCGGAAAGTCGTTCGCCCACGGGAGGTTACGTTTGCGGATGCCACAGCACGCGATCAAATGCCCCGTAATGGTGCGTATTGCGCACCATGGGCGTGCATTTTTGTCCTTGACAGACCTGGACGTTACCGATTTTCCGGTTTGACCCCCCCTTGGGCACATGTTTAAATCGCGGCTCCTGTCTGGGTTCGCGGGGCGGTTAGCTCAGCGGTAGAGCACTGCCTTCACACGGCAGGGGTCACTGGTTCGAACCCAGTATCGCCCACCACATGAACCACGGGGTCGCATGCGAATGCGACCCCTTTTTTTTTGCTCACAGCAGCCAATCGATCGGCAGCACCGACAGGAACTCGACGCCGGAGCGCTTGAACCAGGTGGTGCCGGGCTCGACCGCGTGCCGCACCTCGCCCGACGCGGTGCGCTCCACCCACTCGAGCGCTTCCCCGCCGGCGGCGAGGCGGGCCTCCCACGCCGCACGCGGTATCGTCGCGTCGAAGGCTTCGCCGAGCGCTCGCGCAAGCGCCGGGCTGTCGATCACGAGACCCATCTCGGTGTTGAGCCGCGCGGAGCGCTGGTCGAAGTTGAACGAGCCCACGAAGATGCGCCGACCGTCGATGGCAAAGGTCTTCGCGTGCAAGCCGGACGACGAGCTCGAGCCGATGCCGAGCTTCTTGCCCTGCTCGTCCCGGCCTGCGGTCGGCCTCAACTCGAACAGCCGGACCCCGGCGCGCAACAGCTCGACCCGGCGCTTCGCGTAGCCCGCGTGCACCGCGCTCACGTCCGACGAGGCGAGGGAGTTGGTGAGGATGCGGACGCGGACGCCGCGCTTCGCCATCGCCACGAGCGCGTCCGTGCCGTCGTCGCCGGGCACGAAGTAGGGGGAGACGAGATCGAGCGTGCGCTCCGGCTGGCCCATGGCGCGCGCGAGCTCGGGAAACAGCAGGAGGTCCGTGCGCCCGGAGGCGTCGAGGGTCTTCGCCGGGTCGTCGTACAGCACGCGCACGGTCGTCCACTCCAGCGCGACCTTGCGATCGAGGAGGTCGCGGACGAGTGGCGTCGTGCGCAACGCCTCGAGGTAGTCGCGCGAGCGCGGATCGGCACGCGAGGACGCGAACCGCGCCTGCAGGCCGGCGACGGCGTCCGGACCGGCGGGTCCGACGAACCCCGCCGCCGGGTACGCCGACGCGCTGTTCCAGTAGACGTCGAATTCGCGGGAGACCTCGGGCACCGCCGCGCCCACGGCAACGACGTCGAGGTCGGCGAAGGCGACCCCGGTCGCGGCGCCGAAGTATTCGTCGCCGATGTTGCGCCCGCCGACCACGGCGACCTGGTTGTCGACGGTGAACGACTTGTTGTGCATGCGCCGATTCACGCGTGCGAAGTCGGTCAGGAACGCAAGCACCCGGGCGTCGCGCTGCTTCACCGGGTTGTAGAGGCGCACCTCGATTCGGGGATGGGCATCGAGCGCCGCCAGCGCGGGATCGAGCCCCGCGGTGTTGATGTCGTCGAGGAGCAGGCGCACCCGCACGCCGCGCTCGGCGGCCTGCCAGAGCGCTTCGAACAGCAGGTTGCCGACGTGGTCGCCGTGCCAGAGGTAGTACTGGGCGTCGAGCGACTTCTCCGCAGCCGCCGCGAACAGCGCACGGGCCGCGAAGGCGTCGTGCGCGTTCGGGAGCGCGTGGATCCCGGTCTTGCCGGGGTTGGCGGCCACGTCGGCGGACACCGCGCGGCCGAGGCGCGTCGCCGCCGTGTCGGCCAGGGCGCTCGTCGGGGTGCGGTCGTGCGGTGGCGCGAGGCCGGCGCAACCGGCGAGTGCGACCAGCGCGAGCGCGAGCGCGACCAGCCGCAACGGAAGTGGATGCATCACGGCGTTCCTCCCGGGGCGTCCGCGGCGGCTGCGCGTCGCCGTCAGGGCCGCCCGAGGTAGAAGTACGCGGCGGTGCTCCCGCCCTTGCCGTAGCCCAGGCCCAGGTACATCGGCCCGAGCGGGCTGTCGAAGGCGAGATAGGCTGCGCCGGAGTAGATCGTGCCGGTCGGATTGCCGTCGACGAGCGGCCGGCCGTAGTTGCCGACCTCGCCCGCCACGCCGGCGTAGAGGCCCTCGAACAGCGGCACGTCGAGCAACCGGTAGAAGTAGTTGACGCGCGCGTAGATGTAGCGCTCGTTCAGGAGCTGCCCGGTCTGGAATCCCGACTGCTGCAGGAAGCCGCCCCAGGGCTGGGCGATGTAGATCGGCCGGTCGTTGTCGGTGATGCGGCCGGACCCTCGCAGGGCGACGTTGACCGAGTGGCGGCCCCAGGACCGCGCGGCGACCGCCGAGCCCTCCCACTGGTCGTAGTCGTTGTCCGAGCCCAGCGCTTCCAGGCCCTTGACGAGCTGGAAGCTCGCCGCCCACCCGTGGCGCGGGAAGTTCAGGTTGTCGAGCTGGTCGAAGTAGCCGCGCAGCCGCACGCCAGCCAGGTGCTGCGTTCCCTCGTCCCCGGGGAGCAGATCCTGGCCGAAGTTGAGGCTGGGCCTCGCGACGCCGTAGTAGAGACCGAGCCTCAGCTCGCCGTAGCGGGTGAACTGGGTGCCGAAATCGACGCCGCCCAGCGCGTAGGGCACCGTGTACTCGGCGAGCTCGTTGTCGTCGACGAACACGCTGAGGAAGCGGCGCGATATGTCCACGTAGGGAGAGACGAAGTAGCGCTGCCGGGGCTCGAGCGGCTGGTAGAACTCCGAATAGAGGCCGAGGTTGCGTCCCAGCACGAGGTTGGTCAGCCACTCGCCGCCATAGCTGTTGATCCAGGTGCGCCGGTACTGTCCCTGGAGGTCGAAGAACGCGTTGCCGGTGAAGTCCGACGACAGCCCGAGGCCGAAGCGCAGGTAGTTCGGGCCCCAGCTCTTCTCGACGCCCTGGATGTTGAGGATGCGGCGGGTAGGCGACTCGATGAGCTGGTAATTGACGTGTTCGAAGTCCCTCGTGCCGTAGAGCCGCAAGAGATCGTTGTCGAGCTTCGGCTGGTCGATCGGCTCGCCGGTCCGGGTGTCGATCAGCGTCGCGAGGAATTCCGGATTGACGCGCTTCAGCGGGGGCGGCTCGAAGGTGATCGCGTCGATCGGCTCGGCGCTCGCGACGATCGGCTGCGTGCGCGTCGCCTGGAACCGGGCGTACTGCTCCGGCGGCAGCGAGAGCTTCGCGAGGCGGTCGGCCACCTGTCGGGCGGCGGCCTCGCCGATCGGGAAGGTGGTTTTCATGTTGTCGAAGTTGCCGGCCGAGAAGTTGCCGAGCTCCGGCAGGATCAGGATGTCGGTGGACTCGAGCGAGGCCAGCGACTGCCGGACGTTCTGCTCGGTGAGGATGCCGATCATCTGGCTGGTGATGCCGAGGACGTTCCTGATGTCCTCGCGCGCCATCAGCGGCGTCCCGAGATTGACCGCGATGACGATGTCGGCGCCCATCTCGCGCGCGACGTCCACCGGCAGGTTGTTCACGAGGCCCCCGTCGACCAGCATCATGCCGTCGAATTCCGCCGGGGCGATGACCCCCGGTACCGACATGCTCGCGCGCATCGCGAGCGCGAGGTCGCCCTTGTCGAAGACCTTCGGCTTGCCGGTGACGAGGTCGGTGGCGATTGCCCGGTAGGGGATCGGAAGCTTGTTGAAGTCGACGTAGCCCTTGATGCGCGACAGGTCGCGCAGCACCGTCTCGAGCTGGATTCCCGAGACGATGCCCTTGGCGAAGCTCACCTCGCCCTTGTCGCTGACGCCGATCTCCGGCGAGAACAGGTTGAGGCGCACGTCGTCCTGCTTGCGGCGGATCGTGAGGTCGTAGCGGGGCGGCGTCTCCCGGAACAGCAGGTCGACGGTGATGCTCTCGGTGAGCTTCTCCATCTCGGCGACCGTCATGCCGCTCGCGTAGGCCCCGCCGACCAGCGATCCCATGCTCGTGCCGGTGATGCAGTCGATCGGCACCTGCAGCTCCTCGAGGACCCGGATCACGCCGATGTGGGCGGCGCCGCGCGCGCCGCCGCCGGAAAGCACGAGGCACACCATCGGGCGGCCGACGGGCTTCGGCACTGACGTGGCTGCGGGACGCGAGGTCGCGAGCATCGCCGGCTGGCGCGCCGACGGCGCCGAAGCGGCCGGCGGATCCGCGGCGGGCGATTGTGTCGCCGTGCCCTGCGCGGCGGCCTGGGCGTTCGCCAGGCCCGTGGCAAGGGCCGCGACGAGCGCGGCGAAGGCCCTGGGGATTCGGCTCATGCGGCAATTCTCCGTTGGGGCGAGTGATCGCCTGCCCCTGGTCGCCGCGCGAGGGGCTCGAGCGGCGACGTTCAATGATAGCGTGCGGCGCCGGATGCGCCTCGCGCCGCGCGGGCGCCTCGCTAGCTCGCCCGGGGGCGTCCGCCTCCGGGACGGCACACGACGACCGCCTGCCGGAGCGCCTCGATCGCCTGCGGGCGGGGAAAGCTCTTGCGCGCGGCGAGCGCCACGCGCCGCGACGGCGCCGGCTTGGCGAAAGGGACGGGCACGACGAGGCGGCTGTGGTACTTCGGCGTCAGCGCGTCGTGGGGAAGCACCGAGATGCCGAGCCCGGAGGCCACCATGTTGCGCACGGTCTCGAGCGAGTTGGTGCGCGTCACCTGCGCGTCGGCGCGATTGAGTTCGGGGCAGCGGTCGAGCACCTGGTCGCGGAAGCAGTGCCCCACGTTCAGCAGGATCGTGTGCTCGGTCGCGAGCTCGTCCGGGTGCACCGACCGGCGCTTCGCCCACTTGTGGCCCTGCGGCACGACCACCTGGAACGGCTCCTCGTAGAGGAACGTGGTGACGACGCCCGGCGGCTCGAACGGCAGCGCCACGATCGCCGCGTCGATACGGCCGGTCTTCAGCGCCACCTCGAGGTGCTCGGTCAGGTTCTCCTCGATCTCGAGCGGCATCTGCGGCGCGAGATCGTGCAGCGCCGGGATCAGGTCGGGCAGCAGGTAGGGGGCGACCGTGTAGATCACGCCGAGGCGCAGCGTGCCCACCAGCTGGTTGCGGCCGGCCTGCGCCATCTCCTTGATCCGCGACGCCTCCTCGAGCACGCGCTGCGCCTGCTCGACGATGCGCTCGCCCACCGGCGTGACGGTGATCTCGCTCTTGCCGCGCTCGAAGAGCGCCGTGCCGAGCTCGTCCTCGAGCTTCTGGATCGCCACCGACAGCGCGGGCTGCGAGACGAAGCACTTCGCCGCCGCGCGCCCGAAGCTCCTCTCCTGGGCGACCGCGACGATGTAGCGGAGCTCGTTGAGCGTCACGGCGCCTTCCCGCCCGCGGGCGCACGACGCGCGTCGAGGAACGCCGCGAACTCCCGGGCGGTCTCCGGGTGCCTGAGCCCGTAGTCGACGGTCGCCTCGAGGTAGCCGACCTTGCTGCCACAGTCGTAGCGGCGGCCGTGGAAGGCATAGGCGACCACGCGCTCCTCGGCGAGCAGCCCCGCGATCGCGTCGGTGAGTTGGATCTCGCCCCCCGCCCCCGTGGGCATCGTGCGCAGGTGGTGGAAGATCCGCGGCGTCAGCACGTAGCGGCCGACCACCGCGAGCGTCGAGGGCGTCGAGCCCGGCTTCGGCTTCTCGACGATGCGCACGATGCGTGCGATGTCGCCCTCGGGCGCCGCGGTCTCGACGATGCCGTAGCTGCCCACCTCCTGCGGCGCGACCTTCATCACGCCGATCGTCGCCACGCGCTCGCGCGCGGCGACGTCGACCATCTGCTTCATCACCGGGACCTCCGCGTCGATCAGGTCGTCGGCGAGGAGCACGGCGAACGGCTCGTTGCCGACCACCGGCGCCGCGCAGAGCACGGCGTGGCCGAGGCCCAGCGCCTCGTTCTGGCGGATGAAGATGCAGTTGATCCCCGGGGGTGTGGCCGCCTGCACGGTCTCGAGCAGCGACGCCTTGTTGCGCAGCGCGAGCTCGGTCTCGAGCTCGTAGGCCTTGTCGAAGTGGTCCTCGATCGCGCGCTTGCTGCGACCGGTGATGAAGATCATGTCGGTGATGCCGGCTGCCGCCGCCTCCTCGACCGCGAACTGGATCAGCGGCTTGTCGACGATCGGCAGCATCTCCTTCGGGCTCGCCTTGGTGACCGGGAGGAAGCGGCTGCCGAGCCCGGCAACCGGGAACACGGCCTTGGTGATCTTCATCGGGTGTCTCGCGGGTGCGTGGGGATGCGGTTGGAATCCGCGAGGAGGCGCATGAGCGCCTCCTCGTCGATGACCTCGACGCCGAGCTCGCGGGCGCGGTCGAGCTTGCTGCCCGCGTCGACGCCGGCGACGACGTAGCGGGTCTTCGCGGACACGCTGCCGGCCGCCTTGCCGCCGGCCGCCTCGATCCGAGCCTTGGCCTCGTCGCGGGTCAGCGTCGGCAGCGTACCCGTGAGCACGAACGTCACGCCCACGAGCGGACCGGCGGTGGGCGCGCCCGGCGCCGACTCGGGCCAGCGGACGCCGGCGGCCCGCAACGCGGCGATCACCTGCCGATTGTGGGGTTCGACGAAGAAGCGCGCGATGCTCTCGGCGAGCACGGGCCCGACGTCGCGCACCGTGGTCAGCGTCTCCTGGCCGGCGTCCATCAGCCGGTCCAGGCTGCCGAAGTGCCGCGCGAGCTCCTTGGCCGTGGCTTCGCCGACGTGGCGGATGCCGAGCGCGAAGACGAAGCGCGCAAGCGTCGTCACCTTGCTCGCCTCGATCGCCGCGACGACGTTGCCGGCGCTCTTCTCGGCCATGCGCTCGAGCGCGGCGATCTCGCCCGCGCCGAGCGCGTAGAGGTCGGCCGGGGTGCGCACGAGCCCGCCGTCGACCAGCTGGTCGACGAGCTTCTCGCCGACGCCCTCGATGTCCATGGCGCGGCGGCTCGCGAAGTGCAGCAGCGCCTGCTTGCGCTGTGCCGGACAGAAGAGGCCGCCGGTGCAGCGTGCGACGGCCTCGTCGGGCAGGCGCACCACCGCCGATCCGCACTCCGGGCACTGCGGGGGAATCGCGAACAGCGCCGTCCCCGCCGGCCGGTGCTCCGCCACCACCCGGACCACCTCGGGGATCACGTCGCCCGCGCGGCGCACGACCACCGTGTCGCCGACGCGTACGTCCTTGCGCCGCACCTCGTCCTCGTTGTGGAGCGTCGCGTTGGTCACCGTCACGCCGCCCACGAAGACCGGGGCGAGGCGCGCGACCGGCGTGATCGCGCCGGTTCGGCCGACCTGCACGTCGATGCCCGTCACCGTCGTCGTCGCCTCTTCGGCGGGAAACTTGTGCGCGATCGCGAAGCGCGGCGCGCGCGACACGAATCCGAGCCGCCGCTGCGCCTCGAGGTCGTCGACCTTGTACACGACGCCGTCGATGTCGTAGGGGAGCGCCGGGCGCGCCGCACCGAGCTTGCGGTAGTAGCGCAGGAGCCCGTCGACGCCCTCGACGGTCTCGCGTGCCTCGCTCACCGGGAAACCCCGCTGTGCGAGCCGGTCGAGGAGCGCGGCGTGGGTCGCCGGCGGCTCTTCCGCGCCCCAGTCGACGTCGCCGACCCCGTAGGCGAAGAAGGTGAGCCTGCGGCCGCGCGTGACGCGCGGGTCGAGCTGGCGCAGGCTCCCGGCCGCGGCGTTGCGCGGATTGACGTAGAGCTTCTCGCCGCGGGCCGCCTGGGCGGCGTTGAGCTTCTCGAAGTCGCGCCGGGTCATCAGCACCTCGCCGCGCACCTCGATCGCCCGCGGCTGCGACCGGCCCGCCAGCGCGAGCGGTATCGCCTCGACGGTGCGCAGGTTGGCGGTGACGTTCTCGCCGCTCGTGCCGTCCCCGCGCGTCGCCCCCACGACGAGGCGGCCGTCCTCGTAGCGCAGGCTCACCGCCAGGCCGTCGAACTTGGGCTCGCAGGCATAGCGCACCCGCTCGACGCCGAGGCCGTCGCGCACGCGCCTGTCGAAGGCCTCGGCCTCGGCGTCGGCGAAGGCGTTGTTGAGCGAGAGCATCGGCACGCGGTGCGTGACGGTCTCGAACGCCGCCGCCGGCGCGCCCCCCACCCGCTGCGTCGGCGAATCGGGGACGACCAGGTCGGGATGCGCCGCCTCCAGGTCGGAGAGCTCGCGGAACAACGCGTCGTACTCGGCGTCGGGAATCGTCGGCGCGTCGAGCACGTAGTAGTTGCGGTCGTGCTCGGCGATCAGGCGGCGCAACGCGGCCGCCCGCGCCGCGTCGGCCGGCGCGGCGCCATCGCCTCGGGCGCGCCCCGACGGCGACATCGTCAGGCGGCGAAGAGCTTGAGCGCCCGGGGGCTGCCGGGCTCGATGTTGTAGCGGCGGAGCGCCGCATCCGCCGACGCGACCTGCTCGCGGATGGCGGCGAGCCCGGCGTCGTTCAGCAGCCGCCCGTTGTCGTCGACCACCTCGCCGCCGAGCGTGTGCGCCATGCGCTTCGCCGCGAGCTTCATCTGGTCGAAGGCTCGCGGCGGATCGGCCACCCTCGGCACGTCGAGCAGGAACACGACGCCGGCCGTCGCGCCGAGGCGCAGGCTGTCGGCAGTGAACGCTTCGTCGGTCACGTTCTGCAGCGTGAACAGCACCGCGCCCGTGTCGTCCTGCACCCACTCGAAGCGTCCCGTGGGCGAGAGCCGGAAACCCGCCGCCTCGGCGACGCCGCGAAGCCGGGTCCCGGCGATCGTCCCCGGCGGGAGCTTTCGCACGGTGAGCCCGATCTGCATGTCGAGCTCGGCGCACAGCCGGTCGAGCGCCTCGGCCCGCTGTCCCTCCTCCGCCACCGGAGGCGCGGTGAACGCGCCAGGTAGCGACGCGGCGACGTCGCCGACGAGCTTCTGGAACGCGTCAATCTGCGCCGCGGTCGCCGCGCCGTTGCGATCGGCCAGCAGCATGCAGGCGGCGAACTCGCCGTACTCGCCGCGACTGTCGCCGACCAGCCGCTGCCAGGGCCCCCGCGGCTCGCGGCGCCCGTACCAGCGCACCGGCTTGCCGAGGCGCGCGTGCAACCCGGCCGAGAGCGCGCCGGCGCTCGCCGGATGGGCCGGCTGCACCATCACGATCGTCTCGATGTCGGCGTCGGGAGCCGCCACGGTCGTCGCGGCGCTACGCGGGCGGGACGCGGGGCCTTCGGCTGGCGCGGCGCTCTCCCCGGCCTCGACGTCGCCCGAAGGCGAGCGCGCATCCTCGTCGACCGGGCCCTCCGGCCCCACGACGGCGTCCATCGGGGGCCGCCAGTCCGGGTCGTGCGCGACTTCGGTTCCGGGGACCGGCGGCGTGGCCTCGACCCGGGAGCGTGCCGCCGCGGGCGCGGCCGCGGCTTCGCCCGGTCCCTTGAGCGTCGGCTCGACGCGCGTGTCGCCCGGCTGCGGAACGTCGCGCCGGGCCGCGAAAGCGGCGTCGATGCGCTGGCGGATGCGCCGCTCCTGCCAGCGGTTGTAGACGATGACGCCGACCACCAGCAGCACGCCGGCGACGACCAGGCCGAGTTGGAGCGAGCTCATCGGAGATCCGTTGCGCGCGTTGCCGCGCCGCGGGAGACGTGCGCGCGTGCGGGGCACGCCATCGTTGCAATCATAGGCCCTGGCCGGTCAATGGGGAACGCAGGTCGCCGATCGCCCCGCGCCTGGTCAGGCGGCCGCCATCGCCGGCGCGCCCGTCGCCGCCAGGCCGACCGCCTCGGCGATGTCGACCGCCACGACGCGCGAGACGCCCGGCTCCGGCATCGTGATGCCGATCAGCTGGTTCGCCATCTCCATCGTGATCTTGTTGTGGGAGATGAAGAGGAACTGCGTGCCGGCGGACATTTCGCGAACCATGCGGCAGAAGCGGTCGGTGTTCGCGTCGTCGAGCGGCGCGTCGACCTCGTCGAGCAGGCAGAACGGCGCCGGGTTGAGCTGGAACAGCGCGAAGACGAGGGAGGTGGCGGTGAGCGCCTTCTCGCCGCCGGAGAGCAGGTGGATCGAGGTGTTGCGCTTGCCGGGCGGCTGCGCGATCACCTGCACGCCGGAGTCGAGGATCTCCTCGCCGGTAAGCACGAGGCGCGCCTGGCCGCCGCCGAACAGCGCCGGGAACAGCCGGCCGAAGTTGGCGTTGACGATGTCGAACGTCTGCTGCAGCAGCTCGCGCGACTCGCGGTCGATCTGGCGGATCGCGCTCTCGAGCGTCGTCATCGCCTCGGTGAGGTCGGCGGCCTGGCGGTCGAGGTAGGCCTTGCGCTCCTGCGCGGCCCCGAGCTCGTCGAGCGCGGCGAGGTTGACCGCGCCGAGCTCCGCAATCGCCCGCGCGATCCGCTCGATCTCGCCGGGAAGCTGCGACTTGGGGCCGAAGGCCTTCTGCGCCTCCGGCAGCGCCGCGACGTCGGCGTGGGCCTCCGCGAGCAACTCGCCGTACTGCGCCTCGGCAAGCTGCGCGGCCTGCTCCTTCAACTGCATGTCCTGGATCTTCTGCCGGGCCGGCTCGAGTCGCTGCTCGGCGGCGAGCCGCGATTCGTCCACCGCCCGCAGCTCCGCGCCGAGGCCCTCGAGTCGCTCGCGCGCCGCCGTGAGCGCGTGCTCGGCCTCGCCGCGCTGGGCGAGCTGGCGCTGCAGCGCCTGCTCGACCGGCGTCCAGTCGATCGCCGCACGCTCGCTGCCGAGCTGCTCGAGCAGCGCCTGCTGGGTGCGTGCGGATGCCGCCAGGGACTCGCGGCGACGCTCGAGGTCGGCCAGCCGGTCGCTCGCGCTGCGCTCCGCGAAGCCCGCCTCCTGCGCCGCGCGCTCGGCGACCCGCACGCGCTCGCGAGCGCGCTCCTTGTCGACCTCGGATTCGTTGCGCGCGTGGCGCGCGCTCTCGCGCGCCGCGATCTCGTCGTGCAGCCGCGACTGCAGGTCGGCGAGCTCCGCGCCGAGGCGGTCCTGTTCCGCGCGCTCGGTGCCGACCAGCGCGAGGGCCTCGTCCCGGGCCACGGTGAGCTCCGTGCGGCGCCGTTGGGCCGCCTCGGCCGCCTGCCGCAGCTGCACGAGCTCGAGCTCGAGATCGTGGCAGCGCCGCTGCTGGGACGCGAGGGCCTGGGACTCGGCATGATAGGCGTGCTGCCGGGCGGCGAGCTCGCCCTCCACGCCCGAAAGGGCGGCACCCGCCTCGCCCGCCGCATCCCGCGCGGCGGCCACGGCGCCGGCGAGCTCGTCGAGCTCGCGCTGGCGCTCGAGCACGCCGTGCAGGTCGCCGTCCGGCTTGAACAACGTGACCGACTGCGCCGTGACCACGTGCCCGGCCGGCGTCACGAACGACTCGCCGAGTCCGAGCGCCTCGCGGTCGGCGAGCGCTTCAGCGAGCGACGCGCGGCAACGCACGCCGTGAAGCGCGTCCGCGACGAGCCGCCCGAGCTCGGGGCGCTTGATCCGCACGCGCGCGACGAGCGCGTCGCTGCCACCCCCGGGACCGTGCCGGGCCGGCGCAGGAACGTAGAGCGCGAGCCGCACGGGGGGCGCCGCCGCCGCGTCCTCCCAGGACGTCGCGCGGTCGATGCGGTCGAGCTCGCGGGCCTCGAGCCGCTCCCGCAACAGCGACTCGAGCGCGTCGTTCCAGCCCGGATCGACGTCGAGCGCCCGCCACAGCTGCGGCGCCTCCTCGAGCCCGGCCGCACCGAGCCAGGCGTCCTTGTCGCTGCCGTGCCCCACGCGCGCCTGCAGCGCCGCGAGCGCCTGTTCGCGCGCGTCGAGGTCCGCGAGACGCCGGCTCGCCGCCTGCCACGCCTCCGACGAGGCCCGGTGCCGCTCCTGGAGCGCCTGCACCTGCGCCTGCAGGGCGGCGAGTGCGTCCTGGCGGCCGGCGAGCTCGGCCGTCTCGTCGGCGAGCTGCTCCTCGACGACGCGGATGCCGTCGGTCGCCGGCGGCGCGAGCCGCGCGAGCTCGGCGTCGAGGCCCTCGCGTCGCTTCTCGGCCTGCTCGAGCGCACGATTCGTGCTCTCGCGCTTCGTTTCGGCGACGCGCGCCCCCTGCTCGGCGAGGCTCACCCGGTCTGCGTGCTCCGCGAGCCGGCGCGTCGCCATCGCGACCGCCTCCTCGCGCTCCGGAAGCGCCTCGCGCGCAGCGCGCTCCTCCGCCGCGGCCGTCTCGCGCGCAGCGAGCGCCTCGGCAAGCGCGCGCTCGAAGCCCTCCCGCTCGCCCGCGAGCGACGCCTCCTGCGCGGCGAAGAGCCCGAGCTGCTCGCTGATCTGCGCGACCTGCTGCGTGATGCGCGACTCGCTTTCGCGCGCGAAGGAGAGCTGCTGCTCGAGCCGTGTCACCTCAGCGTTGGCAGCGTAGAACGCGCCCTGGCGATCGTGCAGGGCGTCGCCCGCCGAATAGTGGTTCGTGCGCAGCCGCTCGAGCCTCGCCTCGACCGAGCGGACCTCCGCCTGCAGGCTCTCGAGCGCGACGGTGAGCTCTGCGATCTCGCTCGCGCAGCGCTCGCGCGTGCGCACCGCGTCCTGCTGCTTCGAGAACCAGAGCACCTGCTGCGCGAGCCTGTGCCGGGCCTCGAGCTCGCGGTACTCTCCCGCCACCCTCGCCTGGTGCTCGAGGCGCTCGAGCTGGCTGCCGAGCTCGTTGCGGATGTCTTCAACGCGCGCGAGGTTCTCGCGGGTGTCGGCGAGCCGCCCCTCGGTCTCCTTGCGGCGCTCCTTGTACTTGGAGACGCCGGCGGCCTCCTCGAGGAAGACCCGCAGCTCCTCGGGCTTCGCCTCGACGACGCGCGAGATCATGCCCTGCTCGATGATCGCGTAGGCACGGGGGCCGAGGCCCGTGCCGAGGAACAGGTCGTGGATGTCGCGGCGGCGGACCGGGATGTTGTTGATGTAGTAGCTCGAGTCGCCGTCGCGGGTGAGCACGCGCTTGATCGAGATCTCGGCGTACTGGCCCCACTGCCCGCCGATGCGCCCGGCGCCGTTGTCGAAGTGGAGTTCCACCGACGCGCGGCCGACCGGCTTGCGATCGCCCGCGCCGTTGAAGATCACGTCCTGCATCGACTCGCCGCGCAGCGCCGACGCCTTCGACTCGCCGAGCACCCAGCGCACGGCGTCGATCACGTTCGACTTGCCGCAACCGTTCGGACCGACGATGCCGACGAGCTGCCCCGGCGTGGCGATCGCGGTGGGGTCGACGAAGGACTTGAAGCCCGCGAGCTTGATCTGGGTGAGGCGCAAGGAACGGACCCGCTTCAGGGAGCGCCGGCCTGGCCGGCGCACGACGGTGGAACGGGGCGCAGCGCGACGGTCGCGATGGCCCCGGGCAAGCGCGGAATTATAGCGGAACCGCCCTCGCCGGAGCGCTGCGCCGGAAGGCCACGGCGCGGCGGTTCAGGCCAGCGAGCCCACGGGAATGCGCCCTTCCTCCACCGCGTGGCAGGCCGCGTCGCCCCCCGCGGCCACCGGCAGCAGTCGCGGCACCTCCTGTCGGCAGCGCGCGTCGGCGAACGGGCAACGCGGATGGAATGCGCACCCCGGCGGCGGATCGAGGGGATTCGGCACTTCGCCGGCCACGGCCGTCCGCGACTTGCCCGTCATCGACAGGTCGGGCACGGCCTCGAGCAGCATCCGCGTGTAGGGGTGCTGCGGCATCGCGAAGAGGCGCCGCGTCGGTGCGAGCTCGACGATGCGGCCGAGGTACATGACGCCGACGCGATCGGCGATGTGGTGGACCACCGCCAGGTTGTGCGAGATGAAGAGGTAGGTGAGCGAGAACTGACGCTGCAGGTCGCGCATCAGGTTCAGCACCTGGGCCTGCACCGACACGTCGAGCGCCGAGGTGGGTTCGTCGCAGACCAGGAACGAGGGCTGCGTCGCGAGCGCGCGCGCGATCGAGATGCGCTGCCGCTGGCCGCCGGAGAACTGGTGCGGATACTTGACGCCGTCGACGGCCGCGAGTCCCACCTGGCCGAGCAGCGCCCCGACGCGCGCCTCGATCGCCGACTCGGAGGCCTCGATGCCCTGCACGCGCAGCGGCTCGGCGACGATGTCGGCGACGCGCCAGCGCGGATTGAGGCTCGCGTAGGGGTCCTGGAAGATCATCTGCATGCCGCGCCGGGCGCGCCGCTGCGCCGCGCTGTCGGAGGCTTCCGTGCCCGGTCCGGCCAGCGTCACGCCCTCGTAGCGGATCGTCCCCTGCGTGGGCGGGTAGAGCCCGACGATCAGGCGCGCGACCGTGGACTTGCCGCAGCCGGACTCGCCGACCAGGCCGAGCGTCTCGCCACGCCGGATCGCGAGATCGACGCTCTCGACGGCGCGCAGCAGCACCCGCGGCTTGCGCTCGAGCACGCGGTTGAGCCACGGCGGCGACACGTCGAAGGTGCGCGAGACGCCGGCGAGCTCGAGAAGGACGTCACCGGACCCCATCACTGCGCTCCCGCCTGCACTGGCGCGACGGCGCCGGCGTGGAGCCAGCACGCGGCGCGCGTGCTGCCCGCGTCCGAGAGTTCCGGCCGCTCGCGCGAGCAGCGCTCGAACGCGCGCGGGCAGCGCGGGTGGAACGCGCAGCCCGGGGGAATGGAGGTCAGGCGCGGCATCGCGCCGTCGATCTGCGTCAGGCGCGCGCGCTCGTCGACGATCGAGGGAATCGAGCCCATCAGCCCCGACGTGTAGGGATGGCGAGGCCGGTGGATCACGTCCGACACCGGCCCGATCTCGACGATGCGGCCCGCGTACATGACCGCGACGCGGTCCGCGGTCTCGGCGATCACGCCCATGTCGTGCGTCACCAGCATGACTGCGGTGCCGTGCTCGCGGCACAGGCGCTTCAGGAGCTGGATCACCTGCGCCTGGATCGACACGTCGAGCGCGGTCGTCGGCTCGTCGGCGACGATGAGCCGCGGATTGGCGGCGAGCGCGAGCGCGATCACCACGCGCTGGCGCATGCCGCCGGAGAACTGGTGCGGGTAGTGGTCGATGCGCCGGGCCGCCGCGGGAATGCCCACCTCCTCGAGCAGCGCGACTGCGCGCTCGCGCGCGGCCGTCTCGCTCATGTCGAGGTGCGTGCGGATGGTCTCGGCGATTTGCCGGCCGATCGTGTACAGCGGATTCAGCGACGTGAGCGGGTCCTGGAAGATCGCGCCGATCTCGCGGCCCCGGATGCGGCGCATCTCCTCGTAGGGGAGGTTGTCGATGCGGCGGCCGCCGAGCGCGATCCGGCCGCTCGCGATGCGGCCGGGCGGGTCGAGCAGGCCGATGATCGCGGCGCCGGTGAGCGACTTGCCCGCACCCGACTCGCCGACCACGCCGAGCACCTCGCCCGGCGCGATGGAGAAGCTCACATCGTGGACAGCGACGAGCGTGCCCCGCCGCGTGGGGAACTCGACGCGAAGCCCCTCCACCTCGAGCAGCGGCCCGTCGGCGCGCGCGCGCGCGCTCACCGCAGGCATCCCGGGCAACGGACGCAATCCACGCTCACTTCGCCTTCGGGGCCGGGTCGCATCCGGCGATCGGCTCGACGAAGTCGATCACCGGCTCCCAGTCGGACCCGAGCCGCGAGTCGAACTGCGCGTTGACGTAGTAGCGCTTGCACGGCTCGGCGTCGAGCACGAACTGGTGGATGCGCCAGCCGCCGGCGCTCGCCGGCGAGGGCGGCACCGTGGAGAGCGTGAGCACGCGCCGGCCGGGCACGATGCGGTTCGGCTCGCCGATGCCCGCGGGCGACGAGCTGCGGCCGTCGATCTGCTCGATCACGGTCGGCGTGCGGTTGATCTCGGTGCGGTGGAAGCGCGCGCCGGTGACCTCGCTCCACGTGGGCCCCCAGGTCTGGCAGCCGACGAGCGCGAACGCGAGGACGACAGGCAGGAGTATGCGCATGGATGGATTCCTCCGTGGGGGATGCCGTGCCGCGCGAGCGGCTCAGCGCAGCTTCGGGTTGAGCGCGTCGCGCAGCCAGTCGCCCAGCAGGTTGATCGACAGGACCATGACCACGAGCGCGACGCCCGGGAAGATCGTGATCCACCACTCGCCCGAGAACAGGAAGTCGTTGCCGACGCGGATCAGCGTGCCGAGCGAGGGCTGGGTCGGCGGCACGCCGACGCCGAGGAACGACAGCGTCGCCTCGGTGATGATCGCCGTGGCGATGTTGATCGTCGCGAGCACGAGCACCGGGCCGAGCACGTTCGGCAACAGGTGCTTTCCCATGATGCCCCAGGGCGACACGCCGATCACGCGCGCGGCCTGGATGTACTCCTTGTTCTTCTCGACCATCGTCGAGCCGCGCACCGTGCGCGCGTACTGGACCCAGTTCGACACGCCGATCGCGAGGATCAGCACCGCGAGCGCGACGTCGCCGTGGGCGTCGCGGGGCAGCGCGGCACGCGCCACGCCGTCGATCAGGAGCGCGATCAGGATCGCCGGGAACGACAACTGGACGTCGGCGACGCGCATGATGAAGGCGTCGACCTTGCCGCCGACGTAGCCCGCGAGGAGCCCGAGCGAGACCCCGAGCACGACCGCGAGCGCGACCGACGCGAGGCCCACCAGAAGCGAGATGCGGGCGCCGAACATGATCGCCGAGAGGACGTCCCGGCCCTGGTCGTCGGTGCCGAGCAGGAACCCGGGCTTGCCGCCGTCGATCCACACGGGCGGCGCGAGCGCGTCGAGCAGGTTCAGCGTCTTGAGGTCGAACGGATTGTGCGGCGCGACCCACGGCGCGAACAGCGCGGCGGCGAGGCAGATCGCGAGCACGATCGCCGAGACCACGGCCACCGGCGAGCGCCGGAAGCTGTAGGCGATGTCGCTGTCCCAGGCGGCCGCGATGCGCTCGCCGGCAGTCGGCCGGGCGACCGCGGCGCCTGCGCGCTCGCCGCTCATCGTCCACCCTCCCGGAGCGCCGCGAGCGCGGCGAGGGCCGACGATCGCGATTGCGCGAACACCATCGCCTTCCACGCCGGCGTGTCCACGTAGAACGCGTCGCGCGCCTGACGGAGGATGCGCGAGCGAACCTCCGCCGTCGCGTCCGCGTGGTTGGCGAGCCACTGCCGTGCGCGCAGCGCCTCCATGACCCGGGGCAAGGCCAGCGTGCCGAACTCCAGCGCGATGCCGGCGTACTCCGGACCGGGGCAGCAATCCGCGATCGCCTGGAACAGCATCCCCGTGACGCGCGCGGACGTCGACGTTCCGTCGTAGATCGACGTGACGTCGGCGCCGAACGTCGTCCGCGTCCGGGCGAGCGTCTCCGGGTCGTCGGGGCCGGCGTAGATCTTCTCCCCGTGGCCGAGCGGCCCGAGCCCGGTGTGGACGTCGATCCAGGCGAAGCGCCGGCGCGCGGCCGCGTGCCGGCGCAGCACGTCGCGCAGCAGCCGGTTGCTCCACGCCGGCTTGGCGCCGGCGTAGAAGAGCCCGTCGGGACGGTCCGCCTGCCCGGTCGAGTACGCCGACTGCAGCGCCGCCCAGCCCCGCTCCTCCACGTACTTCGCGAACCAGGCCTCGTTCGCCGGCGTCGGCGGCCACTCTTCCGGCACGACGTGGTCGTGGATCTCGAGGTAGGCAGCGTTGGGCGAGGCGTCGGCGAAGTCGCGGAAGTTGCGGTTGAGGTCGACGTTGTCCTCGGTGGTGCGCGCGAGGTGCGCGAACCCGAACGGATTGAGCGCGTGCAGGAACGCCACCGCGACGCCGCTGCGCTTCACAGCGTCGACGAAGGACGCGTCGGAGAGCAGCGCGACCTGGCAGCCGCTGCCGCAGAAGCCCTCTGCGCCGTGGGTGCCGGAGGTCACGAGGAGCAACGAAGGCGCCGCCGCCTCGCCCAGCAGCGCGAGGTCGACCGCGAGCGTCTCGCCCGCAGGACCGCGTGCGGACGGATGCACGTGGGTCTCGACCGGCAACGCGAGCGCCGACGCCGCGGCCAGGAACTTCGCCCTCGCCTCCGCGTAGTCGGAGGCGAAGTGCGCGGATGGCTCGACCTCCGACCACAGCCACGGCGCGGGGTCGGCGGCACGCGCCACCGGCGCGGCGGCCCGTCCCAAGGCTGCGGGAACGGGGCTCATGCTGAGCTCGCCGCCAGCGCCCGCTCGGCCAGCGCGGCGAGGTAGCCGGCGCCGAGCGGGATCACCGCGTCGTTGAAGTCGTAGCGGCTCGCGTGGAGGAAGCCGCCCGCCTCCGCCCCGCCCTGCCCGAGGCGGGCGAAGGCGCCGGGCTTCACCTGCAGCATGAACGAGAAGTCCTCGGAGCCCATCGAGGGGTCCAGGTTGCGCACGACGTTCTCGCGGCCGACCAGCGACTCGGCGACGTCGAGCGCGAACGCCGCGGGGCCGTCGTGGTTCACCGTCGCGGGATAGATGCGCTCGTAGCGCACCGTCGCGTGCGCGCCGAACGCCGCCGCGATCGACACGACGAGCTCCTTCAGGCGCTGCTCGACGGTGTCCTGCACGGTCGGCTTGAAAGTGCGCACCGTGCCGACCAGCTTCGCGTGCTGCGGCACGACGCTCATCGCGCCGGGGTTGCCCGCCTGCATCGAGCACAGGCTCACCACGGCCGTGTCGATCGGGGAGACGTTGCGCGACACGATCGACTGCACCGCGGTGATCACGTGGCCCGCGACGACGACGGGGTCGACGGTGCGGTGGGGGTGCGCCCCGTGGCCGCCGCGGCCGTCGATCGTGATCTCGACGCGATCCGCCGCCGCCATCGCGGCCCCCGGCGTGAGCCCGATCTTGCCGACCGGGAGCGCCGGCCAGTTGTGCAGCGCGAACACCTGGTCGCAGGGGAAGCGCTCGAACAGGCCGTCCTCGATCATCGCGCGGGCACCCGCGAAGCCCTCCTCGCCGGGCTGGAAGATCAGGTTGACGGTGCCGGAGAATTTGCGCGTCTGCGCGAGGTAGCGCGCCGCGGCGAGCAGCATCGTCGTGTGGCCGTCGTGGCCGCAGCCGTGCATGCGGCCGTCGTAGCGCGAGCGGTGCGGGAACGCGTTCTCCTCCTGCATCGGCAGCGCGTCCATGTCGGCGCGCAGACCGACGCTGCCACCGCCGGGGCCGCCGCGGATCACCGCGACGACGCCGGTGCGGCCGATGCCGGCGTGGTGCTCGATGCCGAGCCGCGACAGCTGCGCGCAGACGATGCGCGCGGTGCGCTCCTCCTCGAAGCCGAGCTCGGGGTGCGCGTGCAGATCCCGGCGCAGCGCCGTGTAGTCGGCGTGCCACTGGCGGATGTGCTCGACTGGCGTCATCGTCCTGCGCTCAGTGTCCGCCGCCGCTGCGCTCGATGCGCAAGCGCGGGTCGACAAGGTAGTACAGGAGGTCGACGAGCAGGTTGATCAGCACGAACACCAGCGCGATGAAGCAGAGGTACGCCGCCATCACCGGGATGTCGGCGAAGTTCACCGCCTGGATGAAGAGCAGGCCCATGCCGGGCCACTGGAACACGGTCTCGGTGATGATCGCGAACGCGATGATCGCCCCGAGCTGCAGGCCGGTGATCGTGATCACCGGGACCAGCGTGTTCTTGAGCGCGTGCCCGAAGTGGATCGCCCGGTCGGTGAGCCCGCGCGCCCGGGCGAACTTTATGTAGTCGGTGCGCAGCACCTCGAGCATCTCGGCGCGCACCAGCCGCATGATCAGCGTCATCTGGAACAGCGCGAGCGTGATCGACGGCAGGATCAGCGCCTTCAAGCCCGACGGCGTGAGGAGCCCGGTCGTCCACCAGCCCAGCGCGACGACGTCGCCGCGGCCGAACGAAGGCAGCCAGCCGAGGATCACCGCGAATACGAGGATCAGCAGGATGCCGATCAGGAACGTCGGCAGGCTCACGCCGATCAGCGACACCGCGAGCAGCAGGTGCGAGAGCCAGCTCTGCCTTCGCAGCGCCGTGTACACGCCGGCGGGGATGCCGACGAAGAGCGCGATCAGCGCGGCGGCGACCGACAGCTCGATCGTGGCCGGCAGCCGCTCCTTGAGCAGCGTCGAGACCTTGCGCCCCTGGCGCAGCGACACGCCGAACTCGCCCTGCACCGCGTTGCCGACGAAGCGCCCGAACTGCACGTGGAACGGCTGGTCGAGGCCCAGCTCGCCGCGCAGCCGCGTGCGGTCCTCGACCGTCGCGTCCTGGCCGAGCATGAACGCGACCGGGTCGCCGACGAAGTTGAACAGGCCGAAGGCGATGAACGCGACGACGGCCATCACGGCCATCGACTGCAGTATCCGGCGCAGGACGAAGGCGAGCATCGCAGGTCGGGCGCGCGCCCGCGGGGCGCGCGCGTCGTGGCGGGCGGGCGGGCACCGGCGGTCGGCGCCCGCGTGCCGCGACCGTCCGGGTCAGTCGACCCGCGCCCAGCGCATGTCGAGGCGGTTGTCCGCGCGGTGGAACACCGACACGTTCGAGCGCATCGCCCACGGTATCACCTGCTGGTGCAGCGGGATGTGGCCGACGTCGTCGGCGTGGATCCGCTGCGCGTCGCGCATCGCCTGGTTGCGCTTGCCGTCGTCGATCTCGGTCTTCACCTGGTCGATCAGCGCGTCGGCCTTCGGGTTGCTGTACTTGCCGAGGTTGAAGTTCCCGTCGGCGCCCTTGCCGTCCGCCGCCGGCGTGCGGATCAGGCTCTGCAGCGTGTAGAGCCCGTCGAACGTCGCCGTCGCCCAGCCCAGCAGGTAGACGCTGGTGTCGTTCTTCTGGATCTTCTGGAAGTACGTCGCCCGCGGCATCGCGTTGAGCTTCACCTTGAGCCCGACCTTCGCCCACATCGCCGTGATCGCGATGCAGATCTCCTCGTCGTTGATGTAGCGGTTGTTCGGGCAGTCGAGCGTGAACGAGAAGCCCTGCGGGTAGCCGGCGTCGGCGAGGAGCTTCTTCGCCGCGGACTCGTCGTAGGGCAGGCGCTTGGCGAACTCCTCGAAGTAGCCGTTGACCTGCGGCGCGATCATCGAGCCGGTCGGCACCGCGAGCCCGCGCATCGTCGCGCGGCGGATCGCCTCGACGTCGATCGCCTGGTACATCGCCTGGCGCACGCGCTTGTCCTTGAAGGGGTTCTTGCCCTTGACGTCCGTGTAGGGCGACTCGTCGCGCCACTGGTCCATGCCGAGGAAGATGATGCGGGTCTCGGTGCCGTCGGCGATCTTGATCGCGCTGTTCTGCCGCAGGCGCGGGATGTCCTGGGTGGGCGGGTCAAGCACGAGGTCGACCTCGTTGGACAGCAGCGCCGCCGCCCGGGTGGCGTCGGACTTGATCGGCCGGTAGACGATCTCGGTGACGTTGCCCTCGGCCTTGTCCCACCAGTTCGGGTTGGCGACCAGCACCGTGCGCACGTCGGGCTCGAAGGACTTCAGCATGAACTGGCCCGTGCCGTTGGTGTTGCGCGCGGCGTGCGTCTCCTCCTTCTTGACGTAGTCCTGCGGATTGAGGACGTTGTGCTTCGTCGCCCAGGCCTTGTTCATGATCTTGACGTCGACCAGCCCGCGCAGCAGCACGGGGTTCGGGCCGTCGGTGATGACCTCGACGGTGTAGTCGTCGATCTTCTTGGTCTCCTTGATGCCCTGGGCGTACACCTTCATGTTCGACGCGGGCTTCAGCACCCGCTCGAACGAGAACACGACGTCGTCGGCGGTGAGCGGGGAGCCGTCGTGGAACTTCACGTTCTTGCGCAGGTTGAAGCGCCAGACGGTCGGCGAGACGCGCGTCCAGGAGGTCGCGAGCGCGGGCTCGGGCACGAACTGCTTGTTGTAGCGGACGAGGCCGTCGTAGATGTAGTCCGAGAACGTGTTGTTGAGGCTCTCGTTCTGCGACATCGGATCGAAGGTGAGTATGTCGCCCTGGCTGGCCCAGCGCAGCGACTTCGCGGACACCGGCCCGGCGACCATCGCGGCGGCGGCGAGCGCGCCGATCAGGAGCTTGAATCGCATGGATGTCTCTCCTCCGGGGAACCCGGACGTCATAGAATCGAAACCTGCCGATGATGCCGCAATCGGGGCAAAACCTCAACGCGCGGGAACTCGCGCCGCCGCGCGGGCGCGGCGCGTGGCGTAGAGGCAGATGCCGGCGGCGACCGACACGTTGAGGCTCTCGACCGACCCAGCGAGCGGGATGCCGACGATGCGGTCGCAGTGCTCGCGCGTCAGCCGGCGCAACCCTTCCCCTTCCGCGCCGAGCACCCAGGCGATCGGGCCGGTGACGTCGGCGTCGAACAGGCTCTCGCCGCCGGCGTCGGCGCCGACGACCCAGACGCCGGCCTCCTTGAGGTCGCGAAGCGCCCGGGCGAGGTTGGTCACCGTGACCACCGGGACCGTGTCCGCGGCGCCGCTCGCGGCCTTGGCGACGGTCGCATTGACTCCGACCGCGCGATCCTTGGGAACGATCACCGCGTGCGCTCCGAACGCGTCGGCGCTGCGCAGGCACGCTCCGAGGTTGTGCGGGTCGGTCACGCCGTCGAGCACCAGAAGCAGCAGCGGCTCGGCCGGATGCTCCAGGAGGTCGCCGAGCGTCACCCTGGGCAGCGCGGCGTCGGCGACGGCGACCACGCCCTGGTGGCGCTGTCCGCGTGCCAGTTGCCCGAGGCGATCGTCGTCCGCCGGATGCACCGCGACGCCGGCGGACTTCGCGCGCTCGACGAGTTCCCTAAGGCGCCCGTCCTGCCGGCCGGCGGCCACGTACAGCGCGCGCACCGATTCGGGGCGTTGGCGCAGGCGGGCGATGACAGCGTGGAAGCCCACGACTAGTCGGGTCTCGGACACAGGGGCGCGTGGGAGGCGGTTCCGGCGCGCCAGTGTACAGGCCGCCCGCCAGCGACCGTCGCAAAGACGGTGCGCCGGGGCTGGGACGCGGTTGCCGGGCAGCGAGGCCGCGCGTTACAATTTCGCACTTTGCCGCCGCGGCCCCAGTCGGTGCGGACGCACGCTGCTGCTGTAGCTCAGCTGGTAGAGCAACTGATTCGTAATC
>Ga0114939_10000697_pt1 | contig 27749 bp, 26 predicted proteins | sample AshMeaCrysSpring_FD_87196 | JGI IMG/M metagenome (GOLD analysis project Ga0114939, IMG submission 87196) | Groundwater microbial communities from Big Spring, Nevada to study Microbial Dark Matter (Phase II) - Ash Meadows Crystal Spring | ecosystem: Environmental > Aquatic > Deep subsurface >...
CCCGACGAGTACCCGACGACGACACCGACTCACGCCTCGTGCCATCCCCCCGCCCATCCACCATCACAACCCCCGCCAGCGCTCAGCCCCAGCCGAAACAACGACACAGGACACACCCGCCAAACTAGCCCCACACCCGAAACCACCATTCACAACCCAACAAGAAGCAACCACACCAACCCCCGTGAGACACCACTGTGAACCGCCGACTTGTATGTGAGGTGCTGGTCGCGACGGGTTCAGCTTCGTAGCGTCCGGTAGGTCGTTGGTCGGGTTGGCTCGTGAAGCGCCTGCCACCTTCGGGTTGGCTCTCCCAGGGTTTGCCTCCCGGCCAACGACCAGTGGCGGTCTGGCTCAACAGAGGTGAGGTCCCGCTCGGCGGGTCTGAAAGTCGGCATGCCGGCCGCTGCTTCCCATCCGAGATGCGAGCAGGAACGAGCAGCCATGATCATCGGGATCGATCCCCACAAGATGTCGCACACGGCCAACGCCGTGGACCCCGCCACGAACTCGACGGCAGCGTCGCTGCGAGTCGACGCGTCGCTGGCGGGCTATCGCGACTTGATGCGATGGGCCAAGCAGTTCCCCGATCGTCGTTGGGCGGTCGAGAACGCTCGTGGGCTCGGCCGGCATCTAGCGCAGTGGCTCGTTGCTCGCGGCGAGGTCGTGTTCGACGTTCCGTCAACAGCGACCGCACGCGTTCGCGAGCTGTCACGAGGTAGTCGCCGCAAGACCGACGTGATCGATGCCGCCGCGGCAGCGAGCGTGGCAGCACTGCACGGCGATGCGACGGTCGTGACCTCGGAGGATCACACCACCGTGTTCGCGCTGCTCGAGGAACGCCGCGCGAACCTTGCTGCGCAACGAGTTCGGATCGCCAACCAGCTGCACGCGGTGCTGCGTGACCTGACGCCGGGAGGCGCTGCACTCGCCATCACCGCCAAGTCAGCGGCAACTCTGCTGCGATCAGTCCGTCCCGAATCACTGGCGGAACGCACCCGCAAGGAGCTCGCCCAGGACCTCGTGCGCGAGCTCCGCGCCGCTGACACCAGCCTGGCCGACATCGAAGCACGTATGACCGTCGCACTCGACGAGCACGGCACCCGCCTGCGAGAGATCGACGGCATTGGCGCCGTTACTGCAGTCCGTCTCATCGGCCGAACTGGGATCGCGTCACGGTTCGCGTCCGAGCACGCGTTCGCGACCTACGCCGGCGTCGCGCCGATCGAGATCGCCAGCGGCGACCACACCCGACACCGGCTCTCGCGCAGCCGCGACCGTCGGCTGAACTCTGCGATTCATCTGATCGCCGTCACTCAGGTCCGGATAGCAACAGCATCGGACGCGCCTACTTCGACAAGAAGATCGCCGAAGGCAAGACCCGCAACGAGGCCATGAGATGCCTCAAACGACGACTCGCCAACCACATCTGGCGCATGATGATCGCCGACGAACACCGCCTCCCGGGCACCAGCGAAATTGCAGCTTGACGAACACAGAGGAACCCTGGGTTCGTTGGAGGCTCTCGTCCCCCCACCTCACTCTGTCCAACGACAGCGCCTCTTCATGCCAGGATCCACCCCGACAGGCGGAGAACGAACGGGCACCGACTTTCCGGCAAGTCAAACAACAAGCCTCACGACGGTTCGATCCGGAGCCTCCTTGAGGACATAGAGTTCTACAGGGAGGTTTTGGAGAGATGGGTTTGTTCAGCAAGAAGGAGCGGGGGCCGGTCGGCGTACCGCCGCTCGGGTCTGGGCGCAGACTCCGGTCGAGCCTTCCGCTCAGCGCCTGCCTCAACACACTCGAGGCGATCGTCTGGTCGTACCGGGAGCCTCAGTATCCCGAGATGCCTGCGTACTTCTACGCTGGCTGGGCGTGGTCAACTGCAGCGGAGTGGCCTCGCCCCGATGTCGGGGTCTGTTGCAGCGATGCCCAAGACGACTTCTTGTTCGTCGCGTTCTGGCCACGAGAGGGATATACGGAGATCGGCATGTTTCCGTTGGGAGGGGGTGACGATCGACTGAGCGGTATCTCGATGGTCGATGATTGGTATCAGCGTGACTCCAGCCTGAGTTCGATCGGCACGGTACCGGCACGCCTCATCACGCTTACCGCGCCACTCGTCGCCGATGACTACTGCGCTGAGTTGATTGGACAGCGAGGGTTTCCTCCCACGGACTTCAACTTGGTGAGAATGTGGGACATGGTGTGCCGACAGTTCCTAGTGAAGTCGATGCAGTTCATTTCGTCCAAGGATCAACGTGCGGCCGATCGGTTTGCTGACCGGCACAGGAATATGCCGCCAGGGCGAGATCAGGCGCAGCGGATCCTAAACGAGCTCGCCGATTGGGATTCAGTAGTGCTTCCCTACATGCAGGACATTCCTATGCGGATCCGCGCGCTCCTACTTAGTGACCAGTCGGGACAGGCTCCGATCTGGGGCGAACTCCAGCGGTAGTGGATACCGTCGGACAGGGCGTTTGAGGGTGAAGTCCAGTACCGGCGACGCTTCGGATGAACCTGGCCATCCCGGGCTCGTCGATGCGCGATGGGTAGACGGCCGGGCGTCGCCGGACTGGGCTATCCAAATGATCGAGGGTCGACGACGAGATCGCCGAACCGTCCCAGCTTCTGCTTGACATCGTTGACAATGAAGTTGGGCCAATCTGGCTTCAAGCTGCATCACCCCGCATCTCTCGGTTGCGGCACCGTGGGATCACTCTTGGGTGGCCACACGCGACGACTTGCGCAACGCCAGGGCGATGGTAGCGACGGCTGCAAAGCCCGCCGCCCAGAGCAGTTCTCGAGTCGGGTTGCCGCACGCGGTGCTCGCGCCCTGGACGAGGTCCAGTTCGATGCCGGTGAGGAAGACGTGACCGACGACAGCCCCGATCGCCACTAGGCCGAGCACGAACTCGGGGGCGTAGCTGCCGACGAAGGCGATGAAGATCAGCAGGCCCATTACAGCGGGTGTCGCCCAAGCTGGTGCGTCTGCCCAGATCTCCAGTCCATTCGGGCTTGCGATGAAGATCGCTATGTCGAGGATGCCGAAGAGCAGCAGGGCGCTGGCGGGACCTGCTCTCCGCTTCGGCAGAAGACGTGGGATCGGGAAGCGCCCGACCCGCGTGACGACGTTGACGAGAGCGACCAGTGCCAGCACGCCGAGGACAACCAGCATCGTTCGGCCACTCACGCCTGGACCGCACTCGCTTGGTCGGAGAGTCCACAGGGTGAAGCCGATGCCGAGTACGCCGAATCCATCGCCCAATGCGGGGGCAAGCAGGTAGAGGACGAAGACCGGGACATAGAGGGTCGCAAGCGTCCCGAATGGCATAGAGTCATCGATGAGGCTGATGCCGGTAGACGCTGCGACCGCGGCCAGCATGACGCCAGCGAGGCTGTCCGGTCTTCCTGGTTCTGCGTATCGGACGAAGAAGTTTGGACGACGAGCCTTTCATGCGCCCCCAGTCCCGCTGGGCCGGTTTGACGCGACAGCAACAAGTAGGACTACGACGAGCAGGCCGGCGAGTCCCGCCAAGCCTGCGTATCCACCCTGGCCGAGCAACGAGAGTATGATCACGGCCCCGACCGCGATTGCGGCCAACTTCGCCGGCGGCCTCATGGTTCGTTGTGGCGAGGCGAGTGCAGATCGATGATGACGACGCTGACGTTGTCAGGAGCACCGGCGTCTAGAGCGAGCGCGACGAGCTGGCCCGCAGTCGCCACAGGATCCGGTACGTCAAGGGAGTCCTGAATCTCGCCGAAGGGTACGTACTCGCTCAAGCCGTCACTGCAGAGCAGCACTCGGAGGGGGCGCGCGAGTTCGATCGTCTGTCGGTGGACTGCGAGCGAGGTGCGCTCGACTGTGCCGCCCAGTGATTGGGTGATCTCGCCGCCTCCGCTCTCCGATCGATCGTCGACGCTCGCGAGCGTGGTGTAGCCGTCCGTGTGGGTGTAGGCGCGGGCATCACCGACGTTGAAGATGCCCACGGTGTCCGCACCGATCTGGACGCCTGCGACGGTCGCCCCCATCCCGCGGAGCTCCAGGACTTGGTCCATTCTGTCGTACATCGCGGAGTTGGCCGCTGCGAGTGCTTGTTCGATGTCGTCGCTGACCTCGCTGAGGCGGAGTGCAGCGAGCAGGCTTGCCTCGGCGCCGCCCGCGTGACCGCCCATTCCGTCGATAACCGCGATGGTGTAGCCGCCTGCGACGTCCTTGGGTCTGACGCAGCGAACGGAGATCGGGGCTGGCGGAGACCCGCGGATGATCGTGCCCGGGAGAGCGATCGCGTCCTCGTTCCTAAGGCGGACGAGGCCGACGTGGGTCCATGCGGCGATCGTGATCATGCGAGTGTCACGCGGATCGTCAGCGGGGGCTCGGTGCCACACGTGACTACGGTGCCGTCCTGGATCTGTACTGCGACGTTGGGCTGGACGCGCTCGCCATCGACGAAGGTGCCGTTGGTGGATCCTCGGCGGTCCCGGCCGGTGTCGCGGATCTCAACGCAACCCGCGCCGACGTTGATCTCGGCGTGGTCGCCGGACACGTTGTCGGTGCAGAGGTCGGCGAGCGGGCCGACCTCGCGACCGATCTGGAGGCGATCGCCGCTCTGGAGTCGAATGGTCCGTTGACCGAGATCACTCGTCACCGCGAGGTCAACCGCGAGCGTCCGGACAGCGAAGGGGTCCACTCCAATCCCGGCTGGGCCGGGTTGAGCGCTGGTGCCCTTCGGAGACGGGCCCCGCTCGACCCGGTTGCCGCAGATGGGGCAGATGGTCGCCTTGGGCGGCGCGACGTTGCCGCATTCGGAGCAGGTCATGTCGCCCATGACACGTCCCGTAGCTCCAGGCCTCGATCGAGGAGCGCACCGCGCATTCGCTCGAGGTCGCCGCGGCGCGGGATCCCCGCCACCCAGACTCCTTCTTCGTCGACAGTGATCTGTAGACGACTCCCGGGCACGTCGGAGGCGGTTGCGTAGTGGACCTCACCGCGGCGGGACAGGATGGTGAGTTCCTGGTTCGAGGAACCTCGCCACTGGGCTTCGGTGGGTCGACCCGCGACGAACGGCTCAGAGACGATCGCGTCCAGGAGTTGGAGGATGGTGGGGTGCATGCGGCGGAGTCGGCTCAGGCGGTAGCCGCTGTAGGCGAGGATGTCGACGTCGGGCCAGCGGCGCCGCAGCTCCGAGCAAAGCCTGCGCAGTGCTTCCGGCTGCTGGAATGGCTCGCCTCCGCTGATGGTGACGCCGTCGAGGCCTTCGTCCGAGCGGGCTGCCATGACGAGTTCGCAGATGTCGTCGATGACCATCGAGTGTCCGGAATTCGGATCCCAGGTGTCCTTCGACATGCAGCCCTGGCAACCGATGGTGCAGCCCTGGAACCAGATCCCTACGCGTCGGCCGGGGCCGAGCACGGTGATCGGGTAGTGGATACGTGCGATCTTCACATCCATCGCGCGGTCCAGACGTCGTTCGTCTCGGTCAGCTCGATGGGCGGTACAGGCACGCCGGCCTCGGGAGGTGTCGTGGTGAGCAGGCGGGCGACGGGGTTGATGAGCGCTGTCTCGACCTTGGCCCCGATGCCACGACCGCCCATGGCGAGCACCTCATCCGAGAGGCACGCCGCATCCAGGCGGGCGACGGAGTCTTCGGTCAAGTCGAGCGCGAAGCCGTGCTCGCGCTCTAGGCGCAGGCCGACGTTCACCAGCATCCCATCGAGGATCCGCTTGGCAGTCTCGGGGGCGATGAAGTCGAAGACCACGATGTTGTCGTCGCCGATCCGGTTGAGAAGTTCGGGTCGACCGAGGCGAAGCGTGAAGTGGTCTCTGATCGACTGCTTGATCGCCGCAGCGCGTTCCGCCGCGCTCGGGTGCGTGTCACGGCTGATGGCGAGCTCACGGCGGGTAACAGCGACGCCACTGGAGACGTCTTGTACCTCTCGGTAGATGCCGAGGTTGGAGGTGAAAACGATCACGGCTTCGGTGAAGTACACCGTCTCCCCTCGACCGTCGGTCAGCCGGCCGTCATCCAGCACCTGGAGGAACTTGTCGAGGATGCGCTCGTGCGCCTTCTCGATCTCGTCGAAGAGCACCACGCTGAAGGGACGCTCGCGGATCGCGTTGGTGAGTTCTCCACCGGCGTCGTGGCCGACGTAGCCGGGTGGCGCTCCGATCAGTCGATCAGCCGAGTGCTCGGCGGAGAACTCGCTCATGTCGAAGCGCACGTAGAAGCGCTCGTCGTCGAACAGCAGCTTCGTGATCGCCTTCGCGAGCTCCGTCTTGCCCACGCCTGTCGGACCCGCGAAGAACAGCACGCCTCGAGGGCGGGCCGCTGTCGGGCCAGCTTGGGCAGCCGTCAGACCAGCTGCTGAGCGGGCCAGGATGTCGAGCGACTTGCTAACTGCGTCGGCTTGACCGAGGACGCGTTCCCCGAGCCGCGTGCGCTGACCTGCGCCTCGCGGGTCGCTAGAGGGTTGGTCGGCGAGCTCCTCGCGGAGTCGGGAAGCGATGAAGGTCGCCTGCCACGGGTTTTCGGCGACACCCACACGGTACGAGCGGGCGGCGTCGTCGACGCGGTCCGGGGCGAGCGCTTGATCGCGAGCGATACGCACGATGTTCTTGATCGCAAACAGCCCCATCCCCGCCGTCTGCTCCGTGAGGACACGGATCGGGCGATCGAGAGATCCTTCATACCCGCTTGACCGTGCAAGGCCGGGGAGGAGGTTGGTCGCCATTTGTTCGCGCTCGCCCGAGTGCGGCATCGGAACGCTGATCGACCGAAGGGCTTCGTTGCGGAGAGTGAACCACGAAGGGAGGTCTCGATCAGAATCCACGATCCACACCACGGGGCTGTGCACGAGGCGTCCGTCGACGGTGGGGCGAAGGGCCGCAGTCCGGCAGACACGGTCGACGCCACGGAAGAAGTTGAACTCGGCCTCCGACAGTTCACCGGAGGTCCGCATCAGCCGAGATGCGGACTCGATCACCAGGCCGATCGGCTCGTCCGCTTGCGCCAAGCTGGTCATGAGGGATAGCAGCTGAGCAAGCTGCCCGGGCCCTGCTGCACGCTCAATCGGTTGTCCGACGAGGCGCTCCACGTCCTCGTCGCTGATGTCGTGCGCCCCCAGCACTGTGGTGCCAACAGTCGGTTCGTAGGAGAGCACGAGCCTGATCCCCCGAACCGACAGCGCTCGCTCTACCAACGCCGGCAGCTCCACGAGCAACGGCGGTGCACCGTCGCTTTCGGGTGGCCCGAAGTAGTAGTCGCGTACGTTCCCTGAGACGAGGAAGTGCGAACACGCGGGAAGCAGCGTCTGGATCTCGCGTGCCCACGCTGGGTAGCCGATCGCGCTAGCCATCAGGAGCTCCGGCGTTCACGTACTTGCGGTGACCGCCTGTCGTTCTTGACTGCCTCAGTGAAGGGGCTTTCGTCGTCGCGCACCTCCATCCGCCCGGAGCCCGCTTCGAAGTGGACGACCCGTGTCATCGACAGCCCGTGCTCGTCGGCCCGGTGCACGATCGTTTCGAAGTCCTGGCAGAACGCGGTCGCTGCATCATCGTCGGACGAGCCATCCTCGGTCTTGTCGAATCGGACGACGTTGAAGAGAAGCTGCCCAGCTCGCTCACGGACGCGCACGCCGTGACGGCGGGAGGCAGCGAGGGGCAGGACGGCGCCGTCAGCCGACGCGACGACCGTGACGAAGTCTTCGCCGAGGGCGTAGCCCTGTTCCTCCAGCACCTCTCGGGTCACCTGGAGTGCGAACCGTCGGTCCTGTTCGCGCAGGGCTTCCTGTCGCACGCGGTCGACTCTGGCGACAAGGTCGGAGGGCAGGGGCGAATCTAGCGGGAGCCCGCGGAGGTAGCCGCGCATCGAACTGGCTTCCTCTCCGTCGAGCCCATCGAGCTGGCGGTACAGGCGAGCAAGCTCATCACGGTTCATGGTCACGGTCTCACTCCGATCCCTTGCGGCTTGCACCTCGGTGCGCAGCGCTGTGAGGAGCACTGCCCTTCGCGTCTCGGGGCCTACTGAACTGATTTCGGTGACGAGCTGCCCGCACCGCTCGACTGCGCTCGACGGGGCGTCCCCCGGAAGCCGCCGGACGATTCGCAGGGCGTCGTCCAGTTGGACTTCGACGGCAGGGGCTGAGGCCCGGGCTGTCTTCAACTCGGCAAGCGGCTCCGTTGGCCGCAGGGATGTGAGGAGTGAGTTCGCCGCTTCCTGCATGTGCCGAGAACGCGCCCTGGCGATGGCTTCATGAGCGCGACTCCTCGTAGCCGCCACTTGGGACTCGACTTGGTGGGCAAGCTTGTCGATCACGGCAGGATCGTCGCTCGCGCTAGGGCTGCCGGCGGGCACCTCGACGTCCAAACCTCCGTAAGTGGTCGCAGCCGCGGAGACCAGGGCACCCAGCTCGAGCGCTGCCCGGTTCGCCCGATCAAGGCGATCACGGGCGGCGGCGAGCGCTCGTCGGCGAAGCTCCTCGGCGGAGACAACGCGATAGGACGATGCCTTGCCGTCGCTCACGACACCACCCGATGACCACGGCTGAGCCGGCCGTGCTCCGTCTTCTCCATCCGGACCCTCACGATCTACAGGAAGCAGTCGGCGCGGGCAGTGTGAGACCCGTGAGGTGTCGCGGTCGGCACAAATGCCGCCTCGATCACGTTGTGCCGAGGGCGCTTCGCATCACGGATTCGATCTGGCGCTCAAGACCGGGGATCCTGTTGGGGTCGACCTGAGCAACGACTCTCGCCCTCTTGAGAGCGATCTTGAGCGCCTTCTGTTCACCTTGCTCTTCAGTCAGCCGCTGGAAGTCCCGCCGCAGTTGATCGCGGCAACCATCAACGGTGAAGTCCACGAAGTCCGGGGGATTGATGCCGCTGGCAACGTTCCAAACGGCGTTCGCGATAAGAGACGCATGATTCTCGACCTTCGTTTGAGCATCGGTCTTCTTCTGAAATAGTCCCACTGACTCTCCCTCGATAACGAAATGCCACAATGCCCAACTGAGTCCGCAGCGCAGCCGGAGTTCACGATCGTAACAAACCGGCATGAATGGAGTGCTGGGTTCGCGTGAGGCGATCGATGGGTGGCGGTCAGTGGCCAGGCTGGAGTTCATGCGGCCGCCGGTCAGCCGCAGCGCTGTCGAACCGCTGGTTCAAACCAGCTGCCTACGCCCCGGACAAGGGGCCCTTGGAGATGATCGACCACCCAGCCCACTCGTACGGCCGAGGAGATCCCGTACGCAGCCAGCGCTCGCGATGCCGCAGCTGCTCGCCCCGCAGGGCCGTAGCAGCATCTCGTGCTGAGCGCAAAGCGCTCACGAGGTCGGCGACCAGCTCCTCAGTTGCAGGCGTGGGAAGTAGGTCCCACGTGGATCCAACGACATGCCGCGATCCTTGCCAGAGGAGCGCCGTCGCCAGTCCCCACCATTCCCCGCTGCCGGAATGGCTCGCCGACAATGATGAGCATCCAGCGAGAACCACGGTGTGGGGTGCCCCGTGCCGCTCGGGGGTGAGCAGTCGTGCTGCGTCGAGTGTCGCGCGCTGGACCCCGTCGGTGAGCGACAGGGCGGCCGACTGAGAGGACGGCCCTTCCTCGTCGACGTGCCCAAAGTAGATGGCTACGGCATCGAGATTGTTCCGAATGGCGTGGATGACGGCACCGGGAGTCGCCAACGAGCCTGCGATCCCAGCCCGCACGTGACGGGCAGCGCCAAGCACGCAGTCTGGATCCGTGGAGATGGATCGGGCAAAGTCGCCGAGCATGCCGAGATCGGGGTCGGCGCCGAGTACGAGAAGGACCGGCCGGTGGGTGTCGGTGGCATAATCGCCCGCCGTGGCAACCACGGCGAGCGAGGTCGGTGGCGCCATGACAACTACGGCGCCGTCGAGAAGCATGCTGTCGTCGACTGGCAAGAGGGTGAGGGGTAGGTGTGCGAGCTCTCGCGGCGGGGCCCACACGAGTCGTATGGGCTGGCCGTCTCGAATCGCGTCTCGGACTGCGCCTACGACCGGAGCGGGAAGCACTGATCGAGCCACCTTCGAAAGAAAGCCATCCCTACGTCCGTGCTTGTCCCCAAGGAGCGGGTGAAGCGCGACATCACCGGCGGATGCAACGGACCGGAAAGGTCGCGTGAGATCGTCCACCGCCGACGGCCCGCCCAGCAGCACCTCCGCTCCTGTCCACGCCTGCCCCTCCGGTGATCGGACGGCCCAGTAGATGCGTTCGCCAAAGACGTGAGACGTCCACCACCATGCTGAGCTGCCGGCGAGGCCAGAGGTGACGGCATCAAGGTCGACGCGGAGCACCGCGTCGGTGGGCCGCGCTGCCGCGCGGAGGCTTGCGACGACCGGTCGAGCTACAGGTCGGTCTCCCAACGTTTCGCGGAGAAGGCCGAGCACGCGCGCCGAAAGCCCGTCCGCGGGTGCCGGTGGATCGGGCGATGTCTTCGCCGGCGCAGGCGCGTCGTTGGCGAAGCCGGCAGCTGGTGTGCCCTGGGCGCGGGCGCGTTCGAGGATTTCGACGACTTCGGCGGTGTCACGAACGGCGAGCGAGCTGGCCAACCCGACCTCGTAGACACGCTCCGCCAACTGGGTCCAGGCAGTGCGATCTGCGACGGTCACGTAGCGGTGACGCTCTTGGTCGACCAGCTCGATCGCCTGGAGCGCTGTCGCCTGCGCACGTCCGACATCGGTCGTCAACTCAGCGAGCGCTCGATTGAGTAGCACGGCCAGGCGTTCAAGCGGCGTGGACGCAGCTTGCGCGTCGGACCTTCCCGGGTCGAGCAGGCTCGCCGACTGGCTTCGCGCCCAGCGGGCGAGCTCAATGTCGCCGGACTCTTCCGAGATTTGGACGGCACGGTCGAGATGCTGTCGTGCGAGGGCCGCCCGCCCGTCGAGAATCGCCAAGCATCCTTGCGCCATAGCGAGGCGCGCCTCCTGTGCGGGCCCGAGTCGGTCCACCGTGGCCATCACTTCGCGGACGAGATCGTCTAGGCGCCCGCGACGCGCATACAGGGCTCGGCGGTCCTTTGCGAGGAGCAACGACGCGATCTCGTTGAGCTTGATGTCTGCGGCATCCAGTGCGTCGTGTGAGGACTGCCGTACCGCAGCGTCCGCGCCCGTGGATCTGAGGACGTCGAGCTGTTGCTGGAAGTGGCGGCGGTGCTGCGCATCGAGGCGCTGGTCGCTCGCCGCCGCAGCCAGAAGGCTGCTCGCCTCGACCCGTCGGCCGGCCTGGGCCAGCAGGACACCGAGGTCACCCTGCACGACGGCAACGTCGAAGTCCTCCTCCTGTCGCCGCAGCGCGTCTTCCATGAGGGCGACCGCCTCGAGCAGACGGCCTTGGCGCGCGCGTAGTTGCGCCAGTACCGAGACCACATCCCGCCAGCCCGTCGGTGAGTCCAGTTGGATCCAGGCAGGCTCGGCGAGGGCCGCGGCGCGCTGGATGTCCCCCAGGCCGATGAGCACCTCGGCGGCAGCGATCTCCAAGAAGGAGCCCATGGAGGGGTTTCCGAGCGAACGGCATCGCTCGGCCCCGTCGATCGCCAGCTCGACGGCGGCGCGCGGGTCGGTTTCCTTCACTCCAGGCAGGTCGCCCATGATCGCCGCGACGGCGGCGTCCTCCGATGCGTCGGCCACATCGACCAGTCCGGCATCTAGCAGGCCGTTCAGTGCGCGGCGCACGCTCGGCAGCAGGACGAGCACCACCAGATCGGCGGTCGGCCCCGAAGCGGAGGCGGTGGCAACGATGTGCACTTCATCGGCTTCGTCGTCGAGGAAACACTGAACGTCGGACGGCAGGTCTGCGGGCAGACCGTCGTCGAGGGACCTCTCGACGCTTGCGCCCAGCACTGGCACGAGCACGTCGAGCACGACCTCGTCGTCGGCGACCGCCAGGAGCGCGTCGAGCTCACCCTCGACGTCTCGGTACTCGACAGGAACGACGACGTGGACGTGCTCCGGGCCTGCTACCGCGGCTTGGAGGCCGTGCGCAGCGAGGGCATCGAGGAGTTTGAGCACTCTGCAACGGTAACGACAGGTAGTCCGGCGGCAACGAGTCCTCCCCGCGGAGCGGGCGGCTGAGCCGCAGTGCCGCCAGGTGCCCTAGTCTCTCGGCAGTGGCTCAGCGACGACTCGAGGGCGGATGGACGAAAGGTACGGATCAGTTGACGACGACGGATACCGCCACTTCGCGCTTCCTGGGTTCGGCACGGTGCGCCTCGCTTCGACAGAACAGGTGAACGCCGTATGCGACGACTGGTACGTCGCTGAGCTCGAGTTCATCAAGCGTCTCATGCGCAGAGTTGCATCGGGATGGGATCCGGACGCCGAGCAGTACGCCGCCGCCGTGACTGCACTGGCCTACTTTCACGCCGTCAGGAACGGCAACGGAATGGCGCGATTTGTCCGAGACCACCTGGAGGGTCGAACTCCGATCCGGGAGCCGAAGGGGCTGTTCATCCGAACCATTGAGCTTCATCGCTCGGCCGCGAGTCGCGAGGCGCAACAGGAATCACGGGTCCGCCGTCGTGAGGTCCAGACGACGTTCGAGGATCATGAGCACGTCGCAGGCGCCGACCGAAACGCCTTGTCCTCAGACCTTGGTCCGGTCAGCTACGACGGTGTTCACATCGACCGGTGCCTAAGAATCCGGGCGGATCTCATCGAGATCGCTGCGGCAAAGGACGCGACACCAGTGATGGTGGAGGATCGCCTGGCGGCGCTGGAACTCCTCTGCTCGGAAGAGGTCGAGCGACGCCAGGTTCTCTCAAGTCTCACGGCCAGGCAGCGGCTGGTGTTCCTACTCAGGGTCGATCCCCTTCCCGCAGTCGACGCTCTTGCCGTCGACTACGAACTCATCGCCTCGCTTTGTCGAATCCTTGGGCGTCCAGCCACAGCCACTGCCTTACGGCAGAGCCTCCGCGAGGCGTTGTTGCGCCTGCGGATCGACCATTCGGCGATGAAGGACGACCTCACGCATGGATGATCACCAGCTAGCACAGCTCGTCGTGCGCGTCGAGCAGGCCTTTCCCGACGATCCGGTGGCACAACGCCGAGCTTGGGAGTTCATCGAATCCGTTTTCGCCGCCTGGGGTGAGGCGGCCGCGCCTGAAATGGGTCAGCTTACGACGGCCACGACTGAAGGTACGTTCGAAGCCGCGCGGGGGTTACTCGAGGCCGCCAGAGCGCTGCTCCACGGGTACGGCGGCCGGCTCGCCAGTGCCGTTCAAGTACTCCTCCCTCCTACACCAGGCTTGGCAACGCTGGCGCGGGCGGAAGCTGGGCAGACGCTTGAGGTGGACCCGGAGATCGCCGGAGTCACCGGGCTCCAGGGCTCAGTCACCGTTGAGTACGGGGCTGACTTCCTCACTCTGGTTGCGCGCGTCGCTGAGGAATCAGACCCTTCACGCCTTGGAGGGATTCTCTCGCTACCCGACGACACCGTGTTGGTGCAGCGATTCGAAAGGCTCGAGGCCATGATCGCCACGGCGCACTTCGACCTGCCTGGGAACGGCGGACCCTTGGGTGTGGTCATCGCGCTGTTCGACGACGACGTCTGATCCCGTGCGTCGGCTCACGCCGCCTCGCCGGTCAGCCTCCTGCGGTGCGACCGCCTGAGCCCGAGGCCGATCGCTCACCACGAATGCTGTTGCCGATGGTGGAGGGCGCCTAGTCCGAAGGGAACCCATGACCGAACCGCGACTTCTGTTCGTGGAGTCAGTCGATGCGAACAGCGTGCCTGGCGACACTCCGCTTGAGCACCTTCGGGGCTCGGAGCGGATCGTCCGTGAGCGCGGCTTCGCTGCGCTCTCGGTCGTTCGCAGCGACGCTGGCCATCTGATCACTCCGCTCGGGTTCACCGACGAGGCGTTCGACGTGCACCTGCCCGCCGGGCTGGCTGTAGCAGCTCGCACGATCGAGTCCAGCATGTGGGGCATGCCCGCCGGAGCGGACTACGTCGCGGTGCACTGGATCGGCGCGAAGCTCGAGGATCCCCACAACTTCCTGAGGATCGAGGACTTCCGTTGGCCGATGCTGTACCTGGCGGAGCCTGGTGACAGGTGGGGCGCCGGCGCTCGCCCCCGCGCCGTGTTCGGCCGAGTGCTCGATGTCAGGTTCTCGCCCGACGGACGCCATCTCGTGTGGCTGGAGTCCGTACGAGAGAACCACCGAGAGACGTGCCTCGTCTGGCGGGAAGAGGTTGGATCCGGATCACGTCAGTTGGTCACGAGGATCCCGTCGGCGACGGCGTACTTCGGCGATATGGCCATCTCGCTCGATGGACGTTGGCTCCTCGCGGACTCCGAAACACGGCTCGTCGATCTGGAGACGGGGCACAACTCGGGTCTCGGATCGGGCATCTGCGCTGCATGCTGGTACCCGAATGCGGGACCGTCAACAGTGCTAGCCGCAGCGCGAAGCGACTTCAACGAACCAGCGCGGATCTTCACGCTCGACCTATCAACCTGGCGAGACGAGACGGTCGGATGGTCACCACGCCCGATCCATGGCCTCCAGGTCGCTCCCGATGGGGCGGTTGCAGCGCGGATGAACCACGAGCGCGACGCGATACGAGGCGGCTGGTTCGATCAGCTTGTCGTGACCACTGACCTGTTCCAGACGACGGAGACAGTGGCGGCGGTCGATGAGGCATCTGGATGGCGTCGCCGAGCGACCCGCCCGAGGTGGACCTCTCCATGGCCGGACGATCGGGTACGGCCAGTACAACTTGATGGACACTTCGAGGAGTTCCTGAGATCGGAAGCGCCGATCCGGGGCTTGCCGACAAGCGTGGCAGACGAAGCGCTCGAGGCGATCCTTCCGCGAATCCGGCATCGCCTCGCTCGCCTTGAGGAAGAACCCGCCCAGGTGGTGGCCATCGTCAACGAGATCAGAGCGCTGACAGAGTGGTCAGCGACGGCTGACCATGACCTTGCGCTCAGCATCAGCGCGCAGGTGATGCCAACTCTGGCGCGAACGCTCCAGATGGCCGCGGCCGCTACCGATTCGGATGCGGCGCGCCAAGTGGCGGCGATCGGCGCGTTGGCGGCTGGAGAGCGAGAACCGGTGCCGGCGCTCTCCTTCGGGTGATGCGCAAGCCCGTCCACCTCACGCGGCGCGGCCTCGACGCCTCCTTCTCCTCAGGAGCGGTGGGCCTGCGCTTGCGTCCGCCCTCGCACCCGAACTTGCTGCGGGGCGGCGCTGGCCTTCGATGAGGCGGCAGGCACACTTCGATGCGAGCGTGCGAGCGCTGCCAGTCGTGGTGGGCTAGCGGTCGGGCGACCCGACCCCCACCTGACCCCTATTCGGCCTCACGTGGCGTGGCCTGGATGCCTCCTGGTTGTTCGAGGTGGATGAACGCCACGTCTAAGTGACCGCCTGACTGGAGGTTGAGAGATGAGTGCCAATCACGCCGAGTCGAAGCGATGATCGTTCTTGAGCAGGGCAACTGTCGCGTCGGCGAGGTCACGCCTCGCCTGGATCGGGCCGGAAGGATCTAGTCGTGGGATTGTTCTCGAGGCGCTCGTCAACCTTGCTCCCTGCAGAGGTCTTGAGCCAACTGACGGCGTTCGGAGAAGCGTCCTGGGAGGCGAAGGTCTCCAGCCGCCCGGTCACAGACCCTCGATTCACGTGGGAGCGCTTCTTCGCCAAGGCGGCTGATGCCTTGCGTGCCAACCCTTCACAAGCGGTCGGGGAGATCCACGCCGCAGCGAGTGGTGACCAGTTCGCGCAGTTCGGTGGCTACTCGCTCATCGCCGAGTTCGACGCCTCCACCGCCGACGCTCGCTACCTGGAAATGATGGACACGAGTCTGCAGATGATGTTCGACAGGAAGCTGTCGAGCGGACATCTGAACCGATACGAGGCGGACCGGTGGATAGCTACACACGGCGACATACGCACGTCGTTCGACCGGATCGTTGAGGTCGCGCCACCGCCGCCGGATCATGCAGCAAGAGTTGCCCTCAGCCCCGGTGAAGTGCTCATGGTCGCCACTATGGGCCCCGGCGCTCTCGACAATCAGTTTTGGATCGAGCGCACGAGCGCCGGCACCTACGGGGCGTTCTCAATGCGGCAGTGGGAGTCTGGCGATGCGACGCTGACCCGCTGCGAGGAAGACAGCATCGGCAACTGGGACGCCGTGGAGGAAGTGCTCCAAAGCCTGGGTGGCTACTTGGGCACCCGACCGTTCTGGGCACACGATGAGCTGGATCCCTACTTCCCCCAGCGGCGGGACATCTAACCCAACTAGCTACGTAACTCAGAAAGACTGGAGAACACGATGGCGAAGGTCCTTGTTGTCCGAAAGGGCATACAGAATGGCATCCGCCCATACCAAGTGGACATCGACGGTGCTACGTACGGTGCGCTGCGGACGAAAGGACAACTTCAGGTTGACATCCCTCCGGGGCGTCATACGATCGTCATCGGCCTGGATTCGGCAGCAACGTTTGACAATTCCGATGGCAAGGACACCTATGTTGAGTTCAAGGCCTCGAAATGGAACAACAAGGCAAATATCAGCATTTCGCGGTAGCGATGGCTAGCTGTCTTGTGTCCGCAACCCGCCGATGAACGACTCAATCCTCATTCGGGAACCGCGATGCCCACCACGATTGCTAGCTCAGCAAGCCGACAACCAGACTGTCGAGAACGTTCAGCGCGTCCTGCACAACGAGGAGACCACAAAGGTGGCACACAACAAGACCACATCGCTCCTTGACGTGTCCCGACGCTTCGACGGCGACGAGGTCAGCACCGTCGCCCGAGATGACTACCGAGCCATCGGATCAACGTGAGGCAGCCCAGCGATGGCTCAGACGTCGCCGTGTTGGTGATCGCCTACAGACGTCCCTCCTTGGTGGAACTCCAGTTAGATGGCCTCAGCATCGTCCGACCGAGAACGCTCGTCGTGGCGTGTGACCTCCCGCCTTCCGGTGACCGGACGGACGCGCAGCGCATCCGGGCTGGGTTCCAGGACGGGGTGTCGTGGCCGTGTGACATCACCTTCGATGTTGCTTCCGAGCACCTCGGCCTCAACCGTCGCGTAACGAGCGCTATCGACCTGGTATTGGAGCTGTCCGACCAGGCGATCATCCTCGAGGACGACTGCGTGCCTCATCCCCACTTCTTCGCGTTCGCCGCGCGCCTGCTGGACCGATACCGCAACGACCATCGTGTGCGGATGATCGCCGGGGGTCGGCCGCTGAGCGCACCGCGATGGGGTCAGGCCTCGTATTACTTCTCGCGCTACCCCTTCATCTGGGGTTGGGCGACATGGGCCGATCGGTGGAACGAAGCCTGCTTCGATGCTCGCTCCTGGACCTCAGCCGATGAACAGCTCATGCGAAAGCACTTCGCGGGCGATGAACTCGACTACTGGACTCGGATGACGTCCAAGTCGGTGCAGGGCCGAGGGTCCTGGGACTACCAGTGGTTCCACGCGATGCTCGAGAAGGACGGTCTCTGCGCCGTGCCAAACATGAACCTCGTAACGAACGTAGGGTTCGGCGAGGGAGCCACGCATACGACCGATGCCCTTGATTACGGGGCCCGGTCCGTTCCCTCGACATCGATGGACCGTTCGATGACCCACCCGCTATTGGTTGAGCGCCACGATGCGAGCGATCGCCAGGCCTTTCGAGAAGTGTTCCTCCGTGAGCGCAACGCCACCGACCAAGAGCCGGGCCTCGCATGCTGATCGTCGGCGCCTTGGTCGAACTCGCTGCGAACGGTGTCGATCCGGTTGATGGTGGCGTGGCGGTCTGGCGCGATGGGCAGTTCATCTTCTGCATGGCCGAGGAGCGAGCAGCACGGCGGAAGTACGCCGGAGGTTTCCGACATGCCCTGCTACGGGGCCTCGACCAGTTCGGGCTAGAGCTCAGTGACGTGGATGTGTTCTCCTTCGTCACCTACGGCGAACCTGTTCCCGACGACCTCGACTATCTCCGCCGCCAAGTTCCCGGTGAGGGGAACTGGAACGTCCACCTCTGCCGCTCGCATCATCGAGCGCATGCCCTCCAGGTCGCCAGACTTGCCGAGAGTCCGCCCAACCTCATCGCCGTCTTCGACAACGAAGGCATGGTCCTCGGCCCACAACGAGAGGCGCGTGTATTCGCCAACTCGATGGAGCGCTCGACGTACTTCCTGGCCACTGAGACGGCTGTCGAGGTGCTCACCCGGGACCAGTTCGGCCGGGACGCCGTCAGCCTAGGAGAGGCATATCGCCGCTTTAGCTACTACTGCGGTTTCCCGAGCCACCAATTGGCTGGCAAGACGATGGCGTTGGCCGCTCTGGGCGAGCCGTCCGCGTTCGGCGAGCTCGAGTTGATCAGCGGCGGCGCTGAGGGCCTGCAGGTCGACTTGCAGGGCCAGCCCGACGAACCGGCCGCCTCCGTCATCGACTTCTTCGCTCGACATGGTTTGGCCGTTGCTCCGGCTCGCCACCCGGGGGCGCCGATGGACCGCGACCACATCAACGCGGCGGCGTTCGTCCAGGCAGAGCTCGAGCGAGCCGTCATCGCACGGTTACGACACCTGATCGCGTGCACCGGCGCCACCAGCATCGGCTTGGGCGGAGGCGTCGCGTACAACTGCCGCCTCGTGGCAGCCCTCGAGAGCGCGCTCGATCTTCCCGTCACAGTGCCGCCCTCGCCAGGCGATCAAGGCCTTGGCGTCGGAGCAGTCCTGGACTACCTCGAGGTCAAGTTGGGGATCACCTCGCAGCATCCTGCGGAGGCCCGACTCGGTGGGAGATACGTGCCGGAAGCACCTGATCACCCCGGCCTTGCCAGTCGCTGGGTCTCGTCGGAGCAACTCGTCACTGCGATCGTCGAGGCACTCGTCAACGGCGGCATCGTTGGGCTGATCGACGGTCGCTCGGAATGCGGCCGCCGAGCCCTCGGCGCTCGCAGCTTGCTCTGCCTGCCCGAGTCGGAGCCGATGGAACGACTTCGGGTGGCCAAGGACCGCGAATCATTCCGACCGTTCGGTGCGTCGTTGCTCGCCTCCGCGGTTGGCGCTGTCTACAGCGATCGAGGACCGGACCGGTTCATGCTCCGCGCGCCGCTTGTCCGCAGCGACGGCCCTGCGACGATCGTGGCGCACACCGATGGCACGCTGCGGGCCCAACTCGTCGCCGACGCCGATGACTCGATCCTTGCGTCGGTGCTCCACCACCTCGTGGCTCTCGGACGGCCTGGCCTCGTCGTCAACACGTCGATGAACCTCGCCGGCGAGCCGATGGTCGAAACGCCAGAAGAAGGGATGCGGCTCCTCCAGGAGTGCAGCGCGATCGACATCCTCGCTATCGCCGACGGCCCCCTGCTGGTCAGGAGGAGCGAGAGTTGAGTCGCCGGGTAGTGCTCGTCAACTGGGGCTCCATCGAGGGCCGTCACCTCACGGTCGGAGATCACCTCGCAACCGCAGTCGTGCAAGACGCGCTCAATGACGCAGCCGTTCCTCATCGACTCCTGCGCGCTGGCGAGACGATCCTCGACGGCGAGCCGGAGCCCGGTCCCTCCACGAAGGTGTGGGTGTGCGGTCCCGTCGATCGCTCCTACGGCCCTCAGCACGAGATCATCGGGGACGGGAAGGATTGGACGCTCCTCGACGTCACCGTCCTTCGATCCCGAGCTGACTCCGGTCACGCCGACCTCCGATTCGCTCGGGATGGCGAGGGATTGCCGACGCGCGGAGACGTAGCGAGTCTCGCCGAACTCTCGAAGGGGGGCTTCGCTGTCCTCGTACTTCGCGGCCGCCAGCCTGAGTACGGCGTCGATGCCGACACCAGCGCCGAAATAGCGCAGATCGTGACCGGCGCCGTCGAACGCCTCGGGCTCCTCCCTGTCTCCATCGACACGATCCTGCCGCCGATCCTCTCGGCGTCGCAGACAGGGGCGGGGATCGAAGCGCTGATGCGGGCGGCGACGGTGGTGATCTCGTCCCGCCTGCACGGTTGCATCCATGCCTTGCGGGCGGGTCAGGTACCCGTCGTGATCGACGAGGTTCGGGGCGGCGGCAAGGTCTCGGCGATGGCAGAGGAATTCGAGTTCCCAGTGTTCGTTCCTGCGCATAGGATCGCCTCTGACTCCATCGCGCTTGCTGTCGACTCGGTCGGCCGCCTGACCCTCGACCGGGCTTCGGACATCCTGCTTCGCATCCAGCAATCCGCAGCCGAAAACCTTCATCGCTTCGTCGAGCACGTGCACCGCCTCGATGAGTGACTTCGGCTTCGTCACCAAGGGAGATGCGCTGTTCTTCCCCGGGATCCGTGCACTCGTGGGGAGTCTTCGACGGCGCGGCGACGAGCCGATCTTCGTCTTCGACGCAGGCCTCGAGCGTCAGCAGGTGACCGTGCTCCAGCGCCTCGGCTGTGAGGTTGTGCCGATGCACCTCGCCCACCACGCGCGGCCATCGTCGCTTGACGGCACCCACTACAACGACTCGATCTTCGCACTCATGCATATCCCGAAGCTCCCGCTCGACCGCTTCGTGCACCTCGACGCAGACACCGTCGTCTTCGACGAGATCGCCGACATGATCGATCTCCTCGAGGACAATGCGTTCGTCGGCGTCCCAGATCACCCCCCGCTGACCGTGCACGAGAACGTCTGCGTCGAAGGCGAGGAAGGCGTCGTCGGCACTCTCTTCGGGATCGAGCGCGAACTCGCAACTCCAGGCGTCAACGCCGGGGTCTTCGGTGCGACGATGGAGGGCTTCGAGACGATGCGCGAGGTGATGCAGATGGCCTACGAGTCGCAACTGGCGCTACCCCGACGCGACCAATCGCTGCTCAACATCGCCAAGGCCGTCGTGCAACCGCCGTCGGCGATGCTGGACGTTCGCTACAACTTCCGCCATAGCTTCCGACGAGCGCGCGATCTCACATGGACCGAGGTGAGGACCACGCAGTCGGTCGATCAGCCCTTCTACCTCGGGGAGCCAATCGCCGTCATGCACTTCATCGGCCCGTCCAAGCCTTGGCATCCCGACTTCGACAAGGAGTCGACGGCGTTTCGGCTGTGGGACCAGTTCAGTAGGTTCTGGTGAGACGTGGAGCTACACCCGCCGTACCAGTTACAGGAACTTTCCTTCGAGGTGTTGGACCCCGATGCCGCAATGTCCACGCGCACCGTGCGCTCACCGTTCGATGCCGGCGCAGTTGCAGCGATCGCCGACGACGGTTTCGTCGTCCTGCGAGGGTTCCTCGCCCCTCACGTCGTAGCCGCCTTCAGGTCGATCATCGAGGACGTCCGCGCTGAGCTCTTCGGGAGCTCAACCGACGACTCCTTCCGGAGCGGGCAGTTCCGAGGCCAATACATCCGCGACCTCCATGCCCATCGATCGGCCGCGTGGGATCTCATGATCGAGTCTGGCCTACCGGATGTCGTCCGCTGCTTGGCTGGCCCTCGTATCGTCATGCGTTCTTACAGCGTGCGGATCACCCATCCTCGACAGGATGGATCGACGGTTTGGCACTGCGACCAGCGAGCCCGCGTCCTGCCCGCGCCGCCGTGGTTCACGGACGCGCACTCGATCACGGTCTTGGGCTACATGGATGCCGCCAACCGGGCCAACGGTGCGACAGAACTCGTGGCCGGGTCGCACCTGCGGTGGCAGCTACCCCCGGCCGGAGGCCCACCGCCCGACACCCGGACAACGATCATCGGCGAGCCAGGCGACGTCCTCGTCTTCCATGGCGCTGTCTGGCATCGAGCCGCCGAGCCCGAAGCCGCGTCCGCTGTGCGCAGGGTGCTCAACGTCCAGTTCGCTCCGTCCTGGAGTCGCCGCGCGAGGTTCGACCATGAACCCACCACCGAGCAGGCGGTCGATCGTTTGGTGGAGCAGGCGCGAGCGGACGGCCGCCTTGACTTGCTCGAGCTACTCGGCGAAGGGGGTTACATGTGAGTGAGGTCGTTCAACGGGTTCACCTCGCAATGGCCCGCCATCGAACTCGGACGCTCGCGAACGGAGCAGCCATCCACCTCTCCGCCGAGATGACACTCAACGATGTCGAAGCCCTGCTGCGCGACGTCGACGTCGTGCCGTCTGCCAAGAGCGTGATCGCCGTCGGCCATGATGGGCTTCGATCGAGCACTCGCGCTCGACTGTCGTTACACCAGGAGGACTACCACTTGGAACGGCGCCCGCTGGTCCTGTGCTTCTGGTGCGAGCGAACGGCCATGTTCGGCGGTCGCACGCTGGTCTCCTCGGTCGAGCCCGCTCGACTGGCCACGATGACCGAGTACCGACATGCGCGGGTCCGGTACTTCCGCCGTTCCTCACAGGAGTGGACGCCTTGGCGCCCACTCCTCGAGCGCATTTCGACGGAGTGGTGGGCCCGCATCGCGCTCCCCGACGCTCATCGGAACGTCGAGTGTCGAAGCGGCGCCGGCGACGCGTTCGACGATCTACAAGCGATGGTCGGCCCCGTAGAGGCAGTCGATTGGTCCGCTGGCGACGTTCTGGTGATCGACAACCGCCTGGGGGTCCACGGTCGCGAGGCCATCGGCCCGGGCTCGCGGAGCCTGCACCGTTGGGTCGCATGAAGGATTGCAGCGTCAAAGGTGGTCGTCGGTGATCGACCTCGCGACGATCACCGACGACCACCTCGACGATGCGGTTCCGACGGCCGAGGCTGCGTTGCAGTCGATGCTCCGTGTGAACCACGTCATTGCGACGTCGTCCGGGCTGATGGCCCTCGAAACATCGCTGATCGCCAGTGGCGTCACTCCTGGTGATCGGGTCGCATGTGACGCCCTGTACCCGTACGCGATCCTGGCTTCGGCGAACGTTGGGGCGGCAGGCGTCGCGCTCGACCTCGACCCGGTCACGGGTGCTCCCAGCTCGGCTGAACTCAGGCGGTCGGCCGAGCTGGGAGCGCGAGTGGTGATCCTCACCCCGTACGCGGGCTGGCGTGCCGGCGTGGTCGAGGCAGCACAGGTTGCCCAGAGCCTCGGCCTCGTCGTGCTCGAGGATCGTGCGCAGTGCTTCGGTCCGCATGACGATCCGTGGACAGCAAGCATGAGCTTCCAGCGCGGCAAGCTGCTGAGCTGCGGCCAGGGCGGCGCTGTTCTCACCCACGATGCTGATCTGGCAGCGGGAGCCCGACGAACGATCGAACTCGGGTGGTGGCCGAGGAGTCGTCCCGGGGACCTGACACAGTGGAGTTCCGGCTGGGAGCAGCGCGAGCAAGGACGTTCTGGCCGTCTCGCGCCGATCAGCGCCGCCCTGTTGTCCGCGCGTCTTCACCGCGTGTCCGCGCTTGCAGACAAGGCGAGCCGGGCGTCCAGGATGTTGATCCACGCACTCGAAACGATCGCACCCGGCGCCGAGTCCCCGGACTGCATCGGTTCACGGATGCTGCCGGTCGTGACGGCAGTGGGGCACGACCGTGAGCAGATCGCTCTCCAGCTGCGCGCAGCTGGGTTCCGGGCTGGGCTACCGACGCATCCGCCGACGACGGAGTGGCCCGGCTTGCGTCAGCACTGGGCAGTTTCGGGGAAACTGCCCGGGACCACGAGCATTCTCGACCGGCTCTGTCTCGTCGAATGCGATCTCGTCGACAGTGCGGCGAGTTGACGTGCCTCCCTTCCTCCCCGATCCGCGAGTCGGGCACTTCGAACGACACGTCACGCCGAGCACCGGCGCTGGCTCGATCGATGCTCATCGATTCACCCCCCTGGGCCCACTCGTCAGCACCGTCGAGGAGCACTGCCAAGAGTGCGCTGCTCCGGACTGCTACGCGCACTGTCCGTTGCACGTACGCAACGCTCGCGTCGGATGTCGGCGCCTTCCTGGCGGCTTGGGATGGGGAACCCACTCTGCCGGCGACGAGGCCGTACACGTCGAAGTCGGACCACTCGCTCGTCTGAAGTTCAAGGCCGATCTCGAGGCCACGCCGCTGTGGCGGCATGGATTCTTCCTCAGGTTCTTGCCGATGACCGCGCCGGGTTCGGCGACGGTCGTCATCCAACTCTCCACTTCACCGTGGGCACCGGACGTACCGGGCATCACCCTGTCCGCCCCGGTGCAGGACGGTTGGAACGAGCTCTACGTCAACCCGCATGTCCTTTCGTTCCTGCTCGGGAGTCGTCGGGTAGAGGCCAGCGTCCTGTTCCACGAGTACACCGGCGGCGTCGAGATCACCGCGTCCCACTTCGTCGAAGGCCTCGCCTCGCCCGATTTGCCCGAGTCGATCACCAGCCCGCGGGTCCTCTTCACCGATCTCGACGGAACCCTCTGGACCGGTGTATCCGGCGAAGGACCGATCGAGGCGCGTGCCGGTGCGCGAGCGGCTCTCGAACGGTTTCGTGACGCGCGCGTCGCCGTCGTTGCCGTAACCAGGGCAACCGAGGAGGACGCGAACGACGGGATCGACTCGAAGGGCCTTCGCGGGGTGATCGACCAGGTCATCGTCGTCGATTCATCACGCAGGAAGGTTGAAGCCATCGCAGGATGGCTCGCTGACGAGCAGCGCGGCGCCGATGAAGCGATCTTCGCCGACGACGATCCCGCTGAGCGATGGGATGCCCGCGCCCGCCTCCCAGGTCTGCAGGTGCTGGACGAGCGAGAGCTGTGCGCCGGGCTGCTTCATCCGGCGATCGCTACCCGCACCGGACCGAGCCGTCGCTCCGACGGTCCTCAACGCCCCAATGTCGGGCCGGCGCTGGCGGTCACCGCAGGAACACTGCACCCGCGAGCGGAGCTGGCCGTTGCCTCTGTCTCTGATCACCCGCGGGTTTGGGAGCTCCTCGTCCGCACCAATCGCTTCAACTGCGCAGCATGGAGGCCCGATTTCCGCCAGTTCCTCGACGTGGTCGCCAGGGACGACGTAACGGTGTGGCGTGGCACCTGTGCCGACGACCTCGTCGAGTACGGAGTCGTCTGCGGCGCCGTGATCGAGCACCCGGCGACGATTCGAGCGCTCACCTTCTCGTGCCGAATCGGCCACCGGCGCTTCCCCTGGCTGCTCCTTGACCAGCTTCGGAGCGCACTCGCCCCAGGAGAGATCACCTGGCCTGCGGACCCTGCCGGACGTGCCGACCCGCTAGTCCACGACATGCGCACGTTCCTCTCGGCGAGATGAGCAGCTACAAGCAGCGGATCAGCGCGTGGTTCGGCCCTGCCAGACGAAGCACGAGTCCCACGGCACCTCGGACGAAGGTTCGCTGCTCGTGCCGGTGAGGTCAAGCAGCCAGAGCCCTGGAGCGGCGGGCCGTTCCTCGAGGATCCACTCGGCCGCCTTCACCGGAGACCCCGACAGTTCCGAGGGGCCGCAACTGATGGCAACCGCAGACGCTCCCTTGCTCGCTGCATAGGCAGCCGCCATGACCGTACCTGACCAAAGCGCGTCACGGGGACCGTTGAGGCCGGCGTTCGGACCAACGACGCAGAGCGTTCCGGGGCCGAGCAGACCACGCTTCCACGACCTCCGGAAGAAGCTCGTAGGCGTTCCGGCTGGCTCGTCGCCGCCACCTGTCGCGCAGTAGCCGAGACAGCCTCCGCAGCCGCTCATGTCGACATCCGGGAACCACGATTCCATCGGTATGCCGGTCCTAATGAGCGCCTCGTTCAGCGCGAGGGCTTGGCTGGTCGCGCCGTCGTCGCAGGTGTGCAGGAGTCGCCGCCACGGCAGCGACGACCCCCGGGGTCGCGTGTCCTCGCGCTGTTGATCGCCGTGCGCCATCGAACCGGTCGGCATGGTCGCCGAAGCGGGAACAAGTGGCAACGGCTCAGCCAGCCGGGAAAAGTTCTTCCGCGTTGTGCACGAGCACGCGCTCAAGATCATCACCCGGCTCGTGGCCGAGTTGTCCGAACACCTCTTGCAGCGGTTGCACGCCACCCTCGGGGTGCGGGAAGTCCGTCCCAAAGACGAAGACATCATCCAGTCCGCACGTGCGGAGCTGCTGACCAAACTGCTCTCCGTAGAGCGGCGTGATGCGGAGGCTCCTCCGGACTTGATCGCTCAGGCGCACGCCGTCTGACGGCGAACCCGTCAGCACGAGTTCGAGGGCGTCGAGCCGCTCGAGCCACGGAGCGACCCAGTACGATGTGCACTCGAACACCCCGACACGAAGCTCGGGGTACCGCCGGAACACGCCTCCGAGCGCCAAAGACGACAGGAACTGCTCAGGAGTCTTGTGGACCGTCATCACGGCGAAGTCGTCGAAGGCGCCTTGTCGATCGTGCGAACTGAGCTGACGAGCGAGGGCCTCGGTGCTCGCGGCGCCGTCGGACTCTTCGAGGCGCTGTCCCGATCGGAGATGGAGTTTCGTCGCTTGCCCGGCCCGCTCGATGAGTGCCCACCGCATGTCCCAATGGATCAGGGCCGGGACACCCGAACTGGACAGGAGAGACCAGAGAGATTCCCACTCCTCGCTTGACGGCTCGGGCTCGAAGTCGGGGTAGAACGCCAGCTGAACCGCCTTGAGACCCAGTTCGACCGCCTGCTTCGCCAGCGCGAAAGCTCGTGCTGGCGTGCGGCAGGGAACGACGGCGGCCGGGCGAAGGCGATCCGGATCGGCTGCCGCCCAATCCGCAGCGAACCTGTTGAAGCGCTCGGCCGCTGGATAGGCCACCTCGGGCTCCGACCAGAAGATGCTTGCCATGCCTGACCCGAAGACGAGCTGCTGGTCGACACCCATCTCGTCGAGGATCTCGAGGCGCTCACACGCATCGTGAGCGCCGTGGCACATCGTTCCTTTCAGGCCCCACACGGCAGCGCCGTCGCGGGGCAGAGGCCCTACGCCATCGAGCATCCGGTACTGCATCTGGCGCTTCCGCCTCATGGGCTCGCCTAGCTCCGGGCCGAGGATGTCGTAGGTGACCTCCGGCGGGAGGATCAGATGGGAATCGCAGTCCCTAACGCGGCCCCGTAGTTCATGGGGAAGCTTCGGCCATGGGTTCTCCGGCATCCGATCGAGGTCCAACGTGTGCCGACGACCTGCGGTCGCGACCGCAATCTCTGCGATTGACATCTGCAAACTCCTCGCTCAGGGTCGGTGCGGCGTATCCGACAGGACTTTACTACTGCCGACGAACCTCAATGCACAGACCAGCCTGTTCCTCGTTGGACGGGCTGAGCCGTCATGAGAATGTGCGTCGGGGTTGACCTGACCCCGACGCAGACCTCAGCCCCTGCTGCGGCCGACCGCCTGCTTGGCACCTAGCCTTTACCCCGGCAGCTGGAGCACTTGCCGGTCTGGTTGCATCGCTTGCAGGGAACCGGGTTCGTCCAAGAGCCCGTCTTGACGAACTTCGACCCGCCGCAGTCTTGGCAGGTCCCAGTGTTGTGACACGCTCGGCAACTCATTGCGACTCCTCTAGGCTTGGCGATCTGACGCTAACAGTTGGGTAGGAGTCGAGCAGCCGCCATCGCGTGAGGTCCGGGGCCCCACGATGCCATGGCCGCATGACAGCGCCAGGCTCCGGCCCCAGGCCGAAGGCAACAACTCAGTCCGAGGGCAGCGAAGTCCGCGAGCGCAACGGAATTGCCTGCCATATGTCGGCGACTGCAGCGATGAGATCCCGCGGATCCATGCACCTCACGAGGCGGGCCTGAGTCGCCTCATAGGGATGCATGGGAAGAGGGCCCACATCCAGATCGGCGGCTAGGTTGGCGGGTGTGTCCTGTGTCGTTGTTTCGGCTGGGGCTGAGCGCTGGCGGGGGTTGTGATGGTGGATGGGCGGGGGGATGGCACGAGGCGTGAGTCGGTGTCGTCGTCGGGTACTCGTCGGG
>Ga0114939_10000699_pt1 | contig 27726 bp, 22 predicted proteins | sample AshMeaCrysSpring_FD_87196 | JGI IMG/M metagenome (GOLD analysis project Ga0114939, IMG submission 87196) | Groundwater microbial communities from Big Spring, Nevada to study Microbial Dark Matter (Phase II) - Ash Meadows Crystal Spring | ecosystem: Environmental > Aquatic > Deep subsurface >...
GCCGGCAGCGACCGGCGGCCTGCAGGCGCGCTTCCTCGCACCGTTCGTGGCGCGCGTCTATGGCGAGCACTTCCCGCGCCTGGCGTACGTGCGCGACCTCAAGACCGGCATCCTGCCGGCGCACGTGCACATCGAGGAGTTCTACCTGCAGTCCGGCGCGATGCTCGGCGTTGCCGATGCGCAGCGCCACTACGCCAGCCTCAACTACACCCACGTCGCCCGCGCGCTGGCCAATCGCGGCGTCAATTGCGTGGTGCAGAAGGTCGCGTCGAACGCGGACGGCAGCCGGCTGTCGATGTCAAGCAACACCGACCTGACCCGTGACGCGCTGGACGCCATCGCCGCGCATGGCCTGCCGCGCCCGCTGCTGGTGGCCGAGGTCGATCCGCACCTGCCGTGGCTCGACGGCACCGCCGCGGTGGATGCGGGCTTCTTCGACATCGTGGTGTCGCCACCCGCGCCGCATCCGCCCTTGTTCGCATTGCCCAGGCAACCGGTCGCCGATGCCGAATTCGCGATCGGCTTTTATGCGAGCGCGCTGGTGCGCGATGGCGGCACCCTGCAGATCGGCATCGGCGCGCTGGCCGATGCGCTGGCGCACGCACTGGTGCTGCGCCACACCGACAATGCCGCGTACCGGCGCGTGCTGCGTGCGCTGGACGCGGACATCGAATCGCATCCGGCGGTGATCGCCAGCGGCGGGCTGGAGCCGTTCGCGACCGGCCTTTACGGCTGCAGCGAAATGATCAACGAAGGCTTCCGCGCACTGGTGCAGGCCGGGGTGATCCGGCGCAAGGTGGTCGACGACGAAGCGCTGATGCAGCGGGTCAACGCCGGCGAGGCCACCGGCGACGACCGCGCGCGGCTGGAGCGCGAGGGCGAGTACCTGCACGGCGCGTTCTACCTGGGCTCGCCCGAGTTCTACGGCTGGCTGCATGGCCTCGACGATGGCGAACGGCGCGGAATCAGCATGCGCCGTATTTCCGAGGTGAACGAACTGTATGGCGGGCGCGAGTCCCTCGAACGCGAACAACGCGCGCATGCCCGCTTCTTCAACACCTGCATGATGGCCACCGCGCTCGGCGCCGCGGTGTCCGATGCGCTGGCGGACGGGCGCGTGGTGTCCGGCGTCGGTGGGCAGTACAACTTCGTGGCGATGGGGCATGCGCTCCACCATGCGCGCTCGGTACTGATGCTGCGCGCCACCCGCGATGCCGACGGCAAGCGCCTGCCCAGCGTGCTGTGGCAGTACGGGCACACCACCATCCCGCGCCACCTGCGCGATGTGTACGTCAGCGAGTACGGCATCGCCGACGTGCTTGGGCGCATCGACGAAGACTGCGTGGCGGCGATGGTCGGCATCGCCGATGCAGCGCACCAGCCGGCATTGCTGGAGCAGGCCCAGCTCAACGCCAAGCTTGCGCCGGATTTCGTCGCCCCAGCGCGTTGGCAACGCAATACCCCGCAGCAACTGCAGGCCGCGCTGGCGCCGTTCCGTGCGGACGGCACCCTGCCCGACTACCCGCTCGGCAGCGACTTCACCGCGGTGGAACAGCGCGTGGTGCGCGCCCTGCAATGGTTGAAGGCAGCCACTGCCACCCGCAGCGGCAAGCTGCGCACGATTGCCGCAGCCGTGCGGTCAGGCACCACCGACGATGCGGACGCGATGGCGCGCATGCAGTTGCACGCACCCACCGGCGTCGGCGAACGGCTGGAGGCCAGACTGCTGGCACTCGGGCTGCGCCGCACGCGCTGAGGGCGGCCGGCCGGCGTCATCCGCCGGCCCGCCACCCACTCCGCCTCAATGCCCGCCTGCGCCCATCGCACGCACTTCGAACACCACCTTGACCTTGCCCGCACGCTGGAATACCAGCGTCGCATCGAAGCGTTCGCCCTCCGCCAGCGCCCGCACCGGCTTGATGAACATCAGGTGGTAGCCGCCCGGCTTCAGCACCACCGTGCCGCCCGCCGTCACCGCCAGCCCATCGGCCAGCTGGCGCATGCGCATCACCCCGTCCTCGTGGCGCATCTCGTGGATCTCGGCGCGCTGGGCGATGCCGCTTTCGACACGCAGCAGCCGGTCTTCGCGGTCACCCGCGTTGGCCACGGTCATGAAGCCACCGGCCACGGGCGCCACCGCCGGCGTGGCCCGCGACCACGCCTCGGTCACGCGAATGCCGGGCTTGCCAGCGGCCCAGGCGCTACCGGCCACGCACAGCAGGGCGATCATCAGGATTCGTTTCATGGCATTGCTCCGGAATCGTTTGCGTCAGGCATCGGCAGGCTCCCGTCAGTAGCGGACATTGAGTTTCAGCCAGGCACTGCGGCCGGGCTCGTTGATCCGCACCGGCAGCGCCGGATAGCCGAAGTCGGCGCAGCCGGCGAGGTTCAGGTGTTCGCTGTAGGCGCGGTCGCACAGGTTGTCGATGCCGGCGGTGAACTGCACCCGGTCGCTGATGCGGTAGCCGCCATTGATCGCGAAGGTGGCGAAGCACGCGCCTGGGCCAAGGTCGCGCCCCACCACGTTGCCCTGGTTCACGGCGACCCGCTCCTGCGCCGCCACCATGCGCAGCAACGCCCCTGCGCTCCAGCGTCGATCGTCCCAGGCGGCGCTGACGCGGCCTTCGAGCGGGGTCATCTGCGGGAGCACGGTGCCCGCGCTGTCGTTCTCGCCCCAGGCCCAGGCCGGCGTACCAGCCGAAGCCACGGCCGGCGATGTCGTGCTCGTAGCGGACGACGCCGCCCGGCAGGGTCTCGCGACGGGTCTGCCCGAACGTCGGATTGGGCATCCCCATCATCCCGGCGGTGGCACGCAGGTCGGTGGCTTGCGCCCGGTCCACGCGCGCGCCGGCGATCACGCGCTGGCCCGCGGCGAGCGTCCGCTTGCCTTCGGCGAACAGGCCGGTATTGCGCAGCTCGGCGTCGTCCTCCCAAGGCAGGTGCCGGTACGCCTTGCCGATCGAACTGCGCTGGCGTTGCCGGCTGCGCTGGCTTTCCACGCCAGCCGTCAGTCCGAGCGTGGTCCAGGCCCACCCGGCCGCGATCCGCCCGCCATCGGTGCGGCGATCCACGTCGGCGGCCATCGGCATCGGCATCGGGCCCATCGGGTTGGGATCGCGCAGGGCGAAGTTGTCCATCACGTGGTCGGCTTCGTTGCTGTTCACGCTGGCCTGCAGGGTGCGCGGCGAACCGCCGTGAAATGCCTTCTCGGAGCGCAGTCCCAGGCTGTCTCGCCGGAACTGCGAGCCATCCATGCCGCGGCCGGCGTCACGCGCGATCCCATCGCCGCTGCCCAAGGTGGCTTCCAGCACGGTGTCTTCGTCCGGCGTCAAGCCCAGCGCAAGATCGGTATTCCACTTGCGCCACCTGGATGGCACCACCTCGCCATTGCCGTCCTCGTAGTCGCCGGATTCGGAACGGGACATGTTGGCTCCAAAGCACAAGCGGCCGGACACGGGGTCCTGCCAGGGAAATGACGGTCTTGTGGTTCAGGCCAGGAGCGGTGGTCCCCGTGCCCCCGGCATGCCGGGGGCATGCGCAGGGCGATGGCGGCGTGCCTCGCGCAGGTTCGGGGGCCATGCCGTGGAGACTGCGAACAACCCCAGGATGGCCAGCACCAGCGGTGCGATCTTGGCGAGCAGCGGGCAGTACGGGCAGTCGTCCGCCGCCATGGGCGCGGCCGGCATGCCCGCGAGGGGACTGGTCTCGCCGGCGGGCAGGCGATCCGCGGCGAACAGGTCCAGGCCGGCGCTGGTGCACATCGCCACCAGCACCGGCGGCAGGCGCTGGCCGCCGGCCTCGACCAGGCGGCCAAGGGTCGGCAGCAGCGCCAGCGACAGGACGGCCGCCAGCGCGAGGCGGGCCATCCAGTACCGGTCGCGGCGGGAACGCAGGATCATCGTGGACGCGATGCTAGACCAGCGGTCAGAGCGCCTTGCTGACCTCGATCAAACGCTCGACGGTGAAACCGAAGTGCGGCAGCAATGCCTCGATCGGGGCGGACGCGCCGAAGGTGTCGATGCCGACCACCGCGCCATCCAGGCCCACGTACTTGCGCCAGAAATCGCTGACGCCGGCTTCCACCGCCACCCGCTTGCGGCAGGCCTTCGGCAGCACGGATTCGCGATACGCGGCGTCCTGGCGATCGAACACGTCGGTCGACGGCATCGAAACCACGCGCACGCCAGCGCCCAGCTGCTCCGCGGCCTGCATCGCCAGCCCCACCTCGGAGCCGGTGGCGATCAGGATCAACTCCGGCGCACCAACGCTGTCCTTCAGCACGTAACCGCCGCGGGCAATGTCGGCCAGCTGCGCGTCGCTGCGCGGCTGGTGCGGCAGGTTCTGGCGCGAAAACACCAGGCAGCTGGGGCCGTCGGCGCGCTGGATCGCGGCCTTCCAGCTCACCGCCGATTCCACCGCGTCGCAGGGACGCCACACGTCGTTGTCCGGGATGTAGCGCAGCGAGGCGAGGTGCTCGATCGGCTGGTGGGTCGGGCCGTCTTCGCCGAGGCCAATGGAATCGTGCGTGTATACGTGGATCGCGCGCACGCCCATCAGCGCGCTCATCCGCACCGCGTTGCGGGCGTAGTCGCTGAATACCAGGAAGGTGGCGTCGTACGGGACGAATCCGCCGTGCAGCGCCAGCCCGTTGCTGATCGCGGTCATGCCGAATTCGCGCACGCCGGAATAGATGTAGTTGGCGTTCGGATCGTTGCTCGCGACCGACTTGCTGCCCTTCCACAGGGTCAGGTTGGAATGCGCCAGGTCGGCCGAACCGCCCACCAGTTCCGGCAGCAACGGGGCATAGGCTTCGATCGCCATCTGCGAGGCCTTGCGCGAGGCCACGGTCGGGCCGTCGGCCTGCAGCTTCGCGATGTAGGCATCCGCATCCGCACCGAAGCCGCCGGGCAGCTCGCCGGCCATGCGCCGTTCGAATTCGGCGGCGGCCTCGGCATGCGCGGCCTTGTAGGCGGCGAAGCGCTGCTGCCACTCGCCCTCGACGGCGGCCAGGTCGCGCGCGCGCCAGCCGTCGTAAAGGTCCTGCGGGATCTCGAATGCACCATGCGTCCAGCCCAGCGCCTCACGCGTGGCCTGCACTTCGTCCTTGCCCAGCGGTGCGCCGTGGCTGGATTCCTTGCCGGCCTTGTTCGGCGAACCGAAGCCGATCGTGGTGCGGCAGCAGAGGAGCGTCGGCTTGTCGCTGGACTTCATCGCGGTTTCGATCGCGGTGCGGATCTCGACCGGATCGTGGCCATCGACGCCACGCACCACGTTCCAGCCGTAGGCCTCGAAACGCGCCGGGGTGTCATCGGTGAACCAGCCTTCGGTATTGCCGTCGATGCTGATGCGGTTGTCGTCCCAGAACGCGACCAGCTTGCCCAGGCCCCAGGTGCCGGCCAGCGAGGCGGCTTCGTGCGAGATGCCCTCCATCAGGCAGCCGTCGCCCATGAACACCCAGGTGCGGTGGTCGACGATGTCGAAGCCTTCACGGTTGAAGCGCTGCGCCAGCAGCTTCTCCGCCAGCGCGAAGCCCACCGCGTTGGCCAGGCCCTGGCCGAGCGGACCGGTGGTGGTCTCGATGCCGACGGTATGCGTGTTTTCCGGGTGCCCCGGCGTCTTCGAACCGAGCTTGCGGAAGGCCTTCAGCTCATCCAGCGACAGGTCGTAACCGGCCAGGTGCAGCAGCGCGTACTGCAGCATCGAGCCGTGGCCGTTGCTGAGGATGAAGCGGTCGCGGTCGTGCCACTTCGGATTCTTCGGGTTGTGCTTGAGGAAGTCGTTCCACAGCACTTCGGCGATGTCGGCCATGCCCATCGGCATGCCGGGGTGGCCGGAGTTGGCGGCCTGCACCGCGTCGATGGCAAGGAAACGGATCGCGTTGGCGAGAGCGCGGCGGGTAGGCGTGGTCATGGTGGCGTCAGGGCAGCGCCCGGCGGCGTGCGGGCCGCCCATTGTCCCATTCCGGCGCGGGCGGCCGCCAGCACCGGGTGGGCGCGCCCTTCAGCGCACGATGTCATCCAGGTGCGCCATCGCCTCCTCGGGCAGGTCCTTCTCGCCGCTGCGGTGCGACACCACCACCGCGGTGGCAAGGTCGCCGGTCACGTTCAGCGAGGTACGGCACATGTCGAGGAAGGTGTTGACGCCGAGGATGATACCGATCCCTTCCGGCTTGATGCCGATGATCCCGCAGATCATCGCGATCACCGGCAGTGACCCGGAGGGGATGCCGGCGGTGCCGATGCCGCCGAGGATGCACAGCAACAGCACCATCAGTTGCTGGGGCAAGCCCATCCCGATCCCGTAGACCTGGGCCAGGAACAGCACCGTGATGCCTTCGAACAGGGCCGTGCCGTGGTGGTTCGCGGACGCGCCCACGGTCAGCACGAAGCGACTGACCTTGCGCGGGAGCTTCAGGTTTTCCTCCGCAACCCGCAGGGTGACCGGCAGCGTGGCGGTCGACGAAGCGGTGGCGAAGGCCGTCAGCACGGCCTCCTGGGTGCCGCGGAAGAACGCCAGCGGCGACATCCCGCCCATCGTGCGGACCCAGATCGGGAGCACCACGAAACCGTGGATCGCCAGCGCGACCAGCACCGTTGCGACGAACCACAACAGGCTGCGGATCACGTCCCACCCGAGCTGGGAAGTGAGGTTGAACATGAACGCCGCCACCGCGAACGGCGCCAGCTTGATGAACATGCCGATCAGGTGCATGCAGATCTCGAACAGGCCATGCAGCGCGGACTTGAACGCGCGCGTGCCGGGCGTCGGCTTCATCACCAGGCCGATGCCGATCATCAGTGCGAAGAACACGATGCCGAGCTTCTGCTTGTCGTCGGCCATCGCCCCCACGATGTTGTGCGGCACGATGTTGACGAGCAAGTCCATCAGCCGCAACTCATTGCCCTTGCTGACGATCTCGCCGGTCTTTGCGTTGCTCATGGCCTGCTCGACCAACGCAGGGTCCATGTGCGTGCCGGGCTGGGACAGGTTCGCGCACAGCAGCCCGATGCCCACCGCCATCGCGGTCACCACCGCCGTGTAGACCAGCGTCTTCCAGCCCAGCCGTCCCAGCGACGCGATGTCGCCGAGCTCCGCGACGCCCAGCACCAGGGCCGAGAACATCAGCGGCACCACCAGCATGAACAGCAGGTTGAGGAAGAGCTGACCGAACGGCCGGGTGCCATATTCGATCAGACCCTGCACCCAGGCCGCATCGGTGGCGGTGGCGTGCACCACCAGGCCCAGTGCCGTCCCGAGGATGAACCCGACCAGGACCTTGACGTGCAGCGGCACGCGCTTGCCGGCGGCAGTGGAAGGCGCTGGATCGATGGCATGCATGGCGGGGCTCGCGAACGGGTAGCCCGCGAGCTTAGCAAAGACCCGAAATCACTCCGGGTACAGCGGCGGCAGCAGCGATTCGGCCCTGCGCTGCGGCAGGCGCCAACGCGCGCCGTTCGCGAAGGCCCGGCGCAAGCCGATCAATGCCGATGCCGGGTCGCCATCGCCCCAGCGCGCGGCCTGCAGGCGTTCGACGGCATCGACCTGCGCGGCATCGTCGAGCCTGGCGCGCACCGCATCGAGGTCATCCGCATGCGATCCGGCCGCGGCACAAAGCGCCTGCGCGATGGCGGCGAGATCGTCCTCCTCGAGTGCTGCGGCCAGCGACGGCGCCTGCGGGGCCGCCACGGTGGGCAGCGCCGATCCTTCGGCCCCGGGTCCACGCCTGCGCGAACGCCACCACGCGACTGCCGCGAGCAAGGCGACGGGCAGCAGGATCCAGGGCGCATGCCGCGCCAGCGTCGAGGGTGATCCCGTTGCATCCCGGTTTGCGCCATCGAGCGCAGGCGTTGCCGGCCCTGAAATTTCCGGATCCGACGCGGTTTCGCCCGGCGCCACCTGCAGTTGCAGGGGCGGCAGCATCGCGGTACGCGCAACGCCCTGGGCGGCATCCCACCACTCGATGCGCGGACCCGGCAGGGACAACGCGCCCGGCTTCAGCGGCACGATGGCGACGCGCCGCCGCGCGATGGTGCGCGGCCGGCCCTCGATGAACTGCTCGTCGGACTGCACCGGGTCCGCGAAGACCTGCGCATCGGCGCTGTCGGCAAGGGTGAACGGCGGCAACTGGGCAGCGCGGGCGCCATCGACGATGGCCTCCAGTTCCACCATCGTCGCTTCGCCCACGCGCGCTGTCCGCGGCGACTGCACGTAGCGCAACTTCAGGTCGTGCAGGGGCAGCCACGGCTGCGTCGCATCGGCCGGGATCGGCCGCACCTGCAGTCGCTTGATCGGCGCGGCCGCCGACAGCGGCTTGCGACCGTCATCGAAGATGTTGTCGAAGAAGCCGCCGGGCGCCTGCCCGTTGAAGCGGGCGCCCGGCACCACCAGCGGGCCGCTGCGCTCCGGGATCAGCAGGAACCGGCGCTCGACCACGCTGTAGCGCCGCCAGCCCACGTCGCGCTGGTACTGGATGTCCTCGCCGATGCGTTGCAGGGTGGCGCCCGGCACCTCGTCCTGGTCCAGCTGGCCGGACAGCAGCGGCACCGCCACGTGCAGGCGCACCAGCATGCCCACCGATTGCTGCACATAAGGGTGCGCGGCATCCAGCACGGTTTCCACGAAGGCATCCGCGTTGCCGCCGGCGGGCTGCACCGAGGGCGGCAACACGGTCAGCCGCAACGGCGTGGTGCTGGTGTTGCCGATGCGCAGGGCGGGCACCGTGAGCACGCCCGGTCCGCGTGGGCGGATGCCCACCGCGAACAGCGACCTGGCCTGCGAGCGTCCGTTCACCAGCGCATAGCTGCGGCGCACGGTTTGCCCGGCGATGTCGAACTGGGCCGCCAGCGGGCTGTAATCGATCAGCTGCACGGACACCGAGGTTTCGATGTTGAGCGTCGCGGTTTCGCCATGGGTGACCTGTGCCCGATCCAGCCACGCGCGGGTCTGTGCGAACGCGGGCAAGGCACAGGACACCAGCAGCAGGACGAGGAGGCAGGCAAACCGGCGGATCACGGGCGCCTGCCTTGGCGACGCTCGAATTCCAGCCGGAACTTGGCCCGCAAGAGCGCGCCCGGATCGTCAGGCACGCGCTGCAGCTGCGCCTGGTTGGCGATGCGGCGTTCCCGTTGCTCGGCGGTTTCCTTGCGTGCAGGCTGCGGCTGGCCTTGTGCCGGCGGCGGGACCTGCTGCTTGCGCAGCGCATCCTGCATGCGTTGACGCTGCGCCGCGTCCGCACGCGCCTGTTGCTGCGCATCCTTCGGAGGCGACGCCGGTGGCGGTTGCGGTTGGCCCTGCTGCTGGCCTTGGGTGTCGCCCTGCTGGCCCTGTTGACCCTTCGAAGGCTGCCGTCCGCGGTTCTGCTGGTTCCCGCCCGGCGGCGGGTTGCGCTTGCGCGCCGCGTCGACCGCGGCGCGGTTCGCCACCGCATCCTGCATCCCCGGCTGCTGCCTCAATGCACGGTCGTAGGCGGCGATCGCCTCGTCGTAGCGGCCGGCCTTGGCCAGCGCATTGCCAAGGTTGTACTGCCCCACCGCGGTGGGATTGCCGGTGAACTTGTCGATCGCCTCGTCGTATCGCTGCCTGCGGTACGCGGCCACGCCGTCCAGCATCCGCGCATGCGCCTGCTGGTCGGCGCGAAACCACCAGCCGTCGGCCTCCTGCGCGTGCCCCTGCGGCATCGGCACGCAGAACGCGAGGGCGAGCATCGCGGCAGTGGCCCGGCCGCGCCGGAACAGCGGCAGCGCCAGCAACATCACCAGGGGCAGCAGCCAATAGCCGTCGTCGCGACGGCTGGCGATCCTCGCGCCGCGCGCGGCCGCGCCATCGCCCACCTGCGGATCGAGCACGCCGAGCGCGCGCAGGTCGGCAGCGCCCGCAGACAACGTCCGGTAGCGCCCGCCACCACTGGCCACCAGCGCCTGCAGGCTGCCTGCATCCAGGCGCGCAGTGCCAAGGCCGGCCGGCGTTTCGAAGACCCCGCCGCGTGCGGTGCCGAGCCCCAGCGCGGACACGCGATAGCCGGCGGCACGCGCACGCGCGGCCTCGGCGGTGCTCAGGGCATCGGCGCGGTCGGTGAGCAGGAGGATGTCGCCGTGGTCGAACCCGGCGTTGCGCAGCAGCCGCTGCGACCACGCGATCGCCCGATCCGCGCGATGGCCGTCCTCCGGCATCACGTCCGGCGACAGTGCATCCAGGAACAGCGCGATGTTCGCGGCATCCTCGGTCAGCGGCGCCACCGTGTAGGCATCCCCGGCGAACGCGACCAGCGCCACCTGCCCGCCGGCGCGCTCGCGCAGCAGGGTGCCGATCTTGGCCCGCGCCTGCGCCAGCCGCGACGGTGGCAGGTCGCGCGCCAGCGTCGCGCCGGAGAGGTCGAGCGCGACCACCAGCGGCGCCTTCGACTGCCACAGGGGTAGCTCGACCTTGCGCAGGCTGGGGCCGGCCAGGGCCACCAATGCCAAACTGGCCGCCAGCAGGCCGGACCAGCGTACCCAGCCGCGTCGCGGTGCCCGGTCCGCCACATCCAGCAGATGCGGCAACAGGTGCGCATCCACCGCGTCCTGCCAGACGCCGCGACGCGGCGCCTGCACCTGCCACCACCACGCCAGCACCGGCAGCAGCAACAGTCCACCCAACCACAGCGGGCGCAGGAAGCGCAGATCGGCGAGGCCCGCGACCAGCTCGCTCATGCGCGCCTCCGCAACGCCAGCGCGAGCAGGCCCAGCGCCAGCGCGCACGCCAGCGGCAAGGGATAGCGCTCGATCTTCGGGCGCACCACCCGCCCCTGCCGCTGCACCGGCTCGAGCTTGTCGATCTCCGCGTAGATGCCGGCCAACGCTTCGGCATCCCGCGCGCGGAAGAAGCGCCCGCCGGTCAGCGCCGCGATCCGCTGCAGGCCGGCTTCGTCGACCTCGTCGCCACCCGTGGGCAGCTGGAAGCCGAACACCGACAACCCGCCTCCCCTGCCGCCGAACGCGATCGCATGGATCCGCGCGGCGTTGTCGCGCGCGATCTGCGCGGCTTTCGCGGGATCCAGGACGCCTGCGGTGTTGACGCCATCGGTGAGCAGGATCAGCACGCGCTGGTCAGCCGGTTGATTCTGCAGGCGCTTGGTCGCCAGGCCGATCGCGTCCCCGATCGCGGTCGCTCGACCGGCCAGCCCCACCACGCTGCCGTCCAGTTGTTCGCGCACGCTGTCGCGATCCAGGGTCAACGGGGTCAGCGCGAACGCGCGTTCGCCGAAGACGACCAAGCCGACGCGGTCGCCGACGCGACGATCCAGGAAGTCCGCCAGCACCGCCTTCGCCGCGGAGAGGCGATCGACGATGCGGCCGCCCAGCTCCATGTCCTCTTCGCCCATGCTGGCGGACAGGTCGACCGCCAGCATCAGGTCGCGACCGACCTGCGGCGGCGCGATGGCAGGCCCAAGCTGCTGCGGGCGCGCGGCGGCGACGCACAGCAGGCACCACGCGAGGAAGGCCAGCCACGGGAAGCGGCGCGGGTTCGTCGCGACCGCCCCCGCGCTGGCGATGCGCTGCAGGCGATCGCCCCACGGCACCCGCAGCGCGGCATCTCCGCCCCGGCGCGCGGGGACCAGGGCATGCACCAGCCACGGCAGGGGGATGGCCAGCAGCAGCCACGGCCATGCGAAGCCCTCGATCGCGAGCAGTTCGCGCACGAAGTTCATGCATGCTCCATCCACGCGAGGTATCGCTCGCGGGCGATGACGCGCAATGCCTCGCTGTCCCGGGCGGCGACGTCGGCGCGGAACACCCCGTCGCGCAGCAAGGCGCCCGCACCTGCGGAGAACACCGGCCGCGCCATCCCTGCGTCGAGGAAGCGCAGCCAGGCCTCGCCATCCAGGGTGCCGGCGGAGGGATCCTTGCGGCGCGACGCGCGACGCAGCAGTTCCGACATCGCGGCGACCTGCTGCGACGGCGTGCCGGCGCGAGCCACCGTTTCGTCGAACAGGCGCAGGATCGCCGCACGCCTGCGGCGCCGATGTGTCGTTCGCCATGCGAGCAGCGCCGCGACCAGCAGCACTGCGCCAACGACCAGCCACCAGCCGGGTGCCGGCGGCCACCAGGCCGGTGCGCTTCCTTCCTGCACATCGCGCAAGGCGAGCGGCGTCATCGCGCGCGCGTCCGGTGGTCCAGCAGCGGCAGCCAGGCGTCGCTGGGATCGGCGCACGACAGTTCCAGCGCCCTGATGCCGTGCGCGTGCAGCGACGCCAGCGTGGCATCCACCGGCACCACGAATTCGTGCCGCCAGCGTTGCCGCGTTGCCGCCGCGTCCAGGCCAAGTTCGACGCGTTCGCCGGTGGCGGAGGAGAACGGCAGCCGCGCCGCCGGCGGCAGGCGCTCCAGCGGGTCGGTGAGCAGCAGCACGATCGATTCGTGGTGCAGCGCCAGCGCCGGCCAGCGCTCCGGTGGAATGGCGGCGAGGCTGGCCGGATCGGCCAGCACCAGCAGGCGTGAACCCGGGCGCAGGAGGCGCCGCGCATGATCGAGCGAGGCGAGCAGGCCAGCATCGTCCGCCGGCGGTCGCGCATACCACCGCACCAACGCGTCCAGCACGCGCAGCGCGCCGCGTGGACCGGACGCCGGGGTGACCGGGCCTTCGGCTTGCGAGCCGCGCAATGCGGCGATGCGGTCGCCATCGCGCACCGCGATCCACGCCGCCACCGCGCCGGCGCGCGCCGCCTGAACCGACTTGAAGCGCACCCGCGTCCCGAAGTACAGCGCTGGCGACGTATCCGCCACCAGCAGGGTCAGCCGTTCGCGTTCGGCCTGGAACAGCTTGGTATGCGCGCGTCCGCTGCGCGCGGTCAGCCGCCAGTCGATGTGGCGCGCGTCGTCGCCCTGCGCGTACTCGCGCGATTCGGCGTATTCCATGCCGCGCCCGCGCAGGTTCGACAGCGCATGGCCATGGATGCCGTGCCGCCCGCGGCGCGCGCTGCGCTGCCCCTGCACCAGCGCGCGCAACGCGATCAGCTCCGGCAGGCTCGGCACGATGCCGGCGCCGGGTTCCACGGCGTGTTCGATCGGTGCCATCGCCAGGCTCAGGGCAACGGCACCCGTTGCAGCACTTCGACGACCAGGCGATCGCAGTCCCAGCCTTCCGCGGTCGCCTCGTAGCTCGGCAGCACGCGATGCCGCAGCACGTCCGGCGCGATCGCACGCACGTCTTCCGGTGTCACGAAATCGCGCCCCGCCAGCCACGCCCGCGCGCGCGCGCAACGTTCCAGCGCGATCGACCCGCGCGGGCTGGCACCCCAGGCGATGCGCCGGGCCAATGCCGCGTCGTAACGCGCGGCACTGCGCGAGGCCAGCACCAACTCGACCAGGTAACGCTCCAGGGCGGGCGCGAGATGCAGGTCGAGCACGGCCTCGCGCGCGGCGAACACGTCGGCCATCGGCATCCGTGCCGGCGCTTCCGCCTTCGCGTGCAGGGCATCGCGGGCCCGTTCGCGCGCCAGCCGCAGGATCTCGGTCTCCGCATCGGCCTCCGGGTAACCGATGCGCACGTACATCAGGAAGCGGTCGAGCTGCGCTTCGGGCAAGGGGAAGGTGCCCTCCTGCTCGATCGGGTTCTGGGTGGCCATCACCAGGAACAGCGCCGGCAAGGCATAGGTCTGTCGCCCCACCGTGACCTGGCGCTCGCCCATCGCCTCCAGCAATGCGGACTGCACCTTGGCCGGCGCGCGGTTGATCTCGTCGGCAAGCAGGATCGGATGGAAAATCGGGCCCGGCTGGAACTCGAAACGGCCGTCCTGCGGGCGCCAGACCTCGGTGCCGGTCAGGTCCGCCGGTAACAGGTCGGGGGTGAACTGGACGCGGGCAAAGTCCGCGTCGAGCCTGGACGCAAGCGCGCGGATCGCCGTGGTCTTGGCCAGGCCCGGCGCACCTTCGACCAGCAGGTGGCCATCGGCGAGCAACGAGATCAGCAGCCGCTCGACCAGCGCGGCCTGGCCGACGATCTCGCGCGAGAGCCCTTCGCGCAGGCTGCGGAACGCGTCGTGCAGGCGCGAAACTTCGGCCGCGGGCGTGGCGTTGTCGGGGGCGTCCATGGGGTCCTCGTGGTGCTGGCCCGTTTGACCAGGAAAGTCGCCAAAGGTTCGCATGCGGCGGGGAGGGACGGATGAACGGCGTTCCCTGCACCCAACGAAATCGGGAGCCTTGCGGCTCCCGATTCGATGCATGGGTGGTGGCGTTCCGCGGGTCAGCGCTGGGCGACGCGCATCACCTTCGGGGTCACGAACACCAGCAGCTCGGCCTTTTCCTTGGTGCGGCCCTGGTTGCGGAACAGGTTGCCGAGGAAGGGAAGGTCGCCCAGGAACGGAACCTTGTCCAGGTCCGTGCGGTCGCGGAACTCGTACACACCGCCGATCACCACGGTCTGCCCGTCCTCCACGAGGACGGCCGTCGTCACCTCGCGCTTGGTGATCTGCGGCACGTCGCCGAAGGTGCCGACGCTGACGAAGCCCTTGAGCTCGTCCTTCTTGACCGCCAGGTTCATGAAGACCCGGCCGTCGTTGGTGATGGTCGGGGTGACCTTGAGCTCCAGCAGCACGTCCTTGAACTCGACGGTCGGCACGCTGTTGCTCTGGCCGCCGGTCACCGTCAGGTAACCGATCTCGTCGCCCTGGCGGATCACCGACTCCTTCTGGTTGCTGGTCACGATGCGAGGATTGGAAATGACCTCGCCGCGACCCTGCTTCTGGATCGCGGACAGTTCGATATCCAACAGGTACCCGGCGTTCAGGATAGACAATGCCAGCGAGCCCGGGTTGGTCGCACCACCGGCTAGGCCTGCCGCCAGGTCGGTGATCAGGCCGCGGGTGATCGTGCTGCCCACGTAATTGGGCACCGCGCAGGAACTCGGGTTGCTGCCGGCCAGGCAGGCGTTGTAGGCGTTGCGCAGCGCCTGGTTGGTCTGGAACGCCTGGTAGTCAGCATTGCGATTCGTTGTGTTGGTCTCGAGATTGCCGCTGAAATAGGTATTCTCGTTGCTTCCGCTGACCCCGAAGCGCGCACCCAGCTCGCGCGCGACGCTTTCGGTGGCGATCACGATGCGCGCCTCGATCACCACCTGGTCCACCGGCTTGTCCAGCTTGGCGACGAGGTCGCGGATGCCCGCCACCCGTTGCGGGATGTCGATCACCAGCAGCGTATTGGTGCGCTTGTCGAAGCTGATGCTGCCGCGCGACGACAGGAAGCCCCGATCCTGCGAGTTCTGGCCGCTCTGGCCGCCCTGGCCGCCCTGGCTGGCGTTGCCCTTGCTCTGCTCAGTCAACAGCTTTGCAATGTCTTCGGCGTTGCCGTAGTTGATCGGGATGTATTCGGTGACCTTCTCGGCGCGCTCTTCCAGGCCGATGCGGGCATCTTCCTTGTCCTGCTCGAACTGGGCGATTTCCTTCTGCGGCGCGACCCAGACGACATTGCCGCTGCGGCGCTTGTCGAGCTGCTTGGCCTGCAGGACGATGTCCAACGCCTGGTCCCACGGCACGTTGACCAGGCGCAGGGTAACGTTGCCTTGCACCGTATCGGCAGCCACGATGTTGAGGTTGGACTCCTCGGCGATGAGCTGCAGGACGGTGCGCACCGGCACGTCCTGGAAGTTGAAGGTCACCGGGCGACCGCTGTAGCGGACGGTGGCATTGCTGCTGGCCGCGCCCATCGCGGCGGCCCCCATCGTCGGCGCACTCGCCTTGGCCTTCGCGACCTCGCTTGCGCGCGGAACGACTTCGACGATGTATTCGTTGCCGCTCTGGTACGCCATCGACTCGAATGCGCCCTGGGTGCCCAGCACCAGTTGTGCGCCGCTGCTGGTGGCGCGTGCCTCGATGCGTTGCACGGGCGTGGCGAAGTCGGTGACGTTGATCGGGCGCTGCAACGCGGCGGGCAGCTGCGCATTGCCGATGTCGACGACGACGCTCGAGCCCATGTTGCGCAGGTCGGGCGCCGCGCCATCACCACTGAAGCGGAGGATGAGCTTGCCGGATCCGCCGTCGCCGCGCTTGAAGTCGATCGCGGAGACGCTGACCGCACCGGGCGCGCGCTTGGCCGGATCGGCCATGGCACCGGTGGCGGACTGGGCCATCGTGGCGGTCGCCACCACCGGCAGCGCAGCGGCACCGGCCGCGTACAGGCCCACAGCCAACCCGACTGCACAGGCGCCTAGGGACGAGGGGCGCCGCAAAGGCCGCTGTTGCTTGACGTTGTTGACGGTCATCGGTCTATCCCCCAATCAATTGTCTTCGAGCGCAATGGTGGCAGGACGTTCCAGCCAGCCACCCGCGCCATCGGGAACCAGTTCGACCAGTTCGATCCGGTCTTCGTACACGGCGGTTACCCGCCCATCGCTCTGCCCGAGGTAGGCCCCAGGCTGCACGCGGTAAGTCACTTTGTCGGGCGCCAGCAGCAACGCCACCACGCCCGCCCCGCCCCCCAGGGTCCCGACCATGTCGAGGCTGTCGAGCGGGAACTGCTCGAGCGTCTGCTTGCGCCGGCCCGGGTCTGGCCGCGGACCGCTGCCACCACCACCGGTGAACGCGTCGCTGAAGGGGTCGCGCAGTGTCTGCGCGGCGTATTCGAACGTCTCGAACTGCTGCATCACCGGCAACGGCTCCAGCGGCGGCGCAGGCTTCGCCTTGACTTCGGCGACCCACTTCTCGAGATCTCCCCGGCCACTGCCGCAGCCGGCCAGCAACACCGCCAATGCAACCATGCCAGCCAAACGCGCGGGACGCATACCGATCAGTCGCATGTCAGGCCCCTCCCTTCGCAGGCGGCGTGGCCGCGGCAGCCGGCGCGGCTGCGTCGGTGGCGGCTTGCGCCGCGGTTTCTTCCTCATCGAGGTAACGGTAGGTCTTCACCGTACCCGCAAGCTCCAGCGAGCTGTTCGGCCCGATCTTTGCGTTGGGGTCCGTCTTCGCGTCACGCGGCTTCAGCGAGATGTCGTGCATGGTCATGATGACCACGCGCGGCAGTGAGGCAACGCCGCTGACGAATGCGCCGAACTGGTGGTAAGTGCCGACCATGCGGAGCGCGATCGGCTTCTCGGCGTAGAACTCCTTCGGCGTCTCCGGACCGGGCTGGAACAGCTCGTTCTGGATGCCCGTCGCCAGCGCAGTCTGCGAGATGTCGACGATGAGGTCGGGCATCTCCGTCTTGCTGGGCAACTGCCGCAGCATCTGCTGCAACTGCTGCTCCATCTGCGCGAGCTGCTGCTTCAGCGGCTCCAGGTTCGCGGCGCGACCCTGCTTGGTCTCGAATTCAGTGCGAAGTTCCGCTTCCTGGGCCTGCAGGTTCTGAAGTTCGGTGCGCTTGTCGCGCACGAACAGCCACCAGGCCAGGCCGATGATCAGGACCGCGATCATCACGCAGAACCCAATCTTCGCGTTCCGGGGCCAGGCACCAATGTTGTTGATGTCGAGTTCGCGCAGGCTGATCTTCTTGTTGCTCACGATGCAGTCCCTCCTGCGGCGGGCGCGGCCGGCGCGGCAGCGGGCGCAGCAACAGGCGCCGCGTCAGGCTTGCCGTCGCCGTCCTCGTCCTTCGGTGCATTCGGATTGGCCAGCTTCACCTTGAGGTTGAACTCATAGGGAAGCCCGGCATTGCCCGCCTTGGCCTCGATCACGTTGAGGTCGGGACCGGTCATCCAGCCGGATCCCTCGAGGTTGCGCATGTAGGTCGACACCCGGGCATTGGATTGCGAACGTCCGCCGAGGGTCAGGATCTCGCCCTCCTGCTTGATCGATGTCAGGGTCACGCCGTCCGGGATGGTGCGCACCAGCGAATCGAACAGGTGCACCATCTGCGAGCGGTTGGCCTGCAGCTGCTCGATGACTTCCTTGCGTGCGAGCAGCTTGCCCTTCTTCTTGTCGAGCTCCTCGATCTCCTTGATCTGGGTATCGACCTTGGTGATTTCGCCGCGGAGGTATTCGTTGCGCCCGGTCTGGTTGCCGATCCGCGCGCTGTACCAGCTCACGATCAGGAACGAGGCGAGCACACCGCCCAGCGCCGCCAGGCCCAGCATGCTGACGAATTCCTTCTGCCGGGCCTTCCGACGTTCGGCGCGCCATGGGAGGAGGTTGATCCTGGCCATCAGTCGAAGCTCCTCAGTGCGAGCCCGCAGGCGATCATCAGGGCCGGCGCATCCTGCGCCAGCGCATGCGCCTGGACGCGCGGGCCGAGGGTCATGTGCGCCAGCGGGTTCGCGACCGTGGTCGCAACGCCCAGCTGCTCCTCGACCATCGCGGCGATGCCGGGGATCGATGCGCAGCCGCCGGCAAGCACCACGTGGTCGACGCGGTTGAATTCGCTGCCTGCGTAGAAGAATTGCAGCAGGCGGCTGACCTGCTGGACCATCGCTTCCTTGAACGGGTCCAGGACTTCGATCTCGTAGCTTTCCGGCAAGCCGCCCTGGCGCTTGGCCAGGCCGGCTTCCTCGTAGCTCAGGCTGTAGCGGCGCATGACTTCGTCGGTCAGCTGCTTGCCGCCGAACACGTTCTCGCGGGTGTAGATGCTGCGGCCGCCGCGCAGCACGTTCAGGGTGGTCATGGTCGCACCGACGTCGACCAGAGCCACCAGCCCGTTGCTCGGGATGTTGATGCCGCCGGCCATCAGGGCGTAGGCGTTCTCGATGGCGAAGGCCTCGACATCGATCACCTTCGCGGTGAGGCCGCCGAGCTCGAGCGCGGACGCGCGGGCCTCGACGTTTTCCGAGCGCGACGCCGCCAGTAGCACCTGCACCATCTCGGCATTGCCGGGCATCGGCCCCAGCACCTCGAAGTCGAGGTTCACTTCCTCGATCGGGTACGGGATGTAGTTGACCGCCTCCAGCTCGATCTGCGACTCCATCTCGTCTTCGTCGAGATCGGACGGCATGGGGATGGTCTTGGTGATCACCGAGGACCCGGACACCGCCGCCGCGGCGAACTTGGTGCGCGAGCCGGAGCGGGACACGGCGCGGCGGATCGCCTCACCCACCGCTTCGACTTCGACGATGTTCTTCTCCACCACCGCGTTCGGCGGCAGCGGCTCGACGGCGTAATGCTCGACCCGGAAACGGTCTCCGGTGCGTGCCAGCTGCAGGAGCTTGACCGCGGTCGAACTGATGTCAACGCCGATCAGCGGCGATTGCGTTTTCGTCACGAGACCCACGGTATCTCCCCTTCCCACGGGCGCTTACGCGCACTTGGTGCTTCAGTACATGAATAACGGACTTTTCACACAATGGCAACCCATGTCACTTATGGACCCGGTTTGACACGCCTGAAAGGCCGCTTTCGGCCCGTACCCGTTCTCCCCTAACGCAACACCGGCGATGGACCGGCCGCCCCCTGCATGCCGATCCTCGTCGAGGAGGCCTCCTCTATACTCCGCGGCCAAGAAACCCGCAATCGGAATCCGTGTCGATGCCCCGCGTCCCCCGCACCTTGCGCCTGATTTTGCTGGGCGGCGTCACGCTTGCCGCGCTTGGCATCGTCACCCTGGTGATCCTAGCCGCCGTCGTCTCCTCGCGACTCCCCGACGTGCAGACCCTGCGCAGCACCGAATTGCAGGAACCGATGTACGTCTACGCTAACGACGGTCGCCTGATGGGCCTGTTCGGGGAAATGCGTCGCTATCCGGTCCAGATCGAGGCCGTTCCACTCCAGGTCAAGCAGGCGTTCCTGGCCGCCGAGGACGCCAATTTCTACGAACACAACGGGATCGATGCAACCGGCGTGGCGCGCGCCATCTGGCTGCTGGTCAAGACCGGCGGACAGGAGCGCGTGGCCGGGGGCTCCACCATCACCCAGCAGGTGGCCAAGCAGTTCTTCCTCAGCTCCGAGTACAGCTTCCGCCGCAAGTTCTCGGAAATGCTGCTCGCGATGAAGATGGAGCGCGAGCTGACGAAGGAAGAGATCCTGGAGCTCTACCTCAACAAGAGCTTTTTCGGCAACCGCGCCTACGGCGTTGCGGCGGCGGCCGAGTTCTACTATGGCAAGACCCTGCATGCACTGACCCTGGACGAGGCCGCCACCCTGGCCGGCATTCCCAAGTTCCCGTCCAGCGGCAACCCGATCAACAACCCGGAACGCGCCCGCGTCCGCCGCGACAATTACATCCTGCCGCGGATGGCCGAACTGGGCTACGTGAGCCACGCCGAAGCGGAGGCCGCGCGTGCGCTGCCGATGCACGCCAGTCCTCACGAACGGAAAATCGAGGTCTACGCCCCGTACGTGGCGGAAATGGTGCGCCGGGAGATGATCGCCCGCTATGGCGACGACGCGCTGACCAAGGGCTTCCACGTCACCACCACCATCGATCCCGGCCTGCAGGCCTCGGCGGAGCGGGCGGTGATCGAGGGCATGCGGATCTACGATCATCGCCACGGCTGGCGGAAGCCGACCCAGCAGGTCCAGATCCCGGCCGGCGCGGATGCCGCGGCGATCGGTCGCTTGCTGGGCGACATCCCGGTACAGGGCGACCTGGTCCCGGCCTTGGTCACCGGCAGCAGCGGCGACGGCCTGCAGGTGGTGCTGGCCGACGGCAGTGCGCTCACGCTCGGGAGCGCGGCAACGGACTGGACCGGCAAGCGTGGCAGCGAGGTGGCCCAGCGCGGCGACGTGGTCCGCGTCCGCCGCAGCAACGCGGACCAGCCCGAAGCGGCGCCAAGGTGGGTCATCGACCAGGTGCCGCGCGCGCAAACCGCGCTGGTGTCACTGGACGCCGACACCGGCGCGCTGCGCGCCCTGGTCGGCGGCTTCAGCTACGCCGGCAACAAGTTCAACCGCGCCACCCAGGCGCGCCGTCAACCGGGGTCCAGTTTCAAGCCGTTCGTGTATGCCGCCGCCTTCGAACGCGGCTTCAACCCCGCATCGATCGTGCTGGACGCACCGGTGGTCTTCAAGGATCGCGGCGGCCGCGTGTGGCGGCCGCAGAACGACAGCGGCAACTTCGCCGGGCCGATGCGGGTGCGCGAGGCGCTGGTGCAGTCGCGCAACCTGGTGTCGGTGCGCCTGCTCGACGCGATCGGGGTGGCCTATGCGCGCCGTTACATCAGTCATTTCGGCTTCGATGAGGAACGCCTGCCCCCCAACCTCTCGATGTCGCTAGGCACGGCCTCGCTGACCCCGCTGTCGGTGGCACGCGGCTACGCCGCCTTCGCCAATGGCGGCTTCCTGGTCACCCCCTGGTTCATCGACAGCGTTCGCGACCGCGACGGCAAGGAAATCTTCCGGGAGAAACCGCCGACCGCCTGCCCCTACTGTGCGGTCGTGCAGGCAGCGGGACCGGCGGCTGCCACCGAAGTGCAGACCAAGGTCGACGGCTTCGACTTCGGCCCGGCCGGCAACGCGCCGAGCGAGGCCGCCCCGACGGCTGACCCGGCCAAGCCAGCCGCGACCGGCGCAAAGGCCACGGCGGCGGCCAGGCCGGCGGACCCGACCATGGTGGTCGCGCCTCGCGCGATCGACCCGCGCGTGGCCTGGCAGCTGCAGTCGATGATGCGAGACGTGGTCAAGCGCGGCACCGCCACCGATGCCAAGGTGCTGGGACGGGAGGACGTGGGCGGCAAGACCGGCTCCACCAATGACCACCGCGACGCCTGGTTTTCCGGATTTGGCGGCCGCTACGTCACCACCGTCTGGGTCGGCCGCGACGACTTCAAGCCGCTGGGCTACCGCGAATACGGCGGCAAGGCGGCGCTGCCGATCTGGATCGGCTACATGAAGGCCGCACTCAAGGATCAGCCGGAACGCGACCTCGAGCCGCCTGCCGGCATGGCCCAGGTGAAGGCGAACGGGGTCGTCGAATGGCTCAGGATCGAGGACCAGGAGCGCATGCAAAGCGAGCTTGATGCCAATTCGGATCAGGATGCGGAACCGGCCGACGACGCGTTCGACATCTTCTGAAGGTCGACCCGCGCGGGGGCGTGCGCACCCGGACCGGCTCCGGTAGAGTCAATCTGGGTCGTACCGGGGAATCCGCGATGCGAAATGCCGATCGGAATGGCCGCCAGCACCCCAAGCTCCACGCGCAGGTGCATGCGCAGACCAGGACCCGCGAACGCCGCCAGCACCTCGCCTTCGAAGCCGCCCGGCTGATGGCAGAGGGCGGCGTGCGCGACTACCACCAGGCCAAGCTGAAGGCGGCGCAGCGGCTCGGGATCTTCGATGACGCCTCGCTGCCGCGCAACCGCGAGATCGAGGACGCGCTGCGCGCGTACCAGCGCCTGTTTCTCGGCAGCGATCAACCACAGGACGTCCGCCGCCGCCGCGAAGCCGCGCTGCGCGCGTTGGAGTTCTTTCGCGAGTTCGAGCCACGCCTGGTCGGCCCGGTCCTGGACGGCACCGCCGATGCCAATACCGCGGTCGCCCAGCACGTGCACAGCGACGATGCCGACGCGGTGCAACGCTGGCTGGACCAGCACGGCATACCGGCGCAAGCGCGCAGCCGCCACCTGCGCCTGGATCGCGAGCGCGAAGGGGATTTCCCGGTCTGGCTGTTCGCCACCGAAGACCTGGGCTTCGATATCACCGTGTTGCCGGCGGACGTGGTGCGGCAGGCGCCGTTGTCCGCGATCGACGGCAAGCCGACGCGCCGCGCCTCGGCGGCGCAACTGCGCGCATTGCTGGCGGAAGACGAGATCGCCGGCTACGAAGGGACCGGCTGACCGCACCTTCCCGACCCCGGAAAATGGAAACGCCCCGCGATGCGGGGCGTTTCGTTGTCCCGCCTGTCGATCGGGATCAGCGGGCGCCGATCCCCACGAAATCGCGGGTCGCGGCGCCGGTGTAGATCTGGCGCGGACGGCCGATGCGGTTCTCCGGATCGTTCTGCTGCTCCAGCCAGTGGCTGACCCAGCCGGCGGTGCGGGCGATCGCGAACATCACGGTGAACATCTCGACAGGGATGCCCAGCGCCTTGTAGATGATGCCGCTGTAGAAATCCACGTTCGGGTAGAGCTTGCGCTGCACGAAGTACTCGTCCTTCAGCGCCGCCTCCTCCAGCTTCATCGCCACGTCCAGCAGCGGGTCGTTGACGCCGAGGTCGGCCAGCACCTTGTGGCACATCTCGCGGATGATCTTGGCGCGCGGGTCGAAGTTCTTGTACACGCGGTGGCCGAAGCCCATCAGGCGGAACCCGGACTCCTTGTCCTTGGCCTTGTCGATCGCCGACTGCACGTTCTCCGGGCGGCCGATCTCGGCCAGCATCTTCAGCACGGCCTCGTTGGCACCGCCATGCGCCGGACCCCACAGCGCGGCCACGCCGGCGGCGACGCTGACGTACGGATTGGCGCCGGTGGAGCCCACCAGGCGCACGGTCGAGGTCGAGGCATTCTGCTCGTGGTCGGCGTGCAGGATGAACAGCAGGTCCATCGCCTTGGCCGCGACCGGATTGAGTTCCAGCGGCTCGCTGGGCACTTCCTTCATCATGTGCAGGAAGCGCGTGGTGTATTCGAGGTTGTTGCGCGGGTAGCGGATCGGCCAGCCGATCGAGTACCGGTAGCAGGCGGCGGCGATCGTCGGCACCTTGGCGATCAGGCGGATCGCGGCCAGGCGGCGCTGTTCCGGATCCTCCAGGTCGAGGTCGTTGTGGTAGAAGCTGGCCAGCGAGCCCAGCATGCCGGTCAGCATCGCCATCGGGTGCGCGTCGTGACGGAACCCGTACAGGAAGGTGCGGAACGCCTCGTGCATCATCGAGTGATGCGTCACCTCATGCTCGAACTTGGCGAACTGGCCGGCGCCCGGCAACTCGCCGTGCATCAGCAGGTAGGCCACTTCCAGGAAGTTCGACTTCTCCGCCAGCTGCTCGATCGGATAGCCGCGATACAGCAGCACGCCGGCATCGCCGTCGATGTAGGTGATCGCGGACTTGCACGACGCGGTGGCGCCGAACCCCGGGTCGTAGGTGAAGCAACCGGTTTCCTTCGGCAGCCGGGCGATGTCGATGCAGGGCTGGCCGAGGGTCGGGTGCAACACCGGCATGGCCACGGACTTGTCGCCGGCGGCGAGGGTGATCTGGTCGAGTTGGGTCACGGTGGGCTCCTGTGGGGTCCGCATGGCAGCGCCGGCCCGCAGGCCATGCGCCACCGCATGGGAAGCCGAAATTATCGCACAGGCAAAACCGAGGCCGGACTCGGACGAAAGTCGAATGCACCACCCGGCCGAAGCCGGCGCGGGTCGGCCGGAAACGAAACGGCCACCGCGAGGGTGGCCGTCCGGGAACCGCGATGGCAGGCGCTTACTTCTGGTAGCGCTTGCGGAACTTGTCGACGCGGCCGCTGGTGTCGATGACCTTGTTCTGGCCGGTGTAGAACGGGTGCGACGAAGACGACACTTCCACCTTGATCAGCGGATATTCGTTGCCGTCTTCCCACTTCACCGTCTCCTTCGAGGACAGGGTCGAACGGGTCAGGATCTTGAAGTCAGAGGTCACGTCCTGGAAGACGACGTCGCGGTATTCGGGATGGATGCCGGCTTTCATGGGGTAAACCTGAGTTGGAGCGGGACAGAGCCGCGCATTATAGGGGGTGGCCCTGGCTTGGCGCAAGCCCAAACAGCATTCCCCCGAAGCGTCGAGCCTGCCGGGCATTCACTGCACGGCTCGAAATGCCGCTGCGCGAACACCCGGCAGGCTCGACGCCCTTGCTATTTCGCGGCCAGCGCCCTTTCGATCAGCCCTTCGAACCGGGTCCGGTCGTAGCCCATCAGGATCGACGCGTTGTCCGGGCGGCCATGGCGGCGGTTCCAGTCGACGATGGTGGCGCCGCGGCTGTGGCGGCCGTCCAGCTCCACCGCCAGCGGGCGTTCCAGCACCTCGAGCGCGCCTTCCGGCTCCAGCGCATAGGCCATCGCCAGGGCGTCCGCGGCATGCCAGCGCTCGCCGCGGCCGGCGCGGGACCAGGCCCGGGTGTGGGCGGAGATGGCGGAATAGAAGGTGGCGCGGGGCGAATCCGCGGCCAGCCAGCGCTCGGCGTCGGTGTGCAGGAAGCCGTGCGCGATCACTGCTTCCCAGTCCGCCACCTCGATCCTGGGGAACGCGCTGAACACGATGTGCGCCGCTTCCGGGTCGAAGGCGATGTTGAATTCGGCGGCGGCGGTGATGTTGCCGTGCGCGCTCACCGCCCCGCCCATCACCACGCAGCGGGCGACGCGCCGGGGCAGGGTCGGGTCCAGTTTCAGGGCCAGCGCGACGTTGGTCAGCGGCCCCAGCGCCACCAGCAGGAGCTTGCCGGCGTGTTCGTGGGAGAGCCGCAGGATCGCCAGCGCCGCATGCTCGGCTTCAGCGGTACGCGAAGACGGCGCGTAGCCGGTATCGCCGAAGCCGTCGCGGCCATGCACGAACGCGGCGTCCTCGGCCGGATGCAGCAGGGGCTTGGCGGCCCCGGCGAACACCGGCACGCCCACGTCGCAGACCTCGCACAGCTTCAGCGCATTGGCGACGGTGTGGTCCAGGCCGACGTTGCCGGCGGCGATGGTCAGGCCAACCACGTGGTGGTGCGGATCGTTGAAGGCCATCAGCAGGGCCAGCGCGTCGTCCACGCCGGGGTCGGTGTCGATCAGGAGCGGGATGCGTTCATTTGTCATCACGCAAGTATGGCGGGTCGCGGCGCGTCACGCCGAGGCGTAGCGTGCGGCCCCTCCCACCCAGCGCTGGACGATGGCCTCCGCCGTCCCCGGGGCCGCCTGCAGCAGCTGGTCCGCGATGGCGTGCACCCGCGGCAGCAGGTCCGCGTCGCGCGCCAGGTCGGCCAGGCGGAACGCGGCCAAACCTGTCTGGCGGGTGCCGAGCAGTTCGCCGGGCCCGCGCAGCTGCAGGTCCTTCTCCGCGATCTCGAAGCCATCGTTGCTGCGACGCAGGGTGTCCAGGCGCTCGCGCGCCATCGCCGACACCGGCGACTGGTATAGCAGCACGCAGCTGGACGCCTCGCTGCCACGCCCCACCCGCCCGCGTAGCTGGTGCAACTGTGCCAGGCCCAGCCGCTCCGCGTTCTCGATCACCATCAGCGATGCATTCGGCACGTCCACCCCGACCTCGATCACGGTGGTCGCCACCAGCAAGCCAAGCGCCCCTTGCTTGAAGGCGCGCATGGTCGCCTGCTTCTCGGCGGCCTTCTGGCGGCCGTGCACCAGCCCGATGCGCAGGTCCGGCAGCGCGGCGGTCAGCGCCTCGAAGGTCGATTGCGCGGCCTGCGCGACGACCTCGTCGGAATCGTCGATCAGGGTGCAGACCCAGTACGCCTGCCGGCCTTCGGCGCAGGCCTTGCGGATGCGCTCGATCAGCTCCGGGCGGCGCTCCGCGGCCAGCGCGATGGTGGTGACCGGGGTACGCCCCGGCGGCAGCTCGTCGATCGCGGAGACATCGAGATCCGCGTAGGCGCTCATCGCCAGCGTGCGCGGGATTGGGGTGGCGGTCATCACCAGCTGGTGCGGCACCGCATCGCGCCGGCCCTTGTCGCGCAGCGCAAGCCGCTGGTGCACGCCGAAGCGGTGCTGCTCATCGACGATGGCAAGGGCGAGGTCATGGAAGGCCACGCCCTCCTGCATCAGCGCATGGGTCCCGACCACCACCTGCGCCGCGCCCGAGGCCACCGCCTGCAGCGCCTGCGCGCGCGCCCTGCCGGTGACCTTGCCGGCCAGCCAGCACACACGCACGCCAAGCGGTTCCAGCCAGCCCCGCAGGTTGGCGAGGTGCTGCTCGGCCAGCAGTTCGGTGGGTGCCATCAATGCCGCCTGCTTGCCGGCCTCCACCGCCAGCAACGCGGCCAAGGCGGCGACCACGGTCTTGCCGCTGCCCACGTCGCCCTGCACCAGCCGCAACATCGGCTTGGGCTGCGACAGGTCGTCGCGCAGCTGCGCATACACCCGCTCCTGCGCACCGGTCAGTGCGAACGGCAGCGATGCCCGCAGGCGCTTCACCAGCGCCCCCTTGCCGCGCAACACCTGCGCGCCCTGCTGCTGCAGGGCGATGCGCTGGCGGCGCAGGCTCAGCTGGTGCGCCAGCAATTCCTCCAGCGCCAGCCGTCGTTGCGCCGGATGCAGGCCGACCTGCAGCGCGGCCACGTCGGCGTCGCGCGGCGGGCGATGCAGGGTCAGCAATGCCTCGCGCAGCCCCGGCAGGTGCAGGCCGTCGCGCACGTCCGCCGGCAGCAGTTCCAGGGTCTCCGCATCCGGCAGGCGTTCGAGCGCGAGTCCGATCAGCTTGCGCAGGTTGGCCGGGCCGATGCCCTCGATCTCCGGATACACCGGATCGAGTCCCTCGCCCAGCGCGTGTTCCCCATCGCCGAGGATGCGGTAACTCGGGTGCACCATCTCCAGCCCATGCTGGCCAGGCCGTGGCGTGCCGTAGGCGCGCACCCGCGTGCCGGGCGCGAACTGCGCGGCTTGCTGGGCACGGAAATGGAAGAAGCGCAGGACCAGGGTGCCGCGCGATGCATCGCAGAGCGCGACCCTCAGCATTGGCCGATAGCGGAAGCCCCGCTCCACGGCTTCGACCCTGCCTTCCACCTGCACCGCCACGCCTGGCTGCAGCTGGCGGATGGCGGCGAGTACGGTGCGGTCCTCATACTGCCGCGGCAGGTGTAGCCACAGGTCCTGCAGGGTCAACAGGCCACGCGCTGCCAGCTTCTCCGCCATCGCGGGGCCGATGCCGGGCAGCGTCGACAGCGGCGCGCCTCCGGAAACGGCCAGGGCGGGGGCGGGTCGTGCGCTGCGCGCCACGAATCAGGGCA